>Ga0210394_10000513_pt1 | contig 80084 bp, 55 predicted proteins | sample IncBWC12MmetaG_FD_160121 | JGI IMG/M metagenome (GOLD analysis project Ga0210394, IMG submission 160121) | Forest soil microbial communities from Barre Woods Harvard Forest LTER site, Petersham, Massachusetts, United States - Inc-BW-C-12-M | ecosystem: Environmental > Terrestrial > Soil >... | reverse complement strand
AACCACCGGTTGGCAGAACGTGATTGCTGCCGCTGATGTAGTCGCCAAGCGGCTGCGCGCCCCATGGGCCGAGGAAGATCGTGCCCGCCGCGCGGATTTTGTTGAGCAGCGCATCTGAATTGACCGGAAGGCTCAGATGTTCGGGTGCGAAGCGGCTGGAGAAAACGCAAGCAGCTTCGAGAGACGGCGCAAGCAAAATGGCTCCTGTGTTGCGCATCGAGGAGTGCGCGGGATTATTGGGCGGAAGGTTCGCCAATTGCGATTGCACTTCTTTCAGCACGGCCTTCGCGAGCTTAAGCGAAGGGGTCACCAGGAAACTCCCGGCGTCCGGCGCATGCTCAGCCTGCGCGAGAAGATCCGCCGCTATCCATTTCGAATTGCCCTTTGCCGCGAGCACGATGGCTTCCGTTGGCCCTGCCGGAAGATCGATAGCGCAATCGCTGCTGACGAGTTGCTTTGCGGCCGTCACAAAGCGGTTGCCAGGACCGAAGATTTTATCCACTCGGGAGATTTGTTTTGTGCCGTAAGCCAGCGCCGCGATAGCTTGCGCCCCGCCGATGCGAGCAATTCGCGTCACGCCTAGCAAATGCGCGGCGGCAAGCAGTTCAGGATTGGGCTTGGGGCAAACCACCGTGATGCGATTCACTCCAGCGATTTTTGCCGGGACGACGGTCATCAGCAGGGTAGAAACTAGAGCAAAGCGGCCGCCGGGAATGTAGCAGCCGATGGCCTCGATAGGACGAACGAGTTGCGAAATGTTCACGCCACGCCCGACTTCAAGCGACCACGCGCGCGGCAATTGTTTTTCCGCAACGCGACGAATGTTTTTTTCCGCGTGACGAACCGCACGAAGAAAGTCCGGGCTGGCGTTCTTCCCTGCGGCGTTGATTTCGCGTTGCGAAATCCAAACTCTGCCGCGCCGAAGATCGATGCCATCCAGCTTTTTCACCCATGCTGCGAGCGCAACGTCGCCGCGCTTCCGTACATCGGCGATGATATTTGCAGCGACGCGCTCGGCTTTTCGGTCGCGCTCGTGCCGCGCGCCAAGAAGTCTTTTTTCGACGGCGGAGGTGAGTTTCAGTATTCGCATTAGAGCACGATCTTGTTCAATGGGTATTCGACGATGCCCTGGGCTTTGGCCGCTTTGAGCTTCGGCAAAATTTGTCGCACCACGGCCTCTTCGACGATGGTGTTGATAGCGACCCAGTCGGGATCGCTCAGCGCCGAAATGGTCGGCTTCTTGAGAGCCGGCAAAACGCCGAGAACGGCCGCGAGATCGTCGCGGTGCACGTTGAGGAGCAAGCCGACTTTGCTGGCGGCTGCGATCGCGCCTTGCAGCATGAGTATTAGGCTTTCCGCCTTCTCGCGTTTCCACGGTTCCGCAGCGGCCGCGCGATTCATGATGAACACGGTGGCGGATTCGAGCACGGTATCGACGATGCGGAGACGGTTCGCACGTAACGACGACCCCGTTTCGGTGACTTCCACAATCGCATCGGCAAGCTGCGGTACTTTCACTTCCGTCGCGCCCCAGGAAAACTCCACTCGCGCTTTCACGCCGTGGCGCGCGAGATATTTTTCCGTAATTTGTACGACTTCGGTAGCGATGGTCTTCCCTTCGAGGTCGCGCACTTCGCGCATCGCGGAGTCTTCCGGCACAGCGAGCACCCATCGCACGCGCGCGAGCCGCTGCTTGGCGTAAACGAGCTCAGAAAGCTCGTCGACAGCTGCCCCCGTTTCAACCACCCAATCGTGGCCCGTGATTCCGGCGTCAAGCGCTCCGGTTTCCACATAGCGAGCCATTTCTTGAGCGCGTACCATCAGACATTCGATTTCAAGATCATCAATAGTGGGCACGTAGCTGCGCGAACTGAGCGTGATTTTCCAACCCGCGCGAGCAAAGAGTTCGAGCGTCGCATCCTGCAAGCTGCCTTTGGGAATGCCGAGCTTTAGACAGCTCATACTTTTTTCTCCTGTGGCTGCCCGTAAACAGTTTCCGGCGCAAACGTACGCGCTTCCGCAATATTCGCCGTGCCATCGCTTTCCAATTTGCGAAAAAAGCAGCTGTGATACCCTTCATGGCAAACACCAGGACCAACGGCTTCGACGCGCACAAGCAGCGCATCGGCGTCACAATCAACACGAACTTCTCGCACTTTTAAAACATGCCCGCTCGACTCACCTTTCTTCCACAGCTTGTTCCGCGAACGGCTGTAAAACACCACCTCGCCGCAACGCTGCGTTTCGGCCAGCGAGACGGAGTTCATGAACCCAAGCATCAGCACATCGCCGGTCTGGTGGTCCTGAATAATGGCGGGAACCAGCCCGCCAGTCTTCTTGAAATCGATCCTCACGGATTCCACGTGCGTGCCTCCCAAAAATCAAACGCCTAAAAACAAAAAACCCGCTGAGCCTTACTGCGCCAGCGGGCCGATGAGTGCTTTGTGTTGCGAAACTCTATGCACACCTCATCGGACGCGGCGTGTGGCCGTGATGATGATGGTAGAGATGCACCCGAGAGTTCATTCTTAGAAAATAGAGAAATTCGTGCTCGGTGTCAACTACCGCTTTTTTCTTGGCCTATTCCGTGGCGGCCCGGTTCTCTAGCGGTAATTTGCGAGAGGCAGATGATGGCGAGATGGCTTCAACTGTAAGTGCTCGAACCCCCTGTTTTTCCCGCATTAAAATTCATGCTCATCTGCAGATGAACGGCAACGCCCGTCTTGCCGCTCTCCAGTTTTTCCACGCGAACCACCTGCGCCACATACTCGCAATTCATCGGGTCGTGCGGCGAGGAGTAAGGGAACGTGACGAACACACGCATCCCGGGATAATAGGATTTTTGGCGCGAAACGAAATAGATCCCGCTCTTTGAGACATTCACGCTGATGGGCAAATCTTCAAAGTGATCATCGCGCGGCTCCGACGGGCGCACGCGGACGGGCCGCGAAATCTTGGCTCTGCGGGCTACGCGCTTATCGGAGACAGCCTTTTCGAGCTTTTCTGGCATTGCCGCTTTCAGGTTAGAATCTGAGTGTACAGGGTCCATCCGCAGGCTAACGTGAATCTTCTGCCCGCTTCAGTGTATCTGATAGCCTATTACAGCAAGGCAGAGGCCAATTAGTGAGAGGGGCAGGGAATAGTCATGGACGAGAAAATCCGCAAAGAGGAAGCCGCGTGGAAGAAGCAACTCACGTCGAATCAATACTATGTGACCCGTCAGAAGGGCACAGAGCCACCCTTTACCGGGGAATATGAGGACACCGAGACGCCAGGAGTCTACAAGTGCGTCTGCTGCGGCCAGCCCTTGTTTCGTTCTGATACCAAATACCACTCAGGCTCCGGGTGGCCGAGTTTCTACGCCCCAGCCAATGAAGAGGCTGTGGAGACGGAAACCGACGCGAGCCACGGCATGGCCCGAACAGAGGCCAAGTGCAGCCGCTGCGATGCGCACCTGGGGCATGTCTTCGACGATGGCCCAAATCCCACCGGTTTGCGTTACTGCATCAACTCCGCATCCCTGGAATTGGACGAAGACGAAAAAGAAAAAGCCTAAAAAGCGCTCCGGCTGGGCCGGAACGCTTCTCAGATTTTTACGCTCTCAGGAATTAATCGAAAATTACGCGGCAGGACAGGTGCAAGCCACTAGCTCTGCGACAGGATCGCTTTCGCGTTCCCACACGCCAAGAAGCATTACTTTCGTTCCCGTAGGATATTTAAAAACGTAATAAACGATTGAACGCCCTTCGATTTCAAAGAAACCGGGCCGCCGCGGATCTGGCCGCGAAGGTGCCCCGGACTGAAGCAGCATGCGTAATTCGGCAATCTGCTCCTGCGGATGATTTCGCAGGTCTTCCACGAGGGGCGGGTGTTTCGTAATTGTCATAATCATGTTCATTCTCCGCCACATTCAGCTTATCTTTACCCTCACCAGTTAAGACGAAAAAAGGCGGCAAAAGTTTCATGGGCCGCAATTTCTTTTCAAGATTGTTTCGGGCCGGCCAGCGGCGCCAATGGCAAAAGCCACGAATTTGCCCACTTTTTGGGGCTAAAGAGGGTATTGGAAGATGGTCCAAATTGGCTCTCCATCCATTCCATCTTCGGCTCGCCGAGCAGCTTGTATATAAGTTTGATGCGCGGAACGGCCAAGCGATACCTTGAAATCGGACGAGCCCCGGGATAGCGCAACTGCCTAAATTTGTTGTAATAAATATAGCGTTACTACCTATAGCGGTACTTGCGCGACTGGGGCTTCCCTGCGATAGTGGATGCAGTGACCCACCAACCTAATCAGGGATGGCCTCTGTGACCAAAACTGCGACAAAAAAGTCCCCCAAGAAAGAGAAAACCAATTTTGGCAAAGACAAGCGCCGCAAACATCACCATTTTCTGGTGACTGTTTTTTACGCGGACGGCGAGAAGTTTGGCCGTGTCTACACCGACAAAGATAAAGCCGACCGCTTCGCCGACCGGCAAAAGCGTTCGCCGGTGGTAAAGTCTGCGCGCGTCACGATGGTTTCCTAAAGCTTGATCCGGGGATGGAGCTGTAGACGAAAAGCAAGCCACGGAAGGCTTGTCGCTGTCGCGTGGGCATGTTATAAAAAGGACTGTCGTTGAGCGGCCTTAGTATAGTGGTAGTACGGAACCTTGCCAAGGTTCAGGTGTCGGTTCGATTCCGATAGGCCGCTCCATAATTTTCAGGCAGTTACGCAGCCGCCTCATTTTTCATATTCTCTAAGACATCAATTTGAGTTCCAATCTTTTTGGAAAATGGCAGAGGCTACGTTTTCGGGTGGTATCTCTCCGGTATGGCCTCCTAAAGATCGAATTCTGTTGGCACCAAGAATGGAGTTGCAGAATCTAACCCGCAAGGAACCACCATTCATGGAGAGAACAGTACAGCCCACTACAGAAGTCTCGTCGGCCGCACCGGCGAAGGGTGAGTCGAGGCTGTTTTCTATTGAGTCTGTCCTCAACCTGCAAAAATTGATTTTTGCGGGCTCTCCTCTGTCCGAAGTTCTAACGAACATTGCTAAGTTGGTTGAATCGCAAGCCGAGGGCATGTCGTGCACGATCTGGCTTCCCGACGAAGACGGAAAAGAACTCTATTGCGCTGCTGCGCCCAGCCTTCCTGGATTTATTGCTCAAGCAGGGACCATGGTAGTTGGTCCGAAAGGTGGATCCTGCGGCACAGCGATTTATCGAAGGGAGCCTGTGTATGCAGCCGACATCCTCGCCGACCCCTCCTGGGACCTTTATCGCGACCGTCTGTTGCCTTATGGAATTCGTTCCGTTTGGTCGCGCCCGTTGTTCACGAGCGAAGGCACGGCCCTCGGCACTTTTTCTATCAATTATCGCGAACCACGCAGCCCCGATGCCAACGACCTCCAGTTAATCGAGAACGCCAGCCACATCACCGGGATCGCGATTGAGCGCCACATGAAGGAGCAGGCGTTGCAGCGCGAGCGCGATCGATTGCGGCTGCTTCTAGAGATCACCAGCAGCGTGACCTCCAGGTTGGACCTCCGGCAAGTGGTTGATGCGCTTTCGACGAATCTATTCAAGGTAATGCAATGCGATGTGTCCGCTTTGCTGCTGCCCGATTCCGAAAGCGGCGCTCTACGCGTCACTATCTTGCACAATTCCGACGTGAGAGGACCGTTCCGCGAGGGATCGTTGGTGCCGATGAATAGTTCGATCTCAGGTCACGTATTGCGGAAAGGCAAGAGCGTACGGATCGATAGCTTCGAAGAGGTCCGCGAGGATCCTGAAATTTATGGGAATCCAGACGGTAGGCATATTTACGATTGCGTTGTCGAAGAAGGTCTCAAGACGGGTTGTTACCTTCCGCTTATTGGCCGAGATCGGGTGGTTGGCGTTCTGATGCTCTCTAGGCGGTCGGACAATGCTTTTGAGAAAGACGACGTCATCTTGCTTGAGCAGGTGGCTTGCCAGGTCGCGATTGCAGTTGAGAACACACTGGAGTACGAAAAAGCGACAAAGGATCGAGATAAAGAAACGAAGCAGAGACTCTATCTCGAGGAAGAAATTCGGGCGGACTTAGGGGAAATCGTCGGAGAGAGCCCGGCATTGAAGACCGCGTTGAGCCTGGTCTCTGTAGTGGCCCCGACGGATTCCAGCGTGCTGATTCTGGGAGAGACGGGAACGGGCAAAGAACTCGTTGCGCGTGCAATACATAAGCTGGGCAGTCGCAGCGAAAAGGGATTCGTGAAACTGAATTGTGCCGCTATCCCTCTTGGACTCCTCGAGAGCGAGCTATTCGGCCACGAAAAAGGAGCATTTACAGGCGCCATTGCCCAAAAAACGGGAAGGTTCGAGCTCGCCGACAAAGGCACCCTGTTTCTTGATGAAGTTGGCGATATACCTCTGGAACTTCAGGCGAAACTGCTGCGTGTCTTGCAAGAACAGGAATTCGAGAGGCTCGGCAGCAACCGTACTCACAAGGTTGACGTGCGGCTGATCGCAGCCACGCATCGGGATTTGCCCGCGATGGTGAAGCAAGGGACCTTTCGCGACGACCTCTATTACCGCCTTAAAGTATTTCCGATCCAGGTCCCTGCGTTGCGACAACGCACAGAGGATATTCCGAGATTGGTGCGGCATTTCACAGCACTCTACGCGCAACGCATGAACAAACGAATTGACATGATCCCGGCGGATACGATGGATGCGTTGACGCGATACCCATGGCCAGGAAACATCCGCGAATTGCAGAACTTTATCGAACGCGCCGTGATTCTCTCGCCGCAGTCGACACTACGCGCGCCAACTTCCGAACTGGAACCGTTCCAAGCTCACAAAGTGTCCAACGCCCCTATGAATGGTCTCGCCGAGGTCGAGCGGGATCATATCCTTCGTGCGCTGGAGGCGAGCGACTGGGTGATCAGTGGTGCGGCCGCGCGCTTGGGGATGAAGCGAACGTCGTTGGCCTACAGGATGAAGAAGCTTGGTATTCGCCGGCCTGCTGAAGTCCCGCAGAAACGCAGCGTTGCCGCTGCGGGCGGCGGTGACTAAGTTTTCCCAGCTATAACGACTACCTACCGGTAGCAGCAGTGAATCCGACAAAATTCCGTCAGCGGCGGATATCCGTCAGCGATTTGTCAGATACGGCTTGAGATTCACCAAGCACCTTCCCCACGAACTTCAATCGTCAGAATGATTTGCGTAGAACGTGCAGCCTGGGAGTGAACTGAGCCTCTTTGGTACGCCACCTGCGCTAAAGAAAAAAGAACTGAGGAGAGGACTTATGAGTGATACCGCGTCAGGAACTGCCACAAGACGTCCAGCGCCGAGCCAGGACGATGCGCGATTTAGCTTACCTCCTACTTCCATTCATAAGGTCGAAGCCGATGGCGTGCAGGTGTTTTATCGCACGGCCGGCGAAGCAAACGCGCCCGTAGTCCTCCTGCTACATGGATTCCCAACCTCGTCGTTCATGTTCCGCGAACTCATTCCACGCCTGGCTAATGATTACCGCGTGATCGCGCCGGACCTTCCCGGTTTCGGATTCACCGAAGTGCCGCCTGAACGAGAATATCCGTACTCCTTCGATCGACTGGCGTTCACGATCGACGCTTTCACGCAGGCGCTCAAGATCGACCGCTACGCAATCTACGTCTTCGATTATGGCGCGCCAACCGGCTTCCGCTTAGCGATGGCCCATCCTGAACGGGTCACCGCGATTGTTTCGCAGAATGGGAACGCATACGAAGTAGGCCTTGGCGAAGCTTGGGGCCCGATCCGAAAGTACTGGGCTGCACCAACGGCAGAAAATAGAGACATACTTCGCCAAAGCATTCTGACAGCGGGCGGAACGCGCTGGCAGTACACCTACGGCGTGGCGAACCCGGAAAGCATTCCACCTGAGTCGTACACATTGGACACAGCTCTGCTTGAACGGCCAAGGAACAAAGAGATTCAGCTCGAATTATTTCTAGACTACGCGTCCAACGTCAAGCTCTATCCGAAATTCCAGGAATATTTTCGTAAGTCGAAACCGCCTCTGCTCGCGATCTGGGGCAAGAACGACCCCTTCTTCATTCCCGCGGGAGCGGAAGCCTTTCGGAAGGACATACATGGAGCGAAAGTTCAGTTTCTTGACACGGGACATTTCGCGCTAGAGACGCACGTTGTTGAAATCGCATCTGCTATGAAGGATTTCCTCGAGACGAATGGTGTCAGGCGCCAGAGCGGAGAAAATACGGCGGCACGATGAGTTACTTGCTGAGAACGGGACAATCGTTGAGAGTTGAATGAGAAGGGTTCTTGACTGTTCATTTTCCACCAAAAAATGAATGGAACGAGGGAGAAGACATGCAACGTCGTAGGTTTCTCGGGGCGGCGACAGCTGCATCCTTAGGTCTGGTGCTCGAGGGATCCTTCACCGAATTTGGGCGAGCGCAAAACGCCGTACGAGCTAACGCGAATGTGCCTGAGAGGACGGCCAACAAGAGCGAATTTCCTGAGAACTCGACAGTCGTTTTGGTGCATGCAGCGTGGGCTGACGGCTCTTGTTGGAGCAACATTATTCTTCCCCTTGAACGGCGCGCTCTCAAAGTGGTGTGCGCGCCGATCCCGCTCACATCCCTAACCAACGATGCTACTGCTCTGAGTTGGACACTGGAACGGACCAGCGGCCCAGTTGTCCTGGTGGGACACGCCTATTCGGGCGCGGTGATTGCCGCAGTGAAGGAAGAGCGGGTCAAGTCGCTAGTCTACGTCGCCGCGCTGGCGCCGGACGAGGGCGAGACAGTTGCGAAGGTCTTCTATCGCGACACACCGAATCCGGAAGCGCCTAAGATGGTTCCAGATTCCCACGGCCTTGTATGGATGCCCGACGACGCGTTTCGCCGGGCGCTGGCACAGAAGGCGTCACCCGATCAGGCAAAGATCGCAGCCTGCGTGCAACGGCCGATTTCGGTTCAGTGCATTCAAGAACCAGCACCGACGCCGCTCTGGAAATCAAAACCGTCGTGGTACTTGGTCGCTGAGGAAGACCGCATGATTAATCCAAAGACTCAGCATTTCATGGCCGATCGGATGGGTGCAACAGTGAGGCCGCACCCTGTGGACCATACACCCATGTATGCGGCGCCAGCGCTGGTGGTCGATGTGATTTTAGAGGCGGCGCGAAAGATTCTTTCGCAATAGTGATTGTCACGGATGCGAAATCTCGACAGCGCGGAACGGCCTTCGCGAGCCTAGCTAGAGGAAGATTTCAGAAAGGTCGACTATGGAATTCAAATCCGTTGCCATTGTGACCGGCGCCAGTCAAGGCATAGGACAGGCTACGGCAGTTCGGCTGGCCCGCGATTTCTCTGCCGTTGTACTTGTGGCTCGAAGCAAAGAGAACCTCGAGAAAACGGCGTGCGAAGTTAAATCATCTGGCGCTGAAGTGATGGTCTGCGCTCTCGACCTGCGTGAGCCACGGGCCGCGGAAACAATTGTCTCGGCGACGCTCGAACGCTTTGGCAGGATCGACGCTTTGCTCAATATTGCGGGGGCGGTGCCGCAGATTGATTTGTTCGAGATGAAGGACGCGCAGTGGGACGACGGGATGGCGCTTAAGTTTCACGGCGCGCGGCGGTTGACGATGCGCGCCTGGGACGCGTTGAAAGCTTCGCAAGGCTCCGTGGTGTTGATCTCCGGAAGCGCCGCTCTCGATCCTAAACCAGGATTTGCAGCGGTCGCCGCGATCAACGCAGCCATCATTGCACTCGCGAAAGCATTTGCGGAGAAGGGAATCAAAGACAGCGTTCAGGTCAACAGCGTCGTACCGGGCGCTGTGATGACCGGACGCCGGCAGTCCTTCTTCGAAAAGTGGGCACCTGCGCACCATCTTACGGTGGAAGACGCAATCAAGAGATTCCCAGAGGAAGCTGGCATCGCTCGCTTTGGAAAGCCGGAGGAGATCGCGGACCTCCTGGGCTATCTGGTGTCCCCAGCGGCGAGGTGGATGACCGGTGCTTCGGTTCGTATGGACGGCGGCGAGATCAAGGGAATTTAGGCAAGGGCTATTTTTTATCAAAAAGGAACTAGCACCTGATACCTGAAGTGAAGGAGATACGAAAATGAAAACGTGGATAAAAATTGCAATTCCTGTCGCCGCAGTAGCGCTCTTGGTTGCCTGGTATGTATTTCGCCCAGAGCGGCTCGTGGTCAATCGAAGTGTCAACGAGGCAATGCCGAGTGCACCTGGAGTTTCGTCGGCGCAGCCTCTGGAATCCGGACGGTTCTACAGCATTTTGCACCCGACCGAAGGTACCGCAACCATCTACCAAATGGGAGATGGGACGCGTGTTCTTCGCTTTACAAGTTTCAGCACATCAAACGGCCCTGATGTTCACGTGTATATGGTTGCTGCTGACGATGCCAAGGATGCAGCGACCGTGCAAAAGGCCGGTTTCGTTGACCTGGGAGTGATCAAAGGAAATATCGGCGACCAAAACTACTCGCTCGCCAGCGACTTGGACTTGGCGAAATACCGAGCAGTGTCCATATGGTGCAAACGATTCAGTGTGAATTTCGGAGCCGCGCCGCTAAGACCGACGGAGACATCACTAAATCACTAGGACAGATGGCTCAGACGTAAAATGCTAGAACAGCCTCGGGTAGCCCACACGTCGGTTTTGCGTGTGGGGCTTTTGATTCTTCCACCCCTTTCCACAGTCCCACCAAACCATCTCAATCCCGACAACTCCTTCCAGCTCCTTGGCCTCCGTCCGCCTGATTCGAATACCCCACTAACCATCACTAAAGAAATGGCTTACTAATTAACACTTGACAACCAGTACGAATCAGCTATAGTTGTTGTGTTTTTAGCGGCGGAGGAGAAAGGATGGACGCCTTGCCTCCGCAATCCCTCTGCCTCGTCAGTCTCCCTACAAATCCAAGGGCCTCCTCACCCTCCCTTTGCCGCCGTCTCTCTTCCCGTTGTGCGCGGCACCTGCCCCTAAAGCGTAGCCGAACGGCCACTATCCACTTTAGAATCACATCTTTTGCAGACCCCCACCACCTAACCCCCATCGAATCAAATCTTTGCAAAAAACGGGGGGAGGGGGTGCCGACCCCGCTCTTCGACCCGATTTCTGAGTTTAATCACTGTTTTGTCTCTAACTCCCATAAAATCATATTCTTCGCACACCCCCACCCCTTAATCCCAATCGAATCGTATTCTTGCAAAAAACAGGCGGAGGGGGTGGCTGGCACAGACAGCCTCTCCAGCGTGTCGTCTACCTCATTCGTCAAACACAGCTACATCCGCAACCCCTTTCCGTTCATGGGCTTACTTCTCGCTCCTCTGGATACCCCAGGGTGCTCGGCGCGCCCTTCGCCTGGCAACCCAAAGCAACAGAACCTGATTCCCCTGAGGCCCCTCCCATCGCAACTACCTTCAAGGGCTATCCACCCTTCGTTAGCCTTGGGATCAGTGCCTTCGCGTCTGGGCGAGGCCGACATCAGAATTTAACAAAATTGCATGGGACAAATCAGCGGGCAGCAAGGCACACTCGGATATAACGAGCCCATTGCTCGTACTCGATCATAGCTGCACGTGGGGTGGAGTTTATGACATGTAAATCTTGTAGTTCGGAGAACCATCGCAAGTTTAGTTCGGAGATCATCGTCCATTTTGCCGGCCTTAAAAACCTGGACACGCCACCGGTCTTTGTATTCCCCAAACTTCTTGTCTGTCTGGATTGCGGCTTTACGGAATTTGCCATTCCAGAAGCCGAGGTGCGTCAGCTTGGAGAAGTTTCCTCGGCATGTGGTATCGCCGCACGCCCGACACAGGGATGGAGTTTTAACCTATCGGAAGTCGCCGCTGTGTTGCCGCTCCGGAGTAGTGAAGTCGAAATCCGTGAATCTGTGGCTGACAAACCGCTTGCCATGAAGAACGGTTTCTACCGCCACTAGCAATTCGTTTCCGCCGTCCGATTTGACGACATAGCCGTTTCCACCTGCGCTCATGGCTGCAGCTGCGATGTCCGAAAATCGATTTTCGCTTAAGAAAAGGATTTTCGCCCCTGGAGCAACCTTGCGGATGGACGCAGCCGCTTCAATCCCATTTAACTTGGGAAGCCCGATGTCCAGCACGATCAAATCCGGCTGAAATTCCTCCGCTTTTTGGACGGCTTCCAAACCATCTGACGCCTCGCTGACGATCTCCCAGTCGGGGTTCTCCCGCAGCAGGGCAGCCACAAACTTGCGCCACGGTTCGAAGTCATCTACCAGGATAATCCGGGCTTCGCTTGTCATCTGGCTGTTCTCACGACAGTCCATTTAAGGACCTTTTAGGGACATTCAAAATCCGCGGAATTATACACGCGCAAATTTTAGGGTGCGATGGCTTTTTGATTCGCACGTTTCTAAATCTGGTTCTTCGCTCCCTTCCTGTAAAGCAGCAGTTCTAACAGTTGCCTTTTGAGACATTTCTGCATATAAATAAGCCTCTCAGGCGACTCTTGCCAGCCGGAGACTGCGCCACAGGCACGGTTCGTTGACTAACCCTGAATTCCCGCCCGCCGGTTCCTCCTTCACACGTTCTGTTCAGTCTCCAACTCTCGCCCAGTTGAAAGGTCTCGACGACGCCGAGCTGATGGCTCAGCTACAGGGTGGTTGCAATGACGCCCTGGCCGTCTTGTTCGACCGCTACCACCGCCTTGTCCTCAGCATTTCTCTCAAAATCGTTCGCGATCCGGGAGAAGCCGAAGACGTTATGCAGAACGTTTTCCTGGAAATTTTCCGGTCGGTGGCACAATTTGACCCCGCCAAAGGCACTACTAAAGTGTGGATTCTCCAATACGCCTATCATCGCGCCATCAACCGCAAGCAACACCTGAACGCACGGAAGTTCTACGACCAGGCAAACCTGAGCGAGGTCGAAACTCACTTGCCTGAAGCAACCTCCACACTCGGCGGGTTCACACAACATGAGTTGAAGCATCTGCTCCGGCAAGGGCTAGCAACGCTGAACGGCCCCCAAAAGCAGGTGGTGGAACTGGCCAGCTACAACGGGCTTTCGATGCGGGAGATCGCCGACAAAATGGGCGACTCGCTCTCGAATGTACGGCACCACTATTATCGTGGACTTGAGAAACTGCGTTCCTTCGTGGGACGCGCGCCAGAGAAAGGGCAGGCGAGGGGAAAGTCGGCGGGCAGCGATGAGTGATCATTCTCATTTCGAGGAATTGGCCGCCTTGGGAGCAGGGGGATTCCTGTCGGACGAGGAACTCTTGGAGCTCCGCGAACACGCCAAAGATTGTGTGGAATGCCAGAGAGCCGAGGAAGAGTTCGGTGGACTCGTACGATCCGGCCTGCCGCTTACGGTGAGCCCGGTTCGCGAATTCTTGGATATCGCAAAGACCCGGCCCGATAACGGCCTCCGGGGACGATTCCTTCAACGGGCCAGGCTCGAAGGTGTCGCTTTCTCCCCAAGTGTCGATGGATCCATCAGGCATCCTGGGAGGCGAGTGAACCTCTTTGTTCCAGCCGCGACCGCACTGGTCACCGCGATTGTCGCCGCATTCTTCTTCGGAACTTACTGGCATCCCGCCTCCCCGGAGTCGAAGCAAACGCAGCAGCAGGTCGAGCAGCTTAAAAGGGAGAATTCCACCCTTACCGCGAGCCTCTCCAAACTAAATGACTCGCTTACAGCCAGCCAGCACGAGATCCAAAATCTGCGCACCGAATTGGCTAACGCTTCCGGCACCGCCGAGCGGTCCTCGAGCAAGAACGCGCAATTGCTAGACGAAGCCCGCGACCAGGAAAAACTGCTGACCGAGGCAAAAGACGAGGCGGCCCGTGTGAATCAATTGCGCCTCAATGATGAAGCCTCCTTAGTGGAGGAAGAAGTACGCATCGCCCAACTCTCTGATAAATTGCGGGTTGCGAGCGCCACACTCGACATGGAGCGTCAGCTCGCGGCGGCCGGGAAGGATGTCCGCGAGCTTATGGCGTCCCGTCAATTGCACGTCATCGACGTCCGCGACACGGACCCGAATGGCAACACCAACAAGGCCTTTGGACGCGTTTTCTTGACCGAAGGCAAGTCTCTCACTTTCTACGCCTTCGATTTGAATGAAGACCGGGTATTGGATGCCAAGCGTACTTTCCAGGTCTGGGCCGTACCTGAAGCAGGAAAGAACACGTCGCGAAGTTTGGGCTTCCTCCGTGTGGACGCGAAAGCACAAGGGCGTTGGGTTATGAGAGTAGAGAACTCGGAGCTTGTGGGGAACATCAATTCCGTATTTGTCACGGTTGAGCCTGCGGCTGGCGGCAAGCAGCCCAGCGGACAAAAGATGCTCTACGCCTATTTGGGGGTGGCCAATCACCCGTAATTACCCGTAACGCCCACTAACTGAAAGACATCCCAGTGATCCTCTCCACGCTGCCTACCTGTCAGTTTGTCCGATTGCATCTCCCCACTGCCAAGAACATCCTACCCAACACTTTGAGCTCGAAGCGGAACTAGCTACAGGGTGCGAGCACTGTGGAGAATGTTCGATGAAGTCTCCTGTACTCGTTGTGATACTCCTGCTGTCCGCTGTGGCGGCCTGCGCACAAACAGAAAGAGCCCGCATTTCCGGCCGTGTGACGGATTTGACCGGCGCGGAAATCGTCGGCGCCCAATGCACCATCACCAACCTTGAGACGAACGTCTCGATCATCACTACCACCAATGAGGACGGAATCTACGTTCTAACCGATCTGCATCCGGCAACTTACCGGCTGACCATTCAAAAGGAAGGTTTCCGATCCGTTATTCGGCCCAATCTGCAGCTATATGTCCAGGATGCGGTCAACGAGAATTTCACCCTGGCCATCGGACCTGCGTCAGAAAGCATTACCGTCGAGGGCGACACTTCAGGTTTACAAACCGACTCGGCGGCTGTGAGTACCGTTGTGAATCAGCAGTTTGTGCAGAACATGCCGCTCAACGGCCGCACCTTTCAATCGCTGCTGGGACTTACGCCGGGCTATGTGGTGACGGTTCCCGCTGTCATCCAAGCAGGAGTCGGGCTGGGACAGCTAAGCTTCAATGGTCAGCGAGCCAACGCCAATTACTTCATGGTGGACGGCATGAGCTGGAACTTTAGCATCTACGGCTTCGGGCAGAGCGCCGGCGGGACGATCCCCGCCTTCACTATCCAGGGTACAACCAACGGTTTGGTGCCGGTCGATGCCATGCAGGAGTTCCGTGTCCTGACTTCCACTTTTGCACCAGAGTATGGCCGCACCCCCGGAGCGCAGATTTCCATCGTCACGCGCTCCGGCACCAACCAACCCCACGGCACGCTCTTTGACTATTTGCGCAACGATGCCTTCGACGCGCGGAATTATTTCGACGCTCCTCCGCTTCCGAAGCCTCCTCTTCGCCAGAATGATTTCGGGGGCACACTCGGCGCGGCGGTTCGCAAGGACCGCGCGTTCTTTTTCCTTTCCTACGAAGGACTGCGCTTGTTGTTACCGGAGACGGCTACGGGCAATTTCTATACAGAGGCCGCACGCGCCAACGTCGCTCCCGTATATCAACCGTTGCTGGCGGCTTTGCCCATCCCCAACGGCCCGGTGAACTCGGACGGAATTACGGCACCGCTAACGGTTGCCTACTCGGACCCCACCAGTTTCGACAGCTACAGCCTGCGGCTCGATTACAATGTGAACAACCGTATGACGCTCTTTGGGCGTTACAGCCGCTCACCCTCGACAGAGTCAACGCATTTTTTCTCCCTATTGCAGAATACAAGTGCCGACGTCGATAGTCTGACCATAGGCACGACTCTAACCTTGGGTCCCGACAAATTGAACGATTTGCGCGCCAATTGGAGCCGGGCGCAGAGCAACTCGGCGTCCAGCATGGTGCGCTTTTATGGCGCTGTCCCCCCTCCGGTCTCGCTGATGTACCCGCCCGGCTATAACAGCTCGACATATACATTCCTTTTGCTCCCCGGAGGCCAAGACGGTGAGATCCTAAACGGTAGTTCCAACGGCAATGGCCCAGAAAGCCAGCGGCAGCTCGAACTTGTGGACGTCCTCTCGATGTCCGCGGGGACGCATCAGCTCAAGTTCGGTGCCGACGTTCGCCAACTGACTCCCTCAGTTGGGGGCGCCGCAACTGCGTTAATTTTCTCCAGCTACCTCCAGGAGCAGGCCGGACTTGCGGGTTCCGTGAACATGTTCGGGCAAGCCCCTATCACGGCCAGAACGTATAACTACTCGGTTTTCGCCCAGGATGTTTGGAAGGCAACCAGCCGTCTGACCCTGACCTACGGTTTGCGATGGGAAATCAATACGCCGCTCGGTTCGATTACTGCGGGAAAGCCTCTTTATAACGTAAACGGCATCTTCAATTCGTTACCGTTTGGCCTGGTGCCCGCTTCAACGTTGGGGCAAACGCACTTCAACAATTTCGCTCCTCGAGTGGGCGCGTCGTACCTGGCGACGCCACAGACCATCGTGCGCGGTGGGTTCGGCCTTTACTATGACCTCGGTTTCGGGGGCGGAATACCCGGCGGTATCACGGGGTTCCCTTACGAGAGCACCTTATTAGGTCTTGGACCGGTACCGCTTGATCTCAGCAACCCGGTCTTCGCCCCGCCGCCGTTAACTCTAGTCCCGAACGCCAGCACCGCGAATCTGTACGCGGTAGAACCAAACCTGCGTCTCCCTTTGGTTTACGAGTGGAATTTTGCTATCGAACGCGCCTTAGGGCCGAATCAATCCCTCTCTCTGACCTATGTAGGATCGCATGGCGTCAACCTCCTGCGCGAAGACGTGATCAAGAACAATCCAACGGGCGCCCCAAGGATCTTCGCAACGTACAACGCCGATTGGTCGAATTATAACGCACTGCAAATGCAGTTTCAGCGGCGCATGTCCCGGGGCTTGCAGCTGCTCGCTTCCTATACGTTCGCGAAATCCCTGGACACGAGTTCCAGCGACGACTGCGGGTGTACCACGTCGGACAACCTGAAGAAAATAGACGTGGCGAGGGATTATGGACCGTCCGATTTCGATCTACGCCACTCGTTTGCGGCCGCGGTTTCCTATGAGTTGTCGTCGCCTAAAGGCGATGGAGTCCGTCACGCGCTACTGCGCGGCTGGGCCTCCGATGGAGTCCTGCACATCAGTTCGGCGCCACCTTTTGAGATCTTCGCCTTCCCCCAATCACCTGTTTACGGTCCTTACCAAACTCGGGCTGACATTGTGCCGGGTGTTCCGTTCTACGTTACGGATTCCACGCAACCGGGCGGCCGACGGCTGAACGCAGCAGCGTTCACGACACCTCCACCCGGTGAGCAAGGAGACCTTGGGCGCAACTATTTCCGGGGTTTTCCGATCAGCCAGACCGATCTCGCGGTCAGCCGGCGATTTAGCCTTTCCGAGCATTTCTCCCTGTATTTCCGTGTTGAGTATTTCAACGTTTTCAATCATCCGATGTTCGCGCCTCCTTCGGCAAATTTTAATAACTATTTAACTCAGGGCGGCTTTGGGACCATCACCTCGACGCTGAACAACTTCTTGTTCGGAGGTCCGGGGACTCTGAGCTCGCTTTATCAGATCGGAGGTCCGCGCTCCGGCCAACTCACGCTGAAACTGGTGTTCTGAGCGGACGCGCAGATGCCCGCGTATTACATGAGTTGAACCAGAAATGCTGTGGAAGCAACCGTAAACCTCGCTAAATTTACTTTTTTGAGCGTGTCCGGGATGCGTCGCGTTTGTTGCTCTTTTTTGTGACTGCAAGAAAGATGCCGGTCTGAAGACAGGCTACTACAACGTGCGGATTCTGCGGTGTCGCGCTATCATCTGGACGCTATGACTACCCAGAAATCCATGATTAGTGAATACGGTTGGGATTCGAGCTATATGGTGTCCGACCTCGACGAGGTGATGACTCCTGCGCTCGTTGTGTATCCGGAAATCATCGCTTCAAATATTGAGCGCACAGTGGAGTTGCTGGGCGGCGATGCGGATCGTTGGCGTGTGCACATCAAGACGGCGAAGCTGGGCTACACGTTGCGGATGATGGTCGAGCGCGGCATTCGCAATTTTAAATGCGCGACGTCGCTGGAGCTTTTGGTGGCCTGCCAGTGCGGCGCGGCGGACGTGCTGCTGGCGTATCCGTCGGTGGGCGCAAATTCGAGGCGGGTGCGAGAGATCGCGGAGCAGTTTCCAGGCGTTCGCATTTCTGTTTTGGCCGAGAACGAAGAGCAGGTGCGGCAATGGAAGGGTGGCCGGCCGGGAATTTTTCTGGACATAAATCCCGGCATGAACCGGACTGGAATCGAGCAGAGCCACGGCGGAGAAGTCGTCAGACTGGTGCGAGTGATTGGTGATTGTGGCCTGGAGTTTCGCGGGCTGCATTATTACGACGGACATCTCCGGGCACCTGACGAACGCGAACGGACTGCAGCGGCCCATGCCGGCTACAGTCGCTTGCTGGAAATCGTGAAAGAAATTGAGCGCAGCGGAGCGCGCGTGCCGGAGGTGATCACGGCAGGAACGCCGACATTGCCGAGTTCACTTTCTTTCGATGGTTTCCGCAATGCTGGCTTCGTGCATAGAGTATCGCCAGGTACCGTTGTTTATTCCGATGCCTCGAGCCTGGCGCAGCTTGCCGAAAAGTACGGGTATCGACCGGCGGTGCTGGTGCTGACTCGCGTGGTTAGCCATCCGCGGGCCGGGATTATCACCTGCGATGCCGGGCACAAGGCCGTCTCTGCGGACTCTGGAGTTCCTACATGCGTTGTCTTGGGACATCCTGAGCTAACCCCGCTTGCACCTAGTGAAGAACATTTGCCGCTGGAGGTGGAGGGGGCAGCGGCGGGTCCTACGGTCAGCGAAGCGCTCTATCTCTTGCCGCGACACGTTTGCCCCACGGTGAACAACTTTGATGATGCGTTGTTGGTGCGGAACGGCGCGATTGAATCGGTGGAGAAAGTGTCTGCGCGCGGGCGGGAGATGCCGTTGCTTCGGCTGCGGGAGAAAGCTGTTTCGGCGGTCGATCAGAACGCATGAAATTGTCGACTGGTTCTCCCGACCCCCTCCCCCCTTTTTTTGTAAACACTGATTCTAAAGAGCTTACCGGTAAACATAACTCCCGCTCCGATTTCCGTTCTTTCGGGGCAGCCAGGCACTGTGAGGGAGGGTATTCCGGGCTGGAGTCGGGGCGAAAAGCTGAGACCCCGGGCTCCGCATTGCACTGCATTTCCCCAGCGCGGCGGCGGATTCTGGGACGAGTTTAAGGAGTATGTTTAAAGCGGTTGTGCCAGCTTGGCCCCAAACGAAAAAGCGGCAGAGCGGCTGCCGCAGGGAGCGATTCGGAATACTACCTGGACCTATTATAGCAGCTGCATACGCTGGATCAACTGGTCAGAGGTTCAGCTCGAACGGAGACTGTTTGCCGCCGTATACGAACATCGAACCAACCCTCGGTCGGATCCGCTCGTGGCGTTCTTCTTCGTGGGGTAAGCGCAAAGTTGCTCAGGCAATTCAGGACGGGCCGCGACCGAATCTTTTCTTGACTTTAGGGGGCATGCAGGACAGAATCTCGCCTCGGTTGGTCAGTACGTGGTTCGTCCCCTCACCGCGTCCCTCTGAATTCTGACCTTCTAAGTCTTTTTTGAGAAACCCCGCAACGGCGCCTGATTACACCAGGCTGTAGGTTTGCTTCGAGATAATACCGCCTCTAGGAGCTTCATGATGAGATTGTCCGTACGCGTACTGTGTGCCGCCCTCGGGTTTGCCTGTTTTGCCGTTTTTCTGGCGACGCCTCCGGCGACAGCGCAAGTGGCAGGGCAGAACGTCAACATGGTTTCGGGAACGAAATGGCCCACGGGCGATCCGTTTTTGCAGCGGCAGAACGAGCCGTCGATGGCGGTGTCGACGCGGAATCCGCTGCACATATTGGCGGGGGCGAACGACTACCGATCGGTGGACCTGGAGCAGGTGCTGAGCGGCGGAGTGGAAACGGGCGACGCGTGGCTGGGATTGTTCAAGTCGTTCGACGGCGGGTACACATGGCAGAGCAATTTGTTGCCGGGGTGTCCTTATGCGATTGGGCAATGCACGGACAGCGGGGCATTGAGCGGCCGCTTTCAGGCGGCGGCTGACCCCGTCGTGCGCGCCGGGACGAACGGGATGTTCTTCTACGCTGGTTTGGCATTTGACCGAGCTACTAGCGCGAGTTCCGCAAGTACGGTGAGCTCGATCTTTGTGGCGCGCTACAACGATTTGAATAACAACGAGCAAATCGACCCCATCACTTATATTGATACGCACATCGTTGCGTCCGGCAACAGCACGCAGTTTTTGGATAAGCCGTCGATGGCGGTGGACATTCCGCGTGCAGGCGCAGGCACTTGCTCGTTCACGGCGAGTGAGCCTGGTGTCGGGGCGAATGGCGGGCCACTGGCAGTACATCAATCTTTCGCGGCGGGAAATATTTATTTGGCGTATACCGATTTTATTGGAAATACGGGAGGGGCGAAAGGAACTGGCACCCCGACGCATTTGATGTTCACGCACTCGACGGATTGCGGGGTGACGTGGAGCACACCGATTCAAATCAATACAGGAACAACGACGAGCCAAGGGAGCGCGATCGCGGTCAACCCGGTTACGGGAGCGGTTTACGTGGCGTGGCGCCAGTTCGCTTCCACTGGATTTTCCGACGCGATCATGATCGCGCAGTCGACGAACGCCGGGAAGAGTTTCAGCGCGCCGGTACAGATTTCGAAATTTACGCCGTTTGATCAAGGTACGACCGAGACTTCCTTCCGTACGAATGCTTATCCGGCGCTTACATCGGACATGTTTGGTTTTGTGTATGTGGCGTATTCGGCGCGCGGGGTTTCATCGAGCGGCGATGCGCGAATCGTTGCGGCGGGGTCTCTCGATGGAACGCACTGGACGCCAGCTTTCATGGTCGACAATCCGCCGCTGAATGCGCAAACCAACCCATCGGGACGCGGACACCAGATCATGCCGGCGATGACTTTCGCGAATGGAAGACTGACGCTTCTGTATTACGATCTGAGGCTAGATCACTACGCGGACTTTTACACGCCAAATCCGGCGAGCCTCGGGAACTATTCAGCAATGCTCACGCCGCAAGGCGAACTGGCTCCGCCGAGCCCGATGCCTACCGAAGTGTTCACGACTTATATTGATGATAAGGGGCTGACGCTGCGCCGCCACACGCTCGATTTGCGCGTGCTCGAGCTGGGCATATTCCCGACAGTTGTTTTAGGGCCGTCGGTGCTTGTGTCACAGTACGAGTTTGGATGTTGCGTGAACCCAGAAACGGCAGATATCGAACAGTTCAAATTCAACCCGCCGAACCTGCCTCTGTTTGACCAGGGCCAAGAGGCTTTCCTCGGGGACTATATAGACATTGTGCCATCGCCGGCTTTTGTGCCAAGCGGCAATTCGTGGGTGTACAACTTCATGCCCAGCGTGAATCCGCTTTTCCATGCGACCTGGACGGACAATCGCGACGTCGTGCCGCCTCCACCAGGTGGAAGCTGGGAGAATTACCAGGCACCAGTCCCCTTGGGAACGAGGAGCGTCCAGAACGGCGCGCTGCTTCCGCCTTGCGTGCCGGGGGCTGGCCTGGAAGGCATGCGCAATCAGAATATTTATACGTCGCAGATTACGGGCGGGCTCGTGGTAGGGGCGCCGGGGAATGCCAAGCCGCTTGGCACGACTACTTTCAACGGACACACTGTACCGTTTCAGCGCGCGTTTCCCGTGGAAGCGGAAAACACGACGAGCGCGCCGCTCAATGTGCGGTTTACGATTGCAAACCAGCCGACGGGGGGAACCGCGTCATTTTTACAGTTTTCGACGCTGACGACTCTGGACATCACGATTCCGCCATACTCCTCGGTGTCGCGCAGCGTGTTCGCCACTTCGACGAACGCGGCAGCCACCATCACGGTAAATGTTGCTCAGATCACCGCCATTGGCGGATCGACAGTGAGCAACGGGCTTACATCCTCTGCCGTTCTCAATCCAGACATCACGAATCCCAACATTACGAATCCGAATATCACCAACCCGAACATCACGAACCCCAACATTACGAACGCGGAAGTCACGAACCCGAACATCACGAACCCTAATATTACCAACCCGAACATCACCAATCCGAACATCACGAACCCCAACATTACAAACTCTTCCTTCCTGAATCCCAACATCACGAACCCGAACATTACGAATTTGAACGTAACCAATGTCAGTGCGACAAATCCGAACATTACGAATCCTAATATCACCAACCCGAATATCACGAATCCCAACATCACCAACCCGAATATCACGAATCCGAACATCACCAATCCGGACATTACGAATGGCTCGATTCAAGATGTGACGTATCCCATCACGAACGATGGGAATACCACCGCGTCTTATACGGTGAAGACAGCTACGAACTCAACAGTGCCGGGCGGCATCGTGCTGCAATTGCTCATCAACAAGCTGTACCAGACGCCAGTGGCAGTGAACTGCCAACTGGGTGTGCAGACGCACTGGGTGACGGTAGCCAACATCACGAATCCAATGCTGTTTACGACGTCGAATCCGAACATCACGAATCCGGATATTACGAACTCGGCGCCGAACGAGGGATCAGTGACGCTGGCGCCGGGCGAGACGGCGTACATTACGCTGCGCGTTGTGAATCCAAGTCCGACGACAATTTCGTTCAACCCGCTGAACGTGATCACTCCCGTGACGGTGCCACAGGCGGTGAACACCACGACGGTGCTCGCGAATCCGGGAAACCCGAACCTTACGGCGCCGGCTGTCTATCCTCCGATTACGATCGTGACGAACGCGCTTCCAGTCACGGATCGTTTCGATGCGGGATACTCTGTGCAGTTGCAATCGGTCGGCGGCAAACCGGGCGCGACTACCTGGTCCATCGCATCGGGCGCGTTGCCGCCGGGAATCGGATTGAGCGCGTCGGGATTAGTTTCCGGGACAGCGACAACGCCCGGAAGTTATCAGGTTACGATTCAGGCGGCAGATAACGCCTCGCCACAAAACATTGGGACTCAGAGCTACACGCTGAATGTGAGCGCGACTCCGCTCACTCTGCAGTTTGTACTGACGCCACCGGACGGAGTTGTGGGCCAGTTCTACACGTCAACGCCGCTGGCAGTGAATGGCGGAACTACGCCATACATCTGGACGGCGACCGGTCTTCCGGCGGGATTGGCGATTGATCCACTCGCGGGGACGATCAGCGGCATACCCACAGTTGCTAATCCTGGAGGATCCATCGTAACGATCAAAGCGACGGACGCGGCGACGCCAGCGGAGTCGATCCCTTATTCTCCGACGATTCGTATCGGCGCAGTGATTGCCATTTTACCGCTGGCGCTGCCGGCGGGCGCGATTGGCACGCCGTACTCGGTTCAGCTCAACGCGAGCGGCGGCGTCGGCGGCTTGGGATTTGGTCCGCCATCTCCTGCGCCGGGAGTGTTGCTATCCAGCAGCGGTTTGCTGACGATCGCGAATCCGCAAGCGTCCAGCATAACGTTCACTGTTAGCGTCCACGATGGGTCGCAGCCAGTCTTCCAGACCGTGAACGTGAACTACACCATCCTCTTCACGGGAACGGTTGCCGGAAATGTAAAGTTTACAACGCAGCCCGCGAATAGCGTGGGCGGGCAAGTTATCGGCGGGAGTCCTGTCGTGGTTCATGTTGCTGACAACTCGAATGCGTCGATTGCCGGCGCGACGGTGAACCTATCGTTCAATGGCACGCCCCCATGCGCCTCAGCGACACTCAGCGGAGCGCTCACTTCGCAGACCGACGCCAATGGAAACGCTACATTCACGACTCTGAGCGTCGATCATGGACAGAATGGCTACGCCTTGAAGGCCTCGGTTTCGGGTCTGTCGGCGGTGTCCACTCCGTTCAACGTGACCGGATTCTGCGAAACCGGAAACATGATCACAGCACGCCGCAATCACATGGTGATTGCACTGCCTAACGGGAAGATCCTTGTGACAGGTGGAGCGGCGAACGCTAATGGCACCGGCTCTCTTAATAGCGCAGAGCTGTACGATCCGGTGGCGCACACGTTCAGCAGCACGGTCAACACGATGAGCACGCCGCGTGTCGACCATACGGTGACGCTGCTGCTCAATGGAGAAGTGCTCGTGACGGGCGGTTATACGGACACGACAACCGCTCAGTCGAGCGCCGATCTATATTTCTGGGCGAACAATGTGTTCAACCCGGTGGCGGCGCAGATGACGACTTCACGTGCGGAGCACGCGGCGACACTATTGGCGAACGGGAAGGTGCTGATTACCGGCGGAAACGACAACACCGGCACCTCGCTCGCAAGCGCGGAGATCTATGATCCGGTCGCGAACACCTTTACCGCAACCAGCCATCCGATGAACAGCGCGCGGCAGGCGCATCACGCAGATCTGCTGCCGAACGGGAAAGTGTTGATTAGCGGCGGCCTCGATACGAACAACAATTCGCTGGCGTCAGCGGAAATCTACGATCCTGTGGCCGATACTTTTACCTTGACCGGGCCCATGACTACCGCTCGCGGGAATCATTCGTCCGCGCTGTTGTATACCGGACAAATCCTGGTTGCAGGAGGACTCACCGGACCTGGAACCGGTCTGGTGCTGACTGCAACGGCAGAGCTTTACAATCCTGCTACCGGGACATTTACTCCGACCGTGAACATGAGCATCGCTCGCGGACACTACGCGGGAATCGTGCTGGGTGATGGTACGGACTTCATCTCAGGAGGCGCGACGCTGCCTGCCGGGATAAACGCGGACATCTACAATCCCGCGACGCAGACGTTTAGTGTAAGCGGGAATTTCACGGCGGCGCAGGCGGGGATGCGCGAAGCAGTAGCACCAGACGGTACGGTGCTGCTGGCCAGCGGCGTCAACAATGCGGTTCCGGCGATCACGGTACCCAATTCGGAGTTGTTCTATCCCGCGCCACTGCCGGCGGGAATCGTTATAACGACTCCTACGGTGTTGCCGAGTGCTTCGCTGAACCAGCAGTACACACAGATGTTTCTCGAGCACGGAGGCGTGGGACAGGTTACGTGGGTGGGAGATACTTTGCCTCCCGGCCTCAACCTGACGACCAACGGTATTTTGACCGGTACTCCAACGCAAAGCGGATCGTTCAACCTTTCCATCACAGCCAACGACACCAGTGCGTCGCCGCAAACGACCACTGTACAGTTCACGCTGCAAGTCAACAATGCGGCGCTTGCCATCACTACCGCGAGCCTGCCCAATGGTTTGGTTGGCGCGGCTTACAATAGTCCGATTGTCACGACCGGCGGAACGCAGCCTGTGTCTTTCTCGCTAGCCACTGCGTCATTTCCCCCAGGCTTGACTATTACTCAGCCCGCACCGGGGTCGCAGACAGGCGCTTTAGCGGGGACTCCAACTACGCCGGGGACATACAATTTCTCGGAGACGGTGACCGACAGCAGCATACCGCCGCAAACGGCCACTGCAACATACACGGTGCAGGTGAATGGACCGCTGACGATTACGACGACGACGTTGCCGGAAGCAGTAACGGTGAACGGCTTCCCCGGCACTGCACCTCCTAGCTCGTACTCCGCGCAGATTCTGACTGGTGGCGGGACGGGAGGAGCGCTAACCTTCTCGGTCACGGCTGGTGCGCTGCCTCCGAGCATCACGCTGAATCCGGCGACCGGGGCGCTAACTTCGAGTTCGGTTACCGATCCGGCAGGACCGTATAACTTCACCATCGAGGCCGTGAGCGCCGGGCCGCCGTCCTCAGCGGCTACGCCACAGGCGTTCACGCTGACGGTGGTTGTGCTTATGGGGGGACAGACACCGAATACGTTACCTGCCGGAACTGCAGGTGTCGCGTATTCGCAGGTCTTGTCTTCCGTCGGTGGGACCGCACCCATTACTTATCACTTTTCATTGGGGACTTTGCCGCCCGGGTTGGCTATTACAACTCCAGGAGCGAACGGGTTACTGAGTGGCACCCCGACAAGCGGGGGAAGCTTTGCTTTCGAGTTTTCAGCCACGGACAGCTCGACGCCAGCTCAACAGTATCTTGAGAGCGTAACGTTGAACATTGCTCCGCAGCCGCCTACGATCAACGGCTTTGGAACGAATGCTGGCAACCAGCCGCAAATCTTTTGGGCAGCCAGCACTACCGGAAACGTCACGGGCTACAACGTCTACCGAAGTACCCAGTCCGGAGGTCCCTACTCACTGGCAGGGTCAACGGGCGCAGCGGTCACCACGTTTGCAGATCCGAATGCACCGTCGGGTAATACGTTCTTCTATGTGGTCAGAGCGGTAGCCGGCGGAGTGGAAAGCGTGAACTCGAACGAAGTGTCGGTGACGCTGCCATAGCGTAGCCGAGGCGATGGGTTGCGCTTGCGCGCAGCGTAGACCCTAGCCGAAAACTAATGGCCGGAACTACGGCGCTGGGCGTCCGCGACGAGTGGATCACCGGCGCCTTTTTCTTTGATGGAAAGGAATGTTTTGTAGGATTCGGCGGCACCTGGGCTGTTGAGGCCTTCGCGGGCGCGGCCTTGGTAATAATAAACGGCGGGGAGGACGTGATAGCTGGGGACGTCGTCTAGGAAGACGGAGGTGGCTTCGCCGCGCCGGTTCAGGCAAACGTCGAACTCCGAAGATGCCTCCGTGAACGCGCCGGCATCGAGATAAGCTCGGCCCAGATCAAAATGGCCTAGCCAGGTATCGGCGAGTCTTTGCGCTTCCTGGAAGGAACTTAGGGCGTCGCGCGCATTACCCTTTTTTAGTTGCGCTTCGCCTGCGATTAATTTCGCGTAAACCTGGGGCTCGGATTCAAGGCGCTGCGAAAGTGGGGCAACAAGTTGCAACGCCTTCGCGTCCTGGCCAGCGGCAATATAAACCTGCGCGGCGCGATAAAGCACTCCCAAGTCCTTGCTGTTTGCAGAAGCCTTGTCCGCAGAGGAAATGGCTTCCTTCGTTTTTCCCAGCGATAGTTGAACGAGAGCGAGCGCAGCGGTGCGGTTCGCAGAGGATTCTGTATCCTTCGCCGCAAGATCGCCCGCAACGGCTTTTTCCAGAATGCTGGCCGCGTCCGCCAGCCTGCCTTCGTATTGAGCCAAGTCCGCGAGTCCGGTGGCCGCAATGGAGGCGCCGTATTGGCTCACTGCCTGAAGCTTCCCGTAGCTCTCGGCGGCTTCCGAGGTGTGTCCGAGACCCAATTGGGCCAGGGCAGTGGTGCGCAGCGCCTGATCAAAATTCGGATTCTCCTGCAGAATGGATTGTGCTTCCTTCAAGGCGGTATCGAAATCCCCGGCATAAAGAGCGTACATCGCATAATTGATGCGCTGCAGGACGCTGTGGGGAGTGATTTCGAGTGCGTGCTTCTGCTCTTCCAGAGCTTTGCGCATGTCTCTATCGTAGAAGTTTGTTAGGGCGAGGTTCGGATACCCCGCAGTGTCAAAGGGATATTGGTTTACCAGCGCCGTAAATTCCTCCCTGGCCTTCGGCGCGTTGCGCATCATGAGGTAATAGCCGCCGCGCGTGCGGTATTTCTCGCGATCGGTCATGCGGTCGATGTGCGACATCGCCAGGCCGTAATATTTTTCGGCGTCCTGGCGTTTTCCGAGGTTCGAATAGATGGCTGCCATGCCCGCGTACGCTCGCCCCAGATTGGGATCAAGCTCCGCGGCGTGGCCGTAAGCTTTCAGCGCATCATCCCATTTGGCTGCCTGTTGGAAATCCTGCCCCACGGCATAGGCATGCGCGGCCTCAAGCGAGCCTGCGCTGAAGGTTTCGGCCGCAGATTGTTGAGCCGATTCCGGAGTTGTGTCGCCCAGGCCTTTACGGATGCTCTCCGCGAGTTTTCCCGCTGCAGCCAGGACGTCCTGCTTACTCGAGGCGTTCCTTTGTTCTGTCAGAATTGTCTTGCCCGTCACGGGATCCAATGTGGCTACGTAGACTTTGTAGCCGCTTCCATCCTGCGCGATCGAGCCAGTCACAATTACGTTGACGCCTTCGCGCAGGGCAACGAGTTTGGAGGAGTCTGCGTCCATGCGAGTGGTTCCGGGTTGGAGGCGCGCGGCTTCCTTCTTTGCCTGGCCACGATTGAAAGACGAGATGAACGGCGCGCCCTCAAGCGCAATGCCGAGCATGGGCTCGAGCGTGCCGTCAAAAACTGAGTCTCCCGTTTTGTTGTCGAAATCCGCGATGAGCAGCGTCACTGGCGGGTGGGGAGCACTCGGATGCGGACTTATTCTCGAACGGAAGAATAAAATGCCGGCAATCGCAACGACTCCTAATCCAGCGGCTGCCCATTTTGCGTAGGCCGGAAAGGCGGTCGCCGGCGGCGTAACGATGCGCGTCCCGGCAGCGGGCCCTTGCCAGATTTCGATCTGATGGAGCAATTCGCCCGCGCTCGCAAGACGTTTTTGCGGATCGATCTCCAGACACTTCCGCACAATGTCGCTGAGCGGTTTCGGAATGGTTTTGTCGAGTTCGTCGAGAGGCCTGGCGGGCTCGTTGGTGCGTTTCCAGAGCTTGGCCATGGTGGTGTCCGCGTCGAAGGGCACCTGGCCGCTGAGCATCTCGTAGAAAATAATCCCGATGCTGAAGAGGTCCGAGCGCGCATCCAGGGTCTGGCCTTTGGCCTGTTCGGGTGACATGTAATCCGGCGTGCCGATCAAAGCGCCGGTTTGCGTCATGCCCGCGCTGAGCATGGAGCGGGCAATGCCGAAATCCATCACGTAAGCCCGGCCGGTCTTGTCCAGCATGATGTTTTGCGGTTTCAGGTCGCGATGGATCACGCCCTCGTTGTGCGCTGCTTCCAGCGCGCGACAAACCTGCGCAAGAATGTTGGCGGCTTCGGGGGGATCGAGTTTCTTTTTTCGCCGAAGAACGACCTGCAAGTTCTCGCCTTCGATGTACTCCATGGTGATGAACTTGATTCCGTCGGCCTGACCCAGATCAAAAATACGGATGACGTTTTTGTGGGTAATTTGGCGGGCGAGGATCAGTTCCTGTTTAAAGCGACGCAGAATCTCGGGATTGGAAGCCATGTCAGCGCGAATCACCTTGATGGCAACCTGGCGTTCTAATTCTTTGTCGTGGGCCTGATAAACCGCGCCCATTCCGCCTTGTCCAAGGAGGCGGACAATTTCATAGCGGCTGCCGATGGAAGTTCCTGGAGCGAGCTGGACAAGTGCGGCGGAGGAAACAATGCCGTCGGCAGCGGGCACAGACCAGCCCTGGCCACTTGTGGCCAGCGTCTGGCCACTGAGGGGCAGCGGTGTCGTGCATTTTGCGCACTGCACCGAGGTTTCCGGGTTTTCGTAACTACACGCTGGGCAGACCATTGCTTGTCGCGCCTTGGTTGCGCGAACGCGTTTATTATGTGGCCTTTGCGGGCAAATTCAAACATGCAAAGAGATTCTGTGTCCCGAAAGTCCCCTGAGGGAGCAGGGACGGCGCATCGGCGCATTTTAGAGAAGTCGGCGCGCGAGCGCGGGAGCCAAAGCAACCCCGGCAGGTCATTTACGCGGAGAACTTACTGCAGATTTCCATTCTCGCCAGCGGGTGCATTGCTTTCTGGAAGTTTTCCTCAGGCTGGCGAATTCCGCGTGGTATGCTCACACCATTCCCGTTAGAATCAGCGCGTGCGATTGTTGGATTCATGAAGAAGATCATCGTCGCCGTTGGCAGTACTCGCAAGCCAAAGCTCAGAGCGGTTATGGGAGCTCTGGATGCCTTTGCGCCAAAACTCGTTCCGGACGGCGACTTCGAGGTCGTTGGCGTGGAAGTGGAGAGTGGCGTGAGCCCCACGCCCTCATCGTGCGAAGAATTGATGCGGGGAGCCCGTCAGCGCGTGGAATCGCTGGTGCGGCTGGCCCGCGAGAGTAGCAAGCCGTGGCGCTTCTTCGTAGGGCTGGAAGGCGGTCTTGAGGTTTTGCAGGATGATCGAAGTCGCCGCGTCTTCCTGGAAAGCTGGGCTTACGTGAGCGACGGCGCGCGAGGTTTCTATGGGCGTTCGGGCGGCATCGAACTACCGGAGGAACTCGCCCATGAAGTTCTTGAGCGCGGCTTCGACCTGTCGGATGCGATCGATCGTTTCGCAGGCTCGGTTGGCATTCGCGACGGGCAGGGAGCTTGGGGCGTGCTTTCGGGAGACTTGATTCCGCGTGACGAATCTTTTCGAGTTGCGGTAATCACGGCTTTCGCGCCGTTCTACAATGCCAGGATGTATGGCAGGGCTACCCTAGCCGCGACCTAGACTTTATGTGAGGACTTTCAAGGGAGACGAGTGTGGACATTGTAAAAGGCAATATGGGCTGGATCGAAGTCGTGGTCGGCCCGATGTTTTCCGGTAAAAGCGAAGAGTTGATTCGCCGCCTTCGCCGCGCCGAGATTGCGCGGCAGCGCGTGCAGATTTTCAAGCCGGCGATTGACGAACGCTACGCGGCCAACGAAATTGTGTCGCATTCCGGTTTGGGCATTTCTTCGGACAACGTGACTAAAGCTGCCGACATCATGGAGAAGCTTTCTCCGCGCACGGAAGTTATCGGCATAGACGAAGCGCAATTTCTTGGCGAAGAGATCGTGGATGTGTGCACCAAGCTCGCCAATCTGGGAAAGCGAGTTATCGTTGCGGGGCTCGACACCGATTATCGCGGCCGACCATTCGAGCCGATGCCACGGCTCCTTGCCATCGCTGAAGAAATCACCAAGCTGCTGGCGATTTGTATGCGGTGCGGCAATCCCGCAGTTCATACTCAGCGGCTCGTGGAAAGCGAAGAGCTGATCGTGGTAGGCGCCGGCGGAATGTACGAAGCGCGCTGCCGCCGGTGTTTCGAACCGAATCCCGCGCTTGCCCAGGAGAAAAAAGATGCGGGCCCGCAGCTGATGATTCGCAATCGTACAGCCTCCGCCGGCGGCGCGGGGGACTAGCGTTTTGCTCTCAACCAGTGCCGGTTTGTCTTTTCTGAACGCCGCCTCCGCTTGAGCTTGCCGGTCGATTCCTGCAAACTGTCTCAACCGACGGCACACCAAACCCATACAGTGGACACAAATGATTATCGAATCCAAGGCACCGACCCGCGTTGATTTTGCCGGCAGCACACTCGACATCTGGCCGCTGTACCTGTTTCATCCCGGTTCAGTCACTCTGAACGCCGCAATTTCGCGCTATGCCTCCTGCGTGATTCATACGCATGCTCCGTGGGATGAGCGCATCAAGCTTGTCTCGCGCGACATCAAGAGGGAAGAGAGCTTTGCGTCGTTTGCGGCGCTTGTGAAAACCAAGCGGTACAAACTCCCGCTGCTGGCAGAGATCGTAAAATTCTTTCAGCCCCAGGGTGGCTTCACACTTACGACGGATTCGGAGGCTCCGAACGGTGCAGGCATCGGTGGGTCGAGCGCGATGGCTGTCGCCATTTGCGCGGCGCTGGACCGCTACACTGGAGCAGGGAAGAGCAAAGTCGATTGGATTCACATCAGCCGCGATGCCGAAGCGATCGTGATAAACGTTCCCACCGGCACGCAGGATCATTACCCGCCAGCGTTTGGAGGCGCTGCCGCCATCGAGCTGCCGCCCGGAGGCGAGCATCGGGTGGAGCTGCGCGTCAATCTCGATGAACTGGAGCGCCGGATCGTGGTCTGCTACACCGGCAAGCCGCGACAGCACGGCATCAACAACTGGGAAGTTTTCAAAGCGCAGATTGGCGGCAAGCGCGCCGTGCAGAATAGCCTCGAGCGAATCTCCGAGGTCGCCCAGAAAATGCGGTTTGCCTTGGAGAAGCCGGACTGGCATGAGGCCGGGCGATTGATGCGAGAGGAATGGTCGTTTCGAAAAAGGAATTTGCCGACTATCTCGACCAAGACCATAGATCGTGTCATTGAGGGCGCGCGACGAAGCGGCGCCTTGGCTGGCAAGGTTTGCGGTGCGGGCGGCGGTGGGTGCGTCGTGATGCTTATCGAGCCGGATGCCCGAACGCGCGTGGAGGCCGCGATTGTCGAAGCGGGTGGGGAGGTGCTGCCTGTAACCATCGACCGGCAGGGCGTCCAGGTGATCTCGCGCTAGGGCCATACGTTCTAGACTTGCTCGGCAGACCACCCTTTACGGATGGAGGTGCCCTCTACCGGGCACGCGCCGTCCCTGAGCCAACCCACCTATTTCCGAAGATGGATTTGGCTGTTTTTCTCGTTTCCTGCATCATAGAATCCTGAGGGTAATTTCGTAATAGAATAGGTATGCTGGCGCAGGGCGGCCGGCCCCAATTAGCCATGGCGACTCGGCTCATTCTTAGCTTGACCCTCTTACTGATGGCCGACGCGGACGTTCCGCGCGTCTACAGTCTTCGTCCGCCTGCGCAGCCTACGGTTGTTTTTCCATCGGGGGAAGAAATCTCACTTTTCCCGGACACGGCCCTTGACGCACAAGGCGACGCGCAAACGGCTGCGAAGCCGAAGAGCGCGACACTTCAGGAGTCCTCGAAACTTGATCTCATTCGGTATGTTTCCGGGGAGTTCGCGAAGGCCACGAAATCGCTTCCCGCTGGCAAAGAGGGTTTGATTGTTTACGTGGGCAAGCCGCTGCAACAGGACTTTCTGGAGCGCGCCCTGGCCACGCACGGCGCTGCCGTCAACAACGGCGACAAGGTGCAGATCACGAAGCTGGATTTTCTAAACCACGAGATCATCGTGGACTTGAACGGCGGTGGCCGCGGCAAAAAGCGCCTGCGCGACCGAATCCACATTGAAATGGCGGGGGTTCCGACGGGTCAGGTGAATACCGAGCAGGAAGAGAAGGGCCCGCCGGGGCTGCAGCCTGGGCAAGGCAGCACGATTTATCTGGATTTCAGCAAGCCTGTTCCAGACCTGAGCCCAAATGACTTGAAACAGCTGCTTTCTCCGTTCCTGGATTTCTCACGGCAGCGGTCGGCTTCGGTTGTCTGGGTGGACACGTTGCCCCCGGAAATGAAGAAAGCCATTCAGGAGCGCCGGCCCATCGTGGGCATGGATCGTGAACAGGTGGTAGCCGCCATCGGTAAGCCGGACCACAAAATTCGGGAACGGGACAACGACGGCAACGACATTGAAGATTGGATCTACGGCCAGCCGCCTTCGAAGACTGTGTTCGTGCGGTTCAACGGCGAGCGCGTAACCAACATCAAGCAGTACCCGCAGTAAAATTCACCTTGTGTGTGAGGGATGTAAAGGCTGGCATTTGAATTTCTGCTGCTGGCTTCGCGTTGACTTTTCTCCACGCAGCCCATAGCATTTTGAGTTCGACTTTGCGGCCGTTTCTCCCTGGAGAGTCCGCCGCAGTTTCACAAATCCATCGGAGGAAGTAATGCCCATCAAGGTCGGCATCAACGGCTTCGGCCGCATCGGACGCAACATCATGCGTACCGCGCTCGACGACAAGGACATCCAATTCGTCGCCGTCAACGACGTCACCGACGCCAAGACGCTCGCGCACCTGCTCAAGTACGATTCGATACTCGGCAATCTACCGCACACGGTTACCCATACTGCCGATTCGATCTCTGTCGAAGGCAAGTCTTTCAAGGTTTTCAAGGCAAAAGATCCCGCCGAAATCGACTGGGCCAGCGTCGGTGCGGATATCGTGATCGAATCCACTGGGCTCTTCACCAATGGCGCAGAGGCAAGAAAGCATCTCCGTGGCACGGTCAAAAAAGTAATCATTTCGGCCCCTGCTGAGGGCCCCGATGCCACACTCGTTTTGGGTGTTAACGACAAGACCTACGATCCGGCGAAGCACCACGTGGTTTCGAACGCATCCTGCACAACGAATTGCCTCGCGCCTGTCGCAAAAGTTCTCCAGGACACGTTCGGCATTCACAGCGGCACGATGACCACCATCCACTCCTACACAAACGACCAGAAACTTCTCGATCTGCCGCACAAGGATCTGCGGCGCGCGCGTGCCGCGGCTATCAACATGATTCCAAGCTCGACTGGCGCGGCTAAGGCGCTGCATCTTGCCATTCCCGAGTTGAAGGGGAAGCTTGACGGCTACGCGATGCGCGTTCCCACGCCGAACGTCAGCGTAGTGGACCTCACCGTGTTCGTGGAAAAGCCGGCTACGGTTGAGTCCGTCAATGCGGCTCTTAAAGCCGCGGCCAACGGCCCCATGAAGGGCGTGCTCGCATACACGGAAGAAGAGCTCGTCTCCGCCGATTTCAAAGGCAATCCGAATTCTTCCATCGTGGATTCCGGTTACACAAAGGTCGTGGGGGATCGCTGCGTGAAAGTGCTGGCCTGGTATGACAACGAGTGGGGCTATTCCTGCCGCTGCCGTGACCTCATCAAATTTATGGCCGCAAAGTTCTAGGATGTGTCGGCAGGGGCGGGGATTGTTTACACTGTCAGGGCCCCGCCTTCCGACAGTTCGAGTCACGGCGAGAGAATCACGAGTCACGAGGCCATGAATAAACTCACCATCCACGATCTCGAACTCCGGGGCAAGCGCGTTTTCATTCGCGTGGACTTTAACGTTCCGCTGAAGGACGCTGTCGTCACCGACGACACGCGCATCCGCGAAACCATCCCCACGCTGCGCCTTGCCATTCAAAAAGGCGCCCGACTGATTCTCGCTTCGCATCTTGGGCGACCCAAGGGAGGTCCGGACTCCAAGTTTTCGCTTTTTTCCGTGGCGAAAAAGCTCGAAACCCTCATTGGCAAACCTGTTCGCTTCGCGTCGGATTGCGTGGGCCCGGTTCCTGAATCCAAGAGCAAGACGCTTGCCGACGGCGATATTCTTTTGCTCGAAAATGTGCGCTTTCATCCCGAAGAAGAAAAGAACGACGAAGTTTTCTCGAAGCAGCTAGCCTCCCTATGTGATGGCGTATTCATTTGCGACGCTTTCGGCTCGGCGCATCGCGCTCATGCTTCGGTCGTCGGGATCACTCGCTTTGTGGAGCAGTCTGCCGCGGGTCTGCTGATGGAAAAAGAGCTCACTTACCTCGGCAAAGCGCTCACCGATCCCGCGCGTCCTTTCGTGGCGATTCTCGGCGGGGCAAAGGTCAGCGACAAAATCGAAGTCGTCGAAAATCTGATGAAGATCGCGGACGCCACGCTCATCGGCGGCGGAATGGCCTACACGTTTTTCAAGGCACAGGGCTTGCCCATCGGAAAATCGCTCGTCGAGGACGACAAGCTCGATCTCGCCCGCAAGATTCTTGCTGACGCCAAGCAGAACAATCGCAAGCTGCTGCTCCCCGTAGACCACGTTATTGCGCCCGAATTTAAGGCCACCGCGCCCGCAACCACCGTGGAGATCGCCGCCACGCCCGCGGACCAAATGGGTCTGGATATCGGCCCAAAGACTGCGGCTGCGTTCGCCTCGGAGATTTCGCGCGCCAAGACCATCGTTTGGAACGGGCCCATGGGTGTATTCGAAATGCCTGCGTTTGCGAATGGCACGCTCGAAATCGCCAGAGCCGTCGCGGCAGCGACCAGCGCGGGTGCAACTTCCATCGTCGGCGGGGGCGACTCCGTCGCCGCGGTTCATCAGTCTGGAGTCGCGGAGCGGATCTCCCATATCTCGACCGGAGGCGGCGCTTCGCTTGAATTTCTCGCCGGCGCCAAGCTTCCCGGCGTCGAAGCGCTGAGCGACAAGCCCGCGGCGAAGATCGCCCCCACCATTATGGCGCAGGCCCGGCGTCGCGGCGTCATCGCAGGCAACTGGAAGATGTTCAAAACTCAGATGGAGACCGAGGTATTTTTCTCGGCATTTTCCATGCTTGTTGATGGCATCACTCAGTGCGATATCGTCATCGCCCCTCCTTTTACTGCCATTCATACCGCTGTCGAGGCCGCTCGTGGCTCGCAGATTGCCATCGCCGCTCAAAACGTCTTTTGGGAAAAAGAAGGCGCCTTCACGGGAGAAATTTCTCCGCAAATGCTGGTCGAGGCCGGCTGCCGCTACGTCATTATAGGGCACTCCGAACGCCGGCAATTCTTCGGCGAAACCGACGAGACCGTTGCCAAGAAGGCCAAAACCGCTCTAGCCGCAGGACTGACTCCCATCGTTTGCATAGGCGAAATGCTCCACCATCGCGAGGCAGGGACCACCGAGCACATCTGCAGAACCCAGTTCATCGCTGGTCCCGGTTCGTTGACCCCCGATGAATTCTCCCGTATTCTGATAGCGTACGAACCAGTGTGGGCCATCGGAACCGGGAAAGTAGCCACTCCGGAAATTGCGGCGGAAGTCCACACACTCATTCGCCAGTGCGCAGCGGAGAAGTTCTCCCCTGAACACGCCTCCGCGTTGCGGATTCTCTATGGCGGCAGCGTCAAACCTGACAATATTCAGGGATTGATAGCGCAGGAAGAAATAGACGGGGCGCTGGTGGGTGGAGCTAGCCTCGACGCGAAATCGTTTGCAAGCATCGTAAGAGATTGCGCAGGGAGATAGAAATGCCAGGTTGGATGAAGTGGACCATCGCTATTCTGATTGGTTTCGCGATCATAGTCGTGGGTTTTCGTTGGGCGGGCGCTTTGCTCACCACCTTTTTCGTGATGAATTGCCTCGTCTTGATCATTGTCGTGTTGTTGCAGAGCGGCAAAGCCGCTGACCTCGCCGGCGCATTCGGCGGTGCGGGCAGCCAAACCGCCTTCGGTCCGCGCGGAGCAGCCACGATTCTCTCGCAGGCCACCACGTGGTGCGCCGTGATGTTCATGATTTGCGCCCTGGCCTTGATGATCCGTTCGAACAAAGCGTTCGAGCAGGGCGGTGGGTCGGTGTTGCATCAGACGTCCAAGCCCGCTCCGAAGAAGGCGCCGGCGACGGTTCCGATAACGCCAGCTCCCGTGCCGCAGTCTTCCGCCCCAGCTCCGCAGAGCAATGCGCCTGCGTCGAGCGCGACGCCTGCTTCCACGCAACCCGCTCCGGCCCAGCCGAAGAAGCCTTAACCGACGACGAGCTACTCTGACGTAGGTAGTGGCTTTACCAGACTGTACGTGCAAGCGGAATTTCTTCCGGATGGACCGTCCTCCGTCTAGGATCGATATTAAGCGCGCAGATCACTGCCTACAAGGCGACTTCCCGTTACCGAATTCCTGCGGTTCGTTTCAATGAGGTCTTGCATTTCCCAGACTTTGTCCCGCACCGCGAATGCCGCGCCAGCGCGCACACACTCAGGGGTAGTTCGTTACCTTCGGTGTTACACGAGGATGCATCGCGGTCGCCTCGCCCGTGTCGTCGATCACATGGTTGATCGCGCCGTGATCGCCGAGCGCCACGGTGATCATGTCATGGAACCGTACCTGCGGGCTCTTAGGCGTCTCGATTGCCCGGGTCAGCCCGACATCCGGATAGATGAAGACGCTGTACACGCCCAGCCCCCAAGCCTCATGCGACGTCACTCCATCCGCCACTTTGTACGAGGCCCAGCCGTTCACTCCCGGCGCACTCGTATAGCTCGCCTGGTTCGGAGGATCGTAAGGAATCTCGGACTGATAAAAATACGTTCGCCCGCCATTGCCCTTCCACAGAACCTGGAATTGTTGGTGATGCTCCACAAAAAGGCCATAGATCGTGACCTGGCTTCCATTCACCACCAGCCCGTTCTCGCTGGTATTCAAATCCCAGCCTACTCCGGAGCCGTGGTCCGCTCTCCATATCCACGTATGATCCACCAGTGTGTCGTTGCTGTTGATCCTCAAATTCACCTTGGCTCGGCCCACGCCCGCACCACCCACGCGAAAGAAAACTTCGTGCAGCGTGATCGGGTCGTGCGCATGACGCGCCCGGCTTCCCTCTGGCCCTACCTCCAACAGCACCGGAGACTCGGAAGGCCCCGCATCGAAGAGCAGCCCCGCAATCTCGATCCCGTCATTATCGGTAGTCGTCATCGCCGCCGTGCCCTTCATCGGACGTAGCGTCGCAAACCCGAGCCCCAGCACCACGGCATGCGGCCGTGTCACGCGAATCGGAGCGTTCAGTTCATAGATCCCAGGCGTCAGAATCAGGTTCTTGCCTTGGGCAAGCTGCGCGTTGATCGTCTCCGCCGTATCCACATCCGGGCGCGCAATGTAAAACCGCGTAATCGGAATTGTCTCTCCCGGCGTTTCCCCGCCGCGCCACGTAATCCCGACGCTATCGCGGTACAGCTCCGGAACCCGCACGCTGAACTCGCCCGCAGCATTCACCTGCAGAAACGGTTTTTCGCGCACCACTGGCGTATGCGCCACCTTCGTGTAGGGCGGCGAAGGCCATGTGCCTTCCGGCGGATGCACGACACCGACAAACACCATGTTCCAGTTCGCACCCGTCCAACTCTTCCAGTCGCAGTTGCGCGAGATCCACTGCTGCTGGCTGCCGGAATCTACATTCCCGTCCACCAGGGAATCCGACATCCAGCCGCCACTTGCCCAGCCGTGATTCTGGTGTAGCACCAGGTCGCCGCGTACATGCATGCGCCGCAGCGACACCGCCTGCGAAACGGCCCACTGCATCGTGCCCCCGGCCGGCTTTATCGAGAGCCCCTCCGCAGCTCTCCAAAAGGTCGTCGTAGCATTGTTGTGCTCATGATTCGCATCGGCATGCATGTTGCCCGCAATCCGCGTTGCATCGGGCGACGCCCCAAGCCCTATCACTTCCGTGTAAAAGCCTACCGGCACGTCCACCGAATAGTCTCCTGGCAGGAATAGCAGCGCGTTCCGCTGCTGTCCAAACTCGTTGTGCTCCTGCGTCGCATACACTGCATCGATCTGCTTCTGGATCGCCTGCGATGACATCGACGGATCGAAGACCATTACATTGGGTCCGAACTCGGGCTTCGCGCCCTTTGCCGGAAGTGTCGGCAGAGCCGTCGTCAGCCACAGCCGTACCTCCCCCTCCTGCTGCGCGTTCAACGACAAGAACGACAAGGAAGAAAACAGTAAGGTACAAGTCAAAAACAGGGCCAATCTCAGCTTCATGCGGACTCCGACTTACGATTTCTTTCGAAAAGACAAATAATTGCGCTGATAAGAAACAACAGACTTACCACAATTCGCTAACGATAAGCGATAAGACCAGGGCAGAATCGCGCCTGTCAACTCCAGCGACCACGACAGCCGCAAAAGGAATCGAATGGTGCGGTTGACCGGATGGGAGGGCATAGGCAACCAACATCCTCCTCCGCCGATTGTTCGACAACGGAACAAAATTGTCGATAGAAGATTGGCTCAGCAGGAATCTGTGCTCCCTAGGTCACGAGTTTCTGTAAGTTGTTTGTTGTCGGTCTCCGATTGCTACCGGGAAACGCGCTAATGTCCACAAACCTGGGATGTATTCCCCGATCGTCAGCAAACCGGAAATTATCGTAGATCGGCCGCCAACACGCCCGCATTTGCCTGGTAAACACTCCGGACTCACTGGGTCGGCATTGACTGACCGGGCTTGCAGGCTTTCTCACTGGCAGTTAAACTGTGATTGTCAACGACGTGCGGTCGTGGCGGAACTGGCAGACGCACCAGCTTGAGGGGCTGGCGGTAGCAATACCGTGGTGGTTCGAATCCACTCGGCCGCACCAAATTCTCCCAATATAAACTGATGTATGGTTCCTGGCCTATGTAGCACGGGTGCGCGGTCTTGCGAAGTGCTTCGGGTTTGGCCGATTTTCTGAGCCTGCCTACTTCTGCTTCTCTCTCAAACTTTGTTCGTACTTATCAAAAAAATCCAAGCCGGCTTTGTTAACTCCAGACCGAACACCAATCTGGTCCCCAAATTCGAGTAATTGATCTTCGCCTGCATTGTAAGCAGGCCATTTCGCCAAGCCATTGCCGTTTGGATCGCCGCTCGCCGCAAAGTTCACCCAATAACTAGTCATCGCGTCGCTTAGCTTCTTGTCAGTTTCTTCCCACGGAAAGGGCCACACAAAATTGCCGAAAACATAAGCAAGGTCGGCAGCATGGAAGGCGCCTAAAGCCTTACTCTGGGGACCAGGCGGCACGCGGCTGAAGTAATAAAGGAAGGCAGGATGATGCCCGGTTTTTGTTTGCATGCGCGCCCAAGTGCGCATTTCCCATTCGAACTGCTGATCGCGAAACGCGGCGAAGAATGACTTAACCGCTTCCTCATCTGACCCCGCCGGATAAATCTTGAGAAATTCATCGGCAAGGATTCCGAACCGCCCGCGCGCAACTGCGACAAACTGTTCCGCCTTTATAGAAGCCCCTTGGGGTACCAGCGCCGTGCCTTCATCCGCATTATTTCCAACGAGCAGCTGCACATCGTTTTGTTTCCCTTGCGCAAGAATCGTATACACGTCCTGCGGCAAGACGTAGCCATCCACAATCGCGCGCGTAGGCTGATTGTCGCTCGCCTTTAGAAGCTCTTCGGCGGTCTTGCCGCGCAGCGTCTTCAGAGCGTCTTGCGTGACTCCCATCGTGCCCGCCAGACTTGCGCCGCTCTTTTCGGCTTCCGCCAGGCTCTTCATCGGTGCGAACGATCCGCCGCTCTCGCCAATCGCACGTTGAAACAATCCCTTAGCCAAAGGACTAGCCATGAGCACGTTTACTGCCCACGATCCCGCCGACTCGCCAAAGATCGTCACCCGGGTTGGATCTCCTCCAAACGCAGCAATATTTTTCTTCACCCATTGCAGCGCCGCGATCTGGTCAAGCAGCGCGTAGTTCCCGGAGGCGTGATGTTCAGACTCCGCCGTCAGCTCGGGGTGCGCGAAAAATCCGAACATCCCCAGCCGATAGTTAATCGTTACTACCACAGCTCCTTTGCGCGCCAGAATCTCGCCGTCGTAAGCGTTAGTGGACCCCGAGCCCCTTGTAAAAGCTCCGCCATGGATCCACACCATGACGGGCAGGTGTTCGTTCGCGGTTTTCGCTGGCGCCCAAATATTCAGGTACAGGCAGTCTTCACTGCGCGCAGGCAATTCACTTTGGTAGAGCCGCGCCACGTCCGGATACTGCGACTGCCAGCACACAGGCGAAAATTCCTTCGCCTCGCGCGTTCCTTTCCATTGAGCCGGAGGCTGCGGAGCCTTCCACCGCAGCTCTCCTACGGGTGCGGCAGCAAACGGTACTCCGCGAAACACGCGCACGTCCGCATGCTTGCCCTTCGTTCCGGCCAACATTCCCTGCTCCACCTTGACGGGGGGCAGTGACCGTATCGGTGGCCGCCGCAACCGCTTGAGAGTCAGTCGTTAGAGCGGTGGCCATCGCCAACAGAAGCGCAGTGAAAATTCGTCCCATAGATTTATCGAGCTCCGTTCGAACAACTTAAACGGTAGGGTGATATTATCGCGGATACAATGAAATCAAAATCTTGCGCTTTTGAGATGCTGTCCATTCAGTTCCTGGCTTGGTCTTTCTTCTCCGCGGCTTTCGCCCAATCAATGCCACCCGCTTCGAAGCACGCACTTGTCCTCCACGCCGCACGCCTCCTCGAAATCGAATCTGGAAAAATAATCACTCCCGGCGAGGTCCTCGTGCAAGAGGAGCGCATCGTCGAAGTAGGCTCCGCGGTCAAACATCCGCAAGGTGCTGAAGTCATCGACCTCGGGGACACTACGCTTCTGCCCGGACTCATCGACGTTCACGTACACCTGTTCCTGCATCCTGGCGCCGAAGATTTGCAGACCGTCGAAGAGTCAATTCCGCAACGAACGATCATCGCACTTCTCGCCGCGCGCGATGACTTAATGGCTGGTTTTACCGCCGAGCGCGACATGGGCACGGAAGGCGCAGGCTCCGCTGACACCGCCGTGCGCAATGCCATCAATCACGGCGCAATTCCTGGCCCACGTTTGCGCATCAGCGGCAACGCCGTCGACATTCTTGGCGGCCATGAAGATGCCAACCACTACAATCCAGAGCAGCACGTACTTTCCAATGCGACTTACGCGAACAACGCCGCCGAACTCGTGACGGTTATTCGCCAGGAATTCAAGGAGGGTGCTGACTTCATCAAGATTTATGAAACGGGCGCCGACTCATACCGCGACGGCCATTTCTCAACACCATTCCAATACACCGAAGCGGAGTTGCGGGCGGCTGTCGAAGAGGCCGCGCGCACGGGGAAGCGAGTGGCCGTCCACGCCACTGGTGAACCTGGCACGCTTTATGCTGCGCGCGCCGGCGTTGCCTCTGTAGATCACGCCGACCAGCTCAGTGACGAAACCATGCGCATCATGCGCGAAAAGCAGATCTTTGCCGTCCCCACATTTGCCATCTCCGAATATTTTGCCGAGCACGCCGCGTCTCCCGCGCAAGCCGAACGCGACCGCCGCGGCCTCGATCTTCACGCCCAGGAATTCCGCAAGCAACTCGCCGCTGGCGTGCCCATGGCTGTCGGGTCCGACGTCGGTCCATTTCCCCACGGCACGCAGGCTCGCGAATTTAGCCTGATGGTTAAATATGGCATGACCCCGCTCGCGGCGCTGCAAGCCGGTCTGCTCAACGGCGCCAAGCTTCTTGGCTGGCAGGATCAAATCGGCGCCCTCAAACCGGGCTATCTCGCCGACATTATTGCCGTTCCCGGCGACCCGCTCGCGGACATAAGCGTGCTGCAAAAAGTCAGTTTCGTGATGAAGGGCGGTACTGTCTATCGGCACGATCGCCTATAAGAAACACGCGAGATTACGCAAGGAGTCTTGGTCCGCCAACCCGCGCGACGATATTTGCCGAATGCTTCGCTATGGAACGCCGCGAATGTCTCGGAGCATTGCTTTCTGTCTTGCGCGCCTGTATCTTGGATTTTGCACGACCAACAAAATGATTATTTCGCGTCTCGCCAACTGAGTCCCCAATGTCCGCCGCCCCTTCTCAAGCTCTTCCGCAAGATCAGTCCGAAGGGATGAGCCAACTCGTCGACGTGGAAGTTGCCAACGACGGAATTCCCGCGGGCTCAAAGGATCCCGGCGCTCGCGGCCGTTGGCTTTGTTCCCAACTCGAAGCGGGCAATATTCTCTTTTTCGCGCGTTCCCCATTTGAAATTCCCCAAGACGATCGAGAATTTCTGCTCGGCCGGACGCAAACGAGTTCCGCGCTCCACAAGAATGTTGCCTATCGCCCGGCCGAAGACCGCATCACCGGCCTCGCCAAGTCCGAAGAAGTCGAAGCCGCGCGACTCCGCCTTATCCTGAAAAACTACTCGCAGAACGCAGCGCGATTCCTCGGCGAACTACTCCCGCCATACGCGGGAAAGTGGAAACTCGATTTCGCCAGCTTCCGCCCTCTGGAAGAACGTGGACGACCCGCACGTCTCCACGCGCGAAACGATTTGCCTCACTTCGATTCGTTTCCCACACGGCCCACAAACGGCGACCGCATCCTGCGCTTTTTCACCAATCTCAACCCGAGCCAAAATCGCGTCTGGACCACCTCGCAGACTTTTGAAGCCATCGGCCCGCATTTTGCCAAGTCGCTCGGATTGCCCCGCCCGCGCAGCGCCAATCCGTTCGCCCGCGGCGTGCGCAGCCTCGCCGGGGCTTTGCGTATTCCGGGTGCGCACCGCGCTCCCTACGACAATTTCATGCACCACTGCCACAACGCCATGAAGGAAGACACGAGCTTTCGCGAAAACTGTCCTAAACAACGTTGGGAATTTCCTCCCGGTTCCAGTTGGATTGTTTTTACCGATTGCGTGAGTCACGCGGTCCTCGAAGGGCAATACGCGCTGGAGCAGACCTTCCTAATCTCGCGGCAAGCCATGGTCGAACCGGAAAAGTCCCCGATCGCTATCCTCGAACGAATCGCCGGCTACCCGCTCTCAAACTGACGGCGGCTGCAAATGAGGCGAGATTGGTTACATCCAAACCGCCGGGTCACACTGCACGCACTCCACGATGATTCCAAAACGGTACAGTCCCACGTCCCTTATCGTTTCCGTGTTGGCTGGCGCGAATACTCTTGTAATTTAACAAGCTCCGCACATGAATCGGCGTAGACTTAAATTGTTATGGAGAAACTCAAAGCATTTCAAGATGTCGCACGCGTCAATGGTTTCGTAGACGTTGAAGAAACGGAAGATGGAACCGTATTGTGGCTGAAGAAGCCTACGGCAAATGCGGAAGACCGTATGTGCGTCGACAGCCTCACCAATAGCGTAACCGTGTTCTGGGCCACGATCCCCTGGAAAATAAATTCCAAGACTTTTCGCGCCGTAGCTGCCCTCCAGGAATGGTTGACGCTTACGTCGCGTCAGGCCGCGTCCATGACGAACCGCGACGCCCTGTTGCGTCTCTCCGCCGATAAGAACGACGCGCCGGCCATGGCTGCTCTTCGCGAGAACAACGCCAACACCATCCGCGCCGCCATCGCCCGCTTCTTCGAATCCGGCACAGTCTCGGAGAAGGCACAATCTGTAGTGATGCAACGTGTCGCTGACCACGCCCGCTCCTACCACACCGATCAAGAGCCTGACCAATGGCTCACCAAGTCTCTCAACACCGAATGCGACCGCCTCCGCAACGAAGCCATCCAAGCCAAAGCCAATAAAGCCTAAATCTCGGCTCTCGCGCAATTGCTCCATGTTCTCGAGACAGGAAAACCCCTGAAGGGGTTTTGCCTTTACTTGTTGACGATGACCACTATTCCTACGGTTTTGACCGCGCTTCCCGCGCCCGCGGAAGCGGTTACGTTCACCACGTAAGTGCTTGTCAGTTGAGCTGTGGGAGTCGAATTGCTTGAGCCACAGCCCACCGCGAAGAGTGAAAGCGCCGTCAGGATTGCCAACGATCCGAACAGGTGCTTCAGATGCTTGCGGCGGACGAATGGCAACAACAGTCCCGCAAAAGCCATCGTGGAAGCAACGCTCCATATGTTGAACTTTGCCAGAGCGCCTGCAGTGGCAACGCCGGAGCTGACGGTGAGTTTTACGGTGCCCGCATTGACGCCGTCGAGCGTGACGGCGGGCGGAGCAAACGCACAAGTTAGCTTCGCGGGTAGATTGCCGCAACTGAACGACACTGTCTGCGTGGAACCACCGAGAGGAATCACACTGATCGTCACGGCGCCGGGTTGTCCGCCGCTTAGCGTCAAGCTGCTGGGCTGGGCTTGCATGGTGTAATCCGCGACCATTTCCGTGATGGGGCTGCCGGTTGCCGCGGTGAGCACTGCGTCGCCGGCATAGTTGGCCGAGAGCATGTGAGTGCCGGCAGCAAGCGTGCTGACTGCCAGATTGGCGGTGCCTGTCCCATCGAGTTTTGCGCTGCCGATGGTGGTGGTTCCGTCAAGAAACATCACGCTACCGGTAGCGATGTACTGCCGAACATCTGAGGTCACCTGAGCAGTGAGGTTCACCACACCGCCGACAGAGATGTTGGGAACGTCGGCAACGAGATTCACAGAAGGAGACGTGTTTGTGTTTATCATAATGTTGCCGGTGCTGGTTGAGGCGTTCACATTGCTATCGCCAGTGAAGCTCACCCGGATCAGGTGCTGCCCAGCGGTCTTAAATACAGTTGGGAAGACAAATGAGTCGCAGTATTGCTGGCTGGCAGTGACCGGAGGTCCCAAGGATACCGGGGTCCCGCTGGAGTAGTCGCTGATGCTGACGGTACCGCCGTACGGTGCGCAACCATTGTTGGCCAAAACGATTTGGCCATCGATGTTTACGGGAACGTTGGGAACAGCCGTGCCTTCAAGGAACACGTCGGCAATCACTGAATCAGCTTTTGTGACGCTTACGCTGTAGGTGGTCTGGCTGCTGTTAAAGCTGTTATCGCCAGGATATGAGGCCTGCACTTGGTGCGTACCAGCAGTGAGCCCCGGCGAAAGGTTGGGAAACACGCTGGACTCACCGGTGGGCTTCGTGCCATTTCCGAAAACGATGGAATTCTCTCCGTAGTTCAACGTGAGCGTGCCCGGGGTCGCGTAATCTTTCGTCGTGATGCTGGCCGGATTGCCGTCCACAAGCAGGTTGATTTGCCCCGTAGGATGCCCATAGCCCGAATTTCCGCCAACCGCAACCCACAGCGGTACAGGCTCGCCGTAATTGACAGAAAGCGGTGTCTGGACGTAATAGCCTCCGGCAAGTCCGCCCATTTGCATTTGGCTTGCTTCCGGCGTCACGGTAACGTTCAGCGAGTTGGATGTGCTGGAATAATATTTGCCATCGCCGCTGTAACGCGCGGTGACTCCATAAGTGCCTCCGGGTACGGTTGGCGAAGCGATGGTCGCAATGCCGCTGGTACCGGAGGTAGTGAGTGCGGCCGAACCAACGCCAAGGAAATCGCCGGCCTCGGCACCGGTGCCAGTGGATTGTAGAGCGACTGCTCCTGTCGGCGCAGCACAGCCGCTGCCCATGCACGTAACTTTAGCTTTGAAGGTGATGGGTGTGCCATGGACCACGGTGGTCGCCTGGCCGTTTCCGAGTGCAAGCGTCGTCGCCGAACCCGCGGTTGCTGACGCAGCGCTCCACTTGGTGACCAGTGCGTTCGCATCGAAGGAACCGAGGCCGGTGGCCAAGTCGTAGCCAGGTCCCGCGGAATAGCCGACGGTGAATTGACCATTGGTGTCGGGCACTTTGTTGTCGCCCTTGGTGATGTCGTGGTAAATCGAGGGAGTCGCCGCCAATTTGTAAAATACATAATTGGCCAGGCCTTGCGGCGTTCCACCCATTTGCTGCAGCACCAGAGCCATGATGCCTGCAGCCGAGGGGCTGGATGCGGACGTACCTCCTACTGGGGAAAGGTAGATGAAATTTGGATCGCTGCAGCTTGCTTCGAAACAAAGTGCGTAACCGGTGTGCCCGGCTGCGGCTAGCGAAATGTCCGGCAGATCGCGCTTGCCGTCGTTAGGAACGCCAGTAGCCGTTTGCCAGTTGGGCTTGGAGTAGATGGTGCTGACACCGCCGCTGCCTGCCCACAGAGAAGTAGCAAAAGGATCGTTGCTGCTTTCATTCCACACGATTTCCGGAATGTAGCTGATGGCCGACTGCAGTGTGGTGGGATCACCCGTAACGCTCCAATAAGTATCGCTATTTGCGACATCGTCGAACTGTGTGCCACCCACAGCCACGTTGTAAGGAGTGGAGGCTAGACCGTTCACCGCCAGGCCTTGCGAAGCGAACAGGCCACTGCTTTGTGAATCGCAACCCGCGCCGCCATTGTCACCCGCGGAAACAAACGAGGTGATACCTTGCGCGGCGGCTTGCTGCCAAAGTGAATTGTAAAAGGCGGTTTGCACGGGGCCCATAGTCTGTTCGCATGTACCGAAGCTGGTGCTCATGATCGGAGCAAGATTGTGGTCAACGATGTACGCTGCGGAAATGTCGACGCCGTCGGCAAAGTTGCTCTGCGAAGCTACGGCGATGATGTGCGCTCCGGGAGCGACAGCGCCTGCCCAGGTAACGTCCAACAGCGCTTCGAGCGTGTCGTCGTAGGATTGCACCTGCGGGTCATCGCCATTGATGATCATTTGCGGATCGTTCGGGGGAAGACCCATAACATTGCGAAAATCGCGGATGTCTTGAATGCCATCGATATTGTAGTAGGGATCCACCAGGCTGCTGCGGCTGACGATCGCGATGGATTCGCCGGTGCCGTCGATGCCCGCGGCGTAGAGTGGCTTGACGTTATAAATTGTGGCGAAATCGGCAGGACCCATGAAGTGCTGTCCGTACTGACCTTCGATCTTTCCGGTTTTTCGGTTGACCCCGATTTTCTGGCCAATCTTGAGATTAGGAAGACGTGGATCGCTGTGCAAGCGGACCACGCCCTTCACCACCTGCGCCAGGGCTGCGGGAATCTGCACTTCCGTGGAATTGGCGATGAACTTCGTATTCTTGTAGCTGTAAGTGTGCATCTCCGTGGAAAAGGCTTGTTCCACCTGGCCCACCGTGCCGCTAAAAACGATGAAGCGACGGCTTTGCGATATTTCGTGGACTGTCAGCCCTTGCCCTTGCAGCCACTGCTGCACTTTCGTGGCGTCTTCCGTGAAGACGCCAAATTGATGGCCATACTGCGCGGGAGTCAGCCACTTGTGATACGAAGGCGAGGAGGAGTCGTGAAGAGCCGCGATCAAGTCGGCCGCTTGTTGATCCTGGTCGGCGGTCGGCGAAAGCATCAGGAGTATACGGCCAAGGTTCTGGCCGGCCGTCATGCGGCCGTTATCGACGCTGGCCTTCAACAATGGCGAAGTGGATCCAGCAACCGTGAAGCGATCTTCATTTTTGATAGGAGAGAGGATGCGAGACTCAGATTGCGTTTGCGCCTCAGCAACACCTGCCGCAAAAAGAAGTGCGAATAAACTGAGAACACAAACGAATTGCTTCCGACGAAGACTGATCACCAAGGCGAATCCTCCTAAATTGACTGCTGAATGTTTCCTTGCGAAAAATAAAAATCCGGCCAAACCTGTAACTTGAAACAAGGACCGCGAGCATTTTTGTGCAGCCACACCGTGAGTATGCGAGCACGGTGTTAGCTGATTTCAGGCTGTTCTGAACGAAATTATTGCTGAATAGATATGGGCGCAAATGCTAGTGCATGGGGACATGCACTGTGGCGAATCGTGAGTTCGCCTGAACATTCCATTCCGCGCTTTCGCCGGCGGGATTCAGCCAAACGCCAAGATTCATGCCATTACCTTTTCACGTGGACAAAGCGCCGCACGAAGCACTAGCAAACGCTTAACAAAATTCGTGCGGAGAGGGTGTCACTCTAGGCTAGTTCCCGTCGTTGCGCTAGCGCAATTAACTCGAGAAAAAGAGTTTTTCAACAGATCTCTTACATTCAACAGAATCAGCGCTTCCTGAAAAACTCTGTGAACCTCCTACCGTACGAGACTCCTTCGGCCCCTGTGCCCTGCGGTGATCCTCCTCATGCTTCGACCTGTACAACTGTCGAGGCGGATACCGGCTGCGATTCTTTTCGATTGGCCATCAGTCAAATGTGATCTATCACCGAGCCTCTAGGGCCGCTTCCAGCCTCAAGCCAGCAGGCGTATAGTTGCTCCCGGCATGGTTACGTACGACAGCAGCGGCAGTGAGGTCCCTGAAGTGCCCGCTACCGGCTTTCTAGCGGGCAGCTTCTTCAACAATGGCCACAAGGTGATCGGTCTGCGCTACCTCTGGCTTGCCCTGGGCAGCGTACTCATCGGAATGCTTCTCTCCTTGCTGATGCGCATTCACCTTGTCTGGCCCGGCGCGCAAATTCCGTTTCTCTCCGGATTCGGCAGCACGCCAGAACGCTACACCGCGCTCACCATGTTTCACGGCTCCTTGATGGTTTTCCTGGTCCTCACCACCGCGCCGCAAGCTGGCTTCGGCAACTATTTTTTGCCTCTGCAAATTGGCGCTCGAGAAATGGCGTTCCCCGTCCTCAATCTGTTTTCGTTCTGGGCGACTGTAGCCTCGCTCGCCGGCATGACCGCCGCTTTTTTTCTGCATCCAGACGCAGGATTCACGCTTTGGACCGCCAGCGTAGCGCTCTTCTGCCTCGCCGCTTTGCTCACTGCGCTCAATTTCACCGTGACCACGCTCGGCCTTCGTGCCAAGGGCATGACCTTGCCTAGAATGCCGCTCACTGTTTGGGCGTGGTTGATAAACGCCATCCTCAGCCTCTTGATCTTCAGCATTCTTCTCGCTGCCTGCGCTTTTATCCTCTCGGACCGTCTTCTCGGCTCGCAATTTTTCTCGCCGCTGGCATTTCTCTCCCGCCAGTCTGCGACCCTCGCGCAGTCCACCTTGCTTTCCCTCTGGCAGCGTCTATTTTGGTTTTTCGCGCAGGCCGAAGTTTATGTCGCCATGCTCCCGTGCTTCGGAATCGTCTCGCATCTGCTCTCCACTTTTTCCCGCAAGCCGGTCTGGGCAGAGCGTGCCGCGGTCCTCGCTCTTTGCGGCGTGGGGCTCTTCGGCTTTTGCGTTTGGGGACAGCATATGTTTTCGAGCGGCCTCGATCCCTGGTCCCCGCTGGTTTTCTCGCTGCTGGCCTCCTCGCTTGGCTTGCCCGCTTGTGTGCTCCTGTTCAGTTGGTTCGGCACTCTCTGGAATGCCAAAATCCAGCCCAATACGGCCATGTTGTTCGCTCTCGGATTCGTCTCACTTTTCCTAGCGGGCGGTGTTTCTGGACTTTTTCTCGCGCGCAACGATCTGGCCGCGGCTTCGATAAGCGACGAATTTGTCACCGGCCACTTTCATCTGGTGATGGGTGTTGCCGCCACATTTGCTATTCTCGGCGCCCTGTTCTTCTGGTTCCCAAAAATGTTCGGGCGCCGTCTCAATGAAACTCTAGGCAAACTCCACTTCTGGCTCACCTTTGCCGGAGTCTTTTGTGTGTTCATGCCCATGCACTGGCTCGGCCTGATGGCGCACTTTGGGGCATTGACCGGCGGCCGGGCTGCGGTCGGCTCTCCCGCGGCATCTTTCGCAGCACCGCTTGCGTTGCCAGGCGCCTCGCTTCGAACTTTCGTTAGTGTAGCCACGATTCTCACCCTCGCCGCGCAGGCCCTTTTTCTTCTGAATTTTATTTGGAGCTTGTGGCGTGGCGAAAAGACCGAAGACCGCAATCCCTGGCGCGCCACGACGCTTGAATGGAGCGTTGCGTCGCCTCCGCCAATCGATGATTTTGGGGCGAGTCTACCAATGGTCTATCGCGGGGCGTACGAGTTTGGCTCGTCAGGTGAAGCAACAGACATTGTGCTCCAAAATGTGGCACCCACTCTTTCGGAGCGCGCGCCACAAATGAAGCAAATAGCTGAAGCAAGTACCAAGGAAAGTTGAAAAAGGCTCTCATGCCAGGCACAAGCATCGTAGAAGATATCGAGCTCATCATCGAAGACATCGGTGGCGGGGGAGGCAAGAATCCGCCACCCGGCGGAGATGATGGCGACGAGGGCGGCAAGCGCCGCGGTCCACAAATGCCTTCTTCGAGGCGCTACGCCATGGCGATTGCGATTGGCCTCGTCTCCATCGTCATGTTTTTTATGGCCATGGCCAGCGCCTTCATTTATCTCAGAGCCAAGAGCAACTCCTGGGTGCCGCTGCATTTACCGTGGATCATTTGGGCTAACACCGCCCTCCTGCTTTTGAGCAGCGGAGCCATGGAGTTAGCGCGGCGGCGTCTGGCGCTCGCGGACGTGCGGCAGTTCCGCAAACTCTGGCTCTCGGCCACGGCTCTCGGAATTCTTTTCCTGGTCGGCCAGCTCGCCGCCTGGCGCGAGTTGGTTCTCGCCGGTTTTTACGTCGCTACCAATCAGGCCAGCAGTTTTTTTTATCTTTTTACCGGCTTGCACGGCTTACATCTCCTCGGCGGAATTTTCGCGTTGCTCTACGTATCGTTCCGCAAATTCGAAAAAGCGAAAGTGTCGCGCTCCGTGGCCGCGGAAGTCGCTTCTTACTACTGGCACTTTATGACTGGCCTCTGGATTTTTCTGCTGGCTCTTCTTTATTTGGGCAAATAAAAAGTAGTTTAGAACTGCGAGAGAAATCCCAGCAGGTCAATGCTTGACGAATTCAGCAACCGCTTCCGCGACGCGCGAAATCTGCTCGGATCGTAGCTCCGGAAAGATGGGGAGAGAGAGCACTTCTTTTGAGGCGTGCTCCGCATGCGGAAAATCTCCAGTCTTGTGGCCCAACGATGCGTACAGCGGCTGCAGGTGTAAAGGAACGGGGTAGTAGACGGCGCTGCCAATTTTCCGCTCGCTCAGGCTCTGCACAAGCGCATCACGCCGCTCCACGCGAATCGTATATTGGTGAAATACATGCTCATATCCTTCCGGAATGACAGGCGGCGCGACACCCGGGATTCCCAGCAAAAGTTTTGTGTACGCAGCCGCATGCGCCTGCCTCGCACGCTGCCAACCGGGCAGGTGGCGCAGTTTTACGCGTAAAATGGCCGCTTGAATTTCATCAAGCCTGCTATTCCAGCCAGGCTCGCTGCTGACGTATTTGCCGGTTTGTCCGTGATTGCGCAGCGATTTTAGCCGCGCGGCCATTTCGTTCGAATTGGTGACGACCATCCCGGCATCGCCGTACGCGCCAAGGTTCTTCGTGGGATAAAAGCTCATGCACGCCGCGTCGCCGAGCGAGCCGGTGCGGCGGCCCTTATAATTCGCACCGATCGATTGGGCGTTGTCTTCAATCACGCGCAAATTGCGCGCCCGCGCAAAATTCAGGATCGGATCCATGTCGCACGCAAGCCCGTAAAGGTGCACGGCAATAATAGCGCGTGTTCGAGGCGTAACGCGACGCGCGAGATCGGAAGGATCGATGTTGTAAGTGTCTGGACGAATGTCGGCAAAGACTGGTTTGGCGCCGAGGGCGCCGACCGCGCTGCCCGTGGCCACGAAGGTGAACGGCGGGACCAGGACTTCGTCGCCGGCCTGAACGCCGCAGGCACGCAGCGCGAGGATCAGGGCGTCTGTTCCGGACGCGACGCCGACACCATGGGCTACGCCGCAGAGTTGCGCGATTTCCTGTTCGAACGCGGCGCCTTCGCGGCCCAAAATGAATTGCTGCGACGCGAGAACATTCTCGACAGCAGTTCGAATTTCCGCGCCGATGGCCGCATATTGCGCCGCTAGATCGAGGTGTGGCACGGGATCAAGCAGGGAAGTGGTTTGTGGGTGTGCGCTCATCAGCTCATCAATGGTCCAGCTGTTAACCAGGTTTGGGGCAACTTGTCGAGTATACGCTATCGATCCCGGCGCCAAAGCCAATCGCCTATATGCCTATATAATGATGCGCCAAACAAAATGTTTGCGAAACGGACAAATTGGAATCTTGAGACGAACCGCTTAAGTGCGGCGCTGGCGGCGCATCGCGCGGCAGGGAAGCCGCTGATTGATTTGACGGTTTCCAATCCAACAGAGTGCGGATTTCATTATGACGAGGAGGCCATTTTAGGTGCCCTGGGGAATCCCGCGGCTCTGAAATACGAGCCAAACCCGCGAGGTTTAGATGTGGCACGCGGCGCGGTGGCGCAGTATTACGCCGAGCGCGACGCGGTCGTTTCGAATGACGACATATTTTTGACGACGAGCACGAGCGAAGCGTATTCATACGTGTTTCGAACGCTATGCGATCCAGGCGATGAGCTGCTGATCCCTGAACCGAGCTATCCGCTATTCGAATTCCTCGCCGATATTCAAGATGTGCGGCTGGCGCGTTACCCGCTTGTATATGACTACGGCTGGCAGATCGATTTTCACGCGCTAGAGCAGGCGATCACTCCGCGAACGCGAGGAGTCATCGTTGTGCATCCGAATAATCCGACCGGGCATTTCACGAAGCCGGAGGAAATGCGCAGGTTGAATGAGATCTGCGCGGCGCGCGAGCTCGCGATCATTGCCGACGAGGTGTTTCACGATTTTGCTCTGAAGCAAGCGCGGATCCCCACGTTCGCCGCGAGGTCCGAAGCGCTGACATTCACGATGAGCGGACTGTCGAAGATTTGCGGACTGCCGCAAATGAAGGCCGCATGGCTTATCGTGGGCGGACCGGCGGCTTGGAAAGCAGAAGCGCTCGCTCGTCTCGAGGTGATCGCGGACACCTATCTTTCGATGAGTGCTCCGATTCAGTGGGCGATTCGAGCTTTATTGGGCCAGCGGCACCCGTTTCAGAAACAGTTGATGGCGCGAGTCGGCGAAAATCTTTCCGAACTCGACCAACAATTAGCGAGGCAAAAATCCTGCAGCCGCCTGGAACTAGAAGGCGGCTGGAATGCGGTGATTCGAGTGCCTGCGACCCGCTCGGACGAAGACCTTGCGCTCGAACTTCTCGCGACTAAACGTGTGTACGTCCATCCAGGACATTTTTATGATTTCCCGTCTGAAGGAATCGTGGTGCTCAGCCTTATAGGTCCCCAAAATGACTTCGCAGTGGGAGTAAGGCAATTGCTGTCGATCTTTGGTCCCATGGCCGACGTTTCCTAAGTTGTTTGAGGTCCAAGCGTCGCTGTGATAAATCGATAATTTCTCCTAGATAAATTTCTACCCAAATCGACGCTGCACTCGGTCGTAAACACTCAGCTGCCAGATGGCCCAGATCGTCTATCTAAACCCCAAAAAATAAAAGGCAGATAGCCGCGGTCGCAGGAAGCAGGAATTCCATCAACTATCCCGGTTGATATCCATATATTCACTTTCGCGGAGACAAAAGACCATTGCCTACAAAATATGGAATCCAGACGTATCAAGAAGATATAAGCAGTACTAGTACTCTATTGGAAACAAAAGAGTTAGACAGACTTAATAGTGCTTCCATATAAAACTTAGATTGGACAGTGCCTTGCCTAATAGCAAACGGAGTGGTTGTGGATCTTCGGTGTTCGGGTTCGCAAAAATTTGATGGTTATGGGGGAATGGCTATGAAGCGTGTCCTACGGAGCAATACACTTGGGCTCTTTGAGCTTTGGTCTGCAATCCTAGTGGTCGTGTTCTTCAGCCTGCTAGGCGTGCAACCAGCAAAAGCGCAGGTAAGCAAGGGGTCGATTTCCGGCAACATAGCGGATCCACAGGGCGCGGCGGTTCCCGATGCCGCCGTAAAGGCGGTTGGCAAAGAAACTAATCAAGAGTTCAACGCGACTTCCGATAACTCCGGTTTGTTCAAGCTGAGCCTCCTTCCGGTCGGAACCTATCGACTTGAGATTTCAAAGACTGGCTTCCGCAAGTCCGTGTTCGACAACGTGGAAGTTGGGGTTGGCTCGGACCGTGGCATGGGAACGATTAAACTGGAAATCGGGGAAGTGAGTTCGACCGTGGAGGTATCGGCGGCGGCGCCGCTTCTTGAGAGCACCGAAGCGCAGATTACAAATTCTTTCAGTGAGTCTGAGATCCAGACCTTTCCGACCATTCTGGGAAACGAAGGTCTGGACAATTTAGCGCTGACGGTGCCGGGCGTGACCATGAGCCGGGATTTAGGATTCTCGAACAGCAACGGTGTGGACTTTGCCGTGAATGGTCTCAGGGGCCGCAACAACGACCAGCAAATCGACGGGCAGAATAATAACGACAATTCTGTGGCGGGACCCTCGTTGTTCGTTTCCGACTCCGAGTTTGTGCAGGAATATCAGATTACCACGAGCAATTTTGGCGCGGAATACGGCCGAAACTCTGGTTCGGTCGTAAATATAGTCACAAAATCAGGATCGAACACGGTGCATGGATCGGTGTATGGCTCAGAGAGCAACGCCGCTCTGGACAGCATGTCGAACATCCAGAAGCAGTTTGAGGGATTGAAGAAGGTACCCTGGTTCAACGACGAGTTCGTGGGAGGAACGATTGGCGGTCCGCTGTGGATCGACCATGTGTTCTTCTTTGGCGGCTTTGACCAGGAATATATTCCCGGGACATCGGTGCTTTCGTCGGGGAACATTACGCCAACGCCAGCAGGAATCACGACCCTGATTGGGTGTTTCGGCAATACCACGTCACTGCAAGCGTTGCAAACATATGGTCCGTATGGCATTACCGGTGGGGGACCAACCCCGCAAAGTCCAACGATTCCGATCTCGGGAGAGCCGGGTTTCATCCCGGGCTGCCCAAATGTCCAATACGGCGGAGTACAGCGCGTAGTCGGTTCTCCGTTCAAATCTTATAATTTCCCGCTAAAATTCGATATTCAGACAGCGAAGAATCACTTCTATGGACGTTTCCTCTACAACAAAAGCACGTCCGTAAACACGGACGCATTTGGCACTGGAGCGTCAGGTTACACGGCAGACGTGCCTGCCTTTTCTCAGGCTTGGGGGTTCAGTTGGGCACGCACCCTCTCGACACGTATGTCGAACGAATTTCGATTGTCGTACGGCCGGGAGAACGTCGAATTCGGCGGAAACACCTTAGGCAACACCATTCCAAACGCCACGAACATCGGGGACGCCGTAACAAACGTCGTGTTTTCCGCCTCAGGCCTTTTGGGATACGGCCCGGCGACAAATGCACCGCAAGGCCGTATCGTGAACACCTACCAGTTGCAGGATAACTGGGCCTACGTCATTGGGCGTCATCAACTGAAGGCCGGAGTCAACGTAACCCAGCAACGTTCCCCGAATTTTTTCCTGCCGAATGTGAATGGCCAGTGGCAGTTCAGCGATTATGGGGGGTACGCTAGCAACGACCCAACGCGCATCCGCATTGCCTCGGGAAATCCAGTCCTGCCCTTCAAGGAGACGGACACATTTCTCTATGTGGGCGACGACTTCAAATTAAAGAATAACTTGACGTTGAACCTGGGCCTTACATGGTCCTACTACGGGCAGCCGGCCAATCTGTTTCATCAGATAACGGTGAAAAATCAGACCGGACCGGACCCGCTATGGAACCCGGCGCTGCCAGCAAGCGTAACGGAATTTCCGACGATTCCCGCGCCCAAGAATAGCTGGGGTCCAAACGTCGGCTTTGCGTGGACGCCGTCCTGGAACAACCGAATCCTCGGAAATGGGAAAACGGTTGTTCGGGGAGGATTCCGCGAATCCTACGACCCTCCCTTCTACAATATCTACCTCAATATATCGAGCGCATCGCCGATCGTGCTCCTGAATACTCTCAGCGGAGCGTCCGCAGCCGCGAATCCCTTGCTTGCAAACCCGCTCGGGCCCGCCGTTCGCACGCAATTGGCACCGTTTCTGACGACCGGCGTGTTTGATCCTCGCACCTTTAACGAGACGAGCGTGTCGCCGAACTTCGGGCCACAGCGTGTTTACGCTTGGTCGCTCGGCGTTCAGCGGGAAATCGTGCCGAAAGCGGTCTTTGAAGTGCGTTACGTGGGAAACCACGCCACGGACTTGTTCCAGACAATCAATGGCAATCCGGCGATTGCGGGACTCGCGGCGCTCTATCCGAGTCTAGTTCCAACGGGATTGACGCCGTGTCCTGCGGCGCAGGCGGCTGTTCCACAAGCGGTCGGGCGCGTGAATTGCAACGAAGGGATCGTACGCGAACGGACCAATACAGCCCATTCGGATTATGGCGCATTGCAGTCGGAGTTGCGCGTCAACAATCTATGGAATCAACTCACGCTAAAGGGCACGTATACCTACAGCAATACTACGGACAATGCCAGCGAGATCTTCAGTACAGCGGGAGCTGGTAGTTCGAGCGCGTTTTCCCAGAGCCAGGTGAATTTTACCGGCGACGAGCATGGAACGTCGGGTCTCGATTTTCCGCATAGCTTTGGCATTACGGTTTCGGAACAGATTCCGTTCTTCAGGTCTCAGCATGGATTGGTCGGGCACATACTCGGCGGGTGGGTTGTCGCCGGAAACTACTTCATTACCTCGGGGCAACCGTACACAGCATCTCAGCAGTTCGCGAACTGTGTAAGCGGTCTACAAACACCTTCAAATCCAACGGCCCTTAATAATAGCGCTTGCAGCCCCAATGGACCTGCCAATCCGTACGATGGAGCATACAATGGTGCCTTTGTTGGTAACGACGGGGCGCTCCGTCCGTTCCTTGGAAGCAACTCAGCTCCAGTGAACGCTGTGGGGATCTATGCGGCGGATGCGTGTCCCAATTATGGCGTCGGCTGTGGCGATACGCCTAACACCCTTCTGAGCCTCAATGCCATCAACGCGAGCGGGTCGGATACACCGGTATCCACCAAGCAGGTTCGTTTTATCACTAATGGTGTAGAAGCGGACTCTATATTCGGTACGCCGTTTGGTAACGTAGGACGAAATACCCTGCGGGACTATTGGACGAATACGGGCAACTTCGCCTTGTTCAAGAACTTTAAGATCAAGGAGAGGGTAACGTTAGTTTGGCACATGCAGATGCTAAACGTATTCAACCATCCGAACTTTGCCAGCATTGATCCCTTCATCGAAGATGCCGGATTGACCTTTCAGCAGACGGGCTTTGCGAATCCCTCGCTGCAAAACGGGGGAAACCGGGTGATCAAGTTCGGGCTAACGTTCCGCTGGTAGTATAGGCTAAGCTTCATCCAATTGGTTGTTTGCATTGCTGGGGACAGCTGCTGCACTGGCTGTCCCCAGTTCCATTTCTTCCCATAGCCATTCATGAGATTCGACTGAAAACAGGGCGCGGTTCCTTTTGTTCACAGGTTCTTCAGGTGCGCGAGGAGGAAGAGTGAGACGAGGTGTTCGCGCAGGTCGATCCAATGCTCCTCGGGGAAGAGCGACCAGGGCCGTTCGGCGACTGCGGCAAGGGGTTTGACAACCCCGGCATTGAATTGCACGTCAGGAGGTCGGCGAATCTCTCCAGCGCCAGTGCCAGTTAACGGCAAGAATTCAGGTGAAACAGCGGCTGCAGCAATCGTGTCATCCAGCATTTTCCGGGCGATTTCGTGAGTTTAAAGAGGAACTCGGCGGAAGCAAATTCGCATTTTTGGAATTGCAAGCAGTAATTTCTATGTAAACCTGCATAACAAATTCTAAAGGAAAAATTTTATTTGTTCCAGGGAGCTGATAACTTGCTTAAAGCAGACGATTTTGCATGGTTTATTGCCAGAGGCACGGGGGTGTATCTCTGGCAAGTGGCCTGCACTTAAAAACTAAATATTTGAGTGTATTTCGGCTCCCGCCGTATCTCGCTCTCTTGGGGTGTCAATTTATGGAGGCTTCATGATGAAGTGGAAGGGTGCAATTGCCGGTCTTCTGTTCCTCGTTCTTGGTTCGTTTCACGCGCTCCGCGCGCAGCAATTCTCTTCCGTGAATGGAGTGGTTTCCGATAAGAGCGGCTCAGCGATATCCGACGTAACCGTGACGCTTGAGAACCCCGGTATAGGCTTGCACGCTGTGACTACCACCAACGAACTCGGCCACTACCAGTTTTTGCGGTTGTCTCCGACGGACGGCTACCGCCTAACCTTCGCGAAAGACAGCTTTAGGACTGTTGCGCTGAGCAGCCTGAGTTTTGGCGTGAGCAGCGCAGAAACGCACAACGCCACGCTTGAGGTGGGAAGTTTAGACCAGACGATTGAAGTGAAGGAGTCGGGTGAGTCGACTCTGGATACAACCGACGCGACCATAGGCAACGTGATCAGTTCCCGGGAAGTCACGGACCTGCCCATTCAAGCGCGGTTGAATCCCGCGGGACTGATGGCCCTTCAGCCCGGAGTCAATGATCAGGGTTCGGTCACTGGCGCGCGAACGGACCAGGGCAACATCACCTTGGATGGCATCGACGTGAACGACCAGGAGACCGGACAGGCATTTGTGTCGACCACGCCTATCTCGGTGGATTCGGTCCATGAGATCAGAACGATCACCGCGGGAGAAACAGCGGATTTCGGACGAAGCAGCGGCGGGATGATCAACCTGGAGACAAAAGGCGGTACAAATAGCTTCCACGGCAATCTGCGCGAATACAACCGCAATACACTTCTGGAAGCCAACGACTGGTTTAACAATCGTGACGGAATCCCTCGCGCTCCTTTAGTGCGTAACCAGTTTGGCGGAAGCATTGGCGGGCCCATCAAGAAAGATAAGGTCTTTTTCTTTTTTGACTACGAAGGACTTCGTCAGGCTCAGTCTGTGCCGTACAATCGCGCAGTTCCGACCGCGCAATTTCGAAGCGGGGAACTCGCGTACGTCAATGATTCGACCAATCCCGCCACCGGACAGCCTTGCGACGGTACAGCTCGTTTGAACACCGCTCCTTCGTGCATAAGCTTCCTGAACGCGGGCCAGATTGCGGCTCTCGACCCACAAGGGGTGGGCGCCAACGCGGCCTTGCTGACTTATATAGCCGGCCGATATCCGTTGCCAAACGACCCGACGGGAGGAGACGGCATCAATTCCGAGGGCTTCCGGTTCACAGCACCCGCGCACAACAATATTGACCTTTACACCACCCGAATCGACTACAGCATTTCTGCGAAGCAGAACCTGTTCTTCCGGGCTAACGTTGCGCGGCAAAAGGAAGGCGATTTCTTCAACACTTCGATCGAGCAATTCCCGGGCGACCCGGTCGTCCCCGTGCAGAACGATGTGTTCAACAGCTACACGGGGGTTGTGGGCTGGACGTGGACCATATCACCCAAAATGCTCAACGTCCTAACAGTAGGATTCGTGCGGCCCATCCTGGAGTTCAACAATAATTACCAGCCCACTTTCCCGGTCGAGGTGGGATTCTCGCCGACGCTTTCGAGCCCTTACGTGGGCTACTCTTCACAATCCAGAAACGTGCCTGTACCAGAAATTCGCGACAGCTTTAACATCTCCAAGGGCAATCACACGATCGATATGGGGGTGGATTTGAAGCTTATCCGAGTCATAAGCGGGCTAACGAATAGCTACGATTTCGTGACCTATGGCTTGGGTGGCCAGTTGCAAAACCTGAATGCTTCCGTGCGACCGGCAGACATTAGTTCGGATACCTCCGCCGTAACCAATTATGACAATTGGTTTCCGACGATCCTGGGTCGTTACGCTGCCGTCGGCGCCAACTTCAACTACGACAAGAGCCAAAATGCGCTGCCGAATGGCAGTGACAAAGCCCGCTACTATAACTACAACGAGTTTGAAATTTACGCGCAGGATAACTGGAAGATGCGCAGGGACTTGACTCTGACCTACGGCCTCCGCTGGGACTATCACACTGTGCCGTACGAGATTAACGGTTTTCAGTCTGTTCCGAGCATTAACGAGAACGCCTATCTGGCAGATCGCGTCGCAGCTGGTTCAGCGGGCGTAAGCGGGGCTGACGTAATTCCTTTCGTCAGCTACAGCCTCGGTGGACCGGCAAACCATGGGACAGGCTTTTATCAGCCAGATTATAAGAACTTCGGCCCACGTATAGGTCTCGCTTACAATCCTTCCTTCCAAACCGGTTTGCTACACGCCCTGTTTGGAGAGGGGCGAACTACCGTTAGACTGGGTGGAGCGGTCCTGTATGACCGGATTGCCGGCGGAGCCAGCTTTGGTCTCGACCAGAATACATTCCTCTTCGATTCAAACGCCAATTCACCCTGCGGTATGGCTGGTAATGCCTTCGGTTCGCTCCTGACGGACCCTCGGTTCACTGCCATTGGGGCGCTGCCACCCGCGGGCTCAACCTGCGTAGCTCCTACGGCTCCGACAATCACAAATCCTAATACCCCCAACGTGACGGGTGGAGTTCCAACTGGGACTTCCAATGGAGGATTCCCGGCCTTCTTCCAATTCGATTCGAACACCAAGACGCCTTATGCGATGCTGTTCAATTTTGGTATCCAGAGAGCGTTGCCTGGCGATCTCATCGTGGAGGTCAATGCGGTGAGTCGGCTGGGCCGTCGATTGCTTGCAGTTGGAGACGCGGCACAGATTGTAAACTTCAAAGACGTGACCTCCGGCACCTTCCTCAAGCAGCAGTTTGGGTTGTTGGAGAGCCAAGTTCAGGCTGGGACACCTTTTTACCAAATTACAAGCGTGCCCTGGTTCGAAAACCAGATGGGGGGCACGGCGGGGTGCCAGAACTACACTCAGGTAAATTTCGGCATCAGCCTGACTTGTTCTCAGCTCGCTGCTGGATTCTTTGGACAGCTTATCCAGAAGGGCGATCTCTCCGATACGGTCCAAGGTCTGCTTTCCAGCGGGTTTCTGAATTACAATGTCGGCCTGCCCGCCCAGACGGGAGCGAACGGCTACATCGGCAATTACGCCAGCTCCAATTACAACGCGCTTTTGTTGAACGTGCGCAAGCGCTTCTCGAACAGCTTCCAATTCAAGTTTAATTACACTTATTCACATTCCATCGACAACGTCTCGGAAGTCACGAACAACTACGTGACTTACACCGGTACCGGAGCTGGATTGGTTTGCGACCTCACTGATTTGCGGGCGTGCCGGGCAAGTTCTGATTTTGACGCTCGTCATGTCATTTCCGGTGACTACATCTACGACTTGCCAGTCGGTCGCGGCCGATCTCACTTGGCGAATTCACCGAAATGGCTCGATGCTATCGTCGGCGGATGGAGTTGGAGCGGAATTGTGACTTACCGCACAGGGTATCCGTTCACTATCAACACGGGTGCATTCCCAACGGACTTTACACTCGATGCTCCTGCGGTAGTTACTGGCCCGTTGAAGCCCGGCATCCATACTGACGCCAATGGGAACCTACAGTACTTTGCCAATCCGAACACGGCACTTTCCAACCTGGACTTCCCCTTCGCCGGCGCAGTCGGCAATCGCAATGCAGCCACAGGACCAGGATTCTTCAACGTGGATATGGGAGTATCAAAAGCCTTCCAAATGCCATGGTCGGAGAACCAGCGTTTGGTATTCCGGTGGGATTCGTTCAATACCCTCAATCACCCAAGTTTCAACGGGCCGGGATCCGCGACGCTTAGCAACACGAGTTCGTTCGGATTCATCAGCTCGACTGCTTCGGTGCCGCGCGTGAGTCAGTTTGCTCTGCGCTTTGAATTTTAGCTGAATCGTTTCGGAACACATTCGGAAGGGAGGCTGAAGTTTGGCCTCCCTTTTGTATTTTTGGTGGCCGAATTAGTTTTTCACGCGCAGATTGGCGTCAAAACGGGCGCAAGGGCTCCTTTCGGACGGTGAATCGGATTGATCCGAACCTCTTATAGGTTCTTCAGATGGGCAAGTCGGAAAGGCGAACCGAGGTGTTCGCGTAGATCGATCCAGTGCTCTTCGGGGATCGTGGAGAAGACCTCGACAACTTTGGGATCGAACTGGGTGCCGGAGCAGCGGCGAATCTCTTCGCGCGCGTGGGACATGGGTAGCGCACGGCGGTAGGGACGGTCGCTGATCATCGCATCGAGAGAATCGGCAATGGTAAAAATCCGGGCGCCGAGCGGTATTTGGTCGCCTTTGAGGCCGCGCGGGTAACCAGTGCCGTCGTAGAACTCCTGGTGAGCGAGCACGATTTCGGCGGCATCGCGAAGGAACGGGATGCGGGTCAGCATGTTGTACCCGACCTCGCAGTGCGTGCGCATGATCTTTTTTTCGTCGTCCGTTAGCGGACCGGGCTTGCGGAGGATGCCATCGGGAATAGCCATTTTGCCGATGTCGTGCAGGAAAGCGGCGCGGGCGAGCACGGCCAGGTAGTGCGGCGGAACGGGCATGGCTTTAGCGATGGAAATCGTGAAGGCCGTGACGCGCTGGCAATGCCCCTCAGTCTCTGCATCTTTTAAGTCAAGAGCGCTGCCGAGAGCTTCCAGAGTGTCGTCATAAGACTGTTCGAGTTGTCCCAGGGCACGCGTAAGTTCCGCGGTGCGCTCCTCGACCTGGTGTTCCAGCTGGATCTGGTAGCTGCGGTTTTCCGCGACAAGGCGGCGGTGCTGAAGAGCGCGGCCGACCCCGAGGAAGAGCTGATCCTTTTCAAAGGGCTTTAGGATGTAGTCATACGCACCGCGGCGGATCGCTTCAAGTGCCGTGGAGATGTCGTGGATGGCGGTGACCATAATCACCGGGACTTCGGGATCATATTCGCGAAGCCAATCGAGCAGCTTGATGCCGTCCATTTCGGGCATGATCATGTCGCTCAGGACGAGATCCGGCGTGGACCTTTTCACTTGCTCCTGAGCGGCTCGGCCATTGCTCACGGCCGTGCAGCGATAGCCTTTCGATTCGAGCATGGTGGAAACGACTTCTCGAATCGCTTCTTCATCGTCCACGACCAGTATCTGTTCTAGCTCCACGAGTGTTTGCCCCTACCGCCATTATACGGGACGGCACAGCGGTAATGGGGCGGCCTTGCCCATTAAGAAAATAGCATGTTAGCGTCAAAGGAACCTTCAGAGAGGGTTCTGGGACGTCCCTCGCGAAAGAAGTAGGGGTTTTGTGTCGCATCGAGGGCAATTCAGACCGGGAGGCAGCGCATCGTGTTGGTGAACCAAGGCCTGCTCGGCATCGCTTTCTTCGAAGCGACAGCGTTCATCATTCTGCTGGTCCTCTTTTTTATTTTTCAGCGTGATCATATCAACAGGTATTTCAGACTGTGGGTCGCGGGGTGGATTTGCTTCACCGTGGCATCGCTTTTCGAGGTAGCGATGCTGAGCCGAAACCTGCCGCAATTGTGGCTGGTGGTGGTGATGGGAAGAGTGGCGGCAATGCTGCTGTTCTCCGCCGCCGTGGTGCAATTTACGACTGGCGCCGGGAAGCGTGGCTGGCCAATTTTACCGCTCGCGGGTGTGGTGTTATTCGGGGTTTATTACTTCCAGCGCAGCGTGACGCCGGACTATGCAAACGTATCCTGGGGAACCGCTCTGCTGGCGAGCGCGGTATGCCTGTGGGCGGGGATGGTTCTCTGGAGGTCGCCGCTGTTGAAGCGTGGCCACGGCGTGCGATTGCTGGAGGGCGTGTTCTTATTGACCGGCATTCATGGCTTGGACCGTCCGTTGTGGCCCCAGCATCCCTACTTCCTATTGCGAGTGGCATTCGATCACTTGCTGGGAGTGGCGCTGGGAATCGCCATGGTGGTCGTGGTGTTGGAGGGCGCCCGTTCGCGCACGGTAGAACTAAACGAAAAACTGCGGCGGCTCACGCTGCTGACAACGGCCAGCACGCAAACGCTGTCCGTGCAGGAGGTGCTCGACCGCGTGCTCGCGCATCTGGTGGAGAGCCTGGGGGCGACCCACGGACTTGTGCGCCTGCTAGAGGGCGAGGGGGACAAAGCGCAAGTCGTGGTGCACGCTTCCGTGGGTTTTCAGAAGGAGTATTTGGAAAAATACGGAAGATTGTCGGCCAAGGCGCCATGGACGCAGAGGGTCTTACACAAAGACTGCGAATTTTTTCGCTTGGAAGATGAGCCGGACCCGGGGGTGCGCCAGCGGATGGCGGAGGGTGGTATTGGGAACAGCATCACTATGGCACTCCCGGGAAAGGACGGGCCGATTGGGATTATCGCGATCGGTTCGACTCGAGACGAGCAGTTTCAGGCAGACGAGATTGCGTACCTGCTCAACATTAGCAATTTGCTGGGATTGACGCTGCAAAATGTGCGCCTGTTCGAACAAGTGGCCACGGTGCAGCAGCAGTGGGCGTACACGTTCGATTCCATTGGGGATCCGATCCTTGTGCACGACCGGCAGGGACGGATTCTGCGCTGTAACTTGCGGTTGGGGCATCTCCTCGGCAGGGATTCGCAAGCGCTGGTTGGGCGCGGAGTAACCGACCTGCTCGCGCGAAAAAATTTGTCTTACGAAATGTGCCCGTATTGCGAGGGTGTTGCTGGGGAAGGCGATGATACGGACCCCTGGCTGCAGGGTTATTTCCTTGCGTCGAATTCCACGTTCACGGATCCAGCGGGAAATATGCTTGGGACAGTGCACGTCTTGAAGGACATCACGGAGAGAAAACGCGCGGAAGAAAAATACCGGACGCTGGTGTCCAGCGTGCAGGAGGGCGTTTTTATTTCGACGCCTCAAGGGCGATTCCTGGATTTCAACGATGCCATGATGCGCATGACGGGATTTGAGACTCGCGAGGAACTGTTGGGGGCTGATATTCCAGGCGCGATGTACTCAAATCCAGCAGACCGCGAGCGCCTGAAGAAGCTGCTGCAAGAACACGGCACGGTGGCGGACTTCGAATTCGAAATGAGGCGCAAAGACGGCGAGATTCGCACCGTGCTGGAATCCTCTATCGCGGTCAAAGATGCAGCCGGAAATGTTACCGCGTATCAAGGCTTTCTTTTGGACATCACGGAAAGGAAGCGTGCGGAGCAGGAGATCCGTCGGCGCAACCGGGAACTGCTGGTCTTGAACTCCATTGGCCAGACGCTCATGGAGTCGATGGACTTGAGCGATTCGCTGCATCGAACACTGCGGCAGATGGCGGAGCTTTTCAGCCTCGATGCGTGCGCGCTGTACTTGTTTGACGAGGAGGGGACCAAGATCCGGCGCGTAGCTGCAGTGGGCCACCGCTCCGAGTATGCCAGGAATTTTCCTCCGGTCGCTCTCAAGCCGGAGTTACTGCAGCATATCAAATCCGTGCACGCGACGTTTCTCTCCGTACAGGGACTGCCGCTGCCGGCCATTTTTCGCGAGGCCCAGAGAAAAGAAGAACTTCTCTCCGCTTATATCGTCGTGCTTTGGTCGAAGGACCGTGTCATCGGCGGCTTGACGGTGGGGAGCCGCACGCCGAAGGAGTTCTCGCCAGCCGATGTTAACTTGCTCATTGCCGTCGGTAGCCAGCTATCCAGCGCCATCGAACGCACCACCCTGTACGAAGAAGCGCGGCAGGCCTATGACAACTTGCGTCGCACGCAGGAGCAGCTCCTACACAGTGAGAAGATGGCCGCCGTAGGGCAATTGATTTCCGGCGTGGCGCACGAGTTGAATAATCCGCTTACGGCCATTCTCGGCTACAGCCAACTGCTCACCTCAAGCGGGCAGATGGGGCCGCAAGGAATCGAATATTCCGAGAAACTCTATAAACAGGCCCAGCGGACGCACCGCATCGTCCAGAATTTGCTTAGCTTCGCGCGGCAGCACAAACCGGAGCGTGTCCCCGTACAGCTGAATCTTATTCTGGAAGAGACGCTGGCGCTGCGCGATTACGATTTGCGAATGAATCACATTCGCGTGCATCTGGAACTTTCTCCCGAGCTTCCTTACACCTCGGCGGATCCCCACCAACTGCAGCAGGTCTTCCTGAACATGGTCAACAACGCCGTGGACGCCATGCTGGAACATACCAATGAAGGAGACCTCTGGGTGCGGACGGGAGCCAATGGAGACAAGCTGTTCATCGAATTTACCGATAGCGGCCCGGGCGTGAAAGATGCATCCAGGGTCTTCGACCCTTTCTACACCACGAAACCCGTCGGCAAAGGCACGGGACTAGGCCTTAGCATCTGTTATGGAATCATCACGGAACACGGTGGATCTATCAAGGTTCGCAATGTTCCTCCGCGCGGCGCGTCGTTCACGATTGAGGTGCCGTATCAGCCGATCAGGCCGTTGAAAGCTCCAGAAGCAAGCCAGCCGATGGAGCCGGTGAGGGAAGGCCGCATTCTGTTGATCGATCAGGATGATTCGGTACTGGAATCCGTTCGAGCCATTTTGCTCGAGCGAGAGCATCAGGTGGAGACGGCCAAGACCGCCGCGGATGCGATGGCCCTCCTCGAAAAACAACAATTTGATTTGATTCTGGCGGACCTGGATCTCTCCGGCACTGCGGGACGCAACATACTTCATGACTGGATCATGGCTCGGAAGCCCGGGCTGGCGAAGCGTTGTTTGTGGATGCGTGGAGTCGCTCCGCTCGGGCGCCCTCCAGACGAGACCCCACGAAACGGGAATCACATTCTTCAGAAGCCGTTTCAAGCGGCGGAGTTGTTGGCTGCGGTGGATGGGGCGTTAGGGAGTGTCCAGACCTTGCCCGTTATCCAGCGATGAGCTCAGCTTAGCCGCAAGCGCAGCCCTCTCCCCCAGGTTTTTCATGGCAGTTTCCAACCGGATGGACAGCCTGCTTACGACGTCGCTCAAAGACCCGAGATCCGGAAGCGGCGAGAGCCCGAAGACGATTTTAACGCGGATCATTTCATATCGGAAGGAAAAGATTAGCCCCAGGCGAAGCCGTGCAAGTTCCTGCCCCACGCCGACTTCCGGCGACATGGATGCAATGACTCGTGCCAGCCGCCATAACCTCAGAAAGTCCCCGCGGAGGCAAGCCAAATAGGCCAACGCAATCTTTCGGCGCTCCCTGCGCAATCTGCGTGCGAGCTGAGGTGATCCTCGCGAGGCAAGAAATGCGAAGTCTTCCGCTGCCAGCGCCTGCCGCACCTGGGAGAAATAACCCACATGGCGCTGACCGAATTCTTCGCTGGATTCGGGATCGCTATCGGGCTTCGCTTGCTTCCGCGGATCACGCAGGACCCACACAAGCAGAAGCAGCATGAGAACTGCGAAGGCGATTAGAAGTAAGAAAGTCACACTCACTGCGGAAGTGCCTCCAGTTTCCAGAGTCGGAGGAGCTTTTCATTGAGCCGGCGCAAATCCTCATTAATTTCGGGGGAGAGCCGCTGATAATCGGAATCCGATGGAAGGGCGGCCTGCCTCTTCTCGACGGGCAGGGGCTTCCGAAGAGCCACAGCCCAAATGGCTTGCATCACTATGAATGAAGACATAGTCAAAAGTTGCCACGCCGCCTGATGCCTAAAAAAGTCCTTTTTGAAAAAGGCTTGGAGTAGGGTATTGACCACAATCTCCGTGCAGGAATAAAAACAAAATCCGCCAAGTAACATCTTGAAGACGGGCGGGACTGGAATGGAGTAATAACGAACAAGCGCCAGGCAGGCAATGAGAGCGGAAGCAAAAGTGAGATGATAGCCGCGATCAAGCTGGAACCAGCTAGAACTGGACGTAGCCCAATGGCCGCGAGCTGCCAGCGCGACCAGAAGGACGACGATTCCCGAGACGACCGTCAACGCACGCCATCCAAGCCCCCAAATACCTTGGTACGGTCTAAGGGTGATCTCAAGAATCTCGGTGGTGGCCAGAGCTTGAGCGACGAGGGTGAGGCATTCCGACGTCCAGGCGAGGATTCCAGAAGTGTCAGGATTACTCCACGAATGAGAATATACAAAGAAGAGGAAAGCAGCCTGGCAAATATTTAGCGCGGCGTAGGCTGTAAAATAAGGCAGCTTCCTGAAATTCCCTTTTAAGAAGAGAAGAGCCAGCACGAGCAATTGTGCCAGGACGCTGCACGCCCACAGCCGTAGCACGGGGAGAGGAAAGCCATACATAAGCGTTGAATGCTAGCATGTCTTGACTGGCCGGTAAACAAACAAGCTGTTCCGGCAGGTGATTGATCGTTGGAACCCCGGCAGACGAAGGGCCGCTTTCTGTGCGGAGGCCCGCATGGTGTCCATGACAGGGCGAATTCACGGGTGCCGTCAAATGCGATCGCAGAATGGGCAGCTTGCGTCGCCGGACGTCCATGTGGTGATGGACTGGGAGAACCCAGTATTAGAAGGTTCTTAGAAAAAAACTCCGCAACTCCCCGTTGGCCACATAGGTGAGTTGCGGAGCCTTATGGATTCTCGGCGTTTATGCTATTCGTCGCGCGCGGGCTTTGTTAGGACCGTCAACGCTTAGGACGCCAAACCAGGTGGCGTAGGGGTCGGAAGAGGTGATCCGCTCGTGGCGACGAGGCTCAAGCCAGGCGGGGTGGGAGTCGGAAGAGGCGATCCGCTCATGGCGACGAGGTTCAAGCCCGGTGGAGTCGGAGTCGGGAGAGGTGAGCCACTTCGAATAGCAATGGAAACCCCAGTGCGGCGGTTACTGGATAACTGTTTGACCGAGCTATTAACAGGGAGTACGATCGAAACCGCTAAGACAAGGAATCCCAGCCGAACACAAATACTCTTCATCATGGTTGAAAGCCTCCTGACTGCAACCATGAAGAAGAATTGGATTTGCTGATGGTAATCGTTTAAAACGTTCTGTCTGCGGAACGGGCCACTGGTTGAAAATGATCACGCAGCTACAGCAAAACCGGCGCATCATTCAGGACTTCACCCTTACCACTCTGGCGGGAATCCCCGGAGAATTTGGCAGACTTACCTATCTGGCCTCGCTGCGCGACCTTTCAAGCGGAAAATACGAACACGCAGGGCTGCAGGCATTGTATCCGGACGAAGCCGTGCAACAGTCTTTGGAGTTATGCCATGAGCAAATCTTTGAGAGAGTTTTGGAAGCCCCGCTGGCTAGGCAGGAAGCGGACCTGAAGGAATGCCTGGAGCGAATGCCGAGTGGGCTTACCTCGACCGTGAGTCACTGGCGGCGGCTGGAGGCCTACCGAGTCTTGATGCCCGAGCGCGCCCCCGGCTATCTCAAGGAGCTTTTCTGTTCGAATCTCCGCGCACTGCTGGAGCTTCTCCAGAAAGAATGTTCCACGGCTCCGTCAAACGAGTAACCACACCTACCACGCGGCCCACCACTTCGGCTTCTTCCGGCAGGCGCCATACCTCTGGTACACAACGAGATAGAGGATGAGGCTGCATAAGCAGGCGCATGCCGTCCTGATGGAACCATCCACAACGGTAACCGTCGCGCAGCTCGACAAAATACATGGGACGGTCGTACTCATTGGCCCAATCGTCGTCCTGAATGCGGCGGACAGTCACATCCAGAAGAACAACACTGCCGGGACGCAGCAAAGGCACCATACGCCGGTCCGATATTCCGATATATCCATAGCGGTGGCGGACATCGCCATTCGTAAGCACCCCTTCGAGACTGCCCCACTGTTCAACCATGCGGGAGAGTAGTTCCGTGCGTTTTGGATCGAAAGCGGGATCGAACCGCAATGGAGTTCTTAGGGAAATCGGAGGCGCCGCTAGATGCGTCAGCGGGGCATGAAAAGCCCCGCCATCGGGAAAACAGTCCTCGATGGGAACGTCGTACCAGCGGAAGATTTCGAGAGGATTCAAGTGATAGACGACCGCGAGTGTATACAGTTTGTGCAAGCCCGGAGTAACGCCCCGATTCTCTATATCCGCCAGACGGCTGATGTGGAGAATCAGCTCCGGACGTCCACGACGCGCTGCTAGTTCAAAACTGGCGCGTTCCACATCGCGGTAGGTTAAACCAAGTCGTTCACGGGATTGCCGCAGACGAAGTCCGGGGAGCATGTTTTCCTCGGGAAACACCTGGAGACAGTTTGCAGAGTATAACAGAATTACCATTCTGTTAAGGATTCAGAACGGACCCCTGTGAATTTCTTTTGAAAATATTTTCATCCGAACCATCAAAAATTGCGCGCATGATACTCAAGCACTGCTGCACGGCTATCTTCATTCGTTTTAGTCGGTTGCGCTCCATTACGGGCGCTTGCGAGGTCTTGCGCCGCTGGAATGCCGCAGCAACCTGAGCGGCGATTCTGGAGGATGAGCGTTTCCTATCACGCGTCACCAGGCTCCTCGGTTGCGTCGGCCCCTAACTGTTATCTGCTATTCTTCAAAGATTATGCCCCTATGGATTAAGCGAGTGGTTGCTCGCCTCTGTGCACTCCTGTTGACCGCCGCGTGTTTTCTTGGCGGAGGCCCGCTCCGTGCCCAGCAAGCGACGACCGCGCCGCTCGCGGGCGCGCAGCCGAAAGCGAACAATGCCGAGTTTTCGGCCGCGGCGGAGGAAGTGTTGCAGCAAGTAAGCGAGATCACTGGACTTAAGCTGCTCACACCGGTCAAGAAGACCCTGAGATCGAAAGATGAGATACGCGCTTATGTCTTGCGGGAGATGGATGAAGAGAAAAGTCCGGCCGAGCGGTATGCGGAAGCGCGAAGCGCCGAGGCTTTTGGACTGATACCGAAGGGGTTTGCGCTGGATGATTTTATGGTGGATTTGCTGACCGAGCAGATCGCTGGGCTCTACGACCCGAAGACTCGCGAATTCTATATCGCCGACTGGATTCCAATCGATGATCAGCGCATGGTCATGGCCCATGAGCTGACCCACGCGCTGCAAGACCAGCACTTTCAAATCGAGGCGTGGGAGAAAGCGGCGCGTCCAAACGATGACGCTGAGCTGGCGCGCGAAGCTGTGCTCGAGGGTAGTGCCATGGCGGCCATGATCGATTATCTTTTGAAAGGCAAAGGATATTCGGTCGAGGATTTGCCCGCCATCGATCCCGCCCTTTTTGCGGGTGATATGTCCAAATCACCAAAGCTTCAGGAAGCGCCTCAGTTTTTGAAGGATGGCATGATCTTTCCTTATTTCGGAGGCTTAACCTTTTCCACCGCGATCTTAAAGTCAGCGGGGTGGAACGGATTGTCAGCAGTTTTTGCGAAGCCGCCTATTTCCACCCAACAGATCATGCATCCAGCGCTCTACAAGTCGGGGAGAGTTCCCACTGCGGTCGCGCTACCTTCTTTCCAAAAGCTGCTTGGCCCGGACTGGACGAAACTTGATGAAAACGTCATGGGCGAATTTGGATGGATGGAAATAGTGAAGCAGTTTCTTGGTGACGCGAAAGCCAAGCCGCTCGCTGCTGCCTGGGATGGAGACCGCTACGTACTTTATGAGCAGAAGCAAACCAAACGGCTGGTATTGGTTGCGCGGCTGCACCTGGACAGTGAAGAACATGCTTCCCAGTTCTTTGGGCAATACTCGGTGGCGCTTGAGAAAAAGCACGATGCACGCGAGCACGAATCGCGTTTGCCGAATTCCCTTTCCTTCGATACCCCGGATGGCGGAGTCTTCTTGCGCTGCGTCGGGACGGAGTGCGTTTCCGTGGAAGGCACGAGCCGCGCCGTATTTGACGGCATCAATGGGATGATTGGCTGGCCCGCCGCGCCGTAGGCCCCCAAGTCGGTTGCCGCCACTCGCTGAAGTCTACTTCGCTGACGAGTTCAGGAGCGACGAGCTGGCCGTGGCACGACTTGAAGATTTCCTTTTGTTTTTACCTTCCAGGCGGTTGATTCGAACTATCAATTTCTCAGCAAGGCGCGTCACGCGGGCCGCGGCGTAGGGATCGCGGCTGTTCGCTCGCATGCGCTGGAGCTTGACCAAGCCAAGCCGGGCAAATTCTGTTGCGCGGACAGAGTCCTTGGCACGTCGCCCGTAATGGATGGCCAACTGCTCGCAAGCTAGAACGCCATCTAGCGGATCGCCAACGAGTTCCAGCCAAAGCGCGGCTGCCGCATCGTGGTCGCCCCGGCGTTTGGCAAGCAAAGCAAGCTCGCGGTGAGCGCGCGGGCGGAATTCCGCGGGAAGGCCGAGATCAATCGCTTGCGAGCAGGCGACGTGGGCGCGATCGGAATCGCCGCGGCGTTCGAAGAAACGCGACAGGCCAAAGAGATCGAGGCTGTCTACTCCATTGCGGTCTGCTTTTTGGGAGGTCAGAAGCGTGTTGATTTTCCCAAACAGCGCTGCAAGGCCGCGCAGATCCATCTGGTTGTGCCGCAAAACGCCTACAAGAGGATCCGCCGGGCCTCCGCGAAGATAGTCAAAGTAATACTGTGGGATAAGCGACGAAGCGACGTCCTCTTCGCGGTGCCAGCCGAGGCGCGGAGCATCCAGGACATGGCGCTCCAAATCGACAAGCCGCACGGATCCGAGGCGAAGTTTCCAAAGCGCACGCGCAGGATGCAAAAGATCGAGATGCGCGGCCAGGCGCGGCGTGGGAATCGTGCGTGTCATGGTGAACCGGCTGTCCAGGAGCGGCCAGTCGAAAGTCTTACCGTTGAAGGTGACAAGCACCGGACGCTCCGCGACGCGCTCGGCCAGTTCGTGCAAGAGCGAATACTCTTCCGTAAAATCCCGCATGAACAGTTGTTCAACCTGAAGTGCGCCGGCATCCCACCAGGCGAGCCCTATGAGAAAGGCGTACGTTCCCGTGCCACCGGCCAACCCGGTAGTCTCAGTATCGAGGAAGAGCCATTTGGATGGATCTGTCAGAGCGGAGCGCGTCCGGCGAGAGACCTCCGGGTCACGGGTGCGAGAAAGAAGTTCGAGAGCGATAGCGGATGGCTCAGAAAACTCGGGCGTCGAGAACCAGTTGCGAAGAACCAGGTGTTCGCCAAACTGATTTCTGGCCACACCAGCGCCGATCAGACGAGCGATGGCATCTTCCTGATCGGGCTCGCGCAGAGTTGCAGGACGCGACGAAGCAGGTCGCGCAGGCCTGAGCGCAGCGAGTCGAGAGAACTTGTCGGCCGAAGCAGCCATCTAGCCACACAACCTGTCGAGTATGGCCAGAGCCGCTTCTTTGGCGCGCGGCGCGAGGTCGCCCGCGGGCCCAACGCATGAGGGGCAACCCCCATCGCAGGTGCAAGCAGCGATCAACTCCCGCGTTTTGCCCAGGAGCAGGTCGTGCGCGCGGAAGAGCGGCTCAGAAAAACCGATGCCGCCCGGATAAGCATCGTAGAGGTAAAGATTAGGCTCAAAGAATTCCTTCAAGTTGTTTGAGGACGCGTCTCGAAGCCTCGAAGGCATGAAATCATCCGCAGCATCGTCCCCCGGTCCTTGTAGGGGCGGGGCTTGCCCCGCCCTAACCGACGACGAGAAGCCCGAATCAGGCGCGGGTGGCCGTTCGCCAATAGCAGTGCCAAGATCGCGCCCGTCGCACATCAGCAGCAGCGTAGCGACAGACGCAAGTGCATGCAGTAGCCCGAACATCCCACTCTGCCGCTCGCTCACGCTGTATGGCAGCGATTCGAGCAGCGGCCTCTCCAGAGTGATCCAGTACGCCGTGGTATGCATCTCGTTCTCGGGAAGCTCAAGCTTTCCGTCGCCAATGTTCTCATTCGTGAAAAACTTTATTTTCTTGAAGCCCACGACTTGCGAGCGGACAAGAACATCCCCGTGCGTATGCGAGTTTGCGGAGGCAGTCTTCGCGGAAGCGTCAGACGTCTGAGTTGCCTCGAGTACGCGGACCTGCGTGTACCGTACGGCGTCGGTGTAGTAGTCGACGTCCACCTGTTTTACATAAGCCTTGCGCTCTTTGAAATCGAGATGCTCGACGTGGTACTGCTGCCCTCCGTGAATGTAGATCGCCTTTTCGTGGAGGAAAATCAGCGCGCTGGGAAAATCCACTTCGCCGATAACGCTTGGTGCGCCAGTGACATCAATAATGATGAAGTTGTCGCTGCTAATCGACCGCAGACTGATCGTGTCGGCGGGGTAAGCTTCGTGTGTCCAATGAAAATGTTCTCCCGCAAGGTGCAGGTAGCCGGCTTCAGCGAGCCGCGCACAAATATCCGCAACATCCACTTCGCCAAATTTCTCGCCCGGCGCGACAGGCAATTCAAACGCAGCGCACTTCAAATGATTGATCAGAATTTCGAGATTGTCGGGCTGGATGAAGGCATGCTCCGGCGTGTTCCCGAAAAAGTAGTCCGGATGGCGAACTATATATTGATCCAGCGGCGACGAAGACGCCACCATCACGGCGCACGAACTTCCGCTGCGGCGTCCAGCACGCCCAGCCCGCTGCCAGGTTCCTGCGATTGAGCCCGGATAGCCCGCCATCACCACGGTGTCGAGCGAGCCCACGTCGATACCGAGTTCCAGTGCGCTAGTGCTCACGACGCCTCGGATGCGTCCGTCGCGCAAACCGCGCTCGATTTCGCGGCGTTCATTCGGCAAGTAGCCGCCGCGATAGCCGCGAATCGCTTCCGGCTGCCCGGGCGGCTGAGGATTGGCTTGCTGGAGATAGGTCAGCAGAATTTCCGTCTGCAGCCGCGAATTTGCAAAAACCATCGTTTGCAAGTCGTGCTTCAAGAACTCCTGAACAACTCGCGAAGTTTCGTTGATATAGCTGCGGCGAATTCCAAGCGCGCGATTCACCACGGGCGGATTGTAGAAAACAAAAGTCTTCTCGCCTGCAGGCGCACCGTTGGCGTCGAGCACCTCCACTTCTTTCTCGAGCAGCCGGGTAGCAAGTTCACCCGGGTTCGCAATCGTCGCCGAGCAGCAAATAAATTGGGGATCACTGCCATAAAAATTTGCAATGCGCCGCAAACGCCGCAGTACATTGCAAAGGTGGCTGCCAAAAACTCCACGGTAGGTGTGGAGCTCGTCGATCACGATGTAGCGAAGATTTTCGAATAGCCGCGTCCAGCGCGTGTGATGCGGCAGAATGCCAGTGTGCAGCATGTCCGGATTTGTGAGCACTACATGGCCCTTTTCGCGGATCGCCCTCCGCGCGTCGGCGGGCGTATCGCCGTCATAGGTGAAGACGCCGAACCGGTTATCGAGCCGCTGGTTGAGGTCGTGGAGTTCCGCCAGCTGATCCTGCGCCAAAGCCTTGGTAGGGAAGAGATACAACGTGCGCGTATCGCGATTTTCCAGAATCGAATGCAAGATCGGCAGGTTGTAGCAAAGAGTCTTTCCGGAGGCCGTTGGAGTAACCACAACCACGTTTTTGCCCGCGTGGACGGCTTCGGCAGCAATAGCCTGATGCGTGTAAAGCTGGCGAATGCCCTTGGCGGAGTACGCGGCGGCAAGATCCGCGTGAACCCACGCCGGAAACTCTGCCCACTGAGCTTCCCGCGCTGGAAAGTAACGCACCGCTGTGAGCACGTCACAATTAACGTCGCGCGTAGCCAGGGCGTCGAGTACTTCACGCACGCGAGTCAGTGACGAGCCAGCCGGCGGTTCGAGCGCGCCAAAGGCCGCGGCCCGCACGGCGAGAGAATGGGACATTGAGAACTCCTTCTACGATTCGCCTTTTGTTCGCCAAGGCTAGCACGCGGTGATAGCCGCCGCAACAGGGAAGTGCGTGTCGTTCCTCGTGGTGAAAACTCTCAGGCGGCATTGCTTCGCATGAGGAATGCCGAACGGCGCTCCAGACTGCAAACAGAGCGCCACTGATGATCTCTGCACCGATTCGCCCGGTGCGCTACCTCGGTATAATGTCCCGCGTCTATGGAATGGACTCCCTCATCCGTCATTCGCTGGCTTTTCGATTCGCGAAACGGCCCTTCGGACCGCTTCCTGTCTCGCTGGATTTTCTTGCGCGCGCTCGGCGCAATCTACTTCTCCGCTTTTATCTCGCTCGCGTTTCAAATTCGCGGTCTCATCGGTCCCCAAGGAATCCTCCCCGCCAGCGAATATCTAAAAAGTATTGCGGAGCAGGTTGGCCACGCGCGGTACTGGTATGTCCCCAGCATTCTGTGGTTTTCAAGCGGCTCGCACATGCTCACAGGGCTTTGTTGGGTGGGTATGGCCGCAGCCGTCCTGCTCGTTTTCAATATTTGGCCACGCGCAATGCTCGTCATCTGCTTCGTCTGTTTCCTTTCCTTCATAAGCGCTGCCGGAGATTTCTCTGGATACCAGTCCGACGGAATGCTCCTCGAAGCCGGATTCCTGTCGCTATTAATTGCGCCGGGCGGATTTCGTCCGCGACTTGGGGAGAAACGGCCTCCCGTGCGAGCCGCTATGTATCTGCTTCTTTGGGAATGGTTCCGCATCTACTTCGAATCCGGTGTCGGCAAGATTGCGGGCGGCGATCCAGAGTGGCGCAACTTCACCGCGATGGACGACTATTATCAGAATGGGCCGTTGCCAACCTGGATCGGCTGGTACGCGCAGCATTTGCCGCACTGGTTTCACGCAGGGTCCACAATCCTTACTCTCGCGCTCGAACTGGTCTTGATCTGGGCAGCATTTCTGCCGCGGCCTTTTCGAATCGTACTCTTCTTCATCGTCACGCCCTGGCAGATCGGCATCATTCTCACCGCCAACTACGCCTTTCTGAATTATCTCGTTCTCATACTGGCGTTTCTTCTGCTCGACGATCGCTTCCTGCTGCGATTTTTCCCCGTCAAATGGAAAAAGCCGCTCCTCGCTCTCTCAACCACGCCTTCGATTGACTCCGTTTCATCTTCTGCTGACCAACTCTCGATTCTGGCGTCTCCCTCGGATTCATCAACAGACGAACCTGCGAGAAAAGAACCTTCTCTGAATTTGTGGCAGAAAAACAGCTTCTGGCTTTCCCCGCTGCGTGTAGCCGTAATCACGGTCTTGCTCGTATGGAATTTCTACGCCACTATCGCACAGATGGTTTGGATGATTACGCCCGCTCCACTCCCAACTTCGCCGGTAGCTCTGCTCGAACCCTTTCGAATTGCCAACCGCTACGGACTCTTCGAGAGGATGACGCGAGGCCGCTATGAAATCGAATTCCAGGGCTCCAGCGATGGGCAAACCTGGATCGCCTATCCATTCCGCCACAAGCAGCTGGAGCTGGACAAGCCGCCACGCATCTACGCTCCCTATCAACCGCGATTTGACTGGAATTTGTGGTTCGCCTCCCTGGGCGAGTGGCGCGACAATCCTCTCGTCTTGCGCACAGAGAGTCGCCTGCTTTCGAACGATCCCGACGTTCTTGCGCTCTTTGCCGCCAATCCTTTTCCGCAAGGACCGCCGCGCCAGGTGCGCGCAGTCCTTTGGCAATACTGGTTCACGTCCATGGCGGAAAAAAGAGAACACGGTCTGTGGTGGCGGCGCGAACTGCTCGGACTTTATGCCCCGGCGATTCAGCTAGAACCCGACGGCACGATCGGCGTCACCCAAATGCCCGAGCCATTGCCCCCACACGATTAATCCGCGCGTGTCGTCCACTTCGCGCGAACGAGTCCGCTAGCGCCGAAGCCGGAGTATCAGTACGGCGCCAGCAAAAAACAGAATAGTAGAAGTGGCGAAAGCGGCCTGCACGGAAACGGCGCTCCAAAGAAATCCCACCAGAATGCTCGACAGGAAATCACCGACAGCGTTGACCGCAGCCAGTGTGCCGAACGCCATACCGTGCTGTTCCTTGGGCACAAGCTCGGCCGCGACAGAATCTTCAAGCGCATCCTCAGTTCCAAAGTAGAGTCCAGCCAGGACGAAAATCGCACCGAGCAGCCACAGCGAGTGCGTGCCCGTACAGAGCAGAATCGCGGTGAATCCCGCCACCGCGTATCCGCCGGCAAGCACGATCTTGCGCTGCGGCACATAGTCGCTAAGCCAGCCACTGGCGTACGCGGATCCCGCGGAAAATACGTTATGAATTGTATAAAGCACAACGGCGATACTCGCCGCACGCGCCACGCCGTACTCAGGCGCGAGCATCCGCGAAGCATATAGAATCAGCAGCGAATGAGAAAAATCGCCAGCGCCAAACACGCCGACTCCCAGAAGAAAACGCCGGAACTCCACCGGCAAATCGCGCACGCCTATCAAAAACGAACGTTTCGCCTTTGAAGCGATCGGACGTTCCCGCACTAGCAACCAGAAGGAAGCCACGGCAATCAGCCCGGGAAGAAGCGTCCACAGAAAAATCTTTTGATAGTTGTGCTCCGTCTTTTCCAGCAGCCAGAGCGCCGTGAGCGGTCCGGCGATCGCTCCGACGGTATCCATCAATCGCTCAAGCCCGAAAGCACGGCCGTACGCATTCGGCGAAACATCCGCCGCCAGCAGCGCCTTTTTTGCCGGAGAACGAACGCCGCGGCCCAGCCACGCCGCCGTTCTCCCAATGAGCACTTGATACGCCTGCGTAGCAAATGCAAAAGAAGCCGTCGAGAGCGCCGTAATGGCGTAACCGAAAAGAGCGAGCGGCTTGCGATTCTTCAGGCGGTCTGTGAAATAACCGGCGCCCAGTTTGGTGAAACTGGAGAGCCCATCGGCGATGCCCTCGATCAATCCGAGCCACGCAGGTCCCGCTCCAATCGCGGCCAGAAATGCCGGCAGGACCGCCGTAGCAGTCTCGTGGCTCCAATCGCTAAAAAGACTGGTGAGGCCGACGCCGAGGACCGTGCGGTTCAACCAGGATTGTTTTTCTGCGCCGTCAGCCATGGGAGAGCAGTTTACAGTCGAACGTCCAGACTGGAAAGTTTAGAGCAAAGCGGAAGGCGTGCCGCCTGGAGAGTTAACTCGCCGTCGCACCCAGCCGGCTATCCGAGTCTTACCGGAGAGGGCACAAATTACGGCCGTTACCTTGACGTAGAGTAGCCCACGGCTTGTACTGGTTACACGGACTAAATACCTTGTGACTCCCGCACAGTCCACTAATTCCGGGGGCCAGCGCGAAAAGGGAAAGCAGAGTGCCAAACCGGTTCGCTGATATGCTGACAAGCGCCGCTCGACAGGTCACAAGTGTCTTGATGATTTTGTCTGGCTCACTGCTCGCCGCTAACGCAAGTGCGGGGCCTTGCGGCGGAACCCCACTTGCCGTCGAACCTTTCCCCGCGATCCTGGTAACGATTTTCGGTCTGGAGCTGATCGTTTGCAGCTACTTCCTCGTGAAGCAGCTCAAAGTAGAGTCGGACTTCCGCGTAGTGATTTACCTCTTCCTTATAATGTGGTCGATGTCTCTGTTGATGGCGGTTGTTATGCGTGTCAGAGCTGGCTCAGCGCCGGCAAGCGAGGACATCAGCGACTTCTATTTTTCGTTGCTTCGAGGTCTCGCCGCCGTTGCGAACCTCTTCTTGTTCTATCGATGGGCCGGCGCGAAAAACATGATTACCCGGTTGTGGTGATTCTCGCGACAGTTGTTCTGCTTTTGGCGTGCTGTTAACGCATCATTTCTTCGCAGCGCGATACAGAATCACACGCACTTTTTCAAGCGTAATCAATCCGCCTTCCACCATCTCGTCCAGTCGCGGCAAAATCGCCTCGATTCGCTCTGTCGATTCGATCACTTCGACAATGATCGGCAGATCCTGCGACATACGTAGCAGCTTGTCCGTGTGATAGACGCTCGAACCGCCATAGCCTGTCACGC
>Ga0210394_10000512_pt1 | contig 80129 bp, 71 predicted proteins | sample IncBWC12MmetaG_FD_160121 | JGI IMG/M metagenome (GOLD analysis project Ga0210394, IMG submission 160121) | Forest soil microbial communities from Barre Woods Harvard Forest LTER site, Petersham, Massachusetts, United States - Inc-BW-C-12-M | ecosystem: Environmental > Terrestrial > Soil >... | reverse complement strand
CCGTTGCGCCGCAGACAGCGCCACCCGTTTTCCTTGAGTCATACACACCACCTTTGAACAGAAGTTTCATATTAGATGGTGTTGCATCGACCCATTGAGATCACCGCCCTAACCGGACAAGTGGAGTACTGGAAACCTAATCGGTCGGAACGTCCCGGAGGTCGATAACCGAGTATCCCGCGCTGGTGTAGTACCTCTTACGATCCGCTTCGTTTTCGGGGCTTGGTGAAGCCAACAGAGTTTCGTTTCTCACTGCGGTCCTCGGGTCCGTAGCGCACGTTAGCGGGGTGGAGCAGCGCCCGACTGTCTCGCAGGTTCTGCTCACGCTCGATTTCCTCGAGGTCGATTCCCAATTCGGCGAGCTCAGCCGTGCACGCGCTCTTGCGGACGATTGCCGCACGAAGGTCCGCAATCAGGGGATCGACCTCCAGAGCCGTTCGGTCGATCGCAGGTTCGCCGGCAAACTGTTCGTCGACGTCGACTTGCCCCTCGAACACCAGGCGTTCGGGACGAACGATGAGCTGTCGGCCGATCCTCGCGAAAATCGTGGCGCGCAGCGAGATCTCATCGCGCAGCTTGCCAATCTGTTTGTCGAGCGTGCTTTGCTCGAGGACAAGCTTCCCGATCTGCAATTGTGTTTCGTTTTCAGCGTTGGTCATTGATCGAGCTCCTGCACTGCCTGTTGTGAAGTGCCCACCGTCGGCGGCGGCGGGGGATTCTTGAGAGCGGAAACAAACTTCGTGACCACGTCGATGAACCGCGGCCACTCCGTCAGAGCTGCGTTCACACGACGCCTGGCCATTTCCCAATTCTGCTGGTCCACGACAGCGCGCACGTCGCGGTCCTTGAAATAAACGGCGAGAATCGCGGCGGCGACGGGGGGATCGAGCGCGAGATCCGGGTTGCCGACGAGATCCTGTCCGATCTCCCTCCCAAAGTGCTCGTAACTGCGCCGGCCAACGATCGGAACAAAGCCGCGCCCTTGGAACTTCGCCCCGTCGCCCGGATTCACGTTACCGAGGTCTTTTCGGTTTTCGTACAAATTCGTGAGGTACGAAGGCCCACCGCGTTCTTTGATCGGGCTGAAGCGGCCGGTCTCGACCGAAATCGTCGCGATCGCGGCCACCGCGCACAGCGGGGAGTAAATTCCTGCAGCATCAAGCGCGGCCTCGATAAGCGGCCAGTGGGCTTCGACTTTCGGGAGCGGCCCGTACTCTCCGAGAATCGATGAGATCACCGCGATTGGGACCGGGAAGTTCACGATTTGCGCTCCTCGGGTCGCGCAAAACCGGAGGCCGGCTGAGCCTTATGGCGAGCGAGCTGTCTCAGGACCTCCTTGCACGCCTTCTCGAGCTTCGCCTGGATCATCACGCGCGAGGTCTCGCCGACTAGTTTCGGAGCGAGCCGTGGTGCGATCGCCGTGACCCGCGCGGTCGTCGTGTGCACAAGATCGGCCACCTCTTTCTCAACCAACTCGATGGTGACGAACTGGCTGCGCTGCTTCGACAGCTCAAGTTCCTTCAGGTCGGCCTGTACGCGGAGCAGCCGCACTCGTGCTTGGTGCTCCGAAGGAGGGGCGGACACGTCCGCCTCGAGCAGGCTCTGCAGGTACCGGATGTACGCGCGGATGCATTTGATCGCGTCGAACTGGCCGCGCCCTTCCTTCTGCAGCACGCCTTCCTTAACGAGCTGGTGCACGCGCTGCTCGGTGAGATTGAGCGCCTGAGCGAGTTTGCGAGCGGGCACGGTGGCCATTATGCCGGCCGAACCTTCCCGGGCGCCGGCGAAGGATTCGGAGCCGCCAATCCGCTGGCCCACGAGCGCGGCTTCTTGAGCAACTCCTCGCCGATCATTTCCCACGACGGATCGATGTGGGTTCCGCGAGCGTAAAGTTTCAGCGCTCGGTCCATGCTGATCCCAAGTTGGTGTGCGATGACCGCTGCAACGATGCGCTCCCCGATGGTGGTCGGTTCCTTCATTCCTCGCCTCCTCGAAATGTGCTCAAAAACGATGAAGGGGATAACTAATCCACTGCATCGGCCTAAAATCGGACTTTCTCGACCGCCTTCCGCCGGTGATCGGGCGAAAGATGCGCGTAGCGCAGCGTTGTTTGAAAAGATGCGTGTCCAGCGAGCTGCTGGACCTCGAGCAAAGGCACGCCGGCAGCCACTAATCTGGAGCAAAAAGTATGGCGACAGTCGTGCCAACGAAACTTCGATGCGAGGCCGGCTTTCTTCACCGCTCGCTCGAACCAACGACGGCGATCCACGGGACTGGCGTTGCGCTCGGGCGTGATGTAAAGCTGCCCGGCCCTCACTCGGCGTCTCATGCGTGCAAGACACCGGCCCGCGGCTCGATTGATCCGAACCTCGCGCGGTCCCGTCTTCCCATCCACGAGAAGCACGGACTCTCTCTTTTTCCAGTTCGCCCACGTCGCGTTGAACTGTTCGCCGCGGCGCATGCCCGTCAAGATCGCGAGCTCAAGCTCGTCAGTCTTCGGCGGGTGCGCTCGCTTGATCTGAGCGAGCACCTGCGATTGTTCGTGACGTTCCAGAAAACGGACATGAATCCGGGCCTCGCTTCTTCGTCGCACGCGGCCGGCGGCCAGCGGATTGACCTCGAGAAGTTCCTCGCGAACGCCAAAGGCACACACGGACGAAACCAGGGAGTGATAGCGGTTGAAGCTGCCGTGACTGAGCTGGCGTTGCTCGGCGATATCCGCAAGAGCATGCGCGAACGTTCGCGCCTTGAAACTCGAAATCCTCAGACTTCCAATTACGGGGTTGAGCACGCTGAGGCGGACGCGGTCCGCGCGAAGAGATGAGTTTCGGATGCCGCTCTTTCGTTTTTCCTCGAGCGCCAGCTCGGCCAGATCCCGAAAGCGAAGCCCACGCTTGCCCTTCGGCCGTCCGCCGACAGCGCCGCGTCGCCCCACATCCGCGCCCGGAGCCGCCGTGTGCGGCTCTGACATGCCGGCTGAACCTGACCCCGGTCGTTTGCCGATCCGCGCGCGGTGTCGCCGGTTGCGGGCCTTTGATGCCGTGTCCAGCACCGGGCGCGGCCCGACGTCGGTCTTTTCGCTCATTCGCTTCTTCCCCCTTCGTGCCACCGAATGCTCGGCAATTTCTTCCGGTGGCGCCCGCTCAGATGAAACTCAGCACCGAACGCGCGCGCCGGACCAATTTCTGCCAGGTCGCCTCAGATTTTTGATCAGGCGACGCTGCCGAAGTCGTTTCCTCGAAGTCCAGGACCAGCAGACGATCCCCGCCACACAAGCACGTCACCACCCCGATCTCCCGCTCGTAGGTCACGCCGACGACGCCGTCGTTGTGGCAACTCGTCAGAACTCCGAACGCGCCGAATTCGGGAACGAAAATCCTTCGGCCAATGAACGCCGCGCCCCGAGCTCCCCTCGATTGAGCGATCACGAAGTCGCGAACTTCTCGGATTGACCGCCCGAGCGCGCGAACGGTCGCCTCGATCGCATCCGTTTCCGCTGTTCCGGTAGGCGGGAATCTGACCAGGATGAGACCGGCATCGTGCTCGAGGCGCAGGCCCACAGATTCGGCGCGCTCGAACAGTCCTCGAAGCCGGTCGCTCGAAATCGAAGCGTACGCACTCGAAGGAATCTGCGGCGGCAACTCGTCGGCGGACACGATGACAAACAAACGCCAGCCTGGGACGGTGATGTTCGACGTCCGATCGCGAACGTCCTCTTCGTTCGTCGGAATGGAATACGTGAGAGTAATCCCATCCGGTTCCGCGGACGAAATCGTGCCAACGATGTCTTCGCTTGGGATGTAGGCTCGGCAGCCAACGAAATTTCGGCCTCGGGCGCTGCAGGATTGCGCGACTGCAAGATCACGAACGTCGGCGAGACACCCGCCCAGAGATTCAACGACCCCATGCTCCATCTCCGCGGCGTCATCTCGTCGCGGAGGTATTCCGGCCGAGTGCGACACCATGAGAAAACCCGTCGAATCGAAACTCACTTCCAAGCCGAGCGATGAGGCTCGCTCGATGAGCATCCCCGCTCTTCCGTTTTCAGACATTTCGCGCCTCCGTAAACGCCAGCCCATTGACTTTGTCGGACGCCAAACGACCCTGGTCGGGAACAACCGCCGCGCGCGGTGAGGTCACGCCGGCGCCTCGCGGAATGCCCGTCGCCCTTTTCGGTGGACCTCCGATTCCGCCTCGACGAACTGAGCGATGCTGCGGAGATCGTCCGCGTCCAGCACGGTCCTAGACGTCGGGAAGAAGCAATATCTGCGCCGCTGCGAGAACCATCGCACTTGCCCGATGTGTGCCGCGCCGCGCCCTGCAGTGCCCACACTTCCCATGTCGCCGTTTTCCTTTTCGGCGAGCGATCATTGAGCCAGAAACTAACGCAGGCTTTCGCGACGGCGAGTTCCACGTTCATTTCGACGCCATCGAAACCAGGCGTCTGGCCTCCCGGAAAAAAAGCTCCCGACCCGTGCCGTCGTCGAACTCGCCGGCGGAGCAAGAAGGCGTTCTCCCCGGCACTCGATCGGTTTTCTTCTCCGCGGGTTCGACGAACAGTGCGAGCTGCGGCCGCTGCTCTGGCGGAAGAAGTCTGTATTGCCAAATGCCCGAACCGGCTCCTCGAACGCCGGCGCGTCGCCTTTTGTCGAGCCGATAGGAAAGTGGCGACTTGCGCAAATTTCTCAGCTGACTAGAAATTGAAGATTCGGGAAACGTCGCCGGCGAGTACTTTGTTTCGAGTGCGGACCTGATTTCGCGCAGCGTGCGCCAGTCTCCGTCAGCGCAAAGGCGACGTATCCGCTCGATCTGCAGCGAGAGCCTCTTGCCATCAGACCGCGGATCGTAGCCAGCTCCGGCGAAGATCTTCTCCTGGGAATTCATTGGCGCGCCCTCGATCCCGCTGCGGCTGCCAGCATTTCGGCCTGTACTTCCCTCACGGGACGATCGAGATGCGCTGCGACTTCGACGCTCTCGCATATCAGCGCGATGCGCGATTTGACGTGCCACTCATCCGGGCGCAATGGCGCGTCGATTCGCACGCCGGAGCGCCGGCGTTCCGCAGCGATAGACCGGCATTGTTCTGCCTCGTCTGGGTCAGCCAGGGAATTCTTCGCGCTCTGGACGAAGTAGGCCACCGAGCGCGGAGACTTTTTCAGCGCACGCGCCAAGTCAGCCACTCGAAGCAACGCGATATCGACCTGGTCGGACTCGAAACCGCCCTCCCCGATCAGAATGGTTCTCGCAGTTTGTCTCTTCCCCTCAATGGTTCGAGGGGAAAGAACAGTCATCGGTGTTGGACAATTAAGAGAAAACCGAAGATCGCTGCCGCCCCCCTCTACTTCCTCCTTCCTGGTTCCTGATTCATGAATAGGCGCGTCCTCAGCGACACTCTCAGCGTCAGTCTCAGCGGCGGTGTCACTGTCATCCTCAGCGCGGGATTCATAGACCGGGTTTCTCCATGACTCTGACTTCCAAGCGTTTAGGCGCTTTCCCGTCAGCGCGCCGAGCTTCACTTCGTATTTGTGGATCAACACTGGATAATTTCCGCGCGCGCCCTGGACGTGAAACGGCCGGAGAAAGCGAATCCTGGTGAGGTTTTCGATCTCGCGTTGGATTTCGCGTAGCGAAATGCCTCGGGGCGCAGTCGCGTGAAGTCGGGGAGCCGAAGTCCGACAAATGCCAGTTCGGAAATCAGCATGGAGGTGAATCATGGTGTAGACACCGAGTCCCAAAAATCCGAGCTCGCCGGAGACTAAGTGGTCCACGATTCCCGACCGAATTATCGCGAAAGACCTATTGGTGGAGCGAGCACCTCCGCGCCCGGGGGCATCTGGGCGATGCGGCTTTGATCCCTGTGTAGAAGCTTTCATGCGATGAGCCGGCAGGAAACGCGACTACGCAGCCCGGCGCACCCGGCGCCGGCGGCCTGGCTGAGCTTTCTGACTCATCGCAGGGTCCACGAGACGACGTTTGAGGTAAGCATTGAGGCTGGAAATTTCGTAGCGCACGCAGGACCCGAGCTTAAAATAGGCTGGACCGTCCTTTTTCCGCCAGCGCCAAGCCCTCAGCGCAAACACGCTCACCCTGATAAATTTCGCGGCCTCCTGTTCAGTAAGCAGCTGCGGTTCGTCGCTCATATGTGCGTCTCCTTTTGCACAGCGGAGCAGATAATACGACTGGTTTTCAGACGGTTCGGAAATCTAGGGGCCTGGATTGCAAAGAATCTGCGCGGGCGATGTAGCGTGGAATGAGGAGGTTGAGGTGTTAGCCGCGGTCGGGATGTGGACGTCCGAGAATGTCTCGGAACCGCCGTCGGCCTAGAGCCTTCACCCGCCTTAGGAATCTTTCGGGAAGGCGCGGCGCGCCGGGCCGCGGCCACAGGTCATCCTGGATAGCCTTCCAGAATTTCTCAGGCGACTTTCGCGAATTCCCGCGCGCGCTCTTCCACTTTCGGTACTCGTCATTGATCCTGCGGTCCCGATCATGCCGTTTCTTTTCCGATTTGTTTTTCTTCGCCGGCTGGCCCTTCTTCCCGGATTCCGTCGCGAGGACCTTCTGGCGCCCGACGGATCGAACGGCCTCCTCGCCCTCAACCCTCCGCCGCTCGATCGCCTCAAACACTGAATTTTTGGGTGAGATGCGACCGGGTAACTCGACGAGATGGCCCGAAAAATTCTGTGGACTCACGGGCGCCCGGCTCCGAGTTGCTTGGGCTTCTTCTTCGAGGCGGCGATCATCGTGCGGGTGGCGGTCAGCACGGCCTCGCGAACCGGGTCCAGATCGAGCTGAGCGTAGATGGCAGTGGCAGCGAGCGATTTGTGGCCGAGGGACTTTCCGATGATGCCGAGAGACGTTCCACCCGCGGCCTGGTAGCTTCCGAGCGTTCTTCGGAGATCGTGCTGCCGGAGGTCTTTGTCCGCAAGCCTGGCGCGCTCGAGCAGCTTCTTCCAGCCGCGCTTGAAGTCCGTGATGTGCCCGGTGCGCCCGTGCTTCGACGGGAAGACCCACTCGCTGCCGCTCGAGCGTGTCCACCGATCACGCAGAATCTTGACGGCCTCGGGCGTGAGCGGAACGACGTAAGGGCTGCGGTTCTTCGGGTGCGGGATTTCCCAGCGATTGTCATCGAGACTGAGATCCTGCCAGCGCATCGACAGCAGATCTCCGCGACGGGCGCCGGTCCACAGTGCCAGCGTCACGTAATCGCGTAGAGCAGCGTTTGGTTCTTTCCTCAGCGCAGTGAAAAGCAGAGGCATTTCAGCCGGCTTCAGGAATCGCGTGCGTCTCGATTCGTGGAATAGCTTGATGTGGCGAGCGGGATTCTCCCCGCGATAGAGGCTGACGTCGGGCGACGTACCCCAACTGTAGAGGCGCCGCACGAGCTGCACGAGACGATTAGCCGCCGTCCTGTGTTTCTTTCCGACTTCATCGTGCAACTGCACCACGTCGCCGCGAGCGATCTCGCTGAGCTTCGCGTTTTTCCACGATGCGAGGTGCTTGTCGACCGCCCACCGCACCTCCTGGATGGCTCGCTCAGGATGGGAAGCGTGCCTCTGGACGTGCCGCTCGATATATCGATCAACCAGATCGCCGAACGTTGTGGCCTCCGGGCGTTTCTCGAAAGGTGATTCACCCTGGTAGCCAGACCGTTTCCATTCGGAAATCTCCCCGTTGAGCCTGCTGGCTTCACCGCGAGCCTGCTCGATCGTGAAGTCTGCAAATCGACCGAGCGTGGTTCGCTCCGCTACTCCCCGGACGCGGCGACGATGGAAAAAACTTCGGACGCCGGAGGCGAACACGACGAAGCCCAATCCCGCGGTGTGCGTATCGAAAACGATGAGGCGATCGTCACCACGTGGAACTTGAAGGTCCTCAAGAGAGCGTTTCGTGAAATTCAACTTGCGGGCGGGTTTTCGTTTCGAGGCTGGCATGGTCCAGTGTCACGCCAGTGTCACGGAAGGCGTAGAAATGAGCATGTTTTCATCCCAATCGGTGTGACACCAGCAGGGTCGAGGCTACCATAAATATAAGGCTGTGTAGCAAGTTATCCAAACTCATAGACAGGGGGCCAAGTAGGGGGGACCTGCTTTGCAAGCAGGGGGTCACCGGTTCGATCCCGGTCACGTCCACCAACCATCTGCCCGCAAATCAATGACTTGGTTAATTTGGCCTTTGCCCAAATCGGGCAAACTCGGGAACATTTGGGAACAATTGATTTTCAAGTTGATTGACGGCCTGCCTTTGTCCGCTTGCGCTGGCGTGCGTATACACCTCGAGCGTGGTCGTCATGTGAGAGTGGCCGAGTTGTGCTTGCGCCACGCGCAGTGGTGTCCCTTGCTCGTGAAGAAGTGTTCCGTGCGTGTGTCTGAGCGCATGCCAGGTGATCGGCGCAAGTCCGGCGGTTGCAGATGCAGGATGCAATTGCCGCTTCCGCAGATTGTTTGAAGCGAGTGGCGTTCCCCGACCCGTGGAGAATACCAGCGCTTCGGCTGACGTATCACTCAAACGCGAACGGTGCGCTAGCAAGGCCTGAACGACAATGGGTGGTAACGGAAGTTCTCGGCGACTGGCTTTGCTTTTGGGCGTGCCAAAGTGCCCGTGATAGCACGTCTCTGCGACACGCAAAGTGGCAGCGGTCAAGTTGATCCGACCCCATCGAAGCGCGAGGATCTCACCGATGCGTAGCCCCGTCATTGCCGCTAGCAAGACGATCGTGCGCACTGGTTCCTCTGACGCCGCGATCAAACGCCTCACCTCGTCCATCGTGAGAAAGCGGTGCGGTCGCTTGAGCGAGCGTTCCGGCATTTTTACGCCATGCACAGGATTGTCCGGGAGATAGTTCCAACTCAGCGCCGTACCGAGTACCTTGCTTAACAACGTTCGGAGGTGGCTGGTCGTCTCCCAGGCGTAGCCGTCCTTCAGCTTACTTGTTACGAACTGCTGAACCGCCGCGCGCGTAATGTCACACAATCGACAGTTACGAAAGCGCGGGAGTAGATGCTTCCGCAGAATCAGCGAATAAATCTTCTGCGTTGCATACTTGAGTGTTGGAAGAATGTCAGGCACGAACTGTTCGGCCACAAAGGTTCCAAAATTCATTGTGGCTTCAGCTCGGCGCTGACCAGAGTTGAGAGATGCGAGGCGATTCTGCAGGAGCATGCGGGCTTCGCTCCGTCCAGCGATTTCGCTGACGGGGCCGAGTGTTTCCGAACGAAGTACACGCTGTACCGCACCGTTAGCTTGGATCACGTCTTCTCTCCAGCGTGCGACCCACATCTTCCGCTTCCTGCCCCGAATGAACAGATAGCCATCTTGGTACCGGCAACGAGCCATTCTTTTCCTCTCTTTCGAGTGGTTGGCTCGTCTGCCTTTTCCTATGTCGCTTTCGAGTGTACCGCGCGCGTCAAGCAACATGGGAGTCTCTCCGTTGTGAGTCGACCCACGCCAACACTTCGTCCTGTCGGAATCGCCAGTACTTCCCGAGACGGTAAGCCGGCAATCGTTCCAAGGATCGTTTCCGCATCCGTCCGTAAACCCAAGACCGTGGTACCTGCAACAGGTCGGCGACTTCGCGAACCGTGAGGAGGTGGTTTGCTTGCCTTGCATCTCCCCCTGTGGGCGCAGTGCGCGCGGCATTGTTCGGCGATCTGGCTGACGATTCTTGTGGGGATGATGCCGATAGAAGTGATACATCCTCTTGCGAGGCCGGTGACGACCGAGCGGAATGAGCCGGAAACGAACGCACTGCAAAGCGCGGGGCATGCTGTCTTGAGGACGCTGTATTCTCGCGCACGGCGAATTTGGTTGGACGAGGCTTCATGGTTGTTACGCGGTCTTCGTAAGAACGGCTCCTCTGATTTGCTGCTGGTTGATGTTGTTCGGGTGTTCGCCCAGCCAGCGCTTGAACTCGTCATCCCGCTTGAACAGGAGCTTGAGCGCTTCACTGACGACGTAGGACGCATTTGCGTCGATGAACTCGGCGTACCTGTCCAAGCTGTGTCTGACTTCTTCCTCCAGGCGAACCTGAAGCGTTGTAGTTTTTGGTTGTTTCGACGGCGGTTTCAGCAGTGCCATGTTCTTTCCACCTTCTCCTTTTCGAGATGTAGTGCAGTCTGCATTACAAATTGTTTGCCGCATCCCTGCGCGGCAATCCTAGAGCACGCGACCAGCGTGTCGGGCGGGAGCGACCCCACGAACTTTTTGGGCGGCTGAAAGCCGAAAAAGCGGGGTCGCTCCCGCCCGATTTGCTGTTTTGTCCACAGCGTCTTTCCTCTTCGCGGCGTTTCCGTTCCTCTGTCGGACAAGGACTTCGCTCAGCTACAATGTGAAGAAAGTGACAAGGAAAAAAGTGCAGAGCGTCATTTTTACCTTCTTCACCCTGTCTCAGCGGATTCGTCGTCAGCTGCGGCGACCCGGCGGAGGACCTGCACAGCAAAATACATGGCATAAGTGCGGTCGTTGCCTCGCCATTCAGGGGACGTGTACCTACGCTAATCGCACAGCCTTGTACCTGGAGATGCTTGAATTGTTCCCGCAAGGCCTGCCCGTCGGTCGTCCGAGGTGCTTGACGGGTTATAGCGACGGTTCCACGCTCGTGGTTGGGCATTGAGCAAGAACTCCCCTCATCTATACAGAGGGGGAAAAACGGGGAAACCTCACCAACAAAATCCGATTTTCGCTGATCTTCACGGTTTGACTCCACGACTATGACCAGGGTTACGTGCGGTGCTAAGGCGTCGTAGAGCACTTCCATTCCAAGATGTAGTGCCGTGTGCTTTACAAATGCTTCCTTGGACTCCGTGGGGCGGCCCAAACAGGTTACGCGCGGCGCACAGGAGGGCGGGAGCGACCCCCCGAGCAACCGTGACGCACGGTGCGTCAAAGGGTGCCGGAGCGACGTCACCGGCCCGGCAGAGGTTCAGTCCCTTCGCTCAGAATGTGCAAATAGCGAGGATACGCAAACAAGCGATCCCGCCGTTTGCCGGTTACTTCCTTGGCGACCTTGAGCTTTGTGAGGTTTTCCAGAGCGGCAGTAACGGTAGGAACGGACAGATTGAGGGCCTTTGCCATTGGGCCAATCTTGATGAGAGGGTGCCCTTGCATGTACTCCTGGACGCGCAAGGCCGATGCGGTGTTGCGACCCAGCGAATGGATCTTCTTCCGATCGGCTTCGAAGAGGTGAAGAATCTGAACTGCTGCGCTGGCTGCCTGATGCGCCGTGGTCTCCGTGCCCTCGAGAAAAAAACCGAGCCATTCTTCCCAAACACCTTCCGTGCGGACCCGCTGCAGGAGATCGTAGTAGCGGTCGCGGTGGGCCTTGAAGTAGAGGCTCAAATAGAGGAGCGGCTCCCGTAAAGTACCTTTGGCGCAGAGGAGCAACGTAATCAGTAGACGGCCGAGCCGTCCATTGCCATCGAGAAAGGGATGGATCGTTTCAAACTGCACATGGATGAGCCCAGCCTCGATGAGCACGGGCAGTTTGTGTTTTTCATCATGGAGAAAGTGTTCAAAGCGGTCCAAACACTCCATCATGCGTTCCGGCGGAGGTGGAACAAAGGCAGCGTTTCCCGGGCGGCTACCGCCAATCCAATTCTGGGAGCAGCGAAACTCGCCCGGCGTTTTGTTCGCACCACGCCCACCTCGCAGCAGGATTCCGTGAATCTCTCGGATGAGCCTCAGCGAAAGCGGAAAGCCGCCTTTCATGCGCCGAAGACCGTGTTGCATCGCGGCAACGTAATTGGAAACTTCTTCGACATCATCGACCGGAACTCCGGGCACTGCTTCGTTTTCAAATAGGAGCAGGTCGGAAAAGGAAGACTTAGTCCCTTCGATCTGTGAAGAAAGAAGGGCTTCCTTGCGAACATACAAATACAGGAAGAGCTGTGCATTCGGCAAAAGCGTGGTCAAAGCGTCTAAGCGTCCGAGAGCCTGATTAGCCCGGTCTAGCAGCTGGTATAGCCCGCTAAGATCGACGGGCGGGTCTGGGGGCAACGGCGGGGGTACAAAGGCTCGGACCGCCTCACCCGCTGTCGTGGCGGAGACGTAAGTGCCGAGCCTTGAGTTTTTTTCCTCAGTCATTGCCGTCTTATACAAGCTCGCTTTAATAGGGCCGCTGCCTATTAAAGCATAAGCGCCTTCGCTTTAATAGCTTAATTTGGCGAACTGGCGTAGCATACGGCGTGGACGGTCCGACTGAGTGGCGTCCGGATACTCGGGGGCAGTCAGTTGCACGGGTGGGGTACCTTAGTCGTCAACCCACGTCATTCCAATGTTGCGCCATGGTGCGTACTCTCTAGTATTGAGTGCAGCTACTGAGCATGATCTCGCGACAAAGAGCTATTCTGAGGCTGGTAAGAAACGAAGGTGGTGCCATCGACCGCCTACGGTTGGTGAAGCTAGCCTTTCTCCTAAGCCGAGAGCCCAATACACCGCCTACAGGGATATATGATTTCGTTCCGTACAAGCGAGGCCCTTTCTCTTTTACGCTTTATCATGACCTCCGTGCCCTCGAACGCAACGGCTGGCTCGCCGAAGGCGAACATGACGTCAGGCTTGCGGAGGTGCCGGACCTGGAGACAGCCTTCCTGGACAAGGAATTCCTCGCGCTAATCGATAGGATTAGCCACCGTCACAAGTCCGTAACGACTTCCGCGATGATTGATAGCGTCTATCTCACCTACCCTTGGTTCACTCTGAATTCAGAGGCAATCCAAAGGCGGGCCGTCAGCAGACCGACTGCCGAGCCCGCAGTTTATACTGTCGGATACGAAGGCATCATGGTGGACGCGCTGCTCGATTGTCTTCTTCGCAAAGGAATCTCCCGTCTCGTCGACGTTCGCAGTAATCCTATCGCGCGCCGATATGGGTTTCACAAATCCACGCTCTCTAGGCTATGCAACGATGTTGGCATCGAATACATTCACTTTGCGTCACTCGGTGTTCCTTCGGCCTGGCGTACCTGCCTATCTGATCGCTCCTCCTATGAGCAGCTGTTTGAACGATACGACAGAGAGATTCTCCCCAGGGAGCGCTCGACGGTCGAGAAAGTAGCCGCTCTGGTGGCCGGCACGCCATCCGCTTTAATGTGCATGGAGGCCGTTCACGAGTATTGCCACAGGAGTCGGCTTGCCGCGGAGGTGTCGCGCCAGACTTCGCTTCCGGTTATAGAGCTGAGAGAAGTGTGAAGCCTTCCTTTTCCAAGACTAAGGTCCTCATTACGGTTATGACCTATCCTCATCCCTCCGAGACTCATCAAGAACTCGTGTGCACAGCAGGTATTACTGAGGCTGGGGAATGGGTTCGACTCTACCCTATTGATTACAGGTACCGTCCTACGAAACAGCAATTTCGAAAATACCAGTGGATCGAAATCGGACTTGCGGACCACGGCGCCGGGAATGACAATCGGCGTGAGAGCCGGAATCCGGACCTGGAATCCATTCGGTTACTGGGAGAGCCGATATCCACAAAGGATAACTGGCGCGCGCGCCGGGAGATTATCGATCGGATGCCGCACCATACCCGGATTGAATTGGAAGCTCTGTATGAGGTTGAGAAAGTTTCTCTGGGAATCGTTCGGCCGACTGAAATCCTCGATCTGAAAGTGGAGGCCGTTGACCGCGAATGGAAATCACAGTGGCAAGCAACGCTCAACCAATTCAGTCTGTTTAGTGGACCGCCGAAGCACTTGGAGAAGCTGCCGTACAAGTTCAGCTACGTGTTCCGTTGCGCGGACAGTGGGGATAAGATGCACACCGCGATGATCGAGGACTGGGAGCTCGGGGTCCTGTACCGAAAGGAAGTCGAACGGCTCGGCGACGAACAGGCTGCCGTCGCCAATGTCCGCGAGAAGTTCTTCGATGAAATTTGTGGCCCCTCGAAAGACACGCGGTTTTTCATGGGGACCGTGTTTCCGTACAACACGTGGGTTGTGATTGGTGTGTTTTGGCCTCCCAAGGATCTGCAGACCTCTCTATTAGTGTCAGCACAAAATCAGTAACACGTTAGTCATGAAGTGTATAAATTCTCTCGGCACTGGGATTGGCGGGTGGCCTGGTCTCCATTTCCCGAATGTAGTGAATTGTACAGTTCTGCACTAAACTCTCCGAATGGCCAAAGATTTTGTCGCTCTCTTGACAGCTCCAGAGAGTGAATCCTTTGAAAGGAAGAGCGGTTTGGATCCCACAAGACCGGACGAAATGCTCGGTCTTGTTGCGGACCTGACTGCAATGGCCAACACGAACGGCGGCGGCGTTCTGGTCGGCGAGCCGGGGAAGGCCATTCCAGAAGGACATTTACCCCTATTCGACAGTGCACGAGTTGATGACAAAGTGAACAGCTTCGTCGACCCGCGAGTAAGCGGGATCTGTTCGACGACAATTGATAGAGATCACGTCCTAATTGAAATCGAGAAGAGCCAAACACCCCCACATGTCTTTGAAAGAGAGGGGAACTACCACGACCTAGTCGGCAGACAACATCTCTTGTTTAGGCGTGGGGAAATCGTTGTACGCCACTCCTCTAAGACAGAACGAGCCAATCGCAGCGATTTTGATCGATGGTTTGAAGAGAATCGAAAGCGCCTCTTTGAGAACGTCAAAATGATATTCGAGGCCGGACCTGGCGCGCAGATCCGAATCACCGAGCACGAAGGAGTGCCGGTACGTATCGACCCAGCCGCCGCGGGCGCCCAGCCCGTGTATGACCTCTTAACACCTGACCCGTTTAGGGACTTGGATCAAGAACTGATGGGCGGAATCAAATCATGGAAAACGAGCGGTCAATATCTGAACGAGAAACAGATCCTGAAGGCATATTCGCAACGGCAGGAGATCACCGACATTGAGGTGCTGGAATTACTGCTCCGAAGCTCGTGGGAGCACCGATTGCCTGGATATTATTGGGCAAGCAGGCTTGCCCCTTCAAAGCTATACACAATGCTTGAAGAAGTAATCGCCGGTGATCGTTACCCAACGACTTCAGAGGCTTTAAGGGTAGCGAGTCTCCTCCCTAGAACATGGGCGAGAGTCCTGCTTGGCCACGCTGAAACCAGTAGCCGTGCGAGCGAGAAACGCCTTCGGAGGAAACTGGAGGCGGTTGTGCGCGCGCGGACGCGCAAACACATAACTCTGGTGCAATTGCTATACCCGAGCGCCACGGTGAAGTACAAGATCGCTGAAGGCATAAAAGAAGTTAAGGCAGCTGATCTGGGTGCGGAGATTTTTGAGGAAATACTTTCCACGCTGCCAGCGGAGATCAAGCAAAATCGTACTCCATTCCGCCAAGCGGAATTAGCAACGTACGGCGTCGCCATCGCAGACGCTAGTGTCGAAGAAACCCCACACGCCGTCCCGGTAGATGACCCCGATGCGGTGCCGCCTCAATCTTGACGCGACTCCAGGTCTTCTCTGTCTGGTTGGGGAAAATACGCCTACGGAGATTGCCGGTCAAGCGCCCGTCGGTGTCCACACACTTCACATCAGGTGCCACGAGGGAACATTGGGGAACACACATTGCCGAATACCGCGCAGAACCGCGACGCAAGACATGAGGAAGGATGACGCGAACCAATCACATCACGTCATGGCGTTAACCTTCTGAGCAGGGGACCTGGGGGGCTGTGCTCGCGTCTCCAGAATCTGTCTTCAAGTTCGACGTTCTATAAACGAAGCAGAGGGACGGGAGTTCGAATCTCCCCGGCGCGCCACTTCCTTGCGCCGTTGTTTCAATGAGTTCCAGCGGACTTTTCTTCTATTGACATTCTATATGAGACGGTCTATTGTCCAATAGAATCTCTATAGGAGATAGCCTTGAATCCAGAACAAACGAATCTTCTGCAAGGAACACTCGACCTCGTGATTTTGAAGGCACTTGCGCTGGAAGAAATGCACGGCCTAGGGATTTCCCGCCGAATCGAACAGATTACGAAGGGCACCTTCCACGTGAAACCCGGCTCTCTGTTTCCAGCGCTGCATCGGATGGAAGAAGCCGGCTGGCTGACCTCGGTTTGGGGGGAGTCGGAGAACAAACGTCGCGCCAAGTATTATCGGCTGACGAAAGCAGGCCGGCGGCAAATGGAAGCCGAGACTAGGCGCTGGAGCCGAATTTCCTTAGCGATTGCGCGGGCGCTGGAAACGTCCTAAGGGGGCGAACGTCATGCCATGGCTTTCACGTTTAGTCAGCTTCTCCCGCCATTTCTTTCGAAGGCAGCAGAGAGAAAACGATCTCGATGAGGAACTCCATTCCGTCCTCGAATTACTGACCGAACAAAAAATGAGAGAAGGCGCGGACCCCGAGGAAGCGCGGCGCGCGGCAAGAATCGAGCTTGGCGGGGTCGAACAAGTGAAGGAGCGCGTCCGCGAAGCCCGTGTCGGCGCGTGGCTCGACGCGCCGCTGCAAGATGTCCGCTTCGGTCTGCGCATACTGCGCAAGAATCCGGGCTTCACGGTGGTGGCGGTGCTGACGCTCGCCCTCGGGATTGGCGCGACCACAGCGATCTTCAGCGTTGTATACGGCGTGTTGTTGCGACCGCTGCCTTTTCCGGAACCGAATCGCGTGGCACAACTCGCGGAAATCTATCAAGGTCACAATGGGCAGATGAGCGTGACTGCGACGCAGTTGCAACGATTACGCGATTTCGACCGGCCATTTGAGGCAATCAGCGGCTATACGGATGTGGACTTCAATGTGACGGCCAGCAATGGTGCCGAGCACGTTCGCGCGATGCCCGTCTCCTCTGATTTCTTGCACGTTCTTGGAGAGCGGCCCGAGGCAGGCCGCGATTTTCTCGCGGCAGAAGATACCGGCACAGGTGAACAGGTTGCACTTGTGACCCACGCGCTTGCCGTAAGGCACTTTGGCAGCGACGCGGCGGCCGTAGAGCAGACGCTCTCACTGAGCGGCCAGCCGTACACAGTGATCGGTGTGATGCCGGCGCACTTTGCCGCCGATCTCGGCGCGCTCGACGGCGGTCCAGCGTGGGCCGTGTGGATTCCGCTGGCTCGGGTGGCAAAAACCGTGGGAGGCGGCGAGAACATCAGCGTCCTCGCCCGATTGAAACCGGGAGCAACGTGGGCTGAGGTGTCCGCAGAGACCGAGCTAGCCAAACGCGATTTTCACAAAGAGTTTCCCGGCGACGCGGGCGATAGCGACTTTATGAGTTTTATGCCACTCGCTAAATTAGCAGGAGCTGATGTTCGGCCGTATCTGCTGGTGCTATTCGGCGCGACGGGATTTGTGCTGCTGATCGCGTGCGCGAACGTGTCGAATTTGCTACTGGCGCGCGGGAGCGCTCGCACGCGGGAGATGGCGGTGCGGATGGCGATGGGCGCGTCGCGGATGCGTCTTCTGCGGCAGTTACTAACGGAGAGCATGTTGATTGCCGTCGCGGGAGGCGCGCTCGGGCTTGGGATTGCGCGCGAGGGCATCTCAACGCTTGTGGCAATGACGCCTAGTGGGACGGCGCTGGGCACGATTGGGCTTCCGCGCATCAACGAGATCCGCGTTGACTGGACGATTTTGGCGTTCGCGCTTGCAATTTCTTTTCTTACCGGCGCGCTCTTTGGAATTGTCCTGGCGCTTTACGCGGGGAAAGCGGATCTCAGTCAGAAATTGCGGGAAGGATCAACAGGCGCGGGCGTGGGGAGAGGGCATGCGCTGTTGCGGCAAGCGCTGGTCGCAGGGGAGTTTGCGCTCTCGCTGGTCTTGCTGACCGGAGCGGGGCTGATGATCGCGACTTGTGTGAAGCTCTTGAACACCAATCCAGGTTTTGATCCTCGCCACGTTCTGGCGATGGAATTTTGGTTGGGTGGCTCAACGCACGATACAACGCCGAAAGTTGCCGAATATTATCAGCAAATCGAACAGAAGGTTGCGAGGCTGCCAGGCGTGGAAGCTGTAGGCGTGGTTGCGGCGGGACTGCCGCTCGAGCGCGGAGGAAACGATAGCATCAGAATTGCCGGGCCAAATGAGTCTGAGCGGCATAGCGCGAATTACCGCGAAGCTTCCCCGGGCTATTTTCGCGCTATGGGACTTTCGCTGCGACAGGGCCGGGGGATTCTCGAATCGGATACCGATACTGCGAGTCGCGTGGTGGTTGTCAACGAGGCTCTTGCAAAGAGGTATTTCACTGGACGCAGCCCTCTTGGCGAGCATGTCTATGTCGGCGGAACCTTGTGTGAAGTCGTCGGTGTGGTAGCTGACGTAAAGTCGTTCCTCGACGAGCCGCCTGTGCCCTCCACGTTCATTCCCGCCGCGCAAGCGTCGTACGAAACTTCGAAATTATTTGAGGGCTGGTTTCCCAGGAGCATCGCGGTGCGCGCGAATGTGGACTCGCTAAGCCTTAGCCGTGCGGTGAAAGGGGCTGTGGCGTCGGTTGATCCACTTGTTCCAATGGGAGAGATCCTCTCGATGAATCAGATGATGTCGCGTTCGCTGGAGTTCCGCCGTTTCATGATGCTCCTGTTGAGCATTTTCAGTGGTCTGGCGCTAGTGCTTGCTAGCGTCGGAATCTACGGCGTCATTTCTTTTGCCGTGGCGCAGCGAACTCAAGAGATTGGCATAAGAATGGCTCTGGGAGCCAGATCCTCGGACGTACTGAAGATTGTCTTGACCGAAGGACTGAAGCTTGTAGTGGCCGGTATGGTGCTCGGGATTGCAGCGGCGTTAATACTGACAAAACTGCTGGCAGGAATTCTATATGGAGTCAGTATTCGAGACCCTGCCATCTTCACACTCGTATGCCTGTTCCTCGTGGTCGTTGCGCTCCTCGCCTGCTGGATTCCCGCGCGTCGGGCGTCGCGCCTTGATCCCATGGTAGCGCTGCGCCACGAGTAGTAGAGGCAAAGTTAGGAAGTTCGCAGGCACTGGCACTAAAACCAATGCGGATTGATGCGCGGAGGAGGAGAAATGAATAACGCTGTGCTGCTCGCGCGTCTAAAAGGCCTGTGGCGCCATTTCTTCCACAGGCAGCAGAGAGAGGAGGAACTCGATGAGGAACTCCGTTCCGTCCTTGAATTACTGACCGAGCAAAAGATGAGAGAAGGCATGGACGCTGAGGAAGCGCGTCGCGCTGCAGAAATCGAGCTTGGGGGGATCGAACAGGTCAAGGAGGAAGTTCGTGCGGTTCGCGCTGGGGCGTGGCTCGATACGCTACTTCAAGACATTCGGTTCGGTTTTCGGATGCTGCGCAAAAATCCTGGTTTCACCGCCGTTGCTGTCCTCACTCTCACCCTCGGCATCGGTGCCAACACAGCGATCTTCAGTATGGTGGATGCCCTGGTACTTCGCTCACTGCCCGTTTATGCGCCGCGTGAAATTGTCTCCGTCGAATCCCACGATAAGATAGGGTTCACCGACGAGTTTCCTTACCCGGATTTTGAAGACATTCGTGACCAAACGACTTCCATTTTCAGCGACGTGGCTGGCGTGCAGCCGTTTCACATGGATGGGCTCGTCATGAACGGGCAGAGCGAGCCGATATCGACAAGCTTCGTCACGACTAATTTCTTCCAAGTTCTGGGCATACGGCCTGCTCTCGGCGAGTTATTCCAGCTCTCCGAAGGGAAGGTGGGAGGCTCTGATCCCGTGCTCGTGTTGGGCTACTCCTTTTGGAAAACTCATCTCGGGGGCGATCCCGGTGTCGTGGGTAGAAACGTCTCGCTGAACGGTCGCCCCGTGACGATCATCGGCGTTGCTCCGAAGGGCTTCTACGGAATCGTTTCGATTGTAGACGTGCAAGGCTACCTCCCCATCGGAATGGCGGCGGTAACTTCCGACAGTAAGTGCGACTTTCTGACGGACCGGAAAGCGGGCGGCACCATCATCGTCGGTCGGCTCAAGGCCGGCGTGAAACTTGAGGAAACGCCGCCCGTGCTCAACATTGTCGCTCACCGTCTTTCGGAGCAATACCCCGGAATCCACGACTGGGACTCACTTCGAGCGTTTCCCCTCGGGCCGCTTGGCCCAGGGTCGTACACATCAGCCCAGTCAAGCATCAACGCAATGGCAGCGCTCTTCTTGGTGCTGGTCGGACTCGTTCTGATGTTGGCGTGCGTGAATGTTGCGAACTTGCTCCTGGTCCGCGCCCCCGCACGCGAACGCGAGATGGCGCTTCGCGCGGCGCTGGGGGCAGGTCGCGGTCGGTTGGTCCGCCAGTTGCTCACCGAAGGACTTCTTCTGGCGCTCTTTGGATGTGCGGGCGGGATACTCCTTGGTCTCGGAGCAAGCCGCTTGGTCGGTTCCGTGAATTTCTCCAGCACCGCCGCGATTCCCTTCGTATTCGATTTTAGTTTTAACTGGCGGATCTTCGCGTATGCCTTTGGTGCAGCGCTTCTGACGGGCTTGCTTGTTGGCATGGCTCCGGCCGTCCGTGCGGGGCGCGGAAATTTGAATGATTTCCTGCACGGAAGTTCCCGCAGCACGACAAATCGCCGGCAGCGCGCTCGCAATGTCCTGGTCGTGGCGCAGCTCAGCGGATCGCTGGCGCTGCTGATTGTTGCTGGCTTGTTTGTCCAGAGCCTGCGCGCCGCCGAACACTCTGACCTGGGGTTCGATCCAAACCATGTTGTGACCTTGAGTATTGCGCCCAATGAGGCCGGTTACAACGAAGCCGAAGGGAGGCAATTCCTGGAAGAACTGCTTCCGCGGGCTCGGACGTTGCCAGGAGTCGAATCCGCCAGCCTCGCGACGACGGTCCCGCTGAGCTATTACACACTTGGGGCGAGAGGTTTGAAGATCGAAGGTTACACATCGCCTCCCGGTCAGGAACCGCTGCTCGCCGGCTACAACGCAGTGTCGTCGGCATATTTCGAGACGATGCGCATACCGCTCATTCGCGGCCGCGCAATCCTCGATTCAGACAACCAGACATCGCAGTATGTGGCCGTCGCTAACGAAGAAATGGCCAAGCGCTACTGGCCCCATCAGGACCCGCTTGGCAGACGCTTCACCTTGCCGGGTGACCCTAGGCATCCGATTCAGGTGATCGGGATTGCGAAGAACAGCCGCACGGGGAGTCTATCTGGCTCCGTTTATCCTTATTTCTATCGCCCACTAGCGCAAGATTATCAGGCGTCCGTAACACTCCAGTTGCGAACTGCTCTTCCCTCTGCAAATGCAATTCACGAAACCGTTGGCATGATTCATTCTCTTGCTCCTACAATGCCTCTATTCGACGTGCAGAGCATGACGCAGGCTTTGGACAATCTCAACGGGCTACTGCTCTATCGGTTGGGTGCGGCGTTGACGGCCTCCTTGGGTATCCTGGGACTACTGCTCGCACTCGTCGGCGTATACGGAGTTGTTTCCTACGCTGCAAGTCAGCGGACGCATGAGATTGGTATCCGCATGGCGCTCGGCGCACAGCCGCAGCAGATCCTGCAAACGATCATTAGCCAGGGGCTCGTTGTGACCGGAGCCGGTATCGTGATCGGTGTGTTATTGGCCAGTGCCATCGGAAGCCTTGCAAGAGATTTCCTGCCCGGCGTCTCACCCACGGATTCAGTTACCTACATTTGCGCGTCCGGGCTGCTCGCGTCGGTGGCGCTGGTCGCGTGTTACATCCCCGCGCGCCGCGCGATGCGGGTCGATCCCATCGTAGCGCTGCGGTACGAATGAACGTGCAGGAAAGAAAAGAGTGATCAAGCTCACGAATATTGAAAAGTCGTACGAATCCGGCGCCGGGAGAACCTGGGTGCTTCGCCGGATCAACCTCGAAATCCGCGAGGGCGAGTTCATCACGATCATGGGGCCTTCGGGAGCAGGGAAATCCACACTGATGGGTATCATCGGAATGCTGGACGGCGATTGGAGCGGTGAATGCTATTTGGTTGATCGCGCGGTGCATAAGCTCGACAATCGGAAGCGCGTCGAACTCCACAAGCAATACATCGGCTTCGTCTTCCAGCAGTACCATCTGCTCGACAATCTCACTGTCGCCGAAAACCTTGATCTTCCGCTCTCCTATCGCGACATCAAGAAATCCGAACGCCAGTCGCTGGTCGCAGACATTCTCGACCGTTTCCAGATAGTCGGCAAGAAGGCGCTTTTCCCCAATCAGCTTTCCGGCGGACAGCAACAGCTCGTGGCCGTGGCGCGCGCCGTGATTGCCAAGCCAAAAGTGATTCTCGCCGATGAACCAACAGGAAGTCTTCATTCGAGCCAAGGAAAAATGATTATGGACTTGCTGAAGAGGCTTAACGAGGACGGCACCACGATCATTCAGGTCACGCACAACGACGCGTGGGCGGCCTATGGACACCGCATCATCCAGTTGGCCGACGGTTGGGTTGTCAGTGGACAAGCTCGGTCAGGAACCGCCTGACAATCCGATGACGATTGCTTGTTCCGACTCGGGCGAGAGCTTTGAGGGGGAAGTTCCGTGCTAGGACAACTTAGACACATAGGGAACATCCTGCGCAACCTGTTCCGCAAGGAGCAAAGGGAGAAGGAACTTGATGAGGAGGTTCGCTCCCACCTCGAACTACTGACGGCCCAAAAGATGAAGGAAGGGATGAATTCAGAGGAAGCGCGGCGTGCAGCAAAAATCGAGCTTGGCGGCGTCGAACAGGTCAAAGAAGAGGTCCGCGCAGTACGTGCAGGGGCGTGGTTCGACACGCTGCTGCAAGATATTCGGTTCGGCTTGCGCATGCTGGGCAAGAATCCCGGCTTCACTTCCGCTGTTGTCCTGACTCTCGCCCTCGGCATCGGTGCCAACTCTGCCATTTTCAGCGTGGTCGATGCATTGCTCCTGCGTCCACTTCCTTACCCGCATCCCGACCGGCTAGCGGCGGTATGGCAGCATTCTCCGGCGCTTGGAATTTGGCGAGACTGGCTTTCGCCGGGCGAATACCTGGATATCCAGAAAGAGAACCATTCCTTTCAAGAAATGGCGCTGGCGGGGAGCCAGATTTTCGTATTAACGGGCCGCGAGCAGCCGGAACGCTTGTTCGGACTGCGGACGCAAGCCAGCCTGCTGGAGATGTTGGGAGCGAAACCGCTGCTGGGGCGCTTGCTGTTACCGGAGGAGGACAAGCCGGGCAGGCCGGACGTAGCGATCCTCACAGAGCGGGCCTGGAAGAGGTTGTTCAACGCGGATCCGACGATCGTAGGGAAGACCATCGTGCTCAACGGCAACACGTTCATCGTCGCGGGAGTGCTGCAGGGCAGCTTTATGCTCAACGCCGAAGTGATGCCTTCGGAAACGCCGATAGACAAGATGGACTTTTTCGCGCCGCTGCCTCTAGGCGCGGATGCCGAGAAAAACCAGGGCGATGAAAACTACAACATCATGGTGCGGCTGAAGCCTGGAGTTTCCGTGCAGCAGGCCCAGGCGGACATGGATGTCATCGCCAGTCGCATTCGAGAGAAAGACAAGCGTGATGCGAGCTTCGGGATGGATGTGATCGGGCTGCAGGAGCAGGTGGTGGGCGATGTGCGCCGGGCGCTGCTGATGCTGCTCGGGTCCGTTGGATTGGTGCTGTTGATTGCGTGCGCGAACGTGGCGAACCTGCTGCTCACACGTGCGGCGGGGCGCGAGAGGGAAGTGGCAATCCGCACAGCGTTGGGAGCTACCTGGCAACGCCTGGCGCGGCAGCTCTTAACGGAGAGCGTACTGTTGGGATTGCTGGGCGGCGCGATGGGGCTGCTGGTCGCGCAACTGAGCCTGAACGTCGTGCGCACGATGAATCCGGGAAATATTCCGCGGCTCGAGGATATCGCCATCAACACGACCGTTCTGGTGTTCACGTTCGGCGTTGCGCTGATTACCGCAATCCTGTTCGGCGTGGCGCCGGTGTGGCGAGCCATCAGGGTGGACTTGAACACCTCGCTGAAAGCGGGCGGGCGCACCGGAAAGAGCGACGGCGGGTTACACGTCAGACCACACAGTTTGCGCGGGCTGCTGGTGGTGTCCGAACTAACGCTCTCCTTGATGCTGCTGATCGGAGCCGGGCTGCTGCTGCGCAGCTTCGTGAGGTTGCAGAACGTGCCGCCGGGGTTGACGACGGATCGTGTGCTGACCATGGAGGTGGCCGCCACGGGTCCGAAGTACCACGAAGATAAGCCGGTGGTGAATTTCTACAAGGAAGTTGAGAGCCGCGTCGCACACCTTCCCGGCGTCGTGGCAGAGGGCGTCGTTTCGGCGTTGCCGCTGACGAGCGAAGTTGGTTGGGGAATCATCCATGTGGAAGGCTACACACCGCCGCAAGGCCAGGAGTTGCAGGCGGATATACGCGTAGCCAGCACGGATTATTTTCGGACCATGGAAATTCCGCTGAAAAGCGGGCGATTTTTTAATGAAGATGATGCGGCGGACAAGCCGCCGGTGGCGATCGTCGACGAAAAGTTCGCGCAGCGTTTCTGGCCGAACGGCGATGCCGTCGGAAAACACGTGTGGTGGTTCGATTTCAAAAAGCCAAGGACGATTGTGGGCGTGGTGGGCGTGGTCAAGCAGTATGGGCTGGACACGGATGGGAAAATCGCGGCGTATTTTCCTCAACAGCAGTATGCCGACCCTAGAATGTTTCTGGCGGTGCGTGCGGCAACGGAAGGAACGGGTCTCTCGTCCGCGGTAGTGAGGCAAATCCACATGGTCGATCCCGACGCGGTGGTTTACGAAATTCGGAGTATGCAGGAGCGATTGCACGATTCGCTGGCGCGGCAGCGTTTTTCGAGCACCATGCTCGGGGCCTTCGCGGTGTTCGCGCTGCTTTTGGCGGCAGTGGGGCTGTACGGCGTGATGTCGCACTTGGTGACGCAAGGCACGCACGATATCGGAGTGCTGGTGGCCCTTGGAGCGCAACCGGAAAACATCATCGGACTAGTCATTCGTCAAGGGATGGCGCTGGCGGGGATTGGGATCATCCTAGGACTTGCAGGCGCAGCAGCACTAACCCGCGTGATGGCGAGCCTCCTGTTTGCGGTGAGTGCGCGGGACGTGGCGACGTTTGCAACGGTCCCGGCGCTGCTGCTGGTGGTAGCGTTTGCCGCGACCGTGATTCCGGCGTGGCGGGCGACGCGGGTCGATCCCATGGTGGCGTTGAGGTACGAATGAACGTGCAGGAAGGAAAAGAGTGATCAAGCTCACGAATATTGAAAAGTCATACGAATCCGGCGCCGGGAGAAACTGGGTGCTTCGCCGGATCGACCTCGAAGTTCGCGAAGGCGAGTTCATCACGATCATGGGGCCTTCGGGAGCAGGGAAATCCACACTGATGGGTATCATTGGAATGCTCGACGGCGACTGGAGGGGCGAGTACTACTTGGCTGATCGTGCGGTGCACAAGCTCGACAACCGCCGGCGCGTCGAATTGCACAAGCAATATATCGGCTTCGTTTTCCAGCAGTACCATTTGCTCGACAACCTGACTGTCGCTGAAAATCTCGATCTTCCGCTCTCCTATCGCGACGTCAAGAAATCTGAACGCCAGGCGCTAGTCGCAGATGCCCTCGACCGATTTCAGATCGTCGGCAAGAAATCGCTATACCCGAATCAGCTTTCGGGCGGGCAGCAACAACTCGTGGCCGTGGCGCGCGCAGTGATTGGCAAGCCAAAACTGATTCTGGCAGATGAACCGACTGGGAGCCTCCACTCGAGCCAAGGAAAAGTGATTATGGACTTGCTCAAGAAGCTGAACGAGGACGGCACCACGATCATTCAGGTGACGCACAACGACGCGTGGGCGGCCTATGGAAACCGCATCATCCAGTTGGCCGACGGATGGATTGTGGATGGACGGGCTCGGGCAGGAACGGCCTGACGGTCCGATGACGTTTGCCCGTTCCGGCACAGGGCAGTATTTGAGGGACAGGTTCCGTGTTACGACAACTTAGACACATAGGAAACATCCTGCGGAATCTGTTCCGCAAGCACCAGGGGGAGGCGGAACTGGATGAGGAGGTTCGTTCCCACCTCGAACTACTGACGGACCAAAAAATGAAGGAAGGGATGAGTTCAGAGGAAGCGAGCCGCGCTGCAAAAATCGAACTTGGTGGGGTCGAACGGGTCAAGGAGGACGTTCGTGCGATTCGGGCAGGTGCATGGCTCGAAACGCTGTTGCAGGATGTTCGCTTCGGTCTGCGCATGTTGCCCAACTCTCCCGTGTTTACGGCCACGGTAATTTCCGCGTTGACGATAGGCATCGGTGCGAATACGGCGATTTTCTCGGTCGTCGACGCCGTGCTCCTCAAGCCGCTCAGCTATCCAAATCCTGAACGAATCGTGCAGTTTCTGCTGAAATTTCCGGAAGGCCCGCCACGTCCCAGTTCATCCGTAGCTGATTTTCGTATTTGGCGCGAGCAAACGCGGGCATTTCAAGATGCCTCCGCCTATGATTTCGCAGGGGCAGCGCTGAGTTTAGGCGGCGACGCGCCGGAGGAAGTTCGTGGTGTTCATGTCACCGCAGACTATTTTCGATTGTTCGGCGCTTCAATGCTTTTGGGACGCACATTCACTGCGGAAGAGGCCAGTCCGAATGGCGGGAATGTGGTGGTCCTTGGCTATGGTCTATGGACGCGCAGGTTCGATAGAAACCCCAATATCCTCGGAAAGATAGTGTCTCTAGGCGATACACCATACACCGTGCTCGGTGTAACAGACCGAAGCTTTCAAAGCGATCCGGAGGCGGATCTATGGATCCCATTTCAGTTTTCTCTAAACAGCAACGACCCGGCCCACTATTTCCAAGTGGCGGGGCGTCTGAAGCCCGGCATCACTCTAGAGCAGGCGAACACCGCATTAGAATTAGCTACAGCGGAAGCACGGCGCAGTCATTCTTTTGCTGACTCGAACCTCGACTTTGAAGTCAAACCCCTCCGCGACATGATTGTGGGCGATGTGCAATCGTCGCTGCTGACGATGGCCGTAGCGGTGGGCCTTGTCCTGCTAATTGCCTGCGGAAATGTGGCGAATCTGCTTCTCGTTCGTGCTACCGGTCGAAGACGTGAGTTCGCTATCCGCTCTGCGCTCGGCGCAGGACGTATCCGCATTGTGCGTCAACTCCTTACCGAAAGCATCCTTCTGTCATTCATTGGCGGCACCCTCGGAGTGGCGATTGGGTTGGCTGGAATACGTGCACTCTTAACAATGGATCCTGGCAATATTCCACGCATTGAACAGAGCGGCGTATTTATTGGCGTAGATTGGTGCATGCTCGCCTTCACGGCAGGGTTGTCACTGTTTACAGGAATTCTCTTTGGGCTGTTTCCAGCTCTAACCTCATCGCGGCCGGATCTGAACAACGAACTCAAGGAAAGCGGTAATCAGCGGGGCGCGGGTTTTAGGCAGAACATGGCGCGCTCCTTGTTCGTCATCAGCCAGATTTCTCTGGCTGTCGTGCTTCTCGTCGGAGCCGCACTTCTGATTCGCACCTTTATCGCGCTGCATGAAGTGAACCCCGGGTTCGATCCTCACCAAGTCCTCACGATTGACATGTCACTTGCCGCAAACCGGTTTGCGAAGACAGCCGATGTATCAGGCTTTGTGAACAATGCACGCCTTCGCATCAACGGCATTCCGGGCGTCCAGGATTCAGCTATGACATGTTGTCCGCCTTTCAAAAGTAGATTCGGTCTTCCTTTTATCGTGGTTGGCCGCTCCCCGGGAAATTCTTCGAGCACGGGCGACGCCCTTTGGACAGACGTGTCTCCAGGCTACTTCGATGTGTTCAAAATCCCTATCCTGCGTGGACGTAGTCTTACGGAGCGGGATAACGAAGCCGCGCCGCCCGTCGTTCTTGTCAACGAAGCAATGGCAAAACAGTTCTGGCCAAATCAGAATCCACTTGGTGAACAGATTGTCATTGGCAATGGCCTAGGCCCAAGATTCAAAGACGTGCCCCGGCAGATCATCGGCGTAGTAGGAAATACGCGGGACGTTGGTTTAAGCAGCCCTTCGGCTCCGGCGATGATAATTCCGCAGGCGCAGGAATCGGATGAAATGACGGCTTTCTGGCGTCAGTTTGGCCCTGCCTATTGGCTGGTGCGCACGCGAGTGGCACCGCACCAGTTGGCGCCCCTAGTCGCCAAACAACTGAGCGAAGCCAGCGGTGGCGTGCCCGTAGGTCACATCCGCTCGATGGATGAAGTAATGAGCAGTTCAATTTCCCGGCAGAACTTCAATATGCTCCTCTGCACTATCTTTGCCGCCTCTGCGTTGCTACTAGCCGCCGTAGGAATCTACGGCGTCGTGTCCTATTCCACTGCTCAGCGCCGCCGAGAGATTGGCATTCGCATGGCGCTTGGCGCGCAAAGGCGCGATGTGCTCCTGCTTGTGATGGGGCAAGGAATATTTCTAACGCTCGCGGGCATGGGGATCGGATTATTCGCCGCTTTCTTGGTGACGAGGCTTCTGGCGAGCCTTCTTTACGGAGTCACATCCAGTGACCCGCTGACGTTTATCCTCGTCTCTGTTGTCTTGACTGCTGCCGCACTGCTCGCAAGTTACATCCCCGCGCGACGGGCGACGCGCGTCGATCCCATGGTGGCGTTGAGGTATGAGTGAGGCGTATGTGATGGATATAGCCCGTCCAGAAGCGAAACGGCGAAAGAGGGTTCGCCGATACATATACGTCGGCTCCACCTTGCTGCTTGTCGTCGTGGCCACGGCCGCACTATCGAGACTGAAACCTGCTGCACCAACTGTGGATCGTTCCACGATTTGGACCGACACGGTCAAGCGCGGGCCGATGCTGAGGGAAGTTCGCGGTTTGGGGACGCTCGTGCCGGAAACCGTTTGGGTGATTCCGGCGGCGACGGACGGGCGCGTCGAAAAGCGCTATCTGCTTCCCGGGACTCCGGTGAAGACGAATACGGTCATTCTGGATCTCACCAACCCTCAGTTGCAACAAGAGGCTCTCGATGCCGAGTATCAGTTGAAAGGAGCACAAGCGTCCTACGAACAGACGAAAGCTCAGCTTCAGAACCAACTGATGGACAAGCGCACGCAGGCGGCAGCCATTTCCTCACAATATCGCACCGCGGAAATGCAAAGTGAATCATTCGAACGGCTCGGCAAGCTCGGCCTAAAGGCTGATCTCGACGTGAGAACTTCCGAAGTGCAGGCCGAGGAGCTGGCCAAGCAAAATGATCTCGCTCAACAGGAAGTCCAGACGTTTGAAAACTCCATCAACCCGCAGCTTGCCGTCCAGCAGGCGAACATTGATCAAAAACGGGCGCTCTACGAGTTGAAAACATCTCAGGTCGGGCAGTTGCACGTTCGCGCCGGCGTTGACGGCATATTGCAGGAACTCGATGTAGATGTCGGCCAGAGGGTGGCTCAGGGAACTCCCTTGGCGAAGGTGTCGCAGCCAACCGAGCTGAAGGCAGCGCTCCAAATCGCCGAGACCCAAGCCAAGGATGTCCAGATCGGACAGAAGGCCTCGATCGACACGCATAACGGAATCATACCCGGTCACGTGATGCGCATCGATCCCTCGGTTCTGAATGGAACGCGCACAGTGGATGTAAAACTCGACGGCCCGCTACCGCAAGGCGCGGTTCCCGACCTCAGCGTCGAAGGTACCATCGAAATCGAGCGGCTCGCGGACGTGTTGTATGTGGGTCGCCCGGTGCACGGAGACGCCGACAGCACCGTGGGCTTGTTCAAACTCACCGACGGCGGGCGCGAAGCAGTTCGGGTTCCGGTCGGGATCGGTAGCGAATCGGTGAACATGGTCGAGATTCGCAAAGGTCTGAGCGTCGGCGACTCAGTGATCTTGTCCGACATGTCGGCGTGGGACAACTACGACCGCGTGGAGCTGAAATGAGTTGCCACTTATACGGTCGGAGTCGTCATTGCGAGAGCACAAGGGGCGGGAAATGAATACCATGATGCTGCTCGGACGTATCAAGAACTTCGTGCGTCATTTCTTCCACAGGCAGCAAGTAGAGAAAGACCTCGATGAGGAAGTTCGCTCCCACCTCGAATTGCTGACGAACCAAAAGATGAGGGAAGGAATGGATTCTGAGGAAGCTCGCCGAGCGGCAAGAATCGAGCTTGGCGGCGTCGAGCAGGTTAAAGAAGAGGTGCGCGCGGTGCGCACGGGTGCATGGCTCGACACTCTGCTGCAGGACATCCGCTTCGCCCTCCGAATGTTGAGGAAAACCCCAGGCTTCACCGTCGTCGCGGTCATTACTCTCGCTCTCGGCATCGGAGCGAATACGGCTATTTTCTCGATTGTGGATGCGGTGCTGTTACGTTCACTGCCATTCCGTGACCCCGATGGGCTCGTCACGATTTCTGAGACTCATCCATCGATACCCGAAATTGGTGCCGCGGTAGCGGACTTCGGAGACTGGCAAAAGCAGTCACATTCGTTCGAAGGACTGGCGGCCTACAATCTAACGAGCTTCGCTCATGCGACATTGATGGTCCATGGCGAGCCTCAAGAGGTTCATGGTGCGATCATTTCGCACGATCTCTTTCCGCTGCTTGGGATTGCGCCTGCGATGGGTCGGAATTTTATTCCCCAAGAGGACGAGCTTGGTAGTGGGCCGGTGGTCATTCTGAATGGCGAGATCTGGAAGACGCGTTTCGCTGCCGATCCAAACATACTCGGTCAGTCGCTGATCCTTAATGATAAAGCCTATACCATTGTCGGCGTTCTTTCGCCGAGGATTCGCTTTCCCCAAGATGCCGATGTGTGGGTGCCGCTGGGCAGCCTGGATAAGGATGATCGCACGAATCGCTTCTATCATCCGTTGTTCGTCGTCAGCCGTCTCGCGCCTCGGGTAAGCGTATCGGAAGCGCGCGCGGAGATGGACGGAATAGCAGCGCGGCTGGCAAACGCCTATCCACAAACGAATCACGACATCGGTGTAAAGGTCGAGCCGCTACTCGAGAAATATGTAGGTGGTTTGCGGAGCGCTCTGTTAATGCTTTGGGCCGCAGTGGGACTGGTTTTGTTGATCGCTTGCGCGAACGTCGCAAGTCTTTTACTCGCGCGAGCCACCAACCGCGAAGGGGAAATGACGCTGCGCTGCGCCCTAGGCGCAAGCCGCGCGCGACTGATCCGGCAGGGATTGACAGAGAGCATCGTCCTAGCTGGGTTTGGCGGCCTGTTGGGTGTTTCACTGGCCTGGACTGGTCTGCGGCTGTTTTCCAAGTCGCTTCCGCAAATCATGGACGCACAGATTCTCCGATTGCACGAAATCAGTATCGATTCTCGTGTGCTTGGAGTGACATTGGGCGTCTCGATTCTTTCGGGAGTCCTCTTTGGCGTTTTCCCCGCCGTCCGGGCGAGTCGGGGCGATGTGAGCAGTGTCCTCCAGTCTGGCGGACGCACTTCTCCGGCAACACGCCGAAGACTCGCCCACCGAGTAGCAGTAGCCGGAGAAGTCACTCTTGCCGTCGTGGTTCTCATTAGCGCGGGACTACTCGTACGCAGCTTGCAGCAACTCATCGCGACATCGCCGGGATTCCGTGTCGATCACTTACTGACGATGCGCACGTCGCTTCCGAGCGACAAATTCAACTCTCGGCAGGCCATTACGGAATTCTATGAACGGCTGTTGCCGAAACTCCGCGTCTTACCTGGTGTTGAATCTGTCGGCACGATCGACCAGACTCCGCTTATCCCGAATACGGGCGTGACGCGCTTTCTGGTCGATGGTGCAGCGCCGGTAAGGCCGGGTGACTATCCGGTGGCGAACTATCGGCAAGTGAATCCCGGTTACTTTCAGACGATGGGGATTCCCCTGCTCAGCGGAAGGGTACTCGAAGAAAATGATCTCACCCGTCAGGACTCGGTATTGGTCATCAACCGCACATTGGCTGGCCAGTTCTTCCCTCGGCAGGACCCCGTGGGACGGAAGCTTTTGTTGGGCGTTGCGACGGGGAAGCCGATCGGCATATCCATTGTGGGCGTTGTCGGCGATGTGCACGACCTTTCGATAGATTCACCTGCGCCGGCTGAGATGTATTTCGCTGGCTTCGCCCAGGTCTCGACGTTGGTAGTCCGTTCAATGGTCGATCCATCGAGCATGGCAGCGACGGTCCGTAACGCAGTGCTCGCCGTAGATTCTTCGCAGCCGGTCTTTGAAGTCCAAACGGGGAGACAGTTGGTTGATGACTCGATCGCGCGGCAGCGATTTGCAACGATTCTACTCGGATTGTTTTCTATGTTGGCGCTGGTTCTCGCAACAGGTGGAATTTACGGGGTAACGTCTTATGCAGTCGCAGAGCGGACACGCGAGATTGGCGTGCGTATGGCCCTTGGGGCACGGCCAAGGGACGTTCTGCGGCTGATCTTGCGCCAAGAGATGCTTGCGGCGGCACTTGGCATAGCAATAGGAGCCGCTGTCGCACTTCTCGCCACGAAATTACTCTCAAACCTACTCTACGGAGTGGGCACGACCGACTTGGTGACATACGGCGGGGTTTGTGTCGTGTTTGGAGGAACGGCACTCCTCGCGTGCTACATTCCGGCGCGGCGGGCGATGCGCGTTGATCCGATGATCGCTCTGCGCTACGAATGACCGAGAGAACAGGCTCCGTCTGCAGCGGTAGGAAACTTCGGAGCGCACGATAACAGGCAAGCGCATCACGATTGGAGTGGAGGAGACAGCAATGAGCAGCGCTGCACAGCCGTTGATTCGTCTCGAAGGCATCACCAAGGTGTTTCAAGCCGACGAGGTCGAAACCCACGCGTTAAGTAACGTCCATCTCGAAATCCAGCACGGCGAATTTGTTTCAATTGCCGGGCCGTCCGGTTGCGGCAAATCGACGCTTCTTTCAATTCTGGGCCTACTCGATTCACCGAGCGATGGAAACTACTGGATTCACAGCGACCACGTGGAAAATCTCTCGCTCTCGGACCGCACCCGCATTCGCAACCGCGAGATTGGTTTTGTCTTCCAGGCATTCAATCTGATCGGCGACCTAACCGTATATGAAAATGTCGAACTGCCCCTCACCTATCGCAGCATGATAGGCAGCGAGCGCAAGAAGCATGTTCAGGATGTGCTTGAGCGCGTCGGTATGGCACACCGCGCGAAGCACTATCCGTCGCAACTCTCGGGAGGCCAGCAGCAACGCGTAGCCGTGGCCCGTGCATTAGTGGGCCAACCGACGATCCTACTAGCCGATGAGCCAACGGGAAATCTCGACTCGAAGAACAGTGAAGCTGTGATTGACCTGCTGCGCCAGTTGCACGCCGACGGCGCCACCATTTGCATGGTTACCCACGATCCTCGTTACGCCAGCATCGCCGACCGTACCATTCATCTCTTCGACGGCCGCATCGTAGAGGAAACGACGGGCACCGGTAACTAGCTATCTTCTAAACAGGGAATCAAACTTGGGCGCAACCTCGGGAACAAAACCTGCCGAACAACATCGAAAACCGGGTAACACGACATAGGTAAAGGCAAGACGAGACAATCACATAGCGTTTTCAAGTTTGCTTTGCAAGCAGGGGGTCACCGGTTCGATCCCGGTCACGTCCACCAACTTTTTCTCCGATTGCAAAACACTTACATTGACCAGGCCGAGCTTTTTGTGCGAATAAACCTGGAGCGGCTATCGCGCGCTGAGGTTTTTCTTATTCACGAGGTTTGCCAGCGTTGCCCTCACCCGTTCTCATCCAAGGTTGGAAAACTTGATCTTCCGCCTCGCGCCGTGGCGGATGTGGAGCACCCATACCACTTTCTGTCGTTCATCAACTTCATAGATCACCCGATAGACATGGGATTTTTCGCCATAAAGCAGGTGCCGCAGTTTTCGCCTTGCCCTCCGAGCTTCCGGAACGACCGGGCACCGAAAAGGATACTCAGCGAGCGCATATACCGCCTCCTCCAACTCGTTGTACCAGCGAGAGGCAGCGCGTGATTCCGCAGCGTTCTTCTCTATATAAAGAACTTCAAGGTCGCGGGACGCACGAATGGAAAACTCAACGACGTATGTCATGTTTGCGGCGGATCTCGTCAAATACCTCTTCCGCAGGGCGAGTACGTCCGTGGGCCACGTCATCAAGCCCCTGACGGATGCCTTCCTCTGCCTCGACACCGGCCGCAACATCAAGCAAACGCTGATAGGCTTCGGCATCCTGTACGATAGCCGCAGCTTTCCCCTTCACCGTAAGAACCACGGGGCGCTTACTCTTCTTGAGCTGTTTCATGAAGTCGCCGGAACGTCGGCGGAAAGTCGTCAGCGATTGGATGTCCTTAGTGATGTCAAGCACCAGCCTGCTCCTTTTGATAGCACCTTATTAGGTGCTGTCAGTATACTCGTTCCCCCTGGAACGGAAAAGGCCTTTTGGGGCGCATTTGCACACCATCGGACTTTGGAAATCAGCGCGGTTCAACGAAGGTGTCTCAAGACAGGGGCTCAGCCACTGTGCACAGACTGTGCAAGAATCCAACCTTGTGATGCAATTGGGGATATCTCGGAGCGAAAAGCAGGCTCCCCGATTTGTTGGAAACGTTATTAGTTGGCAGTAACGGATGGAGCGGATGGAATCGAGTCCGATGCTTTGCAAGCAGGGGGTCACCGGTTCGATCCCGGTCACGTCCACCAACTAACTTCCGGCGCATTCAATTAGTTAGTGGACCGGACTTTTCTGCGTTTGTTGGAACTTGAGTCCGTTAGAGTCCGATACTTTGGCGCCATATTGGTATCTCGGTGTTTATGTGTCCACCGACTATGAGTATCATTGAGTATCTGGAGGCAGCGGTGGACATTAGGAGAGTAGCCGGCATTGTGGTCGCATTCCTTGTTGTCGTTCTTGTGATTGGCAGGTTCGCGTCAAATCCCTCACACACTGCCGCAACGAGTGTGGCTGCATCACCGGCAGATCAGTCTCTTGCAGCCGATAAATGGCAGCTTTCGGAAAGCCGCTCACCGATGGATGACTCTAAGACCGTGGTGCTCTCACTCAAGAATTTGTCCTGACTGCGTCGCGCCGCCCTGCGCCAATGTCGCGGCGCGGATCGCTCTGAGACCTATACTTGAGAAGCTGCTCTTCTCGCGGGAATCGCGCTGAATGATTCGCGTTGATCATCACCAGAGTCTACAAAGGGCACCGTCGCAATCACTGTGGTTCCGTGACCATTCGACCGGATTTCCAATTTGCCCCCCAGCTGCCGTACTCGCTCTCGCATTCCGCGCAAACCGACGGCCGCAGTTTCGCCGGAGAAAATCTTCGACTGCTTTTCCGGATTGAGGCCCTTGCCCTCATCGCTCACTTCGAGAGTGATTCCTCCGGGAGAACGCAACAGCCTCACCAGGGCGGTCGAGCTTCCTGAATGGCGATGGATATTCGTCAGGCATTCTTGCGCAACCCGGAACAGACACAACTCATGATCCTGTGGCAGCCGCTCCAAATCCGCCGGAAGTTCCAGTTTCGCGGCGATCTTGCTGCGCTCAGCAAATCCGTCGATGTACCACTTCAGAGCGCAATGCAGTCCCAGTTCGTCCAGCAAGGGTGGATGAAATAAATAGGAAATTGTGCGAATATCCGCCGAAACCTGGTGAATCAGCCTGGAGTTCTCCTCCGCGCATCGCGCCGCATCCGGGCTAAGATTCCCCTTCTCTCCGTCCAGCCTGGCTGCATTCATGCTCATAGCCGCGAGCAGTTGCCCTACCCCGTCATGTAATTCGCGGGCGATGCGTCTTCTTTCTTCATCCTGAAGTTTAAGGAGATGCGCGGCGAGTTCCTTTTCCTTGATAGTCTTTTCGGTTTTCTTGCGTTCAGTGATGTCCCTGGCGACTTTAGACGCCCCAATGACAACGCCTGCGGCATCTCTCACTGGCGAAATTGTAGCGGAAATATCGATCATCGATCCGTCCTTACGTACGCGAACGGTTTCGAAGTGATCGACTCGCTCGCCTCGTGCGAGATGCTTAAGGATTGTTGCTTCCTCGTGGTGGCGATCTTGTGGAACTATAAGCCTAATATTTTGACCGATGGCTTCTTTATCCGAGTAGCCGAACAATTGCTCTGCACCATTGTTCCAGCTCGTAATAATGCCATCGAGATTCTTGCTGACAATCGCATCGTCCGAGGAATCCACGATCGCAGCCAGGAGACCGGTCGTTCGTTCCGCCTGTTTTCGTTCGCTGATGTCATGAAAGAAATTCACGACGCCGACAACGGCGCCGTCATTGCCTCGAATCGGATCAATATAGACGGAAACCGTAACGCGGCTTCCGTCCGGCTTTTCGACGACGACTTCCTGCTCGTGTACAGAGATCCCCGTCTGTAATGCGAGGGCCACAGGAGTGTCGGAATGGGCCATGTGCCTACCATCGCCATGGTAAAGTTTGTACGCTCCGCAAAAACGTTCATCCGTGTCATTCAGTGCGGGCACACGGCCCCAAAGTTTGGCAGCTCGTGAGTTGAACCAGGCGATCACACCATCGGGCGCTCGGACCGCATAAGCGGCCATCGGGAAAAGCTCAATCAGCTGGGTTTGGCTACCAAGATTGAGGAGGTCAGACGAATTCGACAACTGCGTCGTCATGTCGCTTTCCGCGTGATCTAGATCGGATGCGTTCAGGTTTTCTGGCCCGGCTACGGAATCGGGCAGATTTCGTCCGTCGACATCCCGGGGCCTATTGTCTTGTCCGTTGTGATCGGTTTTCCTCATGATGAACCCTCCCGTTTCACACCAACGTGATGAGGTTAACGCTGACCCTAAGAGAAAAGGTTTCTCGGAGCCGAAGTGTGGACGGTTTCCGAGGGAAGAGAGCGGCGGCAGGCGCGAGCATCATCAGGGCATACCGTAATGCGGGCCCGGTATTCCTCATAGCCAATTCCTAAGAGAGCTGGGCTAACCACCAAGATTATCGCTGCGGTTAACAAATAAACTACAACAACACGATCTGAAAATCAAGCAAGGCCTGCGATTCTTCGTGTGAGATGTGAACGCTTCCGGAAATCAGGGTTTCAACTACTTATCGTACGGGTTTATCTGGCCTTTCCCGTCCAACATAAGACCCTACCGATGACGCGCCACGAAGATCCATTGGCCAATGAAACCAACTGATTCTCGCGTTGATCGGACATCAGGGCGTCTGTGTGATCGAATCTTATCAACCGCGAGACAAGCAGCCGCTTCTCCTCGGTATTCCGTGCTACAACAATTTGGCCGACTAGGTCGTCGCGAGAGATATCGGAAGTATCCACCGCGATGAAGTATCCATCGAGGATGAGCGGCGACATCGAATTGCCTGCCACTCGAAGGCTAATTGCGGACGCGGGGTTGGGACACCATTCGGCAGGCGCCGCCCAGATTGCTTCGGGTTTCAACTGATCAAGGTCGGAGACTTCGTCTCCCACAGCGCCAGGAGTGGCTGCCCGAACGGGGAGAATCGGAATGGCGACGAATGTTGCCGGCTTCACTACCAACGCGCCAGCGTGCACGACTTGCACGCTGGCAATTCTTCCTTGGCGCAAACGGCGGCTTGCAGTTGGCAGGACCCGCATCACGTCCGCCGTACTGAGACCGGCGCGTTCCCAAAAAAAAACCAACAGAGCGGATCAACTGCGATATTCCCAAGCCGTCTATATGCGTGTGCAGGGGGCTCGGCGTCTCCGCGCTACCATCGAGAAACGGCCATCGCTGATATTTTCAACCGTTTGCCGAGTTCGCCTTGGCTGAGCTTCAGGGCTTGACGGAAACCCAGGATTTTGCGGGACTAATCCGGAACGGCGTGGTTGGATTTTCGAAGCATGCCAAACCCTGAGAGCCCGGCTGACTGCCCCTTGTTTGCTGCCCGGACATCCCATTTATAACCCCCAGCGAAATCAAAAGCCAAGTCCCTGATGCGGTCACGAATGGCGTTCTCTATGAGCGATAGGAATTGATGCTATCGCTCATGACCTCGGGGAAATCTGAGTGGTGCCCGACCGGTCCCGGGTTGGACTGATCTCTTTGACATGCCAAAAAGGGCTGGTTGGGCGGAAATCAGAGGGATTGGGCGCAAACCACACAAATCCTGTCGAGGCGGTCAGCGGTTTGCCAACGTCGCTATCGTCCCGAGACCTAACAAACGATGGTCGGCAGTCACAAGGGTTAGGCCGAGCAACTCCGCCGTGGCAGCCAAGAAACGATCGGCTGGGTCCTGGTGCGGGAGGGGCAATTCCTGCGCCGCCACGACTATTTCATGCGTTAGCGGGGCTTCGCGCATGTGCATCGTCGCTTTCGCGACCCAATCCCGGGCACTCTCGTGCAGCTGTATTCGACCCTTGGAGTGAAGCAAGAGCGCTTCCCACGTGCTCACCGGGGATAGCCATAGCTCGTTATCTTGGTTCCTCAATTCGCGTTGCACGCGCTGAGAGAGTTGCTTCGGATCGGCCAGGCTCCAAATCCAAATGTGGGTATCAAGTAGGAGTTTCAATTCTTCAGAGCCTCGATGGTCTCCATATCGACGACCGGCGAGATGATATCGCCAACGATTTCGATACTGTCCGACATGGAGCCTATCCAGCTTCTTTCCTCAGTTTCCAAAGACGCGGGAATGACATCTGCTATCGCTTTGCCGCGCCGAGTGACTCGGAGCGGAGTTTTTGTCTTGCTCACTTCTTGCAGCAACGCTAGGCATTTTGCCTTAAACTCGGAAATCGCAACTTCCCGCATCGATTTCCTTCGCTTACTCGGCATCGCATCCTCCACTGACCAGTACAGTGTATCATGGTCATAACAAATGGTCATGAGCGCAAACAGCATCGTTGTGGCCTGAGCGCGGAATCCACCGGGGACGAGCCTGCGGTTGAAAGAAACCTCTTGACAGCAGGAATGAGTTGCTGTATTTAACCGATAGGTTAAATACGATCATGGTTCCCGACCAGCTCACCTCCACCTTCGCGGCCCTTGCCGATCCCACCCGGCGCGCGATCCTGGCGAAGCTTTCCCTCGGCGAGGCTTCGGTCACAGAGCTGGCCGAACCCTTCGACATGAGCCTTCCCGCCATCTCCAAACACCTGAAAGTGCTTGAGCGCGCCGGCTTGATCGCGCGCAGCCGCGAAGCGCAGTGGCGCCCCTGCCAGCTGGAAGCGGGCCCTCTGAAGGACGTGGCCGATTGGATCGAACACTATCGCCGATTTTGGCTCGAGAGTTTCGATCGCCTCGACGACTATTTGCGCAAATTAAGGACAAAGGAGAAGCAACGTGGCCGCAAGTAATCCGCTGAGCGCAAAAGGACCTCACTTCACACCGAATAGCAAACTCGTCCTCACGAGGATCTTCGATGCCCCGCGCGACGTGGTTTTCAGGGTGTGGACGGACCCTAAACACGTTGCTCTTTGGTGGGGGCCGCACGGTTTCGCGACTACGATTCACGAAATGGACGTGAGGCCCGGAGGCGCGTGGTGCTATTCCATGCGCGGGCCCGACGGCAAGGACTATCCCTTTAACGGCGAGTACGTCGAGGTGGTCGAGCCGGAGCGATTGGTATTCGACGGCACGATTCACAGCGACCCGAGCCAGGGCGTATGGACGGAAGTGATCTTCACCGAACAAGAAGGCAAAACCAAGGTGACCGTTCATCAGGTGTATTCATTCGACTCGCCAGCCGTGCACGGCGCGCCGATCGGCTGGAACCAGCAGATGGACCGGCTCACTAGCTATCTGGCGAAGCTCTGATCTGGCGCCAAGGTGAGACTATGAAATCTGCGCCATCAAAAGACGGCACGCGAGTTGCATTCGATCAGTACGGCAGCGGCCCAGCCGTCATTCTCGTCGACGGTGCGCTTTGGCACCGGGGCTTCGGGCCGATGCCGTCGATCGGAAAGCTTTTGGTTCCGCACTTCACGGTATTTCACTGGGATCGCCGAGGACAGAGCGGCGACATGCCTCCATACTCCGTCGAGCGCGAAATCGAAGACATCGAGGCAATCGTCGACGAGGCGGGTGGCTCCGTATATCTGTTCGGTACATCCTCGGATGCAGCGCTTGTCCTGGAAGCCGCCTCACGTCTAGACGGCATCACGAGGGTCGCCCTCTACGAGGCGCCATTCTTCTTCAATGATGTTCATCCCCCGCGACCCGATAACGACGTTGCGAAGCTCACGGCACCCGCAGCCGCGAATCGGCGCAGTGACGCGCTCAAGTTATACATCAAGACCGTCGGAACCCCAGGTATTGCGATTGCCATCCTGCAGCTCACGCCGATGTGGGCTAAGCTCAAAGCTGTCGGGCCTACGCTTCCCTATGACATGACCATCGTCTCGGACAAACGCGCCGGAGAACCGCTTTCGGCCAGGCGCTGGAGCTCGGTGACGATGCCGGCGCTAACGGCAGTGGGAGGAAAAAGCCCGGGATGGTGGCAAGATGCGATGAAACAACTCTCGAAAGTTCTGCCGAACGCGCAACATCGTGTCCTGGCCGGCCAGACACATATGGTAGAAGCCCCGGTGCTCGCGCCGGTGCTAACGGAGTTTTTCTTGAATTGAAACTCGCTCGAAACACTGAATCAACCAATCGAAAGGGAGGCAAATCTCATGTCGTCGACCACTGAATCAGCCACCGCTTCAAAGGGCATGCTCTGGACCGGACGTGTCATCAGCATGTTGGTCGTGCTGTTCATGCTTTTTGACTGCATCACGAAAATACTGAAAGTGCCTCAGGTCGTGGATGCCACCGTCAAAGCGGGCTTTTCCGCGGGCCAGACTGCCACGATCGGGTACATTCTCCTGTTTGCGACAATTGTTTACGTGATTCCGCAATCCTCCAACCTCGGCGCGATCTTGCTAGTCGGCTATCTTGGCGGCGCAGTGTGCACCCAGCTGCGTGTGGGTGCACCGATATTCGAAAATGCGTTTCCAATTGTCTTCGGCATTCTCACCTGGCTCGGGCTGTACCTGCGCGAACCGCGCCTGCGCGCTCTGGTTCCGTTTCGTCGCTAGGGCGAAGACGATCTCGGCGAATCAGTGATGGTCGCTGAGATTGGTGATCCGCATTCGCGTCGGTACGGTGAACTTCCCGTCGCCCAATCGGCATCACGGGCTAACGGATTACCGTACCCTCTTTGGGAACAAACAGCGGCGACTGTGATATGGAGGCGGAACAGAAGGTGTGCCAAGAGAGCAGACGAGGCGGCTACTTAAGATCGCCATGATTACCCTCTGAATAGTTGTTCGTGGTGCGCCTCGAGAAAATTAGGGAACAACTTCGGGAACAAAGCCCGTCAAACAACATCGAAAATCGGGCAAGACGACATCGGTAAAGGCAAATCAAGGCAACCACATAGCGTTTTCAAGCCTGCTTTGCGAGCGGGGGGCGACGGCTCGATCCCGGCCACGTCCACCAATCCCTTCGATCAATTGTGGTCCCGATAGTTAATTCGGTGTGGCCAGACTAGGGAGCGTTTGTAACGAGGCGGGCAGTTGAGGGGAGTTGTGTCTTATCCCAGCCCCCACCGAGAGCTTCAACCAATTGGACACTAGCGGTTATCTGTTGCATTCGAAGGTTCACCATCGTCTGCTGATTGCTCAGCAACGTAGTTTCCGCGGTGATCACGTCGAGATAGGGATCGAGCCCCAATTTCCAGCGGTTGTTGGCGTCCGTCAGGAATCTCTGCGCCGAATCGATGGCGACCTGCTGCTCCTGGATTTCCTTCGAGAGGATGCGCAACGACGACAGATTATCCTCCACCTGCTGGAAAGCGGTCAGAACGGTCTGCCTGTAGTTCGCGATTGTTTCATCGTACATGGAGCGGTACTGCTGAACCGTAGCGCGACGCAGCCCGGCGTCGAAAATGGTTTCAGAAGCGCTGGCGCCGATGGCCCAAAGAACGCTCGGCCATGAGAACCAGGTACTAGCTGCCGTCGATTCAAAACCTCCCGAAGCGCTCAGCGTCAGCGTGGGAAAGTAGGCCGCGCGCGCAACGCCAATCTGCGCATTGGCCTGAGCCATCAGGCGCTCGTCGGCTGCAACATCGGGGCGGCGCTCGAGCAATTGCGACGGGACGCCAATCGGAATCGGCGGAGGGTTCACTTTCAAGGATTCTACAGGAATCGAAAAAGTGGATGCGGGCTGGCCGACCAGCATGGCGATCGCATGTTCGTATTGGGACCGGAGTATTCCTACGTTCGTGTCCTGCGCTTCCGTCTGTTCGAGCTGCGTCTCGGCCTGTGCGACAGGCTCGTCGTTATCAATGCCCGTCTGATAGAGCACCTTCGTCAGCCGGAGCGACTCCTGGTAGGCCTGCACGGTGGTATCAAGCAGCTGCTTCAGCGAATCCTGGGACCGAAGCTGAAAGTAGTCGACGGCTACTTCCGCCTGCATGCTGAGGCGCGTGTTCGCCAGGTCCGCAGCGCTCGCTTGCGCCCCATAGGCGCTTGCATTCACCGTGTTACGAATTTTGCCCCAGAGATCCGGCACCCACGTTGCGTCAAATGGGAAGGAATAGTCCGTGAAAGCCTTGCTCGCCGTAGCAGTGGGTGTGCTGCCTCCGGTACCGGAAGTCGAGGTACTAAATGCCTTGAGGTTCGCAGACTGCTTTTCTCGCGTAATGGAAGGATCGGTGGTGACCGTGGGAAATAGCTGCGAGCGCGCTTCCCGGACCATCGCGCGCGCCGCCATGAAGCTCGCTTCGGCTGAGGCAATGGATTGGTTGGAAACGTTCACCTGATCTTCGAGAGTATTTAACTCGGGATCGTTGAAGCTCTCCCACCATTTCCCGCGCAGGACGGCATCGTCGCTGGGCTGAGCCGTCTTCCAATTTTCAATGTCCTTCTGGTTTTCCGGCGTGACCTCTTTGTAAGCGGCAGGCGCCTGAACGGCAGGTGGGTGATACTTCGGGCCCACGTTACAACCACTGACGATCAGCATGGCGGCAACGGACACCGACAGGAGCCGGTTTGAAACTCTTTCTTCGGACAGATATGGCCTCATGATTTAGTCAGCCTCCTGAGGAGATGTGTTCAGTCGGCCGGGGTGAGACCGGTGCCACCAAATGCTCAGGCGGTCCATATAGAGATAAACGACGGGAGTGGTGTAGAGCGTCAGCGCCTGGCTAAAAATGAGTCCTCCGACAATCGTGATTCCGAGCGGACGCCTCAATTCCGAACCAACGCCGGTTCCCAGCGCCAGCGGCAATGCACCCAGCAGCGCGGCCATGGTCGTCATCAGAATGGGGCGGAACCGGAGGAGGCAAGCTTGAAATATCGCATCGCGCGAGCTCTTGTTTTCATTGCGCTCGGCGGCAAGGGCGAAGTCGATCATCAAGATCGCATTTTTCTTCACGATGCCAATCAGCAGGACGATTCCGATCAGGGCTATGACACTGAGATCAGTGCGAAACATCATCAGCGCCAGCACCGCGCCGACTCCGGCGGAAGGCAGGGTCGACAAAATCGTGATCGGGTGGATGAAGCTCTCATAGAGAATTCCAAGCACGATGTACACAGCCAGGATTGCGGTGATGATCAGCAAGGGCTCAGTGGCAAGCGAAGCCTGATAGGCCTGGAGCGTGCCTGCAAACATTCCGTGAACCGTAGGCGGCATTCCCATGTTCTCTTCCATTTTCCCGATCGCCGCAGCAGCGTCGCTGAGAGCTACGCCAGGCGCGAGGTTGAAGGACACGGTAACAGAGGGAAATTGGCCCTGGTGGTTAACGGCGAGCGGTGCGGTGGTCGGCTGATAGTGGGTGATTGCGCTCAATGGCACTTCCCCGCCGGTCGCAGGATGGACGTAAATATCCTTTAGTCCCTCCGGGCTTTGCCAAAATTGAGGCGCCACTTCCATCACGACGTAGTATTGGTTGAGTGACGTGTACATGGTCGATGCGAGCGACTGGCCAAATGCCTGATACAACGTGCTATCGATTAACTGGGGCGTGATTCCCATCCTCGCCGCGGTTTGACGATCATAAACGAGCGAAGCCTGAAGACCGCTGTTCTGCTGGTCCGTGTCCACATCGGTGAATCCAGGCAGTTTTTTGATTTGGGTGAGCAGAATGGGTCCCCATTTGATGAGATCGGGCAAATTGTCGCTCTGAATCGTGTATTGATACTGTGCGTTGCTTTGCCTGCCTCCGATGCGCAGGTCCTGGCCGGCCTGCAGGATGGCGCGTGCGCCCAGAACCGCGTTCACTTTCGGCCGCAACCGGTCGATCACCTGGCTCGAACTAAGCTTCCGCTGGTTGAGTGGCTTCAGGCCGACATAAATGTTGCCGGTGTTCGTGGAGCCGCCGCCGGTGAAAGCCATCACGTTAGCCACGGCTGGGTCGGCCCTGATGATATCGACGAAGCGCTTCGTCAACAGATCCATGGCTTGGTACGAAATATCTTGCTCACCTCGAATGCCACCCTGGATAATTCCGTTGTCTTGCAGCGGGAAGAAACCTTTCGGAACAATAATCAGGAGAAACACATTCACGCCGATCGTGATCAGCAGGACTGCGAGAGTCCAAGGGGCATGATCCAATACCCACGTCAGGGTGCTTTCGTAGGATCCCAGCATCCACGCGAAGGCCTTTTCGCTCGTCATGTAGAGGCGGTTGTGGCCCTCAGGCTTCTCACGGCTCAGCAGCCTGGAGCACATCATGGGAGTTGCAGTCAGCGAAACAACCAACGAGACGAGAATGGCGACGGCAAGCGTGACCGCAAACTCCCTGAACAAACGGCCGACGATACCTCCCATCAGCAGAATTGGAATGAAGACCGCAATCAGAGACAAACTGATCGAGAGTACGGTGAAGCCGATTTCCTGCGCCCCACGGAGCGCGGCTTGCATCGGAGTCATGCCCTGCTCGAGGTAACGCGTGATGTTCTCGATGACCACGATCGCATCGTCCACGACAAAGCCCGTCGAAATGGTGAGCGCCATCAAGGAAAGGTTGTCGATGCTGTACTTGCACAAATACATGACGGCGAACGTCCCGATGAGCGAAACAGGGACCGCCACGCTCGGTATCAGCGTCGCGCGCACATTCCGAAGAAAAATAAAGACAACCAGGATGACGAGCGAGATCGAAATGGCGAGCGTGGTTTCCACATCGTGCACCGAAGCGCGAATCGTTGTCGTGCGATCGATGACGGTCGTGACATCGATGCCGGCGGGTATCGAAGCCTTCAGCGAAGGAAGGGCCTTTTGGATCGCTTGGACGGTCCCGATAATATTTGCGCCGGGCTGGCGGGAGATAATGAGGTTCACGCAGGGCTTGCCGTTTACGTACCCCGAATTGCGTATGTTCTGCACCGAATCTTCCACGTCGGCGATGTCCGAGAGCTGGATGGCAGCGCCATTGTGGTAGCCAACAATCAGCGGCCTGTAGAACTCGGCCTTGAGGATCTGATCGTTCGTCACGATATCCTGAGTGGTTAAGGGGCCCGATATTTGCCCCTTTGCCAGATTGGAATTCTGGGAGGACAGCATGCTGGCGACATCCTGGAAGCCGAGCCCGTAACTGTTTAACTGCGTCGGATTAACGTCAACGCGCACCGCCGGAAGAGAGCTGCCTCCCACCGCTACCTGGCCAACGCCCGGGATTTGCGACAGTTTCTGCTCCATGATCGTCGAGGCGGCGTCGTACAAATGGCCTTTGTCATAAATACTGGACGTCAATCCGAGGATCATGATCGGAGAATCGGCCGGGTTCACCTTCTTGTATGACGGATTCGAGGGAAGGTTGATTGGCAGATAACTTCGCGCTGCGTTGATCGCGGCCTGAACGTCTCTTGCCGCGCCATCTATATTTCGGGTCAAATCAAACTGGATCGTAATATTGGTGCTTCCGATGGAGCTTGCCGAAGTCATCTCCGTGATTCCGGCGATCCGGCCCAGTTGCCGTTCGAGTGGCGTAGCGACCGAGGAAGCCATAATCTCGGGGCTCGCACCCGCAAGGCCCGACTGAACCGAAATAGTAGGGAAATCAATTTGCGGAAGCGGCGAAACCGGCAGGAAATTGAAGGCGACGGCGCCTGCAAGACCGATGCCTATGGTTAATAACGTTGTGGCAACCGGCCGATGTATGAATGGCGAAGAGACGTTCATAGACTAGTCCGCCGGAAGCGCTTCCGGATCTGCATGGCCGGCGTCGGCCCGCGAGAATCGGTGGGCGAGGTTGTCGAAAAAGATGTAGATCACTGGCGTCGTATAGAGCGTGAGCACCTGGCTGACGAGCAGCCCGCCAACCATCGCGATTCCAAGAGGCCGGCGGAGTTCGGAACCGATTCCCGAGCCAATCGCCAGGGGCAGACCGCCGAGCAGGGCCGCCATCGTGGTCATCATAATCGGACGAAACCGCAGAAGGCACGCCTGGTAAATAGCGTCGGTAGCTGTCTTGCCCTCCTTTCGCTCGGCTTCCAGCGCGAAATCGATCATCATGATGCCGTTTTTCTTCACGATTCCGATCAGCAGGATGATTCCTATCAGTGCAACGATGCTGAGTTCTGTGCCGCATATCAGTAGGGCCAAAATCGCGCCTACTCCGGCGGACGGCAACGTGGACAGAATAGTTATCGGATGGATGTAGCTTTCGTAAAGAACGCCCAGAACGATATAAACGGTGACCAGCGCCGCCAATATCAATAGCGGTTCACTCGCAAGAGAAGCCTGGAACGAGGCCGCCGTTCCCTGGAACGCACCCTGGACGCTCAACGGCATCCCCAAGTCGCTTTTGGCCTTATCAATCGCCGTCGTGGCCGCACCCAGCGAAGCGTTTGGCGCGAGGTTGAATGAAATAGTGACTACGGGAAACTGGCCCTGATGGTTTATCGCCAGAGGCGCCGTGATGGTATTTAAATGCGTGAAGGCGCTTAGCGGCACGGCCGCGCCGTTCGCGCCCGAGATCACCGGAACAGTGGATGAGGCCGAAGTCGAATTCGCCGACGGGCCTGTAGTTCCCGCCGTCGCGCCGGAAGAGCCCCCAGAGGTTGATGACCCTCCAGATGAACCCGAGCTTGTCGCGGCCGTCGCGGAGCGGACGTAAATATCCTGCAATTTTTCGGGATTGTGCTGAAACTCCGGCAACGTCTCGAGAATCACGTGGTACTGATTCAATTGCGTGTAGAGAGTCGAAATCTCCCGCTGCCCAAAGGCATCGTAAAGCGTCTGGTCGATCATTTGAGGCGTGATTCCCATGCGTGAAGCCGTCACGCGGTCGATCACCAGAGACGCGGCCAGTCCGGATGTTTGCTGGTCCGTTGCAACGTCGCGAAGCTGAGGCAGCCCCTGAAGCTTCTGCACGAACTTCGCTGTCCATGTGTTCAGCTCGTTCTGGTCCGGATCCTCCAGACTGTACTGATATTCCGTCCGGCTGACGCGGTCCTCGACCGTCAGATCCTGCACCGGCTGCATGTAAAGCGTGATGCCCTCCACCTTTTCCAGATTCGGCTGCATGCGCTGAATCACGTCGGAGGCGCTGATCTTCCGATCACCGAGCGGTTTGAGAGTGATAAGGATTCGGCCGCTATTGAGCGTGGTGTTCGTGCCATCAACGCCGATGAAGGAGGAAAGGTTTTGGACAGCAGGATCTTTCAGAATCACCGAAGCCAACTGTTGCTGCCGCTGGGACATCGCCGCGAACGAAATTGATTCCGGCGCTTGCGAAAATCCCTGAATGATGCCGGTATCCTGCACGGGGAAAAATCCCTTCGGCACGAGGATGTACAGGATGATCGTCAGTGCCAGCGTTCCGAGGGCCACGAGTAAGGTGGTCGTTTGATATTGCAACACCCATTGCAGGCTCCGGCCGTAGGCTTCGATGATCCGGTCGAACATGTGCTCGGACCACCGGTAGAACTTTCCTTGTTTGTCCGGCGGCGTATGGCGGAGCAAGCGGGCACTCATCATGGGGGTCAGCGTTAGGGAAACGACCGCGGAAACAAGGATGGTCACAGCAAGCGTCACCGCAAATTCCCGGAACAGCCGGCCGACGATGTCTCCCATGAACAGCAACGGAATCAGGACTGCAATTAGCGAAATCGTCAGTGAAATAATCGTGAACCCAATTTGCTCTGCGCCCTTCAATGCCGCCTCCAGCGGCTTGTCACCCTCTTCAATGAAACGGGCGATGTTCTCGATCATCACAATAGCGTCGTCGACGACGAAGCCCGTCGAAATCGTGAGCGCCATCAAGGAGAGGTTGTCGAGGCTATAGCCGGCCAGATACATCACCGCAAAGGTGCCGATGATCGAAAGGGGCACCGCAACGCTGGGGATGATCGTCGCGGACAGGCTGCGCAGGAAGAGGAAGATGACCATTACCACCAGACCCACCGTCAACATCAGCTCAAATTCAACGTCCTTGACGGACGCGCGAATCGTCGTGGTCCGGTCGTTGAGAATCGAAACGTGTACAGCCGCAGGAAGATTGGTTTGGAGAACGGGCAGCAGCTTCGTGATTCGGTCGACAACCTGGATGATGTTTGCGCCTGGCTGCCGCTGGATGTTCAGGATGACTGCGGGAGTGATGTTCATCCACGCGGCCTGATCCTCATTTTCGGCACCGTCAATGATAGTTGCCACGTCCGAAAGGACCACGGGAGCGCCGTTTCGATACGCCACGACGACCGAGCGAAAATCGTTGCTCGTCAGCAGCTGATCGTTGGCGTCGATTTGGTAATCCTGGCGCGCGCCATCGAAATTTCCTTTAGCCGAATCCAGACTCGTCTGTTGCAGTGCGGCGCGCACGTCCTCGAGGTTGATACCGTAGGACGACAGCGCCGTTGGGTTCACCTGAACGCGAACGGCCGGCTTCTGCCCTCCGCTGATGCTTACCAGGCCTACCCCCTGCAACTGTGCGATCTTCTGAGCGAGCCGCGTGTCAGCCAGATCCTCGACTTGCGACAGCGGTATCGTCTGAGAAGTCAGCGCGAGGGTCAGTACGGGGGTGTCGGCTGGATTGGTCTTGCTGTAGATGGGGGGCGTCGGCAGATCCGGCGGCAAGAAAGTTTGCGCCGAGTTGATTGACGCTTGCACTTCCTGCTCCGCGACATCGATGTCCAGATTCAGCTCGAACTGAAGGACAATCACGGAGCTTCCAGCGGAACTCGTGGACGTCATCTGGCTGAGACCAGGCACCTCCCCAAATTGCCGCTCGAGCGGCGCCGTCACTGCCGAGGCCGTTACGTCCGGACTGGCGCCTGGATAAAACGTGATGACTTGGATCGTGGGATAGTCAACTTCCGGCAGCGCTGAAATCGGCAGCTGCGTATACGCGACAATTCCCACCAGCAGAATTGCCGCCATCAACAATGATGTTGCCACTGGCCGGAGAATAAATGGCCGGGACGGACTCATGGCGCCTGATCCCCACTCGAACTGGTGTCCCCGCTCCCCGCCCCGTTCTTCGATCCTTTGCGCTGCTCCACCTTGATTCCGTCCTGCAGTTTGTCGAAGCCGTTCAAGGCGATAATTTGACCCGCCTGAATCCCCTCGACGGAGGTGATATTGCCGTCAGTCGTACCCGCAGTGATGTTCTGTACGGACGCGGTATTGTCCGGCTTGATCGCGTAAACAAATGCTTGCTGGGAGTTTCGTTGAATCGCGGAGGTGGGGACCAGAACGACGCCATGCTGCGTCTCAATCAGAAGCCTTGCGTTGACGAACTGATTGGGGAAAAGGGCGGTGTCTTTATTGTCGAAAATCGCCTTGAGCTTCACGGTGCCGGTTGTGGTGTCTACCTGATTGTCCAAAGTCAGCAGGGAGCCTGAAGCAATCGTTTTGAGCTGTGTCCGGTCCAGGGCGTCTACTTTCAATTTCTGCCCCTGACGCATCTGTTGCTGAATCTGTGAAAGATAGTCTTCGGCAATGCTGAAAATCACGGTGATGGGCTGAAGTTGGGTGACAACCACAAGTGCGGTGGTGCTGTTCGCCTGAACGATGTTGCCGGGGTCCACCAGACGCAAGCCAACTCGGCCGTCAATCGGCGAAGTGATATGGCAATAAGCAAGATTGACCTTCGCGTTATCCACCATCCCTTGATCGTTCTTAACCGTGCCCTCATCTTGTTTCACGGCCTGTTCTTGATCAAAGACCTGCTGCTGGGCGATTGCATTCTGACTGAATGCGGACTGATAGCGGCCCAGGTCAGTGCGCGCCTGGCCCAGCACCGCGTCATCGTGGCCGAGCTGCCCTTCTACCTGGGTTAGCGCAGCCTGGAAAGGCCGCGCATCGATTTCCAGCAGCGCGTCGCCCTTATGAACCATTTGGCCCTCACGGTAATTCACCTCCATGATCTGGCCTTGCACGCGGCTGGTGATCGTTACGGTATATACGGGAGTTACAGTGCCGAGGGCTTGTACGTACACTCCGATGTCGCCCTTGGTTGCGGCAGCGGTGACCACTGGAACGGCTTTCGGAGCCGCATTCGCCTTGGATTTTTGCGCCGCTTCGTTAGCTCGAAAGTGCTGATAAGAAATAATCGCGACAATCGCAGCGACTACGACAAGCGCCCACACCCAAAGATGCCGTTTCTTGCCGGGCTTCTTCGCGTGGGCAGGCTCTGGAGGCGCCGGAGCAGGCAGAGTGGAATTGTCGTCAGGATTCGTCTTCAACGTCCATTCGGCCATTTTCAATCCTTATCGGCGGGACAACCCGCGTCTTGAACGTCGATCCTGTCCAAAGACAATCCAAAGAAACTAAATTTAGATTTCGATCCGCTTTGCCGCGTAGAGCCTCGGCAACCGCTGCGTTTAGAACAACCGTCCGGAGCCCGATTCGAAATCGAGCGCAGCCTGCGTACTAAGCGACGCGCCTGAACACCGGTCTCCCGCTCGCTTGGCCGAGGGCTTCTGACTCCGTTTGGTTCCGCAGGAACCTCAAAGCACTTCGCCGAAGCACGGGGACACGATTCAAAAACAACAGATCGGCTGGCGCGTGCTCGCCCCGTCTTGCCAAATCGAGTGACGAATCGCCATGTGCTTTTCCAAATTCAGAATGCTATGGTTCCAATGAATCGCTCCTCTCTAAGATGGTTCAACGGCCAAAACGGTTACAAGACAGGTTCGATTCACGGAAGAATCGGTACATCTACCCGCTAAACCAGAGTCAAATAATCTCCCGAGTCCAGCTTGCGTTCGTTGGATCGCTTCCAGCCGAGGGGGCCAGTTTCATGCTGCCATATGTAAAGGTTGGGAGTAAGAACTGATTTGTCCGCGGACCGTCTCACAAGAATGACCAAGCACTTCTGACGAGTGCACCTTTGGGAGCGCTTCGCAGCCATGGGAGTCGTGTGCTGTTTAGGACAGACGATCTAAGTCTCCAGGTGATATTTCTAGCTTTAACGATCTTGGTCCCTCTCCGGATTGTTGGCATGGCATTTCTCGATCAGATACGCAGCTGAAGAGTTTGGGAATGGGGAAGTAGATCGGTGCAGACGCTGGCTCCGGGTGGGGCGATGTCGAGATCCGTGTCTACCCGGTTGGCACTGCCATTCCCGCCGACAAGCAGAGCTTACAACCACAGCAGGTATGAGGCCACGACTTGGGTCACCGGCGCGGCCCGCCCTCGATCCGTAAGGTAGCGTCAGTGAAGGGCGGCGTTTGATTTGGTTGCCGGAGGTCGAGGGGTAGTGGGGTGAGAACCGACAGGCTTCCGTTCGCGAGAGTGTCGCAGTGAAGATTCTCGACTTTCCGCTATGGCTCCGCGCCTCGCATTTCTTCAATTTTCTTTTCCTGTCACTTCTCGTCCGCAGCGGACTCGAGATCCTGAGCGCGCATCCGAGACTTTACTGGAACGAACACTGCACACCGGGTAGCGAATGGCTTAAGTTCACGAAGAAACACCAACCCAAAGACCGACTCTGGACAGCGAGCGACGAGGAAACTTCGTTCCCCTCCGCGGTTGCTCTGCCGGGCCGCGAGAACCTTGGTCTGGGACGGCACTGGCACTTTTTCGTTGATGTCGCGTGGTTGCTGACCGGCCTGACGTATATCGCGATGCTATTCGTAACGCCCGAATGGCGACGATTGATTCCAACTTCCTGGCAGATTGTTCCCAGTGCATGGCACGCACTGCTGAGCTATCTGAGCTTTCGCATCGTAGAGACTCCCGGCGCGTACAACGGATTGCAGCAATTGAGCTACGCGGCGGTCATATTCCTGCTCGCGCCGTTCAGCATCGCTACGGGAATAGCGATGTCCCCCGCCGTCGCCGCTCGATTCCCGTGGTACATCAGAATCTTTCACGGACGGCAGAGCGCGCGGAGCTTGCACTTCCTGGCTCTTTGCGCGTTCATCGCGTTCTTCGCCGGACACGTCACAATCGTAGCACTGCACGGATTCCGGACGGAGCTGGCGCAGATCGTTTTGGGGGAAACACATAATCCGGATTTGACGATGGCCCTTACGGTCTGGCTTGCCGGGTTGGTTGGTATTATCGCAATCCACATTGTGAGCACCGTGCTCTCGCATCGCCAACCCCGCTTCGTTCAAAACGCGAATCGGCGGATCACGGACCCGCTGCGCACGCTTCTTTTCGGCCATCAGATTTCAGCGCAACGTTATTCTGCGGCGGACATCTCGCCTTACTTCTGGGTGAATGGGCGGCCGCCAATAGAGGAAACTTACCTGGCGATGGTGCGCGATAAGTTCGCGAACTATTGCCTGGAGGTCGGCGGACTGGTGAAAAGGCATCTGCATCTAACACTCGCGGATCTGCGCGCCATGCCGAAACAAACTCAAACCACCAAGCATTGTTGCATTCAGGGCTGGTCAGGCGTTGCAGAGTGGGGCGGCGTATCGCTGCGTCATATTGTTGAGCTTTGCCAACCGCTTCCATCCGCCCGCTATATGGTGTTTTACGCGTTTGACGACAAATCCACGTCCGAGGCGCACGCACAGGGCCCTGGTTATTTCTACGGCACGATTCGCGTCGAATTGGCCGATGACCCGCAGACGATGCTGGCTTACGAAATGAATGGCGAATCGCTACCAATCGTGCATGGGGCGCCGCTTCGGCTTCGCGTGGAAACGCAACTCGGTTTCACAATGGTGAAATACATCCGCGAAATCGAGTTCATCGAAGACTATAAAAGCATTGGCAAGGGTCAGGGTGGCTGGCGGGAGGATTACCAGTACTTCAGCCAGGAGGCGGGGATCTGATTCAACCGCGTAAGGGAATTGATCGAGGGCCCAGGGAATGATTGAAGTCGAGCGGATACTTTGGGGAGATAAACGATGAGCACTGCTGCAGCGTCACCCGGCTTCCTGTGCAGACTGCAAAACCGGCACGAAGTCGCCGAGGGCACGATGGCTTTTCACTTTGAAAAGCCGGCTGGCTGGACCTTCAAACCCGGCCAGTACGTTGACATGACCTTGCTCGATCCGGCCGAGACGGATTCAGAAGGCAACATACGAAGTTTTTCGATCGCGAGCGCGCCTCACGAAGACACTCTCATGGTGGCGACGCGCATGAGGGACACGGCGTTCAAGCGAGTTCTGAAGACAATGCCGCTCGAAACCCAGGTCAAGATCGAAGGACCATTGGGTTCCTTTACGCTCCATCGCGATGCGTCGCGGCCAGCGGTTTTTCTGGCTGGCGGTATCGGTATCACACCTTTTCGCAGCATGCTCGTCAACGCCGCCCACATGGGACTCGCGAATCGGATCGTACTCCTGTCTTCAAACCGGCGTCCGGAAGATTCCGCGTTCCTTCAAGAACTTCAAGAGCTGGAAAACAAGAACAAGAATTGCAAGGTTATTGGCGTTATGACGGAAATGGAGAAATCGCAACGCCCGTGGCACGGCGAGACCGGTTTTATAGACAAGGCCATGCTCGGTCGAGCCGTTCCGGACGGAGCTGCGGCGTTCTATTACATCGCCGGGCCGCCGGCCATGGTGGCCGCCATGAACAAGACTCTCGCGAGCGCCAAGGTGAGCGAGGACGATATTCGCTCGGAAGACTTCTCCGGCTATTGAATCTGCTGAGGAATCGCTATTGAGCTTTAGCTTTACCGGCGCAGCGCTCGCTGCCAATCCGGCAGTGCCAAAATAGAGGTGAGGCACCATGGCACAACCAACGAAGAAAGGGCCCACGCTAAAACCCGTTGGACACGAGATGATCGGGGACACACTTGGCACGCCCATTCTTCCGTGTGATCTTCTCCGCGAAATGGAAAACTTGCATCAAGAAGACGCTTGGCTACGGGGGACGGGGCCCAGTTCAAAAACTCTTGTAAAGCATCCGGATCTCAGAGTCGTTCTCATCGCACTGAGGAAGGACATGCGCATGGCTGAACACAAAGCTACTGCGGCGATCTCGGTGCAGACCCTCGCCGGCCGCATTCGCCTTCAGTTGCCAGGTCGGACGGCGGACCTGCCCACGGCACAGCTGCTGGTGTCGGATCGAAGTGGTCCTCACGAGGTTCGAGCGGTGGAAGACAGCGCTTTCCTGCTCACGATGTCGTGGCATGGCCAATAACCTGAAACCAGCGAGACCACCTCATGGAAATGAGTATCTTCTTCGACTACGGAGCATATATTCCTGTCCAACGCATCCGCTAACGAGCTGATTACGAGATCGCAGAATCTGCGGGTTGCAGACTCCGCGCGGCTTCTGTTATACAGTCCGCGCAGGCATTGACTCGAGGGGGAACATCGTGCGCGGAAAACTTCTTTTTATTTGTGCGGCCGGAATCCTGCTCGTCGGCGCCATTCTTGGCAATCCGAAAATGCTTCAAGCATCTCCGGGCAGCCCGCAAAGTGCTTCCGTTTCCAGTGCTTGCGACCGAACCTGCCTGAACAATTTCGTGGATCAATATCTCGACGCCGTAGTGGCGCACGATCCGTCGCGCCTGCCTTTGACGAAGTACGTCAAGTTCACCGAAAACGGCCAAAAACTCGAACTCGGCGACGGCTTCTGGCGGACCGCGACGGGCAAAGGGACGTACAAGTTCTATGTGGACGATCCGCAGGCGGGCCAGGTGGGCTTCGAAGGAACCATGCAGGAGGCGGGACAGCCGGTAATCGTTGCCATACGATTGAAGGTGGAGAACCAGAAAATTTCGGAGATCGAAACGATCGTGGCGCGCGGGCAGTTTGCACAGGGCGGAGCCGCGAATCTGGAAAAGAGTGGCGGCCCACGCGCTGCTTTTCTCGAGGACGTGCCAGCGGGCGAGCGCGCCCCGCGACTCGATCTGATCAGGACGGCCAACAAGTATTTTTCGGGCATGCAGCAGGACGATGGGAAGCACGACTACTCGTTTTTCGCGGATGATTGCGACCGTCTGGAGAATGGTATGAAGACAACGAACAATCTCAATCCCATGCCGGGTCTAACGGCGTCCGGCGCACCGCGCCCCGCACCGACTCCGAAATATGATCCTGCGCAGAAACCGACATCGTATTCAGCGGGCTGGTCCTGCCGGGATCAGTTTCAATCCGGTTTGCTTCATTTTGTGTCGCTGATTCGGGACCGGCGCTATCCCGTCGTCGATCAGGAACGTGGAATCGTTTTCAGCTTCATATTCTTCGATCATCAGGCAGGAAACACACGCAACTTCGAGACGCCCGATGGCCGTGCTGTAAGCGCTGGTCCCACGACTCCATTCACATGGGAGATCGCAGAGATTTTTAAGGTTCGGAACAATCAGCTGCACGAAATCGAAGCTGTCCTGAATCAGGGGATGTACGGTCAGGGATCGGGATGGAGCAGCTGGGAAGATTCGAGGTCCGATCAGCCGCAGTGGTAGCGGTCTGGCATTCGCCCTTCCGAGGAGGAATCGTGCGCGGAAAACTGCTTTTCCCGGCTGCGGCTTTGGTTGGGGCTGCCTTGGTCGTCCTGTCGAATGGCGTCCGCGTCGCGGCTCGTCCAGCGAGCCCGGCCGCTTCCAACGGTTGCGACCGGGCGTGCCTGAACGGCTTGATGGACGAATATCTAGCGGCCATGGTTACGCACGATCCGTCGCATCTACCGCTCGCGAAAACGGTGAAGTTCACAGAGGACGGAGTACCGCTCAAGCTCGGCGACGGGCTCTGGGCGACAGCGTCCGGCCTGAGCAATTACAAAGTCTACTTCGACGAGCCCGCGGCAGGCGGCGCGGGCGTCTTTGCGTTGGCCCAAGAGAATGGGAAGCCGGTGATACTGCACGTGCGCCTGAAAGTTGTGAACCAGAAGATTGCTGAAATTGAGACGCTGGTAGCGCGCAAGGAGACGACTTCCCTTTTTGGCACCGACAACCTAACGGAGCCGAGGCCGGCTTTTCTGGAATCCGTTCCGGCGGCAAACCGGCCGTCGCGCCCGGAGATGGTTTCCATGGTGGGCAGGTACTTCGACGGAATCGAACAAGGCAACGGCGAGATCGTTCCCTTCGACAACGACGCGGTGCGCATCGAGAACGGCGTCCAGACCTGCCCGTCGTCCGCGTCCTCGCCGCTCGGTGCCCTAAGCTGCGGAGCGCAACTCAGCACGAAAATCTTCACGTACATCCATACGATCAGTCCTCGCAGATTCCCGATTGTGGACGACGAGCGCGGGCTGGTGCTGGCAATCGTGCGGTTCAATCATCCTGCCACTTCTCAAACCGTCGAGGTGCCCGGTCACGGCATGATGACCATGGGTCGGTATTCGCAATGGCCAAACAGCACGGAAATCGCCGAGCTTTTCAAGATACAGGACCGCAAGATCAAGGAAATCTCCGCAGTAATCGTGACGCAGCCTTACAAGGCTCCGACGGGCTGGGAGTAACCGGCCGCGAATGGCCCGCTAGACGGCCACGTAGCCATATCGCAGGTTCGTGCGATGCGCGCCCGACTTGATGTAGTCCTGTTTTAAAGCAGCGAAGCGATCCATCTTTTCCCATTTTGCGGGAGCTTTGTAGTTGTAGAGGCGCATAGAATTCCCGCTGAATATCGCTGTCTTTACCGGACCATCGGCTGCGCCGAGAGGCCGGAGTCCGAACTTTTTCTGCATGTCTTCCGGAATCTCGAGACGCCGCAGTCCTTCGATCTGCCATTGAGGTGAGCCAGTCCAAAGTGCGTCAGTGCCCCAAACAACGTGATCGGCACCGAGGCCCTTGACCAGCGTGCCCACGAGGAATGCCGCGAGCTTCGGCTGGGCAACCGTGCTCAATGCAAATACCTGGCCGAGATCGCCGTAAACATTGTCGACGCCGTACTTCGCGGGAATCTCGGCGAGATCACTGACCCATTCGTTTCGCCCCGTTTTTTCAACGTATGTCCACGCTTCGGCTGCGTCGGACCCACCGCCACCCACGTTCCGAAAGCCCGAGTGATAAATAATGAAGTTCAGCTGCGGCCAATCCTTGGCGGCCTTTGCGACATCGCTCACATCGGCGTAAGGGCGTAGCCGCGGAAACTGGCTGTCCAAAGATGGAGGAAAGAGTCCTTTGTGAACGCACACGTTCTTGATTCCGGCCTTCAGCATCTTTTCGTAGCCAGGGTACGTCACTTTTTCGTCGTCCATGCGCCAGGGGTACCGCGCGAGTTCTTTATGCGTGTTATCGCCGATCGTATAGCCCTTCACCGAATCGGGCTTGAGCGCCAGACCACGGTCAAGATCCTCGAGCCAGCCCGGTTTTCCGGGCGTAAAGATCGCGTGGCTCATCAGACGCTTGGAACCGGCGGCCTTGTTCACTTTTGCGCGCGATTGGGCCATCATTTCGTTGGTCAGAAACCAGTCTTGGGGAATATCGGAAGGCGCGCTTGAAATGATCGCGACTTTCGTATCGCTGTCCAGAAAAATCTCTTTGAAGTAATTGTTGTACTTCAAATCCTCGATGGTCTGCTTCCTACCCTTCAACTCAGGATTCCAGCCCGAGTCTCCCACCGCCTGACGCATCATCACAAACCCGGTGAGCCGCGTGTCGTCGCGCAGAAAGTGCGTGTGACCGTCGAAGATGAATTGATCCTGCAGCAGGCTGGCGCGTTCATCGGCGAGTTCGGGGGTTGCGGCTTCAGCAGCGCTGACGTCGAAAAGCGATCCATAGACCTTGTTCATGGCGAGAAATGCAGTGGCCATGCCAGCGGCCGTCGTGAAGAAGGCCCTGCGGCTGATGCCCTGCTCGCGAGCGAGTTTGTTCCCCATGTCCTTCAATTGCGCCTCTACCTGGCGCTGCTGTTTGTTCTGTCGCTGTGGGTAATACTCATCGCTCGAGACGATCTGCGTGGGGATCGGCGATGGGAAGGATGCAGTCTCCGCCGGTTTCAGTTTCTTTAGTTCGTCTGGACTGAGGAATCCGCTCATAATGTCCTCCTGGCGCGGGGTGGCGTCCCCCAAATCATATGAGATTTCCCGCGAAGCGGCAAACCACGGGGAAACAGGAACGCGGCGCGGTGTTGCGTCCGCCGTTCCCGTGTGGTTAGATACGGCCCTTCCCTCTCGGATCGAGCATTCGAATGGAGGAACCCATGGAGACCGCCGAACTCCGGCCTCTGAGTCTGGGAGAACTCCTGGACCGCACGTTCACTCTCTATCGGAATCATTTTTGGGTGTGTGTGGGAATCATGGCGATTCCCGCGTCATTCTCGATTCCGATGAACCTCTTTGTTTACGGAAAACAGGGCTCTCCGTTCGCGATTGGCACTCCCCGAGCACAGGCGGCGATCTTCAGCCTTCCCTACCTTGGATTGGTGATTCTCTTCTTCTTCGTGTACTCCATAGCGATGGGAGCAGTGACTCACGCCGTCGCGGAGGCATATCTTGGTCGAATGCCGACGGTGAGGGATTCCTACGCGCGAGTTCGCAGAAGATTCTGGGGGCTGATCGGCCTCATATTGAATATAGGCGTTCGCGTGTTCGGCATTCTAATCGTCGTTGTGTTTCTAATTGCCCTGGCTGGAGGCGCCGCCGGTGGCGCGGTTGCCGCCTCATCCGGAAATCAGGTTGTCGGGACAATCGTGATCGTGGGAATTGTCTTGATTGCGTTCATGGCCGGCGGGGGACTTGCGATTTATCTGGCGCTGCGCTACACCGTTGCGATTCCCGCGTTTTTATTCGAAAATCTCGGCGTTCTAGCAGCAATCCGCCGAAGCGTGCAGTTGACCAAGGGACGCCGCGGCCATATCTTTCTCGCGGCGCTGCTGGCGAGCATCATTGGTTACGTGGGAGTATTCGTCTTCCAGGGACCATTCCTATTGGCTGCCGTATTGACCGCGCGGAACGGCAGTTGGCCGACTTGGCTGAACTTCATCGCTTCGGTCTCGGGAGCTATCGGCGCATCCATCACGGGCGCGTTTCTGATGATCGTTCTGGTTCTCTGCTACTACGACACGCGCATTCGCAAGGAAGCGTTCGACCTGCAGTTCATGATGGCGTCGCTCGATCGCCCTTCGCCCGCCGCAGGCCCGGTGCCTTCGGCGTGAAGCGCCTCGGAGGGACGAAACCCCCGTTCGCGACAATCTGGAAGTCGGCGCGCTGCCTGATGGCGTTGCTGTCAATTCTTGCCGTCTGGCCAGGGACAAGCTTTTGTCAATCCGCGAGCACGGCCCCGTCGCAACCATCGCTCACATTGCAGGAATACGTCGCAGAACTTGACCGCTGCAGGGCGGTGCTGGACACCGCGCCCGGCAATTCGGCGGCGATCCATGAACTCCGCGCGACGCTGCCCGCAACCTGGACCGTAACCGCGGGCGAGACGCGCTACCCTGTCACCACATCCTGGCTCACCAGCGCGCTTTCGCGCATCGAAAGGAATCCGGGCGCAAACGGCGACGCACTCGCGCAAATTCAGCACAAACTCCAAGCCTATCGCGAAGCGGCTCAGTCCCTGGAAACACCCATGGCGTCCGAGAGCCTTGCACAATCGCGGACGAAGCTGAACTCGATTATGAATGCGAGGGAGTTCCGCGGCCAACAAGGACCTTCGTGGCTTGACGTGCTTAAAGCGCACATTTGGTCATGGATTTCCGAGCATCTCGAACGAATCTTTGGCCGGCTTGGCGGCGCGCAAACCATCGGCAACGTCGTCGCGTGGACGGTGATCGTGCTGGCGTGCTTGCTGCTGCTGTCTTGGACGGTGCGCTTCCTCATGCGTGCTGGAACGCGATCGGAAATGGATCTCAGCGGTGCAACTCCGGTGAACCGCGACTGGCAACGCTGGCTGCGCGACGCGCGGGCCGCGGCCGGGCGGGGGGACTATCGCGCCGCGATTCATGCCGCGTACTGGGCAGCAATCGTCCGGATGGAGGAGACAAAATCCCTGCCCGAGGATCGCTCCCGAACTCCTCGAGAATCGTTGCGGTTGATTCAAAGGGAGAGCGTCGATTACGCGCCGTTGCTGCAGTTGACGCAGCGTTTTGAGTTGGTGTGGTACGGCTACCGGTCCGCCACGGATGCGGATTGGAACGATGCAGTGAAGCAATTGGAGACACTTGGATGCCTGCGTTCCTCGACAGTCGCGATCTCCGGTTCCTGATTGGGGCGGGAGTCACGCTGGTCGTGCTGCTCACGATCGTCTATGCGGTGGGCCCGGTGCCGGCTCAGCAGGTATTTGGCTATCCTTCGAGCTACGCGTCGGAATGGGCGGGCGCAAAGGCTGCATTTCTCTTGCTTCAGGCACAAGGATATCGCGTGGAACACTGGGAAAAATCGCCCGAGGATCTCCCCGCGAACCCGGACGGCGCGGTGCTGATCCTGGCCGAACCGAGCCAGGGCGCCTCGGCGAGCGAGCGCTCGGCAATCCGCAGGTTCGTTTCAGGTGGCGGACGCGTGCTGGCAATGGGGGCGCACGCGACGAAATTGATACCCGATCTTGATGCCACGGCCGTAGAGACGTGGGACCCGCAGCCGAAAGCCTATTCGGCGTTGCTGCCTTCACCCGTCACACGCGATGCCCCCGAGATTTCCATGGTTGCGCCGGACGCATTTACTTCCAGCAACCATCCGTGGCTCGCGCTCTACGGGGGAAACGATGAGGCCACGGTCATCTCGTATCGCGTCGGGAAGGGCGAGATTATCTGGTGGGCCTCCGCGTCGCCATTAACGAACGGCTCGATCCGCGACAAGAACAATCTGGCGTTCTTTCTGAATTGCATCGGCGCGCCCGGCAGGTCTGGTGTCTATTGGGATGAATATTTTCACGGCGCTCGCGCGTCGATGATTTCCTACTTTATGAATGGCCCACTGCCATGGGCCGGGCTTCAGATCGGCATTGCGTTTATCGCCGTCTTGTTCACATTCTCGCGGCGATCCGGAGCCATGCGCATGCCAGCAACCGAGTCGCGCCTTTCACCGCTGGAGTTTGTCGAAACGCTCGGCGACCTCTATCAATCCGCACACGCCTCTCCGGCGGCCGTGGCGGTCGCGTACCGGCGGTTTCGACTGACGCTTTCGCGCAAACTGACCACCCCGGCCAAGGCGAAGCTCCCGGAGCTATGCCGCGCGGCCTCTGGCCGATTCGGCTGGCCGGAAGAGGCGCTTCTGGATGCACTCGCCCGCTCCGAGCGAGCGATACGCAATATCAGTCTTGACGACGATGAGGCGCTCTATTTAGTGCGCCAGCTTCACGATTATTCGGCGCGCCTTGAGCCAAGCGGCCGTGCCGAACAGGAGATGCCTCGATGGAATTGAGTGCTGCGGCGTTGGCTTCGCACGTCCGCAAAGAGTTTTCGAAGATCATCGTGGGCCAGACGGACGCCGTGGACCAGTTGTTTGTCGTTGTCCTCACGGGGGGCCACGCGCTAATCGAAGGTGTGCCGGGACTTGCGAAAACGCTCGCCGTGAAATGCCTCGCACATCTCTTTAATCTGCAGTTTCAGCGCGTGCAGTGTACTCCCGATCTGATTCCCGCCGATATCCTCGGCGGCAATATCTTTCAGCCCGGTGACGGAACATTTCGCATGAACCGCGGCCCGGTGTTTACCGACCTACTGCTCGTGGATGAAATCAACCGCATGCCGCCCCGGACGCAATCGGCGCTGCTCGAATCCATGGAAGAGTTTCAGGTGACGATTGATGGCGTGAGTTATCCGTTGTCCCGGTCGTTTGCGGTGTTCGCCACGCAGAACCCCGTCGAATTCGAAGGCACGTACCCCCTGCCGGAAGCGCAGCTCGATCGTTTTCTGATGAAAATTCGAATTGGCTATCCCGAGGCTTCGCAGGAATCCGAAATCCTTTCGCGCTATCAGGGCGGGTTCGAGGCAAGGGATCTGGATCGCGTGGGATTGGTACGATTGTCGAAAGAAGCCCTTCAGGCCGCGAGAGAGGAAGCGGCGCGCGTACGCGTGGAACCGAAGCTCTTCGATTACATTGTTTCGATTGTCCGCGCCACGCGGGATTCCGCGGCGGTCAGTCTGGGAGCAAGTCCCCGAGCCGCGGTGGCGATGATGCTCGCGGCCAAAGCCATTGCCGCTACGCAAGGGCGCGACTTCTTAATTCCAGACGACGTGAAGGCCGCGGCTCCGTCCATTCTGCGCCATCGTATGATGCTCAAGCCAGAGGCAGATCTCGAAGGCATCACGCCGGACCAGGTAATTGCCGAAGTGCTGGCGGGCATCGCCGTCCCCAAATAACGACGTGGATCGACTCTCCCCTTCGAATGTTGCCGCGCGAGCCGAGCGTGCCGGGCGTTTTCGGGTCGCGTTCGGACGGCGATTTTTCCTCCTCCTGTTTGTGGGATTCGTGTGGATCGCGCCGGCTTGGCGGGAACCACGATTCCTGTACGCGCTTGTCGGCTGGGATCTGGTGGTTTTTGCGCTATGGGTCTGGGACTTGAGTCGAATGGCGAAGCCTGAGCAGATTGAAGTGAGACGCGTCTGGAACGAGCCACTGGGACTTTCGAAACGGATGGGGGTGACGCTCGCGCTGCGCAATTCTTCGAGCGGCTCGATTTCCGCCAGCGTCACCGACGAAACCCCCGAAACTTTCTGCCGCGATCTGCCGACTGTCAAAATGGTGGTGCCGGAGCACGGCGCGTGCAGCACTTCGTATTCGATTGAACCTCGCTCCCGCGGCGACGCGCGCTTCGGTAATGTCTGGCTGCGCTACCAGAGCCCCCTGTGCCTGGCCGAAAGATGGGCGCGAGCGCAGCTTCCGCAAACCGTGCGCGTGTATCCGAATATCGAGGAAGCACAGCGAATGCGCATCTACCTGATTCGCAGCCGCCAAATCGAGCTTGAAAAGCGGCTGAAGCGGCAGCGGGGACACGGGCGTGAGTTCGAAAGCCTGCGCGATTATCGCGAAGGCGACGAATTCCGCGACATCTGCTGGAGCGTGACGGCGCGGCGCGGAAAACTGATCACCAAAGTCCATCAGATCGAGCGCAGCCAGACCATCTGGCTGGTGCTCGATGCCGGCAGATTGTTGCGAGCGCGCGTCGACCGCCTGATCAAACTTGACTACACCGTCAGCGCCGCGTTGAGCCTCGCGCAGGTGGCATTTTATTCCGGCGACCGCGTTGCGCTGCTCGCTTATGGCCGCAAACCGCAACAGCGCGTGGCGCCGGGGCGGGGCGTATCTCACTTGCGCGTGCTGATGGAAAGCATGGCGCAGGTGCGCGCCGAGGCATTTGAGGCCGATCACCTGCTTGCCGCGGAGAGTCTGCTGTCGCAGCAGAGCCGCCGCAGCCTGATCGTATGGCTGACGGACCTGGCGGAAACCGCAGCAACGCCCGAGGTAATCGAGTGCGCGGCGAAGATGGCTACGCGGCATCTGGTGTTGCTGGGAATCATCGGTCAGCCGGAATTGCGCGCTCTGGTTGCGGCGGGTCCGCCGGATGCGAGTGGGATGTATCGCTACACTGCGGCGCTCGAAGTGGTGCAGCGGCGCGAACTCCTGCTCCGGCGATTGCGTCAGCAGGGCGCGCTCACGATGGAAGTGGACGCCTCGCGAATGTCCACGGCCCTCGTCAACCGGTATCTCGAAGTGAAGGAACGCAGCCTGCTCTAAATGGATGCGGGCCCATCTTTTGCAATGTTGGCAGGCACGACTTTGCTGGGCGCGGCCAGGACCTTGGGGCTTTTTCGCATCAGGTAGAGCAGAAGCAAACCAAACAATCCGGCGGCGAGAGTGTATTTCCATTTGACGGCAATTTCCGAGGGCGACACAAAACCCTCAATGGTGCCGGCAACAATGAGCATGGGAATGATGCCAAGAACCAGGCGCACAGCGCGACCTCCCTCGACCGCCACCGACGCACGGCGCGGCAACATCCCAGGGAACAACAATCCTTTCGCCATCAAGAGTCCCGCGCCACCCGAAATGAAAATAGCCGGCAACTCGAGCACGCCGTGCGGCGCGACGAAACTCATCAGCTGCCCCAGCATCCCAGCGTGCCAGCATGCTCCGGAAACCACCCCAAAGAGCAGCCCATTGAACGACAGCATCCAAACCGTTCCCAGTCCCGCAGTGATTCCAAGCGCGAAGATGGTAAGCGATACGGCCAAATTGTTCGTCATGATGGCGCTGGACGCCAAAGGCTTTACGGCGACGATCGAATGTGTCCACATTTGCTGCTTTTCGATCGTGTCCATCATGGCAGGACCCAGGATGTACCGCTGGAATCCGGGATCCGCGATGGCCACCATAAGCCCGACGGCGGCCGTAGCGAAGAAAATCGCAGTAGCTGCGAGCGTGTACGGCAAAGTCTCGTGAAATATTTGCGGAAACGTCTCGCGGTAAAACTTGATCATGCCGATGGGTCGCGAGCGGCGGCCCATATAGATAAGGTTATGCGCGCGTCCAAGCAGTTGATTGAGGTAATGCGCTAGATTGCGGCTGGAAGCGTCTTCGCGGATCGTTGCGAGGTCGGAAGCAGTCTGACGATATAATAGCGCCAATTCCTGCAGCTCGTTGTGGGTGAGGGCGCGCACGCCGCTCCGGCCCGAACGCGCGAGGATCTCGTCAATACGCGCCCAGTAAGGACGCCGCTTCTGAAGCCAGCTGTTGGAGATCACCGATGTCCTCGACCGACAAGCTTACCATCGAAACTCCGGAGCAGACGTTGCTCGAGTTTCCACTGGCTGGCGTCGGGAGCCGCTTTCTGGCGATTGCGCTCGATACCCTCGTGCAGGTTGCGGTTTACCTGATCCTGGGCTCCGTCGGCGCGCTCGTTGCTTCGTTCGGCATGGCGGGCGATTGGAGGAAGCAATCAACCATCGCAATCCTTATTTTCATCGGCTTCGTTGTTCAATTCGGTTACTTCGCGATGTTCGAGACCTTTTGGAATGGGCAAACGCCTGGCAAGCGCTGGACGCACCTGCGTGTCATTGAAGACTCGGGTCGTCCAATCAACGCCTACGATGCGATCCTACGGAACTTGCTCCGAATTGTGGACAACCTACCGTTTCTCTACGCGATTGGAATCGTCACCATGCTGATCAGCAAGGAAAACAAACGCGTGGGCGACTACGCCGCAGGCACCGTGGTGGTGCACGAAAAACCGCTACTGGGTGTCAGCTCGATCTGGAGCGTGGCGTCGACGCCCGGTCAAAGCTTCCCGGCCATCCCGTCTGCGCAACTCAGCCTCGATGAACTGCAACTGGTAGAAACTTTCTTCGAGCGCCGCATGAGCCTGGATCCGGAAGTACGCAGGTCCATGGCGCGCCAGATCTCGCAGCGATTGGGTGAACGGTTGAACGTGCCCGCCGAATCACGACCGGACCCGGAGAAGTTTCTGGAAACTCTGGCGGAACAGCGCCGCAGTTCGGCCCGCTTCCACTAATCACCGCGTCGAATCAGTGAAGCGCGATGGCCGCAAGCAATGCGTACTGCATCCATACATCATCAATCGGCTTGTGCTCCTGCGTCCAAACGAGACTTGAAACATCGGACAGCGGTTTGTCCGTGTGGAAATACTTCTGGTAGGCGGCAATCCAGTTCGTCGCGATGTCGCGCTGAGCTGTCGGCAGGTCGAGCTTCCCTTGGCACACGAGCTGGCGGAGGCGATCCTCCAAGTCATCCTTTACGTGGGCGTTCCACTCCGTGGTGGCATACGGCTCGGGCCAGAGATTTTGAATGTCGTCCGTGCCTCCGAGTTCCGGCGTAATCAGGTGATCCACCTCGAACTCGCGGGGCTGCGAACGGTCCATTCCATACTCATGAAACACGGCCTGGCGGACTGCCATCGGAATCGTAGCCATCTGGTCGAACGGCCCCGGCGTGCACACTTGATTTGTGCTGATTGGGCGCGTCGCTCCGGGCGTCAGGTTTGGTTCCGGAAGCAGCGGACCAGCGATGGAGTTAGCCGGAAGCGGTTGTGAATTGCGCTGCAACCGATCTAGGGAAAGCAAGCGAAGACCGAGCGCCGCAATCAGGAAGGCCGTAGCCACGTACGCCCATCGGTGGCCCACAAACAGGCTCGCCATCTGATGTCGCCACCCGGAGCGCTTCGAATCGCTCGACAATGCGGCGAGCTGAGCCTGAAGAGCGGCGCGAGATCGGGCGACGGACTGGAGCTCCGGGCTGGCTTCTTGGCGTTGCGCGCTACTAAACTCGGAGAGAGTTAACTCTAGGTTCTCTCTGCGCGCGCGACACGACGCACATGCCGCCAAATGGGCAAGCGCTTCCGCCTCACGCCGTGGCGAAAGCTCGAGGTCCATCGCGAGCAGCAGCATTTCGTCCGATAGATGACGATTTTCGTTTCGCATAGTCCCAACCTCACCGCGCTCGCTCGAGCCGCGCGATTGAACGAGTGAGTGAATTCGATACCGCGCCGAGCGAGATCTCGAGTGCACCCGCGATTTCGCGATACCGAAGGCCTTCGGCGCGCAGGTAAAGGCACCACTGATCCTTCTCAGGAAGCGCGCGCACGATCGCCAGCAATCGCTTCTGTCGCTGGATATCCGCCAGTTGTTCTTCCGGATTCGTGGCCGGATCGAGGTGGACTTCCACGAGGCTGCTGTCGGTATCGAGCCTTGCCTGCTGCCTTCGCTTCCCATTGCGGTACTTCAACGCGAGGTTGTGCGCCACGCGAAAAACCCAGCCGCGGAGATTCGCACGGGATCTTCCCAGCTGCAGATGCCTGAACAGCGAAAGAAATACTTCCTGAATGATGTCCTCGCCGTCGTGCGCGTATACGCCCAGCGAGAGCACGTAGCGAAGCAGGCGGTTGCGCATCTGATCGAACAGGAGCATCACCTCCTCTTCGACAGGGATTCCCGGAACGGCCGTTGAGAGCGGCCGATCGGTTGCGCTGGAATACGGGAGCTCGATCGTCGAATCTTCCATCAGGGCGGACATTTCTTTCTGTCGGATTGCGCGGTCATTTTACATCGTTTCACACCGATTTTGTCCGCTGCGATAGACACTCGTATTTCCGAAAATAAAGGCTGAACAGAACCGCTGTGCCGGGAATACTCAAATACAGGACATCAAAACCAGGGGCCATTCACACGGCATGACCAGGATTCTCATTCTTTTTCTCTTGTTCGTCGGCGTGTTATGCGCTCAGAGCAATAGCGGCGAGTTGCGGCTTACCGTAACCGATCCGTCCGGTCTGGGCGTGAAAACGACCATTCAGATCATCAGTGAGGCCAATCACTATCGAAATGCCCTGGCGACCGACAGCCAAGGCTACCTGGACGTGCAGCACATGCCTTACGGCGTCTACCAGCTTGAAATCAAGGAGCCGGGTTTTGCCGGCATCGGCGAGTCCATCGAGATTCGCTCCTCCATTCCCAGGAACGAGGCGATTCAGCTCAAAGTTTCTCAGGTTGAACAGTCCGTCGTCGTGACGTCCGCCGATACCTTGATCGATCCCGATCAAGCGGGTTCCGTCAACCAGATCGGCACCCAATTGATTCAGGACCGACTGGGTTCTTTGCCGGGGCGTTCCATACAGGATTTGGTGAACTCGCAACCTGGCTGGCTCTATGAGGGCAACGCCGTGCTGCACCCGCGCGGCTCGGAGTATCAGACGCAGTTCGTCGTAGATGGCATTCCTCTCACTGACAACCGCACACCAAGCTTCGGCCCCGAAATCGAGGCGGACGATATTCAGTCCATGAGCATTTACACGGCCGGCATTCCCGCTGAGTACGGCCGAAAAATGGGCGGAGTGGTCGAAGTCAATACGCTACAGGACGCGCAAGACGGCTTTCACGGGCAGGTTGTGCTGTCCGGCGGCAGCTTTGATTCAGCCGATTCTTTCGCGGAGGGGCAGTACGTCTGGGGCAAGAACACTTTCGGCGCTAGTGCCAGCGGTTCCATGACGGACCATTATCTGAATCCCGTGGTTCCGCAGAACTTCACAAACAGCGGCACTACCGGTGACTTTTCGGTTCACTACGCGCGCGATCTGACCCCGAAGGACCGCATCACGTTGATTGTCCGCCACGAGCTGGCTCGTTACGAGCTTCCGAACGAACAGATTCAAGAAGTTCCGCATCCCGATTCACTAGACTCCTTGCTGCCGCCTGGATCGCAGCTTCAAACTGCCGGTAACTTCGAGACGATGGGAATTGTTTCTTACGAGCACACGTTTTCCTCCAACGTCGTGGCGGATTTTCGCGGCATGGTTCGCGACAATTCGAACGACTTCAACTCCAACGAATACTCCACGCCCGTGGAGGTTTTTCAGCACAACCGGTTTCGCGACGGATATTTCAAGGGAAGCATCACCATTCATCACGGACGACATGAGTTCAAAGTCGGAGTCGAATCGGACAATACGTTCCTCTACGAGAATTTCAGATACCTCATTACCGATCCCACCCAGTTCGACCCCGATACCTGCGCTCCTGACGGGGAGGGAGGAGAGACCGGTCCCGGTTGCGCCTTCGCCTTTGCCGCGCATCATCCTGACCTCGAGCAGTCCGGGTACGCACAAGATCTGATTCACCTGGGCAATTGGACAATCAGCGCAGGTCTCCGGTGGGACCACTATCAGCTATTGTTAAACCGGCAAGCGGTGGATCCGCGTTTTTCGATCTCGCGCTATTTCCCTTCCGCCGGGTTCGTGCTGCATTTTTCCTACGACCGTATCTTTCAGACGCCGTCGTCTGAAAATATTTTGCTCTCGAGTTCAACTGCTGTCGAATCGATTGACCCTGTCAATTTTCTTCGCCTGCCGGTCGAGCCGTCTGAAGGAAACTATTATGAGGCGGGAATGACCAAGATCTTTTTCAAGAAGATCAGGCTGGACGCCAACTATTTTCGACGGCTCGTCAACAACTATGCGGACGACGATCAAATTAACAACACCACGATCAGCTTTCCGATCGCTTTCCGCAAAGCCATCATTTATGGCGCCGAAGCCAAAGTTGATCTCCCTGAGTGGCACCGTTTTTCCGGCTTTGCGAGCTACTCCTACACGCTCGGCAATGCGTGGTTCCCTGTGACGGGGGGCCTGTTTCTGGGCGATAACGCGGTGAATCCGACTTCAGGTCACTTCCCGGATTCGCAGGATCAACGCAATACCGTTCGCGGCCGCGTACGTTATCAGGTTACTGCGCGATTTTGGATCGCCGGAGGAATTCAGTACGACACCGGGCTGCCGTTCCAGTTTCAATGTGATCCAAGTTTAACCGTTCCCGAGTGCATCGACCAACCGGGGGGGCCGTTAGAAACATATGGCCAACAGGTCGTGAATCGCATCAATTTCGCCCGAGGCCGCATTGATCCCTCCTTCCAGGCCAATGCGTCCGCGGGCGCGGATATTTACAAATCCGATCGCCTGAACATGAAGCTGCAGGTTGACGGGCAAAACCTCAACAATGTCCTGGACGTGATTGACTTCGGCGGCCTGTTCTCCGGCAACGCCATCGGCCCGTCGAGAAGCTATTCTCTTCGCCTTTCAACAACTTTCTAGGAATTCGTGGGATTCGGCTGGCGGCGCGTTCGCGCTCCGTGCGAGGGCCTTTGCCGGATCACTTCGAGCATTTCCAGCGCGGCGGCGCTCAGTGGGCGATCCCGACGATACACAAGATAGAGTTTCCGCGTTACGCGCATCTGACGAATCCGCAGCTCGCGCAGATCGCCATTCCCGACTTCCCGCTCCACGCACATTCGCGGAACAATGGCCACGCCTTGCTTCATTTCCACGAAGAGCTTGATGCTCTCGATTGTCGGCAGTTCCACGCCCATTTGTAGCGCCACGCGGTGCCGCGCAAACATCTGCACGACGCGCTGCCGGTAGGGTGATTCCACGATGTGCGCGACGAACGTTTCTTGCCCCAGGTCGCTGATGTCCACTTCCTGCCGCTTTGCCAGGCGGTGACCGGGCCAGACGACCAGCACGAGCGAGTCGCGATAACACTCAACAGTCTCAAGATCGCGTTCCTCCGGCAGGTAGGAAATCACGCCGATATCGAGATGATGATTCATGACCTCGCGCGGTACGTCGCGGGAAAACACTCGATGGACCTTGACATGAATTCCGGAATGAATTTTGCGGTAACGCGCGAGCGCAGGCAGCAGAGCGTGAATCGAACTTTCGTTCACGCCGAGCGACACCTGACCACGTTCTAGTCCACGCAGTTCCATCATACCTTTGCCGATTTCCTCACGCAGATTCAGCATACGGTCGGCATACTCAACCAGCAGCAGGCCGGCGTCGGTCAGCGTCTGCGCACCCGAGCCGCGAACGAACAAAGGCTGGCCCACCCACTCCTCGAGCTTCCGAATGGATATGCTCACGGCAGGCTGCGTGCGATAAAGCTTTTCGGCTGCGCGAGAAAAGCTCTGTTCCCGTACCACCGCTTGAAACACTTGCAAAGAGGCCAGATCCACGGTTGCCCCCTCAAAAAGGTTGTTCCCTCTGTATAAGAGAGATTTATCCTCCTTGCAACCATTATAAATTGGACTCCTTGCGCCATTCGCGGTTCACTGGCAGTATCAAAGGAGCTGCCATGGATTACGTGCACATTTTCGATACCACGCTGCGCGACGGCGAGCAGTCCCCCGGTTTTTCGATGAACCGTGAGGAGAAGCTTCAGCTCGCCAGGCAAATCGAGCAGCTCGGCGTGGACATCATCGAAGCGGGCTTCCCGATCGCTTCGCCCGGAGATCTGGAGGCGACGCGAGCCGTAGCCGGTGAAATCAAGCATTGCCGCGTAGCCGCGCTCGCCCGCGCGAAGCAGGACGACGTAGAAGCCGCCCTGCGCGGACTCGAGCCTGCCGCGAAACCGCGCCTGCATGTTTTTCTCGCTACTTCGGACCTGCACCTGAAACACAAACTGCGAACCACGCGCGAGCTGGCGCTGGAACAAATCGCGAAAATGGTGCGTTTTGGCCGGCAAAACTGCGAAGAAGTAGAATTTTCGGCCGAAGATGCGAGCCGGACCGATATCGAATACCTTTGCCAGGTTGTCCTCGCAGCGGTCGAGTCCGGTGCGACCATCATCAACTTGCCCGACACGGTCGGCTATTCGACGCCGGACGATTACGGGGAAATGTTCCGCAAGGTCCGAGCGCGCCTCGGTGCTCACCCAAACGTGGTTCTGAGCGCGCACTGCCACGACGACCTCGGCCTGGCGCTGCCAAACTCGCTTGCGGCGATTGACGCGGGAGTTCGCCAGATCGAATGCACCATCAACGGCATCGGCGAGCGGGCCGGAAACGCGTCGCTCGAGGAACTAGCCGTAGCTCTTCACGTGCGCCAGGATCGCTATGCCGTAACCACGAATCTGAAGCTGGAAATGCTCTATCCGACGAGCCGCATGCTGTCGAAGATTACGAACGTTTCCGTGCCGCCGAACAAGGCGGTCGTCGGCGCCAACGCTTTCGCTCACGAAGCCGGCATCCATCAGGACGGCATTCTGAAGAATCCGCTGACGTACGAGATCATCGTACCGGAAAAGGTCGGAGTGCCTGCCCGCCGGCTGGTGCTGGGAAAACACTCCGGGCGCAATGCCTATCGCTCGCGTTTGGCGGAACTCGGATACGAAACCACGGACGCCGAGATCGCCGAGTGCTATCGCCTGGCGATTACCTTGGCCGACGCCGAAAAAGAGATCACGGATCGCGACTTGATCGGCATCATCCACAAAGTTCGCCGCAACCCGTCGTCGGCTCCGGCCGGCTCGGGCGCCACCACCGCGAACGCTCGCTGAAACGGACGGAAATCATTCCATGACAGGATTGCGAAAGACGATCGCGGTATTGCCGGGAGATGGCATCGGGCCGGAGGTAACCGCGGCCGCCGTCGAGCTGCTCAAGGATTGTGCTTCGGCTTTTGGCCATCAGTTCGAATTCCGCGAATTCCCGTTTGGAGGCAACGCGATCGACAACTTCGGCGCGCCGCTGCCGCCGGAGACTTTGGCCGGATGCCGCGCGTCAGACGCGATACTGCTCGGCGCCATTGGCGGCCCGAAGTGGGAATCTCTTCCGTTTGGCACTCGTCCCGAAGCAGGATTGCTTGGCATTCGCAAGGAACTTGGCCTGTATATCAATTTGCGCCCCATTCGCCTGCGCCCTGCTCTTCGCTCAATCTCTCCGCTGCGTCCGGAGCGGCTGGGCGACTGTGACTTTGAAATCGTGCGCGAGCTGGCCGGAGACATCTACTTTGGCGAACACAAAATAACCAAGGAAAAAGCCAGCGACCTGGCGGAGTATTCCGTATTCGAAATCGAGCGCGTAGCGCGCTACTCGTTCGAGCGAGCCACTGTCCGTAACAACCATCTGACCAGCGTTGACAAAGCCAACGTACTGGCGAGCTCGACCCTCTGGCGCGATACCGTCGCGGCGCTCGCGCGCGAATACCCGGGCGTCACGCTCGATCATCTGTACGTGGACAACGCGGCAATGCAAATCATGCTCAGACCCGCGCAGTTCGACGTGATTCTGACCGGCAATATGTTCGGGGACATTTTGAGCGACGAAGCGGCGGCGCTGGCGGGCTCCATCGGCCTGATTCCTTCGCTGAGCCGCGGCCGCATGGACCAGCCCGCGCTCTATGAACCGATTCACGGATCGGCGCCCACGCTTGCGGGTAAGGATGTGGCCTGCCCACTCGGCGCGATTTTGTCGGCTACGCTGATGTTGCGAGAGTCCTTCGGCCTAGATGCTGAATCGCAATGGATCGAGGATGCGATAGACCGCCTGCTCGAAAAGGGATATCGCACCGCGGATATCGCGGAACCGGGCGGTCGCATCATCGGCGGCTCTGAATTTACGGCAAAGATCCGCAGCGAATTGCAAGCGATGCCGGCCCGAGAAGCGCAGCGCGGCTCCGGCGCTTAGCGCGCGCACCAATCCCTGCCCTCGAAGCTCCTGGAAAATAGCTAGGGTTTCCGAACGACCAGGCATCCCGCGATCATGTCGTGCAAGGCTTGCTTTTTTTCGGTAAACCCGGCCATTACAAATCCGACAAAAAGCACCAACTGCGACAAAAGCTTTGCAAAATAGCGGCCTGACGCGCGGGCGAAACTGATGCGCCGTCCTTCGATATCCGTTACTTTGAGCCCCAACGTTTTCTTGCCAATCGTCGCCTGCCAGGGGGAACTTTCCAATGCCGCCCAATACAGCCAGCCGACCATCAACACCGCGAGGTTGATGGCGAACAATTGTCGACTTCCGTCGGTCAGAAGGACCCATGGGTTATCCAAGGGAATTCCGGCACGGTCCATCATGGGCTTTAGAATCAACTCGCCGGCGACGATGCCGAGCAGAAGAAGATCGATCGCATAGGCGACTGCCCGTCGCCAGAATCCGGCATAGGCGGCTTGCGCGATCGCGAATCGAGCTGATGGTGTGGCGCCGGTATTAGACGACGGATCGGGGATCGTCTCACCGCAAGAAGGACACGACGGAACACCGCCCGTCACTTCCACTCCGCATTTTGGGCAAATCACTTCGGTCTCTCTTGTGGAAAATTGCGCAGCGCTCTCACACCTTCCGCAATACCAGACAGCTGGCAATCATGTCGTGCAGCGCCTGTTTTTTCTCAGTGAATCCCGCCATGATGTAGCCGATATAGAGTGGGACCAAGCCGGTGATGAGCTTCGAAAAAAAACGTCCCGTCGCGCGAGCAAAACTGATGCGCCGGCCGTCCATATCGGTCACCACTAATCCCAGCGCTATTTTACCAAGCGTGCCTTGATACTCGGAACTCTCCATTCCGGCAAAGTAGAGCCACGACACAACGAGCGCAAATGCCAGAAACGTCAGGATCGTTACGACGAGCATCGCCGGAAAGACGGGATTCGGTCCGTTCATTCCGCGGCCTATTTCTTCAAACGGCGCGCGAAAGAACTCGAGTCCCAAAAATCCGATCGCAATCGCAACGACGATTCCCATCGCGACGAGCGAAATCAAGCTGTCAATCACATACGCGACAAAGCGCAGCCAGAAGCCGGCGTAGGCCCGGCCGCCCGCTGCCGCCGCGCTGGATACCACGCCAGCCGCACCACCGGCGGGGGGGATGGCCGTCGCGGGAGCGACGCTGAAACCTACGATGGGTTGGCCGCAGGAGCCACAAAAACCAGCACCGTCCGCTACCCGTGCTCCACACTTAGAACAGTGCATCGAGACCTCCTCAAGAACGAACCAAGTCGGTGGCCGGAAATCCTTTGTTTAGCGCCGCGCAGCGCCGCTGCCCGGCTGACCGGCGCGAGTTTACTTTGCCGACGACTGCTCCTTTTGAAGCTCTTTCTGAAAAACCCCCTCCGCGCGCAGGATGTACGCCTGATAACCCCAGGGGTCGATAAACGGATTTTGCGCCGGATTCTTCGACGCTACGCTGCGTTTGTCCGTCAGCGAATAGAAAGACCCGTGAGACGCCAGAAAAACATCGCACGGCAGCGACCTCAAAACGCGAAATGTCTTCTCGTAGTCCTCCTGAATGCCCGGATACGTCGCAGGAACATTGGGGAGATCGATCAACTTGTAATTGGGGAGGACCGTCGCGCTACCGACGAAAACGACGTTGTACCTCTTGACGCCATTCCGCGCAACCATCGTCCATGTCGTGCAGCCGCGCGTGTGTCCCGGCGTGAGATGGGCTGTCATCGTCACGGCGCCAACCGTCACGGTGTCGCCGTCGTGAATCACGCGATCGGGAATGGCTGCCGGAAAACTCGTACCGGCCGTGAGCGCTGGAACGTCTTTGTCCATGGCCACGAACTTCGCGCCGGTGACATGCTTCATTTCCGAGATGCCTCCGGCATGATCCAGGTGCGCATGGCTATTCAGAATGAACTTCACGTCCTTTAGCCTAAAGCCGAGCGTTTGAATGTTGGCTTCGATTTGTGGCGCGGTTTCGACGAATCCGCCGTCGAGCAGGATGTCGCCGGCCGGCGAAACGATGAGATACACCCCGATATCGGACGCACCGACGTAATAAATGTTGCCAATGATGTGAAACGGTGTGACCGGCCGGTTCATCGTCTTCAGTAATTCGCTCGCCTGCGACGGTTCCTGCGCCTCGGCCGCCAGGGGAATCACGATCGACAGGACGAGGTAGAAAAAAATTCTTCGCGCGTTCACGCACAGAGACCGATTCAAGTTCATTGGTCCGCCTTCCCCTTCACGTCAAAGTCGCCAAGAAAATAAGCCCGCGGTGCGGATTCATTCGCAGCGAAGCCTCGAGTCGCGCGCTACCGAGTCCCCCCTGCCGGCGGAAGAACGCCGGGTTCGGCGGCTGGCGGCGGATTCTTCAGCAGGCTTTGGTACGTCACCTCGCCGCGATCCACATATGCTTTGCAGCCTGCCGGATCGATGAACGGATTTGAATCGGGGTTTTTCAGCATCGCATCGTGCTTCTGTGCCATGTCGAAGAATGATCCGTTCGATGCCAGGAAAACCTCGCACGGAAGCGTTGGGAGTACCGCCATCGTCTTTGCCCAGTCCGCTGCCATGTTGGGATACGCGCGATTGCCGGTAAAGTTCGTGTTGGGGAAGGGCGTCACGATCCCGAAAAAAACGGCGTGGTACGATTTCTTGCCGTCCTTCACCATCATCGTCCAGGTCGTGTTTCCCGGCGTATGTCCCGGCGTCAGGTGGGCCGTCAACGTCGCGTCGCCCAATTTCACTGTGTCGCCATCGCGGATTACGCGATCCACATGCACGGCGGGGAACAGATTCCGGTCACCGAAGAGAACGTCGTTGTGGCCGCCGTTTTCGAAATACGGCGCGTCTTCCGCCATCGCGACGAGCTTCGCCCCCGTGGTCGTCTTCAATTCGCCCATCCCTCCGCCGTGGTCAATGTGCGCATGGCTATTGATCAGAATCTTCACGTCCGAAAGTTTGAAACCCAGCGCCACGATGTTCCCCTCGATCTGGGACGCCATGTCCGGGTAACCGCTGTCGAGCAGGATTTCTCCCTTCGACGTTTTGATGATGTAACACGCGAGTCCCGCCGAGCCGACATAGTAAATGTTGCCGATGATATGAAATGGCGCGAATGCTGCTTTCATCGCGTTCGCGCCTCCGGCCGCACCGCCTGGAGGTGCGCCCGCTCGCGGGGCTCCCTGTGCCAGAGAAGCTTGCGCGAACGCTGGCGGGGGAACCACGACCAGAATCGTCAGAAGGAAAAGGACCGAGATCATCGCTGACGCTTTTCTCGATTTCATTTTTCTCCACCCGTGTGAGGTGCGAGAGTGCCCGAACCGAGTGCAGGCCGTGCCGGGTATCTCCTCGGGGAGCAAGCTAACAGAAGAGCCAGGCGGCGGCAAATGGTTGTTGGGTTGTGAGTTGCGGAATCGAGCAGCGACCAACCGCCGAGTGACCTAACGGGAGTCCGTACATTGGACGCGGTATTGATTGGAAACAAGGCTTGCCCAGAATTAACTTAGGAGGCGAAGCCATGATCAAGACGGTGAAGGGCGGGTACAGGGTCCTGTCCGAGAAGGGGCGAAATATGGGCGGTCCCTACAAGACGCGGGCACAGGCAGCCAGGCGTCTGCGTCAGGTCGAATTCTTCAAACACAAAAAGGGCTAGCGGACCGCGCTAGGACTGTATCTGGACGAAGGCATCCTCATCGCTCGGGCGCGGGGCGCGAGGAGTCCAGCGGGGTGGCTTGGCTGAGCGCGATCTCAAACGGTTCATCAGGAGCCCGATCTTCACCGACGCGCCGATAAAATGACCTACTTTTACGCCAGCCGCGACTTTGAAGTTCCGGACCCAGTGCATGCCCACACTTGCCGCACAGCCACATTGCGAGCAATCCGGCGTCCCCCCGAAAACACAAGGTTCCACGCGGCTCTCGAGATCCGCTGAATAATTGGCCGACATCTTCGCGAAGACGCAATCGGCGGGATTCTCCGGGGGACGGAGAAAAGCCTTCGCCAAACCTTCGTTGAATAGAAGCTTCGGATAACGCGTGCCGAGCGACGGTAGTTGGCGCGCCAGCGCGATGCGGTCGTCGGCTGAAAGCATTTCGGCGCTCTGCTCGCCGATCTGCGGCGTGTACATGCTCACCCAGATGCGATTCACTTCGGGCCGCGCGCTCCAGAAGGCCACATACTCTTTCAGATAGCCCTGCCGTTCCAGCATGGGACGCGTGATCACCCAATGAATATTGACCTCGCACCCGTCGATATTCTTGAGGATGCGCTCATAGGTCGCCGGTTTCCGCCGAACGTCGTGGTGCTCGGGCAATCCATCAACTGAGATCGCAACGCGCACGCGAGAAAGGTTCATCCACTCACAGGGAACAGGAATCACGCCACTCGTCACCACCAGCGCGAAAACCCCCATCTCGCTCAACCTCGGAAGAATCTGGCTTAGCTCGCGATGACGGATCATCGGCTCACCACCGACAAGCGAGACATGCAGAGGCTTGTGCTTGCGAACGAGATCGATCACGCCTTCGACAAGCGCGTCGCCGCGCGAGTCGTTGAGTTCGCTCAAAGTGACGCCGCCGCCGAGATGGGAATCACCATAGGCGTAGCAGCCAGGGCAGCTGAGTGGGCACTCTCGCGTGATTTCGATCGAGAGCATGGGAACGTTGCCGGTGAGAATCCGGCCCCAGGCGGCGAAGACTTCTCGAGGAGTAATACTGGGACTTGGGCTAGTCAAGCTCATGGAAATAAGATGCCACAAGCGAGTTCAAGTTTGCTTGGATTTCGCATCCGTTGCGACACCGTGTGTTCATGTCTCAAGGTCACGCGGCAGGAACCGGACGTTCAGGTGTGACCGATGACCACGGTCCACGGGCGGACATCCCAGTGCTTTACAAGACCATTGGTCACGTAGGGATCATCGTGCGCGAAAGACTCGGGCACGCTGCGATCCTCCGCGCGAAACACGAGCAGAGCCTTGTCCGGAGGGTCCGCGAATGCGCCGCCCATCGCCAGCTCGCCTCGGGCGTTCGATTCCTTGGCAAGCTTCAGATGCTGGTCCCGGAAGGTGCCACGGCGCGACATATAATCGTCCACGAGTTCGTAGATGAGTGCAAAGTAAGCCATGTATTGCCCCTTAGGTTAGCGTTTTCAGAACCTCGGGAGAAAACGCGCTGAGTTCGCCGAAGCGGCCGTCCCGAACCTTTGCGGCCCAACTGGAATCGGCCAGCATGGCCCGGCCCACGGCCACTAGATCGAAGTCGCCGCGCGCGAGCATTTCGCTCAGGCGATCCATCTCCACTGTTCGGCCTTTCCCGTTGCCGCCCGAAGCGCTGGACTCCGCTTTCGGCGATCTGCCAAGCGAGACCATAAAATCAACATCCAGCGAAACCGAGCCCACCGTGACCGTCGGCTTACCTGTTAGCTTCTTCGTCCAACCTGCCAGATTCATGTCGCTGTCTTCGAACTCGGGGTCCCAGAAACGGCGCGTCGAGCAGTGAAACGCATCGAGCCCAGCTGCGGCCAGAGGCGCCAGGAATTGCGACAATTCGTCCGGCGTGTTGACCAGGCGCGCGGCGTAGTCCTGCAATTTCCACTGCGAGAAACGCAACTGAATCGGAAACTTCGGCCCCGTGCGGCGGCGGCACTCCCGAATCACTTCGACGGCGAACTGCGTACGCCGGACTAAGTCGCCGCCGTATTGATCCGTGCGCTGGTTCGTTCCTTGCCAGAAAAACTGGTCGATCAAATACCCGTGCGCGCCGTGGAGTTCAATTCCATCGAAGCCGACGCGTTGGGCATCTACGGCAGCCTGCGCGTAAGTGTTGATCATCGCTTCAGCTTCGGCCAGCGTCATCGGCTCGCCGATTTTCACTCCGGGCTTCAGCAGGCCGGACGGGCTGATCGGCGCACTGGGGAGCTTCGGCTCGGTCTGTCCTTGCACCGCTCCCACATGCCAAATCTGCGAGAACATTCGCCCTCCGGCTCTGTGCACGCCTTCGACGACCCGAGCCCAGCCCGCGAGCGCGTCTTCGCCATACAGGTGCGGAATCTGCGGCATATTTGCTGCCTGCGGATGATTCGGCGATGTGCCTTCGGTCAGGATCAGGCCCACGCCTCCTTCCGCGCGCCGCCGGTAGTAAGCGGCGACATCCGGCCCGGGGACGCCGCGCGGCGAAAAATTCCGCGTCATTGGCGCCATGACAATGCGGTTGGGTAGCGTGAGCCCGTTTAGCGTGAGCGGTGAGAACAGTGTTGTGGACAAGCGCAGGGACCTCTCAAGAATCGAAGCTTCTTCTCCGAAGCATATTCGATGTTTGGGTCGGGCATCTGGATGGAAGCAATATTGTATCGTGAGTCACCGAATTTCGATTCCCCAGTTCGGAGTCCCTCCCGATTGGCCGTTTTTCCACAATCGACAGAGAAATCCACAATCGGGATCGAATAAAAGATCTGAAAGAATCATGAATGCAACTTGACGGAAATTTGGATTTTGCTATACTGGCGGGAAGTTGGTGGAGCCCTGATTCGGGGAACAGTCTGCTGACGGACCGGGCCTGCCGACTCATCCAGAGGTGAGGTTGGTTACGAATACCGGGTAGAAAGAAATCGAGCTTCGAGCACATCCGCCCAAGGGGCGCGCGAACCTAGCGCCTCACGTGAGGGACGGATTCGCCCGGCGCTCGTCGCCGGGTTTTTTATTTTCAGTTCGCTTTTTCGCAGATTCGGCTCCAAACCGATTCTGCGCTCCGCCGGGAGCGGAGACGTTCCGATCGGAAGTTGATGAACGGAACGAACGATCTTTGACAACTGAAGGAAGTAGGCATCGCGTTATGCGGATTTCAAGGTCCGTATAGCGTGATAAACCGCAAGTTTTGCTCGAGAGTAGCGTTTTGTGGAAAGGCGAACTTGCCTCTTCACGCCGCTTATGTGGGCGATTTAGCCTGATTCTGGCCTAAATCGAGCTCATAACACCCCCAGAATGGACGAAGACGGGATGCAAGACCCGTCCTCACGAAGTTCCGAGGTTCTTGTTCCCTAACGGGACGAGACGTGTTGGGTAAGTTTTATGGTTAAGCTACTAAGGGCGTACGGTGGATGCCTTGGCGCCAACAGGCGATGAAGGACGCGGT
>Ga0210394_10000511_pt1 | contig 80133 bp, 71 predicted proteins | sample IncBWC12MmetaG_FD_160121 | JGI IMG/M metagenome (GOLD analysis project Ga0210394, IMG submission 160121) | Forest soil microbial communities from Barre Woods Harvard Forest LTER site, Petersham, Massachusetts, United States - Inc-BW-C-12-M | ecosystem: Environmental > Terrestrial > Soil >... | reverse complement strand
TACGTACGACGCCGCCGGCAACGTGACCGCGGCTTCGGCGCCGGGGATCTCCAACGCCTACGTCTGGGACTACGCCAATCGCCTGACATCGTACGGCGGGAAAACCTACACCTACGACGCCTTCGGCAGAGCGTCCGTCGCCGCAAGCGGGAGCACGACCCGGTACATCGGCATGAACGGCAACACCGTGAGCGAGAGGAACACCACCACCGGCGTCGCCACCGACTACCTCTTCGGTCCCGGAATCGACGAGCCGCTCGCCAAGCGCACAGCGAACGGCAGCGTCACGTATTATGGCGCCGACGGCCTTGGCTCCATCGTTGTCGCCACCGATCCCACCGGCGCGGTTCTAGGCTCCACCGGCTATTCACCGTGGGGCGAAACGCCAACTACCCCGACAGAACTATTCGGGTACACCGCGCGTGAAACCGGGGGTCCGTCGTGGTATTACCGGACCCGTTATTACGACGCGGCACATGGACGTTTCCTTAGCGAGGATCAGTTGGGTCTCCTCGCCGGACCCAGTGCATTCGCATACGGAGACAACAATCCGATTCTTTTTAGTGACCCAGACGGACTATGCCCATGGGAAGTTAGAAGCCGCCCGACGCACGGTGTACCTGCATACGAGATGACGCGCCATCGCTATTTTTATAACACAACCACGCACGAGGCGGTTGGTCTCAGTACCAATAGCCCAGTTCAGGCTACGTTCAGTCCGCTTGGCGCGCCTGGTGAATGGGAGACGCACGAGAATCCAAAGAATAAAGGCGATCGGCGAGATGCGGCCATACCAGACAAGCGATGCGACTGTATAGCCAATGCGATTCGGCGCCGCGGCGAGGCACCCCGATATTGCACAGACCCGCAACCTCTTCCGAAGCCGGGCTTTCCAATGTGCAACAATTGCCAGTCCTGGGTGAAACAAGTGTTGGATTCATGCCCGTGAGTGAAGCACCAAATCGAAATGACAACTTCCGAGGCCAGGAAGCGACGCAGCGTCGAGTCGTAGGCGTCGCTCTTTTGGTGGGTATTGTCATCCCAGTCTTGGGCTATGGTACGTTGCTCTCGTCGCATGGTATACAAGGGCCCCCGCGCTGGGTCTACGGTGCAATCCCAGCCGCCCTGGCCGGCCCTGATATTCCTTCGCTCGCGCAGTTTGTCGTATTAGCCATTGTTAACATGGTGCTATGGTTCTCTATCAGCTACTGGATAGCAAAAGGCCTCGCGTGGAGCCTTAGGCGATAGCGATCCACTAGGAGCTTTAGAGGCTTGGGTCTAAGTTCGTGCCCTCCGCGCCGATGACATTTCGCCTGCATATGTTCGTCAGCACCGTTCTCCTCATGAGTGCAATGATCGCGCTGGGCGCGCCGCTCCTTGTGTTGGCCATGCCTTACTTCGGAAAGTCACAGGTGGTGGACGAAATCGCCCTTGTCTCTCTCATCGGCCTATTTCCACTGTTGACGGTCGCATCACTTATCGCAGCAGTAATTCAATTCCTGCGTGCTCGCACCAGGCAGGCGGTAATAGAGATTGTGCTGGCGTGCCTGTTGCTCGTGGTAGCGGCTTTCAACGGCTCGCCCTGATACATGCCGCTGACTAGCGATCATGAGTCTGCTCAAGCGGTTCAGATCAAGCCCGTACCGAATCCGGGCAGCCGGTTATGCGTCTTTGGGTGTCTTTCTGGCGTTTGTGGTAATGAACGACGCCGCTTTGGGCTTGGACATGGAGGGCTCTGTCATTGGGCGTGGCGCCCATTGCGGTCATTGGTGGAGTGAAGAGGGCACTATCTCGAAATGCGGAGGACTCGCATTGAGCCGTTCAGGTTATCGATCATGATTCCCTGGTTACGCGGAGGTCTCGTCGTGCTGCTCCTACTACTCGGATACTCCTTACCAGCGGAGTTATTTATCTTCTTTGGAGTCGGCTGATTGGTTGGCCGGTAATCGCCGAAGAGAGTGAAGCGCTGCTTCGATTCGTTCACCTATTGCCTTCGTTGGCATGCAGCGCCTCCGCAGGAATCATAGGCGGAGCGACCAACCGTGCGTCAAGGCCGAGCTTTCCTGCGGCGCTACTCGGGTTAGGTATTGCCCTGATTCATTACACGAGTTACTCTCGGCCGAGTCTTGCCGCGACCGAAGACGTCGTCGCGGCAATAGTTGAGAGTTTGATCCTTTTCGTGATCGCGTTCGCCTCGTTTTGGATCTTCGTTAAGAACGACGCCCGGGAATCTGGAGTTCCAGGCCTTTGATCGCGACCGGCGCAGTGCGTAGATCGGGCGACCAACTGCGTGCGCTAAGTGCCGCATCGCACGCCGCCCCTCCCTGTTATGTCGAGACGGTCAGCTACGCGCGACTTCGACCCCACGATTCCAACCGCGGGAGCCTTCAATTCTGACATCGGCGTCGCGCAGTTCTACCACTACGACGGCCAGAAACTGACCGAGATGGACGATCAGCCAGGGACGATCATCATTCACAACTACAGCTACGACAGCTCCTGGCGGCTCGTGACCGACGCGATCGCCGCCGGCGAGAAGAAGACGTACACATACGCCGGCACAGGCTCGCTCCTGAGCTCGTACACCATCCAGCCGCCGTCCGGGACATCCACCTCACCGCAAAGCGTCTCCTATGCGTATGGAGGGAATGGCCAGGTGACCGGTGAAACGTGGAGCTGGACGCCGAATGCCCCCTTCACCTTCGACTATACTCCGACTGGCCAGTACAGCCGGATGACCTTTCCGAACGGACAGCAGCGGCTCTTCACCTACGACAATCAGGACCGTCTGACGAACATCACGAACAAATCGCCGGGCGGCGGCACCGTGGCCTCCTTCGACTACGCCTACGATTACGACTGGCAGGCCGGCGGCTACTCGATGCGCGGGCAGAGGACGAGCGTGTTCGTTACAGCACCGGGAGCGGCGAACCTCGTTGCCGGTCTCACGAAGTACTCCTACGACGCAAGCTACCAGCTCGTCCGCGCCGACTACCCGAACAACACCTACGACGCATGGACCTACGATGCCATCGGAAACCGGCTCAGCAGGCGGGTGCCCGGCGGCGGCTACACCTTGCCGTACACCTACTACACGAATGCCGCGAGCGGCAACACCCAGCGCCTTCGCAACGACAGCTCGTATGAGTTCACGTACGACGCCTCCGGCAACGTGACCGCGGCAACGGCGCCGGGGATATCCAACGCCTACGTCTGGGACTACTCCAACCGCCTGACATCGTACGGCGGCAAAACATACACCTACGATGCCTTCGGCAGAGCGTCCGTGGCCGCAAGTGGCAGTACCACGCGGTACATCGGCCTGAATAGCAACACTGTCAGCGAGCGAAACACCTCCTCAGGTGTCGCCACCGACTACCTCTTCGGCCCCGGCATCGATGAGCCGCTCGCCAAGCGAACGGCGAACGGCAGCATCACCTACTACGGCGCCGATGGTCTAGGTTCCATCGTCGTCGCCACCGATCCCACCGGCGCTGTTCTGAGCTCCACCGGATACTCACCCTGGGGTGAGACGGTCACTGCGCCGTCAGAGCTGTTCGGCTACACCGGACGCGAGACTGGAGGTCCGTCGTGGTACTATCGAAGTCGGCACTACGACGCCTCGCATGGACGGTTCCTTAGTGCGGATGCGCCGACTGGCTTGCCGCCCGAAGCTGAGGATTTCTACCCTGAGCTTCGATCCAGCAGCGGCCATCCTTATGTTTACGTGCTCAATGATCCAATCAGGTACACCGATCCATCGGGGCATCAAGCTGAAACAGCAGCAATCGCTGTACCGGTTTCTTTTGTTGGACCGACAGCGGCCGCCGCAGCGACCGCAGCGGCGATCGCCTGTGCATTAAGTCCGAACTGCAGACACGAAGCGAAGTGCCTCGCCAAGTACGTGGCGGATCTTGCGGATTGCACGAAGCGAGGTCTGTGCCCCGCGCCGGACGAACGGCAGACAGAACGCGTCAATAGTTGTCTGAATCGCTCGCTGTCGAATTATCGCGCATGCCGCCGCGGCTGGCCCCGTCCATTCCCAAGTCCCTGGCCGAATTTTCGTGACATCGAATGAACACTCTTCCTTATATGCGTCGAGCTCTTGTCGTGATTTGCGGTTTACTCGCGGCTCTGGGATTAGGCGTAATCGGGTTGTTGTGTCGGCTACGCGCGTTTCGTGCAGCACAGTCGCTCGCGACTACGCTATCGTGCGTCGCGCCAACGCAAGGCTCAATGATGGTGAGCGCGCTTGGAATGGGATTCGAACGAGCTGGCGACTTTGAAACTGCGTCTTGTTATTACGCTCAACTTGTAGCAATGCGCCCCTCTGACCCGATCGCGTACGCCGATGTAGGCTACATGTACGAGCGGCTAGGCGACGGCGCGAAGGCAGTCCAAGCGTACGAAACTGTTTTGACTTTGGGTGATGATCTCAGCGCAGAGTTTAGAAGCCAGATCGCTCTACGCATCGACGCGCTTCGTGGGAAGCAGTAGCTCGCTAGCATTGCTAACGACATCTGATGCATGTGCGCATATGTGGACACACAATCGTCAATCGACAATTAACGATACGGTTAATTACTCCAACGGCCAGGCTACGACCGTCACAAGCCCCACCGGAGGCCAGTCGACATTCTCGTACGATACTCTCGGCCGCGTCACCACGGTCGCCAAGCCGAGCCCCGAGCCGCCAACATCGGGCAACGGCACGGCCATCTGGTGGTACACCTATGACCCTGTCTGGCAATACCAGGTGGCCAGCATCATTCCCAAGGATGCCTCCGGGAATCTGAAGACAAACTGGGCGGGGTGGGCCTACGACTACTATGGTGCCACGTCTCCGGCTCCGGGCGCGCTCTTGCGAGTCTGGCAGGTCCGATCGGATACCACCACCAAGGACCTGATCGCCACGTACGCGTACAATGCGCACGGCCGGCTTCTCTCAGCAACCGACGAGAACGGTTATGTGACCGCTTACGGATACAACGCTGCCGGCGACCTGACCTCGGTCACGACCTCGGGCGCGCCCAGCGTCACCCAGTTCGCGTATGACTCTCTCGGACGGCCGCTCTCGGTGACCGACCCGAACGGTCACACCACGACCACTACCTACGACGGCTTAGATCGAATCCTTTCCGTCACTCTGCCCAAACCAAGCGCGACATCTCCGTACGACATGGTGACGAACTACTCGTACGACAACGACGACTCGTCCACGGGTCTGACCTTCACGAATACGACCGACGCCAATGGGCACATCACGAAGGTAGGCTACGACGCGCTCGGCCACGCGGAGCAGACCGTCGATGCCGCAGGCAATATCACGCAGTTCGTGTACCAGCATGATCTTCTTCAGAAGATTCGCGACGCGAACGGCAACGAGACGAGCTACGGCCACAGCGCCACGCGCGATCTGTCGAACGTGACATACCCTGACGGCGCGGTGGAAACCTATAACACCAGCGGCGGGGTGCTGTACTCACGCACGGACCGCCGAGGCCAGACCATCCAATACAACTACGACGGACTTGGGCGTGTCCTGTCCGCTGTCTATGCCGGCCTCTATAACAATTACGGCAGCGGCGTCGGGCAGTTCTATCAGTACGACGGCCAGAAACTGATCGAGATGGACGATCAGCCAGGGGCGATCATCATTCACAACTACAGCTACGACAGCTCCTGGCGGCTCGTGACCGACGCGATCGCCGCCGGGGAGACGAAGACGTACACATACGCCGGCACAGGCTCGCTCCTGAGCTCGTACACCATCCAGCCGCCATCCGGGACGTCCAACTCACCGCAAAGCGTCTCCTATGCGTACGGTGGGAATGGGCAGGTCACCGGTGAAACGTGGAGCTGGACGCCGAATGCCCCCTTCACCTTCGACTATACTCCGACTGGCCAGTACAGCCGGATGACCTTTCCGAACGGACAGCAGCGGCTCTTCACCTATGACAATCAGGACCGTCTGACGAACATCACGAACACCGCGCCGGGCGGCGGCACGGTTGCCTCCTTCGACTACGCCTACGATTACGATTGGCAGGCCGGCGCCTACTCCATGCGCGGGCAGAGGACGAGCGTGTCCGTAACGGCACCGGGAGCCCCGAACATCGTCGCCGGTCTCACGAAGTACTCCTACGACGCCAGCTACCAGCTCGTCCGCGCCGACTACCCGAACAACACCTACGACGCATGGACCTACGATGCCATCGGAAACCGCCTCAGCAGACGGGTCCCAGGTGGCGGCTATACCTTGCCGTACACCTACTACACGAACGCCACCGGCGGCAACACCCAGCGCCTTCGCAACGACAGCTCGTATGACTTTACGTACGACGCCGCCGGCAACGTGACCGCGGCTTCGGCGCCGGGGATCTCCAACGCCTACGTCTGGGACTACGCCAATCGCCTGACATCGTACGGTGGGAAAACGTACACCTACGACGCCTTCGGCCGAGCGTCCGTGGCCGCAAATGGGAGTACGACGCGGTATATCGGATTGAAGGGCAACGCCGTCAGCGAGAGGAACACCGCGACAGGTGTGGCGACCGACTACCTCTTCGGTCCCGGCATCGACGAGCCGCTCGCCAAGCGCACAGCGAACGGCAGCACTGCCTACTACGCCGCGGATGGCCTCGGGTCAATCGTCGTCGCCACAGACCCCACGGGCGCCGTTCTGAGCTCCACCGGCTATTCACCCTGGGGTGAGACGATTACGGCTCCGTCAGAGCTATTCGGATACACGGGCCGCGAGATTGGGGGCCCGTCGTGGTACTACCGTGCGCGTCATTACGATGCTACTCACGGACGTTTTCTCAGCGAGGACCCGGCGTTCCGCGAGTTTCGAACCTACGGCTACGCACTCAACGACCCGGTCGCGAATAGCGATCCTACCGGGCTGTATACCACGCGGAACTGCAATACGCCGCCGTTTAACCAGCAAACCATCAATTCGCAGTTAAACATTCTTTGCAAACAAAAACTGCCTAACTCGCGATGCCAGCGTGCGATGCAGAACGCTAGCAGGCAAGCCACTGGCGATCCGGACGCGTTGCCTAGTTGCATGCGGGGACTCTGTGATGGCAATGCGTCTGTCACATGCGACCCCGCCTGCCAGCACTGCGGCCAGAACACCATAGCGGGAGGCATAGTTATGGGCGCCGGGAACTCCGGATGCCCCGGCGCGGTTCCCAACGAGGGCAATCGTTATCAAGGAGGGCCCGGCGGCGGACCGGTCGGCGCTGGCGAGACAATCTTCCATGAAAGCATTCATAGATGCTTTACAGGCGCTGAGCCGTGGATGCGGGGAGATGCTGCGGCGTATTTCCGATATCTAGAGAAGCAATGCTACAATTGGCGTGACCCCAATGCGCCGCGCTATGGGGCACCGTGACAGTATGGCAAGTCAATGACACGGCGGGGCCGAGGCGCCGTAATAGTTTTGCTAATCACGCTCGCGGTGATCAGAAAGACCTACGCTTGTCAATGTGGCGTTCGGCTTTCGCCGAAGGAGGCTCTCGGAACATCTGTAGCGGTCTTTGCAGGAACAGTATACGACATCCGCGCAGTTAGATTTGACTCGTTGCGGGACCGAGCGAGCGTCGTGCTGAAGGAAATACACTTTACAGTCGGGCGAGTTTGGCGTGGCGACGTTGTGATTAATCGAGTATTGATAGCGGGCGTGTCGGACTGCGACTACACCTTTGAAAGAGGCCGGACCTATCTTGTTTATGCTGACGCCGTTGATCCCGCGACCGGGTATTTGACCGCCAGTGTATGTCGCCCGACCAAGCTGATAGAACTTGCTGTCGAGGACCTTCGGGTAATCGGTTCAGGACGGCGGTTTGCTAAACCTCTCTTCCTGCCCGCGCCCTCGCGCCCGCCCGGTTTGCTCTTTGCGCTCGGGGGTGCGGCGGTGGGGGCAGTAGCCGCGCTGACCATTCTTGGGCGTTGGTTGCTATATCGCCGTCGCGGATGTTTGACTTGTGGTGGTCCATGAGCCTTCAAATGGAACGCGCATCATTATTAGCGCTGACATATGTGCTCACGGTTGCGATGTACGCAGCATTACTTGCATTGGCGTCAGTGCCGATAGATCCGGTGCGTTGGGTGCCCACCGCACCTTCCGCTGATCCAAGTTTGCGGTATCATGGTCAACCTGTCCTCGACTGGATTGGGATAATTGTGTGGACGTTGCTCGTAGTCCTGTACGTCATCATCGTTCGTCTTCTGTTTGGCCTCAGATTGAACCTTTGGCGGCCTGTTCACTCGAGTGCGCTCGCAGTCGGGATATCACTATGTATCGTCGCAATCGTTCATCCGTTAGTCGTGCCGATGCTGCTTCCGCTACGGTTGAGCGTCGGATACGTTCAGTTTTTCGGATCATCGCATCTGCCGTTTGGCCCCGCGCTACGTAGCATAAACGTTCGCTACCTGCTCACTGCAGTCGCCGCGGTACATACAATCATCCTGTCGACTTTGTTTTTGTTTAACGCTGGTCAGCGAAGGCCATAAGGTTCGATGTTGGGAATTAGGGCGAGGTGACCGAAAAAGTGATCCGCCTACGTCTAACCAAGTGGTCGCTTGCCGGATACTTACTTGTTGTCTTCAGTGGCGTCAAAAGTGTTCATGTATTGGTTCCTGTGTCGGCTCGAACTTGAGATGAAGCGCGAATATACCGCTTCGCATATCGATGAGCGCCTACCGAGTGGAGGATTTGGCAGCGACGAGCAATGAACGTGAAGCTTATCTGTTTACGATCCCAAGAGATGGACGGTCGGCGTGTAGGCCGGTCGTCTACGATCGCGCTAACGACGCGCAGCCATAGTGGCGCACTATTGCGGTAAAACATCGCCATGACAGAAACGTTTTACAGCGGTCGGTTTCGCAGTATACGACGAGTGTTACGGTGGCTAGCTGCACTCGTCGTCGTCTCGATCCTAGGCCTAGTAACGGCCATGGTCACGCGCAAGCCCCTCACGCCCCTCGTTGCAACTGCTGGCATAGCAGTAGCCGTCGCGTTCGCGTTTCTCGTGCTCGCGTTGAGGATAGCATTTCGCAATTTGCCAGAGTTGGAACACCTTAGTGCAAAATTCGACACCGACGCAGCGGTGGACAGAAATCGGCAAGGCCCAGGCCCTGTATGAGATATATCGCTCGCCGCAATGAATTGTTATCGGGAGGCTGAAAAGGGCGCCCCGATCGCTATGACGCGTGACGCAGCTTTGATTCGCGTGGGACTCAGCGCGGCCGTTGCTGTCGCGGCGCAGTTGTTTCTGCTGGTCGAGGTTGTGAGCGGGCACGCTGCCGTTGTTCCAAATGGCGGTCTGGGGCTCTTCGTCATCTTGAGCGGTGCGGTTTCTGCGTATAGCGCGACACTGCTACCACCGCGACGCGGTAACGCCTGGCGCGCGGTTCTCATGTTGTATCCGTCCGGAGCCAGTATATTTGGCGGGCTCGGGATATTGTTGGAGCCCGGACACGCGCTCGCGGGAATCAGCCTGTTTGCCGGAGGCGCATGCGTCGTCGGGGCAGTACTACTGCTTGTTCGAAACTGCCGCCGTAGCGGACGGGCCGTAGACAACGAGAGCCGGCAGTAATGTCCTAGTGGTAGACCGTGCCGGCGGCGTTCAGGCGCAGCAGCTTTTCCCCGTCGTAGTCGACCGTGGTGTAGACCCAGGTCTGGTAGGTATCGGCGTTCAGAAAGGTGACGAGTGACTTGCCGTGGACGGGGGGGCGCACGCCGATGAAGGGGCCGCCGGCGTAGTCTTTGATCGGGATGCCGGGGAGGCCTGGTGGAGCGTTAGGGTTCGTGCTGGTGGAGGTTGTACCGCTGGTGGACGTCGTGCCGTTCGTGGAGGACGTATCGGTTGTGGTCGGTGATGACGAAGTGGTCGGTGATGGCGTAGTGCTCGGTGATGGCGTAGTGCCCGGTAGTGGCGTCGTGCCCGGTGGTGGTGGGGCGGTGACGCCGGGCGGATTGTTCTGGCCCGGTAAGTTGCGTTGCGGCAGAGCGCTGGCGGCCGATTGGGGGATGACGAGCCAGTCCACTTCGCCGGTGAGCGGGTCGAGGAACTCGCCCTTCACTCCGCGGATCATACGGGGCAGGCGCGCGTCTTTGAGCTGCTGCGGCGAGGTCGGGTATGTGTTGTTCTTGATCCGGAATTCCGCGATGGCCTTCGCATACTGCTGCATCGCGAAGATCGTCTCGCGCTCGCGCTCGCGCTTCATGACGGTCGACCACATCCGAGGGACGGTGTACGCGACGAAGATCATCATGACGGTCATGATCACGATGACGGCGGCCAGCGTGAAGCCGGATTCCGCGGTGGCCTGCCGGCGCGGATGTGGGGTCTCGCGGCGGTCGGATGCGCCGGGAGCGGGTGCTACATCGAGACAGGTTGGCGGCATCTCACCAGGTCTTGAACGGGGTGCCATCGAGTCCATTGCCGGGAGCCTGGCTGTGAACGTCGTAGATGCCGGGGGCGGAGGTGTCGTTCTGCGCGGACGGATCCGTGGGCATGGAGTTCGGGTCTGACGGGTCGGGAGTGTTCTGCACTTCCTCCCAGTCGGGCTTACCGGTGATCGGGTCTTTGGGGACGTTGCGGAGGTAGTGCTCCTGCTGCAGCGCCTGCAGGTTCTCGGGGTACTTCTGCTTGTCCGCGTAGTAGTTGTCGATCGCTTTGCGCATTTCGAACAGGTCGTCGTGCAACGCCGCTTCGCGCGCCTTCTGCTGCGCCCATTTGACGTTGGATATGGCGATGGCGGCGAGGATGCCGATGATCGTGACGACGACGATCAGCTCGATGAGTGTGAAGCCGGATTGCTTTTTTCTATAGCGCTGGATCACGGTGACTCCCGGGTCAGTGGATCAGTGGATCGTCGATTGGAGGGTAGGAGACTGGCTGGCAATGACCTCGATCCCCTTATCTACTAATCCACGAATCCACTTCCTTTCACCATTCGTTGTAATGCGTCTTCCCATCGAGGGCGAGCGCGGTCGATTTCGAATGAATCTCGTAGACGTTCTTTCCATTGCTCGACGATGAATCGGGGTCGTCGTCGGCGGAGAGGGTGTTCCACTCCGATTTGCCGGTCATGGGATCGATGAGATCCCGTGCCCGGAGGAGGCGCATTTTCTGGCCGCTGTTGAGCTCGATCGGTTTCACCAGCTCGTCGAGATCCTTCGGCCACGGTCCCTGTTCGATGCTGGGCAGATCCTTGATGCCGGCCGGATTTCCCGGCGGCTGCATGCGCAGCTCGTGGTAGCGATCGATGGCCTCGGTGATGCTCCGCAGATGCTCGTGCAGCTCGATCTCCTTCTGGCGGCGGATGCCGAAGTTGGCCAGGGGCAATGCAACGCAGGCGAGGATTCCTACGATGGCCACGACGGTGATCAGCTCCGCGACGGAGAACCCGCCTGTATTGTTGCGCCGTTTCATCAGTTGACCTTGACCTGGCCTCCCGACACAGACGCGTTGATGACCGCGCCATTGCCATTGGTGAGGTTTGGATTCTCGAGTACGAGGTACGAGCCGCCCGGGGCACCACCGCGTACGCGCAGCGAGGCGATGTCACCGCCGCCGTTGTAGAACTGTAACGGCTTGCCGTCGGACGATGTGATGCGCACGGTGCCTTGCTCGCGGTCGATCGTGGCCACCGGTGGCGCCTTGGGATCGACGACGAGGGCCGGACCGAAGATGACTTCGCTCACGTCGATCGTCAGCGGATCGTAATGAAGAATGAGCTGCTGTGCCGTCAAACCGTCGAGATCCATCCCCACGACGTTCCACATCTTCTCTTCGCCCGGATTGAATGTGAGGTGAACCGGCTGGGGCTCGATGCGTGGTGCAAGGTCAGCGTTGCTGTTGACGGGCGCCACCGACTGAGCAACGACCGTTCCCGCCGAGGGTGTCGAGAGCTGACTACGCGGCTGTGGCGGGGGCTGAGGGTTCGTTGGATTCGGATTCGCCGGCGGTGAATTCGGTGTACGGGCGCGGAACGGGTCATTCGGCGGCGTTCCAGGTGTCACGACCATGCCGGGAGGAATCGGGTTGCCATCGCCGTCGACGTTGCCGGTACGGAACTGCTGCGTGCTGCGCGGCGTGAACGGGTCGGCCGTCGACTGGGACTCCAGGCGGGGCGACAGGCCGCGGAAGCTCAGGTTGCTCTGCGTGCCCACCCACATCGGGGCGAGGTCGTCCTCGGTGATGTCCGGCATGCGGATGATGTGCGGCGTCATCGTCAGCATGAGGTCCGTGCGACGATGTGAGGCTGCGTTCTCGGAGAACAACCGTCCGAGGATGGGGATGTCGCCAAGGAACGGCGTCTTGGAGTTCGTATTGGTGGTGGTCTCCTGAATGAGGCCTGCCAGGAAGTTCGTCTCGCCGTCTTTGAGGCGGATGGTGGCTTCGATGGTGCGGGTGTTGAACGACGGCGGGGCGCCCTGCGCCGGGGCGTTGCCGACGTCGGATACTTCCACGGTCAGTTTGAGCGTTACCTCCTGGTTGTGATGCACACGCGGCTCGATGGAGACCTTGATGCCGACGTCCTGATACTGGTACGACGTCGCCGGAAGGCTTCCGATCGTTCCGCTCTGCACACCGGTGGTGAACGTCGTTACCGGCACGGGGACGCGCTGGCCGATGTGCAGGGTGGCCTTCTCCCCCTCGGAGATGCGCAGCTCAGGGTTGGCCAGCGTCTCGGCGTTCCCCATGCTCTTGGCCAGGCTGTAGGACACCGTGGGAATCGTGAAGTTGAGGTTTGAGCTGCGGATGCCCCGGAGTGTATTGAGGTTCCCGGGAAGGGCGGAGGTGGTCGTGCCGCCCGTGCCGGTGGTGTCCGTCGTCGTCGCCGTCGCCACACTTGCCGCGGTAAGCTGCCCGGAGAGGTTGCTGACGAAGGCGCCGATGTCGCTCTCTTTGTCGAGATCCACCTGCAAGAGCTCGACGTCGACGACCACTTCGGCCTTGGCTTTGTCGTTGGCTTCGATGATCTTCTCGGCGATGCGCACCTTGTCGGCGGTGTCGCGGATGGTGATGGCGTTGAGCGCCTTCAGCGGGAAGACGTTCCGCGCTTCGATCATGGTCCGGACCACGTTCGTGACCTGTTCGGCGTCGCCGTTCGACAGGTAGAACGTGCGGATGACGAGATCTTCGTAGTCGCGGCGGGCCTGTGGGTTATCGGGGACGACGATGATGGTGTGCTCGTCGAGCGCCTTGTAGAAGTGGTTGGCGGTCTGCATGAGGCGCTCGAGCGCCTGCTGCGCGGTGACGTCTTTCAGCTCGATGGCGATACGGTCGTCCTTCAACGCCTGATCGAAGAGGATGTTGATGCCGAACGCGTTGCCAAGGGCCTTGTAGATCTCCTTGACCGGCGTCTCCTTCGGAAAGGAGAGAGAGATGGGCTGGTCGGAGCTGGGGACGAGTTGCGGCGGCTGCGACTTGGTGGTGTTGGCTTTGGCCCGGCGCTTGATCTCGTCGATCGAAACGGGTTGGTTGGCCCGGGCCGCGTCCTGCAGGAAGGAGACGGCCTTGCCGTATTCGACCGCCGCGAACTGGTTTGTCGGATCGAGTTTGACCACCAGTTCCAGCTCCGTGGCGGCAAGCTGCGTCAGGCGGATCTGGTCGTCGGCGCGGGCGTTGAGCGCCGCCGAGCGAAGAGACTTGCCCTTTTCGAAGTGGACGCGCGATGCTTCGAGCTTGGCCCGCGAGAGATTGATCCGGTAGAGACTGTTGGACGGATCGACGTCGAGCGCCTTCTGGTACTCGATGACGGCCTGATCCCAGTCGCTCGACCGTTCAGCCGTCTTCGCTTTCTGAAAGGAGTTGTAGCTGCTGCACGAGAATACCGTCAGCGAAAGCGCGAGGGCTGTGATTCCTAGTTTTATCTGATTCATTCGTTTTCCGGGAGTCGGGTGTCGGGTGTCGGGTGCCGGAGAGGATGATGCAGCGCTTTTCTCCGACTCCCACCCCCGGCTCCCGACTCCCTCCTCATTCTGATGTTCTGACGGTCCTGCGTTCTCAAAGGTTACTGGCCGAGCGGAACCCGGGTCTTCACGTCGGGCGGGAAGCCTACATATCCGATCTCGACCGATTCGATGCCGATGCTGCGGAGTACGAACTTGCCGCCGATCGTATCGCCGACGCGTAGATTGATGATCTCGCCGTTGCCGTTGAACGTCGCGATCGGATTGCTGACCGGGCCGAACGTGCCGATGTACTTGTAGGCTGCGAATGACGGCGGCACCGGCTTGGGTGGCTCAGGCGGATGTTGCTTGATGTACTCCTGCCAGGGCAGGTCACATGCGTCGCCGACTCCGTTGCCATCGCTGTCCTTCTGGTCGGGGTTGTAGACATCCGGACAGTTGTCGCGGAAGTCGGGGATGCCGTCGTGATCCCGGTCGGGCGGCGGCGGCTGAACTTTGGGCAGAGGCGGAGGCGGAGGTGGCGGAGGTTCCTTATAAGCGAATAGATTCCGGGTGATTTTGTAATCGGCTGGTTGAGGGTCGAGCCACTCCCGGTGCAGTACGGGGACGCCGGGCGTGCTCATGCTCTGGGCCACCCGTGGGCTGCGCGCGTGCGTGGCTGTCGATGCTGAGGCCGGTGCCGGTGGCGGGCTGGTGTCGCTATGCGGGCCCGACGCGAACGCGTAGATCGCAAAGACGGCGATGAGCATCGCGCCGATCAGAGTCCAGTTCTTCCAGTTCATCCAGTCCATCACAACTTCTTGCTCGCGGCGGGCGCGTTCGTGCGCACGTCGCGGAACAGGGTTTTGAGCCGAATATTGAGCGACAGGGTCTTGTCGCCGGTGGTTGATCCGACCGTGGCCAGGCTGATCCCGTCGATGATCACGAACTGATCGGATAGTTCCAGCAGGTTGATGAGACGCCGCGTCTGTTCATACGTTCCCTGCACGTTGAATGCAATCTCGACGGTCGTCGTGCCGATCGAGCCTCGGACTCCGCTGGTGGCCATGGGTGAGTTCTTGGACTCGCCGGTGGTGAACTGATAGCTGGGCGGATCGAGATGGCTGGCGGCGGCGAGCTTCTTGACTTCGTCGATCAGCGCCGTCAGCCGCTGCGCGGGAGTCGACCACCGCTCGTTGTACAGCACCTGAAGATCGTCCTGCACTTTTTTGTATGCAGCGAGCTGTTGCTGGGCGGTCACGCGCGTATTCCGGGCCTGCTCGCGCTGGGCCTGGGTCTGCTCCTGGAGCGAATCCAGGTCATTGAGCCGGCTGACGTACTGCACCCGGTAGGTGAAGAAGAAGATCGTATTCGCGAGCAGCAGCAGGCCCAGAACGATCAGGAGGACACGCTTCTCACGCCAGATCATTCGACCCTCCGGGCGATCGACGGGCGATAGTCGACGCTGAGCGTGATGTGGTACTCGCCGAGAGTAGCGGTCTCACTCGTGGGAAAGGGATTGGCGAAACGCGGGTCGGAATAGAACCTGTTGATCGTCGTCGTGAGGCCGCCGCTGGTCTTGGTGACGCAGGTCATCGACAGATGGACCAACCCATCCTTGGCGAACCCGGGCATGACTGATTGCAGCCGGACGTCCGGGGGCAGAACGCTTTCGAGCCGGTCGAGAAGCTCGCTCCAGGAGAAGGCGCGCTGGGCGAGCTGCGAATTCGCGAATTCCGTCTGCGAGGCCAGGAGCTTGAGGTCGACGCCGCGGAGCCGCTGGTTGAGCGTGTCGGTTTCGCGCTTCTCATCCGCGATCTGCTCCTCGAGCTTCGCGATGGTAGCGCGGGTCGTTTTCGTCTCCGTCCGGTAACGGAGAAACGTGTCGACGTTGTTGAGAGCCAGGACGGCCGTCAGCAGCGCCATGACGACGACGACGGCATAGACGGGCCGGTAGTCCCGGAACGGCCGTGAGGCGAGGTTGATGTGAATTGGTTTCACCCTGTGAAGACTCCTGTGGCGGCGGTGAGCTCCGCTTCATATGCGCTGGCGTCACCGGGCACTTGCCCGGCCACGTCCCGCAGAGCGATCCTCTGGACGGGAGCCGAGAACTCGCTGCCGATGGCGTCTGTCACCGAGCTGTCGATGCCGTTGCCTGCGACGAAACAGTTCTCGACCGAGGTAGTCTGCAGCGTGTCGCGCAGATAGGTGGCCGAGAGCCTGATCTCCTGCTGGAGCGTTCGCTCGCCGTCGAGATTGCGCGAGCGGATGAAGAGCGGCTGCATGCCGCGAAATACGACGGTGGTGAAGTCGCGCTCTCGGATGTAGAAGAAGATCCGGTCGCGCGTGGTGGCCGCTTCGCGGGCCGTGACGGCGTTCCAGATGTTGAGGCCTACCGGCTCGATGAGGATGACCTCGATGCCAGCCGCTCCGAAGAGCCGCTCGATGGCGGCGAGCGTCACCTCGACGGCGCTGATCGCCAGGATCCGCGGGGGCGTCCGGCTGAGCACGTCGTACGACAGGCGCAATGCCGAGGGATCGATCGGCATCGTCCGTCGCAGACTCCAGCGGATCACCTCGGCTGCTTCCGTGGCGCGCTCCGGCAGCGACTGCAGCTCGATGATGTTGATCCGGAACCAGGCGTCGGGAAGGAGGAGCGACACCTTGTCCCACCGTCCTGTCTCGATCTTCATACGGCGCAGCACATCGGCCAATACGGCCTCGTTCTGCAACTGCGGCGTCACGACGGCCGGCGCGAAAACGTCGTCGCGCAACGCGTAGCTCTTCGCCTGCAGGATCTGCATCTCCTTGCGCCCGCGGCCGACGCGGACGTGGATCAGAGAATCACTGTCGAGTACGACGACGTCTGGTGGGAAGGAACGGGTCATGATCACTCCACGAAGGTGACCTTGTTGATCTCTCGCAACGTGGTCTGTCCCGTCATCACTTTCTGGAGCGCCGATTCGCGGAGAAACAGCATTCCTTCCTCTTTCGCGGCTTTTTTGATCTCCGATGCGGGGCGCCGGTCCAGGATCATGGTTCGGATACGATCGGAGAGGTCGAGAAGTTCCGAGATCGCCGCGCGGCCGTGAAATCCGGTGCCGTTGCAGTCGATGCAGCCGGTGCCTTCCCAGAATTTGGTCCCGCGGTATTCCTTCGGGTCGAGACCCGATTCGACGATGAACGAGTCGGGATACGACACCTCGTGCCTGCACGAATCGCAGATGCGCCGCACCAGGCGCTGCGCCAGGACGCAATTGAGCGCCGAAACGAAGTTGTAGAGATCGACCTTCATGTTGAGGAAGCGGCCCAGAACGTCCACCACGTTGTTGGCGTGGACGGTGGTAAAGACGAGGTGGCCGGTCAGGGCGGACTGCACGGCGATGGCGGCGGTCTCCTCGTCGCGGATCTCGCCGACCATGATCTTGTCGGGGTCATGACGAAGGATGGCCCGGAGGCCGCGTGCGAAGGTCAGGCCCTTCTTTTCATTGACCGGGATCTGGGTGATGCCACGGAGCTGGTACTCGACCGGGTCTTCGATGGTGATGATCTTGTCCTCCGAGGTCTGGATCTCGGAGAGCGCCGCGTAGAGCGTCGTGGTCTTGCCCGAGCCGGTGGGGCCGGTGACGAGAACCATGCCGTAGGGCTCTTTGATGAATTTGCGGAACTTGGTGAGCATCTCCTCGTCGAAGCCGAGGACGTCGAGGCGGAGGCTCTTGAAGTCGGAGTTCATCGACTCCTTGTCGAGAATACGGATGACGGAGTCCTCGCCGTGCGCGGTCGGTACGATGGAGACACGGAAATCGATGGTGCGTCCGGTGATCCGGAGCTTGAAGCGGCCGTCCTGGGGGACCCGCTTCTCGGCAATGTCGAGCTCGGACATGACCTTGATGCGCGAGATGATCGTGGTGTGGTGTCGTTTGTCGATCGGCTCGAGAGCCTCGTAGAGCACGCCGTCGATGCGGTACTTGACGACGACCTCGTTGTCGCGCGTCTCGATGTGAATGTCCGAGGCCCGGCGCTGGATGGCGTTGAAAACGATGGAATCGACGAGCTTGATGATCGGCGACGACTCGTGCTGCGTGATCGAGTCGATCGTCAGCGTCTCTTCGCCTTCTTCGTCCTCGCCGACGAGAGTCATGCGGAAGCCTTCGGTGGCTTCGTCCAGGACCCGCTGCGTCGATTCCGACTTCTGGAGCTTGTCGCGGATTGCCGCGGGAGAGGCCACTTTGACCTTGAGAGGGGCGCCCAGCAGCAGTTCCAGCTCGTCGAGCTTCAACACGTCGGTCGGATCGCCGACGACGACGGCGATGTGGCCGTTCTCACGCTTTTCCGGAAGGAACTGGTAGCGGATCATCAGCTCGAGCGGAACGTCGCGGAAGAGCTGGTGATCGACCTGGAAGTGTTCGAGGCTGACGTAGTCGAAACCGTACTGGTCGGCAAGCCGCTGCGCACGGGCGGCCTCACCGGTCGGATCGGCGTTTTTGTAGAGGAGCGTGCGTGGATCGGCGGCCATGGAGGTCTCTTATTGCGCGACGTTGCTGAGCTGGAACAGCGGGAGATAGAACGCGTAGAGCAGGACGGCGATGACGCCGCCCATGAAGACGAGTATGAGGGGCTCGATGGCCGACACCATGCGCGTCAGTCGTGATTCGATTTCCTCGTCGTAGAACTCGCTGACATTTCCGAGCATTTCCGTTAGCGCCCCTGTCGATTCACCGACTTTGATCATTTCGACCGCCAGATCGCTGATGGCCCCCGTGTTTTCCAGCGAGCGCCACAGCGTCTCCCCCTCGCGCACGTTCTGGACGATGCCGAAGATCTTCGTGGAGACCGAGACGTTGGTCACCGACTGGGAGGCGATCTCGATGGATGGAACCATCGGTGTTCCGCCTGCCAGGAGGGTGCCGAGAGATTGCGTGAACTGCATGATGGCAAAGCGGTGCAGGATGCCGCCGGCCAAAGGGATTCGCAGCTTGAGCCGGTCCCATACGATGCGGCCGCTGGCGTTGATCCAGCGCCGCCAGAGGATGAACCCCCCCACCGCGACGACGGCGACGATCGGCAGGTTCGTATTCAACGTCTTCGAGAAGCCGATCATCAATGTGGTGAACCAGGGCAACTGCGCACCGAAGCCTTCATAGAATTCGGCGAACTTCGGGATGACTTTCGTGAGCATGATGAAGACCATGCCGGTCGACAGAACGATCAGCACGGTCGGGTAGATGAGCGCCCCGATGACCCGCTTCCGCAGGTTGACGATGATCTTCTGGTAGCGGAGAAAGCGGCGAAGGACGCCTTCCAGGTCTCCCGAACGCTCCCCGGCACGCAGCGAGGTCGAGTAGATGGGTGGAAACGCCTTGCCGTACGACGCGAACGCGTCGGAGAGGGCCACGCCCGACTTCAGTTTCTCGCGGACGTCGGTGAGAACTTCCTTGAACCGCAGGTTCTTCTGCCGCTCGAGCATGATGTCGAACGACTGAAGGATGGGCAGGCCGGCTTTGACGAGAGCCAGGAGCTCCTGGTTGAAGAGCAGGAAGTGCTCCGTCGAAATGATCTTGTTGCGCCGGGGCAGGAGATCCCGCAGGTGGACGCTCCCTCGCTTCGCCTCGAAAACGTGCATCCCCTGCTGACGCAGGTCATCTTCCGCCGCACGGGCGCTGAGAGCCTGTACGTGGCGCTCGGTGATGATCCCGTCCGGTGTACCGACTCTGACGATGAATTCGGGCATGGTTTCGTGTCCCGCCCTCTATGACGGCCGAGGCCGTGAAAACGTTCCAGGGCCGGCAGGCGTGACGGTTCCCCGAAGGGCGTCGAATCTTCTGGCGATGAGCGCGGGCATGGTTTTTCTGTCCTGCCTCTTTGACGGCCGAGGCTGCGAAAAGGTTGCGAAGCCGGGCAGGGTGCTTACAACGGGGTGGGGTGGGGGCGGATTCCGCAATTCGATGCCCGCGCCTGGCCCTGGGCGGTTCCGGGATGTGTGACCGGCATCACGCCGCCGGAGGCAGATGGCTCCCTATTTGAATGGCACCCGCAACGACGTGAGTCCCCTCCTCCGCCGGCGTAGTGATTTTCCTCCCGATCCGTCGGAGGACCCGATCCGCTTGCTGATCGTCGAGGATGACGAGAACTTCGGCGTTTGGCTGGCATCGATTGCCCGGAGGCTCGGGCTTCGCGTCACGACGACGGCCGATGGCGTGGAGGCGCTCGAAAAACTGCGCGCCGGCGAGTTCGACCTCCTCGTCTCCGACCTGGAGATGCCGCGGAAGAACGGGCTGGAATTGATCACCGACGTGCGGGCCGAGCCGGCCACCAGGGACGTGTACGCGCTGATGCTGACCGCGCACGGCGATCTTGCCGTGAAGGTCAATGCTCTCACCCTCGGCTACGACGACTTCCTGGCCAAGGGCTGCACCGAGGCGGAGGTGTCGGCGAAGGTCTCGGCGGCGCGGCGGATGCTGGTCCGGCAGAGGGCTCTCGACGCGGACGCCCAGGAATGGCTCGATATGGCCAGCCACGACGAGCTGACCAGGGTGATGACGCGCCGCTTCTTCTTCGAGCAGGCCGAGCGCCATCTCAGTGACAGGGAGAGGATCAGCGTCGTCCTTTTTGACGTCGACGACTTCAAGGTCATCAACGACGCCTACGGTCACCTCATGGGCGACCGCGTGCTGAAGGACATCGGCGGGCTCTTCCTGCGCCGTACGAGGAGTGACGATGTCATCGCCCGCTACGGCGGCGACGAGTTCGTTCTGCTCGTGCTCAACCTCACCCCCGAGGAGACGCGCGCCGTCGCCGAGCGTCTGGCCGCGGAGATCTCCCAGCTCCGGTGGAGTGCCGGAGACTCCACCCTGCACATCGCCACCACGATCGGCATCGCCAGCTCGGTGCTTCAGCCGGGCGCGAAGCTGGAGGAGTTACTCGAGGCCGCTGACCGAGACCTTTATGCGAGGAAGGCGGCTAGAGGCCGGGTGAAAGCGTAGCGGTTGTCGGTGTCCGTCGGGTGTCGGGTGTCGGGTGTCGGGTGTCGGAGAGGGTTGCTCGGCGCCCGGAGTCCACACTTTGACCCCGGGAGCGAATCAATTGACTCCTGGAGGCAAACAACTGCGTCTGGAGGCACACAAGTGGACTCCACGAGGTCACTAGGTGGCCAAAAAAGCTCACTAGGTGGACTCCGCGAGGCCACTAAGTGACCAAAAAAGGTCACTAGGTGGACTCCGCGAGGCCACTAAGTGACCAAAAAAGGTCACTAGGTGGACTCCACGAGGCCACTAAGTGACCAAAAAAGGTCACTAGGTGGACTCCACGAGGCCACTAGGTGGCCAAAAAAGGTCACTAGGTGGGCTCCACGAGGCCACTAGGTGACCAAAAAAGGTCACTAGGTGGACTCCACGAGGTCACTAGGTGGCTAAAAAAGCTCACTAGGTGGACTCCGCGAGGCCACTAGGTGGCTCCAAAAGCTCACTAGGTGGCTCCACGAGGTCACTAGGTGGACTCCACGGGGTCACTAGGTGGCCAAAAAAGCTCACTAGGTGGGCTCCACGAGGTCACTAGGTGGCTCCAAAAGCTCACTAGGTGGACTCCACGAGGTCACTAGGTGGCTCCAAAAGCTCACTAGGTGGACTCCACGAGGTCACTGGGTGACTCCACGAGGTGACCAGGTGGACTCCACAACTCCACTAGTCGACTCCACGGTTCCACTAGTGGACTCCACGACTCCAGTAGTCGACTCCAGGGGCCCGCTAGCCCTGGGATAACTGAGGGTTAACTGCCTCTGGAAGGCAAACAATGCCTCTGGGGGGCCCAGAATTGACCCATTCGGCTCACGTACGAGATGCTCACGGACGGCCGAACACTCCGTCGATTCGACGTTTGATCGCTGAATGCGACAGTTTTGGAATCTATCGCCGCGACCAACCGGTCCGGACAGTCCCGCCACTCTGGCGAAGCCCGCGTTTCGCTGGCGAAGCCCGCGTCTTGCGTTTGGACGTCAGAGGGTGTGTATTTGGAAATTGACGTTTACCGGACACAAGCCAGCGCGAGGCACGCCGGAGGCGTTCCGTAGATTAGCCGGTGGCAAGCGCCGAAGGACGCGCCGCCACCGGTTAGGGATCGTGGCTGTCACCGACCCCGGCACGGGTCGCGGAGCGCGCTCGCGTCACCTGAAGGCCCGCTCGCCGGAGATCGATGTCGTCGAGGGCATGCGTCAACCCTCCGGTACCCCTCCGGGGTACGACATTTGTGCGGATCGGGAACCGGCGGCGGCGCGTCCTTCGGCGCTTGCCACCGGCTAATCTACCCCACGCCTCCAGCGTGCTCACGCGCCACGCCAGCGGATCCGGCAACATTCCAAATACGGACCTTGAACGTTCAATCTCAAGTCGCTGGCGAAGCCAACGTAGTGCCGCGCTGGCGGCAACAAGACGGTAGCCAGGGGTGCGAGCGTTTTTTGCGAGCACCCCTGGTAAGAGATGTCGCGGTTGGTGCCGCGTCAGCGGCACTTGAGCAATTGTGGACTCTATCCAGTGCCGCTGACGCGGCAGGCTTTCGAGAGACAACGTAGACCAGGGGTGCTCGCAAAAAACGCTCGCACCCCTGGCTACCTTCTTGAGAGGCTATCGCGGCGTCGTATCCCCAAACTCCAGACGCGGGCGAAGCCCGTGAGAAAGCGTAGCGTTGTCGGTTGTCGGTTGTCGGTTGTCGGTTGTCGGAGAGTTTGAGTGATGCTCCGTTGCCCTACTCCCCGACTCCCGACACCCGAAAACCGACAACCGACAACCGACAACCGCCTCAGTTCTGCGTCTCCTCGTCCGTCTGCATGTTGTAGACGATGACCCGAGGCATGTTGGGTGGGGCCCACGAGCCCTTGATAAGCTTCTCGTCGAACCAGATGTCCGGCGTACCGGTTCCGGAAACGGTTCCCTGGATGAGCAGGGAGCCGTAATACGCCGCGTTGCCGGTCGAACCGAAATCTCCCTCGTTATAGAAGATTCCGTCGAGAATCACGGAGATCGTTGCCTGGGCACCGTCGAGATCGTACGCGTTCGAGGTGCAATCAGATTGTAAGGATGCGGACGTGCAGACAACGCCGGTATTCTTCGGGAGGAAGGTCTGCGTCGCATTCGGTTCCCAGCCGACGGTGATGCCGTTGCTCGCGTTATTCGAGTAGATCATATTCAGGTAGGGCTCGTGCGGCTCGGAGCAATCGGTCGGCGCGGGATTGGTTCCGTTGTAGGTGGCGGCGGGAATCGTGCAGGGCGCGCCGTAGTCCGCCGTTGCCTGAGCGACACTCTTCCAGACTTTGGGGATGTAGGTGGTTGCAGCCGCATGGCCGGTCGCTCCCGGATCGTAGGACGTCCAGGCCGGGGCCGGCATGGTGACGACGTCGAACCTGCCGTTGCCATTGAGGTCCTGATAGCTGAATGAGCCGTCGCCGGCGCCGACGCGACAGATCGTGCCGCCGCAACTGGTGTCCCAGGAGCTCGTGGCGGTGAGCCACTTCGGATAGCCGATGTCGCGGTAGGGCTCGCCGGGAAAGTTAGCAGCCACGTTCGTCGCGGAGCTGCCGACACCCTTCGTTCCCCAACTGGTGTTGTTGGCGTAGACGAAGCCTTCCATGAGGAAGGAGCCTCCCATGTCCGACGAGTTCCACGACTCGGCGGGAGTCAACTCGGCCGCGCGCGATGCCCCGGTGAGATTCTGCGGATTGATCCCGTCCACCGTATCGAAAAAGAAGACGCCCGGTCCGAGCTGGGCGCCCGGCCCGGGGTTGAGCGAGTTGGCCCAATACGCCTCCGGCTGCGTGGCTCCGATTCCGTTCTTCTTGTATCCACCTCCACCGGCTTTGTCGTACGAGAAGTAATAGATGCCTTTGTACCCGCGGCCCTGCGAGGCGATCTTCTTCCAGAAGTCGTACAGGATCGTCGGGAAGACGACCTTCTTCTGCCAGGGATAGGTATTCGTGCTCTGCCACTGGAAGAAATACGAGGCGTTGGAGGCGGAGTCTTCCTGGTTCGTGTACGAATACGGGTAGCACTGCGGGTTCACACCGGTGGCGGTGGTACCGTCGGCGAGATTGTCACCAACAGACCGCGACCCGAACCAGGGATCGTCGTAGGTTTTGTTCAGCAACTCGTTGAAGTAGTTGATGGTGTCGAACTGGGCTCCGGTAGTCGGCCAAACCTCCGCGCCGACGATGGCCACCGCGGCCGCGCCGCTGCCACCGCCGCCCGAGAACGTTACCGTCGGCGGGGTTGAAGTGGTGTAGGTCGTTACTCGGGTGCCGGTAAGCGTAACGGCGGTCACCACGCCGCCTGAAACAGTGGCGGTCGCCGTCTGGCCGCCTGTAATCGACACGGTGGGCACGGTGCCGTATCCCGATCCTCCGGCGGTGACGATCACCTGCGCGACGCTCCTGCCGGTCTCGTAGCCGTGCTCGAAGTGCGGGCGCTCATACGCATTGGCCCAGGGGATCGAGGAGGGGTTCCGTTTGTTGTCCAGGGTGCCGGTGGAGGTCTCATTCCCCCAATGGACGACGAAGTCGCCGCCGAAGGAGATCGAGGTATTGCTCTGAATCGGACCGCCCGGAATGGGCAGGGGCATCTCGCCGACGACCAGCCGTACGGCATGGGTGGCCATGATGTTCGTGGCCGCTATTTTGGCGGCCCCGGTCAGCGTGCGATTGCGAAACATGGTCGCGGTGACTTTGATGGTGGCGACGCCGAACCGCTCCCCGCCGACCCAGAACTGCTGCGCCGTTCCGTCGGCGTTGGTGGCGGCGCCATTCGGGGTGAGGACTCCACCTACGATCGGCGGCGCGTAGACCTTGATCTCAGTGACTTCGCCATCGCGTTTGTCCTCGGAGTTCGGACCGAGCAGGATGTTGTTGAGCGCATCGATGGTGGTGGAATCGGTGGTGCGATTGATGATCAGATCGGCCGAATTCTCGTCGCCGTAGAAACGGTCGTTGAAGTTTGGGCGGTAAGGCTTATCCAGCAGACGGACCTGTGCAGTCGGCCGGTAGACACCGGTGTTCGGACCGGATACGCGAGTAGTCTTGGTGGCGGCGAGGTTCGTGTTGACTGTCCCGTCGTTCGAGGGCATGCCGCCGCTGGTCTGCGCCCAGACAGGATCCTGGAACCATTCGACCACCAGTTTCGCCCCTGCCTCGGCCACCGCCTCTGTCTGCGTGACGGCCTGCTGGTTCTTGGCGATGGCAGTCTCCGTGGTGGAGATGGCCACGAAGCCGAGACCGAGCAGAGAAAGCCCGACGATGACCATCAGGCTCACCAGGAGGGCTGAGCCGCGGTCCTTGCGAAGGAGTCGTTTCTTACGTCTGGTTTGTTTCATGACATCAGCTCCTAGTCGCACGAGCCCGGATTGTTGCTGCTGGCGGCCTGCCCCACCAGATTGCAGAACTTCGTGACCCCCGGCTCACTGGCGATGGCATAGGCGAGACACACCTTGGTCAGCGGTTGTCCGGCCAGGGCCGGCGGATCATCCTGTTTCCTGTATTGCCAGCGGATGGTGATGGCCAGGGTTCCGCCGCGCGTGGCACTGAGACCGGAAGCCGTCGTCGCTGCCGCGGCGGTCAGTGTGAGGTGCGTGTCGTTCGTAATCGTGGCCACGACGCGCGGACCCTCGCCGGTGATGAAGATGGCATAGCCAACAGCAAGCTCGGTGGTGAAATGGGTTCCTGTGCCGACGATGGCGGTCGTTCCCGCCGTCGCCACCGTCCCGCTGAGCGTCAAAGAACCGGCAATGTTGCCGATACTCGCGGGGATCGTGCGGCTTATGGTGCCGGGACCGACGCCGGTGAAGTTGTCGGTGGTGGCGGGGTAGGCGATGGAGTCGATGGTAATGTCGTTGTGCGTGGTGTCACCGGCCGGGATGACCCATGTGACGCTGATCGGCTCGGAAGCGACCTGCATCGGATCGGTGCCGGTGTTGGTGACCGTGTACGTCTCGCTCAACGTGGTCGTCGAGCCGGCGGTGGCCGACGAGTACGCGACCAGCCCTTGACTGGCAAAGGAGCAGGAGGCGGCAGGCTGATCCTGGACGTACTTGATGTGGATCTCCGTGCAGCCGGTACTGGTGACCACCGTGATCTTGACCGTGTAGATCTGGTTATCCGAGCGATCGGACCAGGTGTACGTGAACGGGGAGGCGATCTTGGTTTGGGAGTCCACCGCGGTCCCGGCGGGATAGGTCGTCACATCGAACTTCACGCTGGTGAGGGTCACACCGCCCGGCGGACTGACGTTGATCGAATCCCCTGCGTTCATGATCCAGGCGGTCCCGGGCGAGTCGGCTGTGGCGCCGGCGTTGGAAGCACCCGACTCGACGATGATCGGGTTGACCGAGCAGGGTGTGGGGAAATCGGCGCGGGCGGAGACCTGTCCCAGCCTGCAGTCGTTTGCGGCGACGGAGTACTCGTAGTACCAGGGTTTGCTGTCTACCGTGTCGATTGCCACGGCGCTCAAGTCGCTATAGGTGGCGGTGCCACTGCTGGCCTGTGAGAATCCCTTGACGTCGAGCGTGCCCGACCCGTTGAAGGTCGTGTCGAGGACGAACGAAGGGTCCGCCTGCTTCTTGCGGTAGCGGGTGAGGCGATACCGATCCACGCCGATGGCGTTGCCCGCGGAGTCGGTGATGGTCTTCCCCCATTGGAGATCGATCTCGCAGTTTGTGGAGCTCGGCGCCGGACAGACTGAGGTGGCGGTATTCGCTTTGAATGCCAGTGGAGCGGTGGCTTGCGCGCTCGAAACATCGTTGGCCATGACGGCGACGGTTGCGCTTTGCCCGACCAGCGGCGCCAGGGTGCTCAGCGAGTCGTTGAGATTGTTGCTCGCGTTATAGGAATTGCTCGCCACGCAGCGGTCGGCGGCCTGCATCCGGTAGTAGTACTGGGTGCAGGTGCCCGGGGGGTAGGCGGACGTCGTGGGGGAGTCATTCCAGACCACGGGCGATCCGGGCGAGGTCACGATCGGCTGGCTGGCGCCGCCGGTGGTCAGAACAGGGACGCTCTGGCCGGCGACCGATGGATCGAAGTTCGGCGTCACACCGCGATAAATGCGGTAGCTGATCTGCTCCTGGGGAGGAATCTTGGTGGCGTCGGTGGTGCAGCCGGCTCCCACGCAGGTTGCCGTCGCCACGGAGGGATCGTTCGTGCTCGGCGACGTCCAGCCGAGCGTGATCGCATAATTCGTCGCATTGGCCGTGGTGATCGAAGCGACCGCCGGTGCCATGGGCTTGGTCGAGTTCTTGGGCTGGATGGACATGACCTGACTGGGCAGGCTGGAACCGTTCTCGTTCTGGGCGATGATGTGGTAGTACCAGGTCAGTGAGGGATCGATCGCTCCGGTGTCCGGGATGATCGCCGTGGTCGCCGAGGGATCGGTAATCGTCAGAGAGCTGGCGAACGCGCCGTTGACGTTCGTATCCCATTCGATCCGATACTGCTCCACCGCCCCGCCGCCGGCCGGGGGCGCCCAGCAGATCACCGGTGCGGCGCACGCCGCGCTGCAGATTCCGGTGATGGTGGGAGGAGAGGGCGCGCTGTTGCTCGGTTCCGGGAAACCGGTCAGCCCCAGGTTTCGCGGGACGACCAACGCCGACAACTGATACTGCCGGTAGCTCTTGATGCTCGCGATTGTCTCAGTCTTCAGCGAATAGCTCGGATCCGGGTTTGCATTCATCCCGACGAGGTTCACGCGAATGGAGGCGATCGTGGTGCGGGACTGCCGGTCGCCGTAATTGGCGGCTGTGCCGGGGCTGTTGGGGTCGTATTGTCCCGCGCCGCCGATGGCGCCGGTGTAGAGCGTGGTCGTCGTTCCGTCCTGGTTGACGAACGTGGCCGTGGCCGGGGTCGACGTCGAGCCATCCGCGTCCCGGGTGCTGGCGATGTCGGTGGCGGGGGGGCCGTCATTGTTCTTGAGCACCGTGGCGCCGTTGAGGTCCGTGTAATAGAAAAAGTTGATGCTGCGGATGTTTTCCGAGACCGGTGTGCCCGGCAGGCCGCTCAGGATGTCGGACAGCGTCTCCCGGTACAGGGTGTAGGGCGGGTTCGCATTCGTGGTGTCGATTCCACAGGTCGAGCAGAGCGCGTTGCTGATCGTGATCAGCGACTCCGCGGAACCGCCCGGATAGGCCGAGCGCGGCTTGCTCGAATCGACGTAGAAGGAGATCTTGCGGGTGTTCTTGGTGTTGTCGGCGGACCGGACGACATAGGCGACGATCTCGTCGTTGCTGGTCGTCACGTAGGGAAAGATCGGTGATCCGGACATCGGATCGAGCGGCGTATACGCCGGCTCGAGACCGTTGCCGGTGGCCGAGGCGGTGTTGTAGTTGAAGTTCGCACGGAACACGACCGCGGTCGTGCCGGCATATTCGATCTGCTCGTCGAACTGCGGGAACTGGCCATTGCCCGTGGGGGCGCCGCCGCGGTTGTAATCAAAGCCGGCCATGCGCAGGTCCGAGACCAGTTTGTCGAAGCCGATGCGCGTGCTCTGCTGCAGGTCAGCCGACTCGGTACCCGACTTGAAGACGCGGTTGCTCCGGTCGTAGACCGTGAGAGCGGCAATCATGATGATGGCGAAGATCGCGGTGGTGACGAGGATCTCCGCGAGTGTGAATCCCCGTTGCTGGTGACGCGCTATGCGGTGCATGGCCTGCTCCCTTACTGCCGGTTCACTTTTGTGGTGTCGAAGAAGGCGTAGCGGCGATGGTTCTTGCCTTCCTCCCACGAGACATAGATGCGGGCCCGGATGAACTGGGCGGTGCTGACCAGCTTGGTGTTGTCCGTTGGGCTCCGCGGGGTGAAGACCATTCCGATCAAGGGGTTGGTCATCAAACTGCCGGTAGTTGCCTGCGGAATCAGCGTGCGCAGCCACTTGGCCATGTATCCGTTCGGATCGTTCGTGCAAGTGATGGCGAAGGGTGTGGTCGCGGCCACCGTGCAAGCGCTCGAGTCACGGGCGATGCTGCCTGTGAAGGAGAGCTGTCCGTTGGAGGCATCCGCGACGCCCTGCAAGGTGACTGTGCCGAGCGTCGCGGCGTCGGTCAGGTTGAAGTTGGTTTGCAGATCCTGCGCTGTCATCGTCGACATGTCCTCCAGGATCTGTGTCCCCGTCGCCGCCGCGACAGTCATCTGTTTGCCGCTGTAGACGTTCCTCCGCCCCATGTAGAAGAGCGTGATGACGGTGAGGAGGACGACGCTGGTGATGGCCATGGCGATCAGCACTTCGACCAGGCTGTAGCCGCGTTGACGTGGTTTCATCGCTGTTCTTTCCTCAATGCGCAAAGACGCGCCCACTCGGCGATACGTCGATCGTGTACTGCGGCTGCGGCACCTTCATGTCCGTCTTCATGATGACCGAAGCTGTCGTCGCACCGGCCGGCATGCCCACGCGGCCGTCCGGGTAGAAGACGACGCTGTAGACGCCGCCGGACGAGGTGAAGGTCTGGCCGGTCGTCGGGAAATAGGCGATGTTCTCGGTGTACCGCGTATAGCCCATGCTCAGCGCTTTCGCGGTGACGTTGGGCTGCGTGAGCTGCGTCCACGTCGTCGAGTTGGTCGTGGCGTTCCCCTGCCAGAAGTCGTAGGCGCGCGAGGCCGTCGTGTTCGACGTAGCCGGCGTGAACGTGATCTTCGTCTGGACTCCCTGCGTGATCGCTCGTTCCCGCACGGTCCGGAGGTCGGAGGTGAAGTTCCGCATCGCCGTCTTCATCTTGTTCGTCTGGAAGTAGGTGACGAAACTCGGAACGGTCACGAGCGCGAGCACTCCGACGATGGCCACGACCGTGAGCATTTCGACGAGTGAGAACCCGGCCTGGCGAGGTTTCCGCGTGTGCATTGGCGCCTCCCTTGTGCGAGCCGGGTGCCACGCACTCGAATCTCGCGTAAGCTTCTGATGGGCATCTACTTTCTCAAATTCAAGACTCGCGCGGGCGAACAGCCGTGGCGCAATATTGGCACATAAAGTAACAGATCATGCGCCGCCGGTGCTCGCCGGCGCGGGGAACTCGATCGTAGCCACCGCCCCTTTCCCGGTCTCGCCCGTCAGGCGCAGCGTCCCCCCGTGCAACAGCACGATCTTCTTCGCCAGCGGCAGCCCCATGCCGAAGCCGCCCGGTTTGTTCGACTGGAACGGCAGAAAGAGGCGCGGTGCGTCGGCGGGATTGAAACCGGCGCCGGTGTCGGCGATCGTCACCGACGGCAGCGGCTCGTCGCGAATGGTCACGGTGATCGATCCGCCGCCGTTCTGCCGCACGGCGTCGGCGGCGTTGCGCAGCAGGTTCTCCAGCGCGCGGCTGAGGAGGACGCGGTCGCCTTCGATGATGGCCGGCGGACCGTGCAATGCCACTGCGACGTCGCCACCGATATCGTCCAGTTGGGCGATCTGCTCGGCGATCAGCTCGCGCAGATCGATCCGTTCGGCGTTGAGCTGCACGGGACGGGCGAACGCAAGGAGACGCTCGATGGCTTGCAGCAGGAGCGCAGCCTCCTTCTCCGCGCTCTGCAGCCGCCCCTCGGCCGCGCTGTCGATGCCGCCTTTGCGCGCCAGCTTCATGTAGCCGAGGATCGTGTGGAGCGAGTTGCGGAACTCGTGGGCGATGCCCGCCGAGATCTCGCCGAGCTGCGCCAGCGTGGTCATGTCCTGCACGCGCGTTTCGAGGCCGCGGATCAGCGTCAGGTCGGTAAAAAGGGCGAGAAAGCCGAGGAAGGTGTCGGATTCCGTGTGGAGCGGCACGGTTGTCAGACCGATGGTGACCGGCTCGCCCGTGGCCGGCTGTACGTCATCGATCTCGATCCGCGTTCTCGCTTCGCGCTGCTCGAAGGCGTGTGTCAGCGCGCTGGCGGAGGCGCGAAGGGGGATGGCATCCGAGAGCGTACGGCCTGTCACCGGCTCCGCTGCGTCGATGCCGAGGATCTCCCGCCCGGCGGCGTTGATGTCGACGATGGCGCCGGCGGCGTCGACGGCGATGAATCCGGACGTGAGGTTGCGCGTGAGCGCGGCCGTGACCCGCTCCAGATCGTCGGCGCGCGTTTTCTCCCGCTCGTGCAGCCGTTTCAGCTCATCCTCCTGGTATTTGAGCGTGGCGATGGAGTTGCGAAAGGTCTCGATGAGATAGGCGGTCTCCTCCTGGTCGCCCGCGCCTGTGCCCAGAGCGCGCGCGTCATCGAGCATCTGTTCGATCGGGCGCGTGATGCGCGGTAGATAGAAGAGCAGCAGCGCGATGCCGAGGCTCGCGGCGGCGATGCAGATACCGGCGGTGAGGAGGTAGGCGCGCCTCGCGGCGCGTCGGGACGAGGCGTCGAATCGGAGCGTGAGCGTGCCGGGGCCGGCCAGCCGCGTCACGACGTCGAAATCTCCGTTCCGCGCTCCCGACTCGATCTTCCGGCCGTCCCGGGCGACGAAACCGATTCCGGCGATGTTGAAATGGCCGCGCAGCACGAGAAACTGCGTGTCGAGCCCCGCTGGCGCGGTGCGGTTCACCGCCTCGGCCGCGACGTCAGCCAGCATCTGATGCGATTGGTCGACGGCCTCCTCGGTGCGCGCCAGATCGGTCCTCATCAGGAGAAGAAGAATGAAGATGAGGACGACCAGAAAGCCGACCAGAAAGCCGAGGAACAACCTCAAGTCCCGCCGGAACCCTACCCGGGTCAGCGGAGCACGAGGGAGAAGTACCATCCGGAAAGTGTATGGCCGAAGAAGAGCACGGCCAAAAAGGCGATGCCGAGGAAAACGCCGAATGGCAGCGCGGCCTGCATTCCCCTGCCGCTGCGCAGCGCCGCGGGAACGCCGATGAGCGCGCCGCTGAGCGCGGCCAGCAGCAGCACGCCGGGAATAGCGCTCCATCCCGTCACCGCGCCGATCATGGCCAGCATTTTCACGTCTCCCAATCCCATCCCCTCGGCGCGCCGCAGAAGCCAGTAGGCGGCGATGATCGTCAGCAGGATGGCCGCGCCGAGGAGCGCCCCGAAGAGCGAGTCGGTCAGCGATTCCGCCAGAACGAGCGAGGGATGGAGAATGCCCAGGCCGAGCGCTCCGGCACAGACACCAAGGGCGATGCCGGGAAGGTCGATGACGTCCGGAAGGATCTGGATGTCGGCGTCGATGTAGATCAGAACGATCGTCATCGAGATGAGCGCCGCCACGAAGACGAAGGCGACGTTCGGGCCGGTGCGGAGAAAGGCCGCCAGGTAGAAGAGGGCATTGGCCAGCTCCACCAGCGGATAGCGCCAGGCGATGCCGGCGCCGCAGGCGCGGCAGCGTCCGCGCAGCACGGCGAAGCTGAGGATGGGGATGTTGTCGTACCAGCGGATGGCCGCGTTGCAGTGCGGGCAGTGACTACCCGGAAAGACGATCGATTCCTCTCGCGGATAACGATGGATGACGACGTTGAGGAAGCTCCCGACGATGGCGCCGATGGCAAAGGCGTAGAAACCGAGGAGGAGGGTCACTGGGGGGCGGATTGTAATGGTTGCTGGGTTGCTGGGTTGCTGGGTTGCTGGGTCTCGTGGTCTCGCAGTCTCGCGGTCTCGCGATGAGACTACCTTGTCACCTCGCTACCTCGCTACCTCGCTACCGCGAGACCCCGATACAAAGCAACTCTGCAACCCAGCAACCTAGCAACCAAGCAACCCTGCTACCCTCCCACCGTGCTCGAAGCCCACCGCGAGCTTCTCCTCGACGGCGTTCGAACGAATGCGTATCGGGATGCCATCCGGCATTTCGTCACCCCGGACAGCGTCGTGCTCGACGTCGGTACCGGCTCCGGGATTCTGAGCTTCTTCGCCTGTGAGGCCGGTGCTCGGCGTGTGTTCTCCGTGGAGGTCCGGCATGCGGCCGATCTGGCCACGTTTCTGACGAAGCACCTCGGCTACTCCGATCGCATGGAGGTGTTCCACGATCGTTCCACGGACATCGAGCTGCCGGAGCCGGCCAACCTGCTCGTCACCGAGACCATCGGGCCGTTCGGTTTCGACGAGCAGATCCTCGGCAGCGTCATCGATGCTCGTACGCGTCTGATCACGCCTGGCGCGACGATCATCCCTCAGCGCATCGATCTCTATCTCGCTCCGGTCGAGGCGCCGGCGCTGTTCGAACGGCATGTCGGCTGGTGGAAGCGGGAGAAGTATGGATTCGATCTCTCGCCCCTGGCCGTCTTCGCTTCCAACCTCGTATACGTTGCCAATGTCGATGCCGGCTCGTTCCTGGCGCCACCCGCGAGGGTGATCTCGACCGATCTGGCGACCGTGCCCAGCGCCAATGTCTCCGGACGCGCCCACTTCGATACCACCCGCTCCGGCCTGCTCTGCGGTTTCACCGGCTGGTTCCGCGCCACACTCGCTCCCGGCGTGGAGCTTTCGAACGAGATACCGGAATCGACTGCCTGGAGTCATGCTTTCCTGCCGCTGGAATCGCCGCTGGCGGTTGATTCGGGAACAGCCATCGACATCGATCTGGAAGGCGCTGACGGGAGATCGTGGCGCTGGAGTGGACTGATCGGCACCCCAATCCCTGTGCCCTTCGATCAGATGACGGTGCTCGCCGCGCCCCCCTGCTACGACGCGCGGAGACAATGACACTTTAGACATTGTTAATGTCCTCGTTGCGCCATACACTCCGCCGTCGCGCCGCAAGGCGCCCAGGGGAGAGCAAGGCTTGACTGAGGATCCGGCGGCGATTCATCACGAACGAGAAGAACCGACCGGTCGCCGCCTCCTGTCGCTCTCTCTGCTGGCCCTCGGCATCGTCTACGGCGACATCGGCACCAGCCCGCTGTACGCGATGCGGGAGTGCTTTTACGGCTCCCATCCGGTGGCGCTGACGCCGGCGAACGTCCTGGGCGTCCTCTCGCTCATCTTCTGGTCGCTGGTCATCGTGGTGATGATCAAGTACCACGTCTACGTCCTGCGGTTCGACAACCGCGGCGAAGGCGGAATCCTGGCCCTGATGGGGCTCGTGGGCATGGACAAGTCGCGAGGCCCGGCTGTGCGCTCGATGCTGATCGTTCTCGGCGTATTCGGTGCGGCCCTCCTCTACGGCGACGGCATGATCACGCCGGCCATCTCCGTCCTCAGCGCCGTGGAAGGTCTCGAGATCGCCACGCCGTTTTTCAAGCCGTACGTCATCCCGCTCACGATCATCGTCCTCATTCTTCTCTTCTTCTTTCAGCGGCGGGGCACGGCCGGCGTCGGCGCCGTTTTCGGACCGATCATGCTGGTCTGGTTCTCCACGCTGGCGCTGATGGGAATCCGCGGCATCCTCTGGCAGCCGTCGGTTCTCTTCGCGCTGAATCCGATCCATGCCGTCCGCTTTTTCATCGCCAACGGGATGCAGGGCTTCCTCGTCCTCGGTGCGGTTTTTCTCGTCACAACGGGCGGCGAGGCTCTCTACGCCGACCTCGGACACTTCGGCGAGAAGCCGATCCAGCTCGACTGGTTCAGCATCGTCGGCATCTCGCTCGTTCTTCACTATTTCGGTCAGGGGGCGCTGCTGATCCGGCAGCCGTCGGCAGCGCACAACCCGTTCTACCTGCTCGCGCCGAAGTGGGCGCTCTATCCGCTCGTGGCCCTGGCCACGATGGCCACTGTCATCGCCTCACAGGCCATCATCTCCGGAGTGTTCTCACTGACGCGCCAAGCCATCCAGCTCGGATACCTGCCGCGGATGGCGATCATCCATACGTCGCGCGCGGAGATCGGGCAGGTCTACATCCCCTCGGTGAACTGGATTCTGATGTTCGCCACGATCGCGCTCGTGATCGGCTTCCGCAGCTCGACGAATCTGGCGGGTGCCTACGGCCTGGCAGTCAGTATGACCATGATCATCACCACGGTCCTGGCGTACGTGGTGGCGCGCGATCTCCTCGGCTGGAGCGTGCTGACAGCCAGCGCGGTCACGGCTGCGTTCTTGTTCTGCGATCTGGCGTTCCTGGGCGCGAATCTGGTCAAGATCGCCGACGGCGGCTGGTTCCCGCTGCTGGTGGCCACAGTCGTATTCACCATCATGACCACCTGGCGCAAGGGCCGGCAGATTCTCAACGTGCGTCTCGGCGAGGACTCCCTCTCAGCCGCCGACTTCGTTAAGTCGCTGCGCGTACACCCTCCCCTGCGCGTCCCCGGGACGGCCGTCTTCATGCACCGCACCGGCGGGATGGTCCCCCCCGCCCTGCTTCACAGCCTGAAACACTACAAGGCGCTCCACCGGCAGGTGATGCTCCTGACCGTATTGACCGAGGAGGTTGCGCATCTCCGCGACGAGGAACGCCTTGACACCGAAGACCTCGGCGAAGGGATCTATCGCATCACCTGCCGCTACGGCTACATGGAGGAGGCTGACATCCCCGCTCTGCTGGAGCGCGTGAGCAAGGAGCTCCACCTCTCCATTCCGCCGATGGACACGACCTACTTCCTCGGCCGCGAGACGCTGATCGTCACCGCACGCCCGAGCGGAATGGCCATGTGGCGCGAGAAGCTCTTCGCCTCCATGACGCGGAACGCCGAAAGCGCCGCGCGCTTCTTCAGGCTGCCGCCGAACCGGGTGGTGGAGCTGGGGGCGCAGATCGAGTTTTAGAAGAGGGGCTGGCCTGCTAGGATATAAGGTCTGCGGCGTATGGTTCGAGACCCGCTTGACTACTGCGTTGGGTTTGATTGGGATGACGCGAACATTGACAAGAATTGGGCATCGCACCGCGTCGCGTGGTGGGAGTGCGAAGAGGTCTTCTTCAACCGTCCGCGGCCGATTTTCGACGATGCCAGCCATTCGAAATACGAGCTGCGTTCTTACATTCTTGGGCAAACAAACACCGGACGTTGGCTCTTCGTCTCATTCACCATCCGTCAGGATTTGATCCGGCCGATATCAGCGCGCGAAATGAATGCGCGTGAGCGGAAAACATATGCCATCCACACGAAAAAAGATCCCGACGTTCAGTAGCGAAGACGAAGAGCGTGAGTTCTGGTCTCACGCGGACTCCACCGAATACATCGACTGGTCAAAGGCTAAAGAGCGTCCCCTATCGCGACTAAAGCCGACTCTTCGGACGATTTCCATTTCGTTGCCGGAGTCCGTGGTCGTCGAATTGACCCGGTTGGCGAGCAAGCGGGACGTATCGTACGAGTCGCTCGTCAAGACCTATCTGGTCGATCGTATTCAAGCTGAACGTGAAGCAGAGAAGCGCCCGCCACCGTCTCGTTGATGCGGGCTGGCTGCGATGCGAATGCGGATTGCCCTACGGCCTGACCGCGCGATGGCGTGATGGCGGGGCAGCGGGGCTGAGTCGAAGTTGCAATGGGCCGATGTCCTGCCGGGCTGTCGCGCCGCGCGAACCGAATGCACCGGTTTTGGAACTACCGCCGCGAGGCTGACCGGTCTGAAGAGTCCGAACCGCTAGCCAAGCTCACGTTGAGACTCGTGGCCGCTGGTCGCCATTCTTGGGGCGACGTCAGCATTTCGGATGTACGATCGCCCACGTTCACCGCTGACGCACGACCACTCCGCTCTTCATCACGAAGACGACCTTCTCCAACACCTTTACGTCTTTCAGCGGATCTCCGTCGATGGCGATGACATCGGCGACCTTCCCCGCATCGAGCGAGCCGGCGTCGACGCCGAGGAGCAGCGCGGCGTTGGTCGTGGCCGTCTGGAGCGCCTGGAGAGGCGTGAGGCCGGCAGTGACCAGAGCCTGGAACTCGCGGGTGGTGAACTTTGGTTCATCGTCCAGCCCGAAGGCGATCTTCACGTGGTGGCGCAGGGCGCGCTCGAACGCCGGCTGCTGATAGCGGAGGATCGCCTTCCCCTTTTCCAGCATGATCGGCTCCTGGCCCATCGACAGACCGATTTCCACACCGCGCTGGAACGTTTCCAACGTCGGGACGAGCCAGGTTCCCCGCTCGGCCATCAGTTGCGCGGTTTCCTCGTCGAGCATCGTGCCGTGCTCGATCGAATCACGCCGGCGCGGACCGCGGCGGTAATGCCGGCCGTCCCTTCGGCGTGGGCCATCACCTTGCGGCCGGCACGATGCGCGACCTCGACGGCAACCTTCATCTGCTCGTCGCTCAACTCCTGCACGTTGTAGTCGCTCAGCGAGTCCTCGACACCGCCGGTGGCCATCAGTTTGATCCAGTCGACGCCGTTGCGGAGATCGTGGCGAACGGCCACGCGCATCTCATCCGGCGTGTCGGCGATGTTGGGAAGCTTGACCATGGGGACGTCTGGCGCCAGCGGGTTGAGGTCGTTGTGCCCTCCGGTGACGGAGATCGGAACCCCTGCCGCGAGGACGCGGGGGCCGGCGAAGGCACCTCGGGCAAAGGCATTTCGCAACGCGATCGTGTCGTACGCGGGATCGGTCGTCCCCGCGTCGCGCACGGTGGTGAAGCCGCGCTGCAGATAGGTCTGCGCATTCTTCAGCCCCATCAGGGTCTTCTCGGGAGAAGAGCGCCGCAGGTTGCTGGTGGCCGAGAAGTCGTTCCAGTCGGACTCCAGATGGACGTGACAGTCGATGAGGCCCGGGAGAACCGTGGCATCGCCAAGCTCGATGACGCGCGTTCCCTTTGGCGCGCTCCTGTCGATCGAAACGATCCGGTCGCCACGGACGACGACGTATCCCTCGCTCGCTGTCCCACCGCGGATGTCGAGCACGTGGCGCGAGTGAATGGCCAGAGATGCCGGCTCCTCGGCGACCGCTCCGGCCGCGACGAGCAGAGAGATGAAGATGGCGGAACGCGTGATTCGCATCGATCCTCCAGGATTGGTGTTCGCCGAAGACTACCGATGTCGAGCTCTCGACGGAATGACGCGCGTCTGCTATTACTGAGCGACCGCGAAAATCGGGGAGCGGTCGCCGTGCCACCTACATTTGCGAACGGCAAGATCTGCTACATGAACCCACTGCATTTGCGACCTTGCTTCCGGCTCGTGATCGCGCTCGCTGTGTTCCTCTCAATGGGCGGCGCTCTGCAGGCGCAGCAGCCGTTCCAGCGACAGGCCGAGGTCAAACCCGACCAGCCGCTTGCCGGTGAGACACAAGCACTATGGAATGTCTACGAGCGCGCCGTGATCGACTCCTCCATCTATCAACGCTGGTACGTGCGCCCTCTGCGGCCGCTCACACCCGACGAACACGGCCAGGTGCTCGTGGCCATGGTCACTTCCAAAGATGGCAAGGTGGGAGACACCATGACCGCCGGCACGTATGGCATGTGGGTCACCGGCGTCCCCGAGGTGCAGACGATCTGCCGCGGCTTTCGCGGCGACGTGACCATGCAGTTGCGTCAACTGCTCGGTCTCCCACCCGATGCGGACGCGCCGCGGGTCCTCGTGCTCAAGGCCGCGGCCGCCGACCTGTTCCGCCCGGCACCCGACGACAGCACGAACACGCCGCTCCCGTGCAAACCCCTGCCCGATGCCTCGATCCCCGCCGACTGCGGCAACGCCTTCCCGTCGACGACGTCTCCGGCTCACTATCAATGGATGGCCGTCGAGACTCTCTATCTCCACACGATCCCGAACGGCTACCCCTGGACGCACCTCGGCTACACCTACAACTGGGCCCCCGGTGCGGACCGCTATGGTGCTTCCGAATACATCGTGCGCCCGAACGCGAAGGCGGTGATCGTGGAGAATGCGCCGACGGTGAAGTACTGCGCGGCGCCGTAGACGATTTCGGGCCACCATTCACGCGCGCGGCCTGTTGCGTGTGTCTCGACCAAACACTTGAATCGTCCAGATGACGTCGCTTCACCGAGACTGCAGGCGAGCGAACCGACACCGATCGTCTGGCCGAGTTTCAATCGCCCGATCCCGCTCACTCCGGCGTGATGTACGCCCCCGTGATCCCGCCGTCGACGACGAACGACGTCCCTGTAATGAACGACGACTCGTCGCTGGCGAGGAAGAGCGCGGCGTTGGCCATCTCCTCGGGACGGCCGAAGCGGCCCATTGGAATGTGGACGAGGCGACGGTTGCGGCGGACGGGATCGGATAGCAGCTCGGCCAGAAGCGGCGTCTCGACGGGGCCGGGGCACAGAGAGTTGGCGCGGATGTTCTTTCTCGCGAACTCGACGGCGATCTCGCGCGTCATGGCCAGGACCCCGCCTTTGCTGGCCGTGTAGGCGATCTGGGGTGCGGCGGCGCCCATGATGGCCACGAAGGAGGCGGTATTGATGATCGAGCCGCCGCCGGCACGCAGCAGCGCGGGGATGGCGTACTGGCACCCGAGGAACACGCCTTTGAGGTTGACGTTGATCACTATGTCCCAGATCGCCTCGGTGGTGTTGGTGACCGAGTCGTCGTCCGGATGAAAGATGCCGGCGTTGTTGAAGACGACGTCGAGCCGGCCAAAGCTCTCCTCGGCGAACCGGACCATTCCCTCGGCATCGGCGGCTTTGGAGACATCGGCAGCATAGGCGCGCGCGTTCGCGCCGATCTCGCGCGCCGTGGCCTCGGCGGAATCGCGGTTGACATCGACGACAACAACCTTCGCTCCCTCTTTCGCGAAAAGGAGACAGGACGCTTTACCGATGCCCGAGCCGCCTCCAGTGATGAGGGCTACCTTGTTTTCCAATCGCATGCTCATTTCACTCTTCACCCTTCACTCTTCACCCTTCAATTCACGCCATCTCAAAATACCGCCGCCGTTCCCAGTCCGTGACGACGGAGTCGAACTTCCGCTGTTCGGTGCGGAAGAAGTGAAGGTAGTGATCGACGACGTTCTCGCCGAAGGCCTCGCGCGCGAAGGTGCTCTCGGCCAGCGCGGCGATCGATTCGTTGAGCGAGCGCGGTACGTGCGGCAGATCGGAAGCCGCTTTGTAGACATCGCCCTCGAAGGCCGGCGGCGGCTCGATGTGATTGGCCACGCCGTCGAGTCCCGCGGCGATGGCAGCGGCGAAGGCGAGGTAGACATTCGCGTCGGCGCCAGGGGCGCGGCATTCGACGCGGAGCGATGGGCCGTTGCCGACGATGCGGAAGCCGGCGGTGCGATTGTCGAAGCTCCAGGCGATGCCGGTCGGCGCGAAGGAGCCGGCCACGTAGCGTTTGTATGAGGCGGGATACGGCGCGAAGAATGCGAACAGCTCGCGGATGTGCTTCATCCATCCGCCGAGGAACCAGCGGAAGGTCGAGGAACAACGGACCGAGCCGAGCTGCTCATCGCCGGCAAACATCGCCTTCTTCCCCGTCTCGTCCCAGAGCGACATGTGGATGTGGCAAGAGGAGCCGGCGTAGCGCTCGTCCCACTTGGCCATGAAGGTGATGGCGTGGCCCTGCTGCCAGGCGATCTCCTTCGCTGCCTGCTTGTAGATCGAGTGGCGGTCGGCCATCTCCAGCGCGTCGGAGTAGCGGAGGCCGATCTCCTGCTGGCCCGGCCCCCATTCACCCTTCGAAGACTCCACCGGCACGCCGGAGCGTTCCAGGTGCGAGCGGATGGCGCCGATGAGATGCTCTTCCTTCGTCCCCTGGAGGATGTGGTAATCCTCGATGAGGCGGCCGATCGGCGTCGGATTGATGAAGCTTTTTTCGGCGACGGCCTCGTAGGAATCCTTGAAGACATAGAGCTCGAGCTCCGAAGCGGCCATCGTCGTGAATCCCATCGCCGCGGCCCGGGCGATCTGACGCCGAAGCATGCCGCGCGGCGCGACAGGGACCATCTCGTGCCCGTGCTCCTGGTAGACGTCGCACAACACGAGCGCCGTCTTCGGTAGCCACGAGGCCACCCGCAACGTCTCGAAATCGGGAATGGGCCGAAAGTCGCCATACCCCTTCGCCCAGGAGGTGAAGGCATAGCCCGGCACCGGATCCATTTCCATGTCGCAGGCCAGGAGGTAATCGCAGGCGTGGAGTCCGTGCGCCATCACCTCATCGACGAAGAAGCGTCCCACGAGCCGCTTGCCGACGAGCCGCCCGTACATGTCAGGAAACGCGGCGATGACGGTGTCGATCTCGTCGTCTGCGACGAGGCGTTTGAGGGTGTCGGTGTCGATGCGGCCTTGCATGTGCTTGTCACCTCGTAGCGCCGGCGGCCCGCCGGCTGGACCGCCGCCGGCTCGGCGGCAGATTCTCGTCCTCCAAAAACCACCGGCGAGCCGCCGGTGGGCCAGCCGCCGAGCCGGCGGCGCTATGAGCGATCGGCAACATCCACATAAACCGTCTTCCACTCCGTATACGCATCGAGCGCCACCAGACCCAGTTCACGTCCGATGCCGCTTTGTTTCACGCCGCCGAACGGCGCTTCGAGATGCACGCTGTTTCCCGAGTTGATGGAGATGTTGCCGGTCTCGAAGGCGCGAGCCACGCGCAGGGCGCGGCCGATGTCGCGCGTCCAGATCGAGCCGGAGAGGCCGTACGGCGAGTCGTTCGCCATCCGTACGGCATCGTCCTCGGCATCGAACGGCATGACGGCCACGACCGGGCCGAAGATCTCCTCACGGGCGATCGTCATCTCCGGCGTCACGTCGACGAAGACCGTCGGGTCGAGGTACGTCCCGACTCCTTCGCGCACGAGGCCGCCCGTGGCCACGGTCGCTCCCTCGGCGCGTCCCGCATCGATGTACGACAGGACGCGCTCCCGATGGGCGGCGGTCACGAGGGGACCCATCTCGGTTTCCTCGGCCAGCGGATCGCCGACGTTCACCGTTTCAAATGCCTCGACCAGCGCCTTCATGAAGCGGTCGTAGATCGTCCGCTGCACGAGCACACGGCTGCGCGCGCAGCAATCCTGGCCGGCATTGCCGAGCGATGAAGAGACAGCCGAAGCGACCGCACGATCGAAATCGCAATCGTCGAAGATGAGATTGGCCGACTTTCCGCCGAGCTCCAGGCTTACCCGTTTGATGTCACGCGACGCCAGTTCCATGACCCGCCTGCCGACCTCGGTCGATCCGGTGAAGGCCACCTTGCGGACGAGCGGATGCGTGAGGATGGCCTCGCCGGCGATTGAGCCCTCCCCGGTCAGGACGGTAAGGACGCCTTCCGGTATCCCCGCCTCCAGAGCCAGCTCGGCGAGGCGAATGGCCGTGAGCGGCGTCTGTTCCGCGGGCTTGAGAACCACCGTGTTCCCCATCGCCAGCGCCGGCGAGGCCTTCCACGCCGTGATGGCGATGGGAAAGTTCCACGGCACAATGATCCCGCAGACGCCGACCGGCTCGCGGAATGTCATCAGCACGCCGGGCGCCGCGCCTGGGATAGTCTGACCGCCTATTTTGTTCGTCGTCCCCGCGTAATACTCGAAACAGTTCGCGGCCAGCGCAACCTCATCGCGCGAACCGCGAATCGGTTTCCCAACATTGCGCGACTCCAGCCTCGCCAGCTCCTCGGCATGATCCCGAATGAGCCGAGAGAGATTCATCAGCATCCGCCCACGCTCGCGCGTGTTGACAGCACGCCACGCCGGAAACGCCTCCGCTGCACGCCGGACCGCACGATCGACATCCTCGGCGGTCTCTCGATGGACGGAGGCAAGCGTTCCCCCAGTCGCCGGCTCGATCAGGCTGAATGCGGACACGCGATCAGGCTAGTGCAAAAACCAGGCTCGGGGAACTCTCACCCGATCATCCGCAGATGACGCAGATGTACGCAGAGTCTGCTCTCCTTGGGAGCACCTTGAAACGTTAGCTCGGTCACGGTCACTACCAGCAAAACGTGGAATGATGCACGCGGAGGTTTCTCTCATGCTCAAACGAACCGTCCGGTTCTCGTCCCTGCTTCTTCTGGTGGCGGCACCGCTCTTTCCGCAGGCGTTGACCATCGGCCCAGGCTTCGGCGGCAGTCCGAATTCGAGCGATTCAGTCGTCGGGCCCGTGCGGACCGACATCGATCTTTCGCAACCGGCCAGCGCCACCGGATCGGTGACCTCGGTGCACGTGTACTGGTCGTCCATCGGCTGCACGAACGCGCTGAAGATCAAGTTCTTCCGGCGCAGCGGGAACACTTTCACGATGACGGCCGAGCGCGGGCCCTTCACGTCAACGGCCAGCGACATGACCCTGGCAATGTCGCCGGCGGTACCTGTTCTGCAGGGAGATCTGATCGGCGTCGCCCGTGTGGCAAACTGCGGGAATCCAGTGGCTTTCGTCGGCATCGTGACCGGCGGCTGGGTTGCCTACGCCTCTGACGTGACAGGCAGTGTCGATCTGGCCTCGGGGCTTGCCGTCAGCGGGTCACTGGCCCTCGGCGGCACCGGCACCGCCACGGAGCAAATCCGAGGGTTCATTCCGGTGGTCGGCTCAGCGGCCGGCAGTAACGGATCGAACTTCAAGACCTCGCTGCAGCTTCTCTACGGCGCGCCGGGATCGACCGGTTCGATCACCGGCAAGCTCGTCTTCCATCCCTCGAGCACCAGCGGCACGTCGTCGGATCCGACCGTCACGTACAACGTGGCTGCCGGCCAGGTCGTGACCTATTCCGACATCGTGGCCACGTTCAGTCGCTCGGGACTGGGCAGCATCGATCTCATCACCGCGTCCGGCGCCACGAAGCCGGTGATCATCACGCGTGTCTACAACGACGCCGGGACGTTAGGCACCTCGGGCCTGACCGAGGACACCATCGATCCCGCGGATCCGCGCGTCATCAACGCCGGTTTCACGGCCTTTCTGGTCACACCGGTCGATCCCACGAAGACGCGGTTCAACATCGGCGTCCGTACCGGCTTTTCAGGGGCGACGCTGACGGCGACGCTGCGCGACACCAACGGCTTGACTTTGAAGACCGTCACCAAGACCTACCAGCCGAACTGGTTCGAGCAGGTTGACGCGAATGGGGCAACTCCGGCGTCGTTCTTCGGCCTCACGGCCGTAGGCGCGAATCAGTCAATCTCCATCAACGTCTCCAGCGGCAGCGCGATCGTGTACGGATCGACGACCGACGACATCACGAACGATCCGAACATCCAGTTCGCCGTGGCGCTGTTCGGGATCGCGTAGACCCATTCACTCGGGAGCCGGCATGTCCAGTGCCGGCTCCCCACCGAGCGTGTGCCAGGTGATTGCGGCGAGCACGATCAGCGCTCCGCCGATGGCGTATGCGGACGGCCTCTCACCGAGAAAGAGGAAGACCCAGATCGGATTCGACACCGGCTCCAGCATGCCGGTGAGCGATGCCTGCGTTGCCGTGACGAAGGCGAGACCGTGGACGAAGAGGACGTAGGCGAGCGCGATCTGGAACACGCCGAGGAACGCCAGGACGGCGAGTGAGCGCGGCGTGATGGCCAGGTCATGCGCGACGAACGGCAGGACGGCCAGAGCACAGAGGACGTTACCCCAGGTCACTGCCGACTGCGCCGCGCCGTGCTCGCGGCGCAGCACGAGGATCAACGCGGCGAAGAACACAGAGGATACGAGGGCCATGGCGTTGCCGGCCATGCCGCGCGCCTCGAAGCGGCCGACGAAGAAGAGTGCCATGCCTCCAAAGGCCACGGCTACGGCGATGACATCGCGTGTTCGCATCGGCTCGCGCACGACGATCGGCGAGAAGAGCAGCACCCAGACCACGCCCGCGTACTGGAGAAAGATCGCGTTCGCCGCTGTGGTCCATTTCGTGGCGATGACGAAAGTGGTCAGGCATGCCGCGTAGCTGACGATGGCGATGGCGAACGCCGCGGTCGACTTCCACTTCCGCCGCCCCCAGACCCCGCGCCCGAGGAAGAGCATCAGGGCGACGGCGGCGAAGAGAGAACGGTAGAACGTCACCTTCAGCCAGGAGTCGGCCATGTACTTGATCCCGATTCCGGCGGTCGACCAGAGCAGCGCCGCCGCGGCGATGAACAGAATGCCTTTGCGGCGCGCTTGCATGGAGGGGGATTGTACGGGGGTAGCGCGGTCTCGCGGGGTTGCGGTCTCGCGGTCATGCGGTCTCGCGGTTGCCGGAGTTGCCATGTTGTGGTCATCCTTCTCGGCTGACCATTTCCTTTCAACAACCGACAATGCGGCGACATCGCGACCGCGAGACCTCGTTACTGCGCTACCGCGCGACCTCAGTTATAAGACGCGCCGCTGTCGTCGAAGCGAGAGCGGAAATCGCTCTCCGCGGGCGGGCAGGGAAGCGGATCATCGGGCGGCGGTACGACGAGTGCGCATTCACGAACCACGTCAGCCAGCGTATCGATCTCCAGCGGCTTGTTCACGGTGGCGCTGACGAGTGTTGCTTCGACCGACCGCGATTGATTGGGATCGAGAACCGCCAGGATGAGTGTGGACCGGTCGGGGCGTTCCTCACGAAATCGCCTCAGGAACGTGAAGCTTCCATCGTCCGGCAGACCCATGTCGATGAGGATCAGGGCGTAGTCGCAGAGTCGCGTCTTGCCGAGCGCGTCCTCCGCATCGACGGCTGTGTCAACGCCGAGGGGCTGATGGCGGAGGATCGTGAAGAGCATGATGCGCAGGGCGTCGTTGTCTTCGATGATGAGAACTCTCGCATCTGTGGCTGGCATAGCTATCGTCCTTTTTCGATAGCCATTCTCAAAAGGTGTGCCAGCCGAGCTGAGGGGCGGAAATCAAGAACGCTGCGCTGCATGTCATGGCACAGACAAGTGTGTCCGTGCCAAGTCCGACCGGAGCTCGTGCTGCTGGTGGTTCCAGGCGGAGCCCCCTCACGGCCAGCGGAATTGCATCATCCGCGCGGAGCGTCAACCGCATGAACGATCGGCCGCGCAAGTTCCGGCCGGACTGGAGAGTCCGGCCTACGTCCAGCCGCCTCCGGCGGTGTATTTTGGGGCTGGCGTATGGGCAATGCGCCCGCCGCTGACGCAGAAGGCGGCCGTGGATTAGACGCATCTCGATCACCGGCCCATGATGACGTAGGTTTTTTGATCCGCAGATGACGCAGATGAACGCAGATGAAGGGTAGCGACGGCCGCCGGCAGGCGGGCCGCCTGCGGCTAGGCTTTCATCTCTCGATCTGCATCATTCGCGGATCAAGATTTCTGTTCTACGTAGAATTGATCTGATACTTTTGAGAATCAATCTGATCATAGTTATGATGAATTCGATACTCTGTCGAATCGATTTGTTCCTTCACAGACGTAATCTGATGATCAGGAGAATCATCTGGTCCTTCAGAGAATCAATCTGATGATCAGGAGAACCATCTGCTCCTCCGGAGAATCAATCTAATGATCGGAAGAATAATTCGGTTCTCCGTAGAGTAGATCGTATTATCGATAGAACCATTTCGTTCCTCGATAGCAGCGAATCGATAATCAGTAGAATTATTTTGATACACGTTAGAACCAGTTTGATGATCATGAGTACCAGTTCATTCCTACGTAGAATCACGTTGATGCTACTGCAACACTAGTGTGTTCAATAAGTTACATGAACTTTCAGGCTGGCGCCTGCCCTGAGCGAAGCCGAAGGGTCCCGCCGGCAGACCCGGCGGCGTCTCGCCGCCGGGTTTACGAGTGAATGTTTCGAGTCTCGCCGGCTCGCCGGCGGGACCCCGCCGCCAAGACGCCGGAGGCGGCTCGACGTAGGTCGGACTCTCCAGTCCGACCGGAGCTCGCGCGATTGTTCGTTCATGCGGCTGACCCTCCGCGCGGATGATGCAATTCCACTGGCCGTGAGGGGCTCCGCCTGGAACCACAAGCCGGTCGGACTGGAGAGTCCGACCTACGTACGAGCCGCCTCCGGCCGCTTAGGCACAGACAAATGTGTCTGTGCCCAGGGCGCGCAGCGCGCGCCCTGGGTTGCCACGTTACTGCCTGGCTTCGCGCTGGTCGCGCTGACCGGCATTCATCGACTTCGCCGGCCTCGATTCGGCGATCGCACCCAACATCTCCCGGTTGAACGCCGGCAGATCATCGGGCTTGCGGCTGCTGATCAGATTGCGGTCGCGGATCACCTCGCGGTCCTGCCAGTCCGCGCCGGCGTTGCGCATATCGTCATGCAGCGTCGGCCATGTCGTGATGCGACGTCCCTGCACCAGACCGGCGGAGATGAGCAGCCAGCCGCCGTGGCAGATCACGGCGATCGGTTTACCGGCCTGGTCCATCTCCTGGACGAATTGCTGTGCGCGGCTGTCGATGCGCAGAGCGTCGCCATTGATGACACCGCCCGGGAGGACGACGGCATCAAACTCCGAAGCATTGGTTTTCGAAAGCGGCAGGTCGACCTTGAACTTGTCGGCCTTGTCGTAATGCCTGAATCCCTGCACCTCGCCGTTCTTCGGGGACACGAGAACCGTCTTCGCCCCCGCCTTATCCAGCGTCTCCCGCGGACTGGTCAACTCAATCTGCTCAAAACCATCGGTGACGAGGATTGCTACGCGTTTGCCTTTCAGGTCAGACATGGTGTGTTACCTCCGGCCGGAGGTGCATGCAAGAAGGAGACACTCAACCGTGAAAAACCAGAAACCAGAAACTAGAAACCAGAAACCAGAAACAACGAAGCAACTCCTTCTGGTTTCTGGTTTCTGGTTTCTGGTTTCTGGTTTTATTTCTGGTTTCTGGTTTTACTTCACCAGCCTGGAGATCTCGCGGAACTCATCCGTCCCCGAGTTCACGGTCAGCTCGAACAGGACCATCTCCGTGGAGCTGAGCCTGGCTCCGTCGAAGAGCATGCGGCGGATGGCGACGTCTTTGTTGGCCGGGGTGCGGGAGGAGATGGCGTCGGCGACGATGGTGACGTCGTAGCCGTTGGCGAGCAGGTCGCCGACGGTCTGGTAGACGCAGACGTGCGCCTCGATGCCGGCGATGATGACCTGTTTGCGGTGCAGATTGCGCATGGCCATGACGAACTCGGGGCAGCCGAAGGCGGAAAAGCAGCTCTTCTCGATCGGCTCGTAGCCGGATGTCTCCTCGAAGGCGCGGCGGATGACCGGCACGGTGGGACCGAGTCCCTGGACGTACTGCTCGGTGAGGATGGCGGGGATATCGACGATCTTGCTCCCGCGCACGAGCCTGTCGAGATTGCGCTCGACGGCCTCCCGGTCGTCGATGACCGGCATCAGCTTCTGCTGCACGTCGATGACGACGAGGAAGGCGTCGGCGCGGTGGAGTCTCGCCATACGTAAGAGACTACACGATCACGTGCAAAGGGCGTTGTCCGCGCAGAAACATGGCCACGTCCGTGGCCGCGATCCGAGCCATGGCCGCCCGGGTCTCCTCGGTTGCCGAGCCGATGTGCGGCGCGAGGACGACATTCGGCATGCCCAGCAGGCGCGGGTTCACGTTCGGCTCGTCTTCGTAGACGTCGAGACCGGCGCCGCCTAGCTGACCCTCATCGAGCGCATCGCAAAGCGCCCGCTCGTCGACAAGCCGGCCGCGCGATGTATTGATGAGGAACGCCCCGCGCTTCATGGCCCAAATGGAATTGGGATTCATGAGATGCCGGGTCTCGTTCGTGAGCGGAGCGTGGATGGAGACGACGTCGCTCGTGGCCAGCAGTTCGTAGATCGGTTCGCCGCGGCGGGTTCCCGTAACCAGCATGCCGAACGCACGGGCCCGTTCCGCCACGGCTTTGCCGATCCGCCCCATGCCAATGATGCCGAGACGTTTCCCGGTCAGGCTGGTACCGAGGAGGTGCAGCGGCTCCCAGACGCACTTCCCGCTCGTGCGCACCTCGCGATCGCCCTCGACGACGCGGCGCATTACCGCGAGGATGAGGGCCATGGTCAGATCGGCCGTGGCCTCGGTGAGCACGCCGGGCGTGTTCGTGATGGTGATGCCGAGCTCGCGCGCGGCATCGATGTCGATGTTGTTGTAGCCCACCGCGAAGTTGGCGATCATCCGGAGGCCGGGATTCGCGGCCAGGACGTTGCGGGTAAGTGGATCGCTGAGGAGCGTGATGGCGGCGTCCGCTTCGCTCAGGATCGTGATCATCTCCTCTTCGGAACGCCCCTGCTCCGTCGGATGCTCGACGAAGTCGCACAGCCCCGAGAGGATCTCGCGCGCATTGGAAGGGTACTTCGCCGTGAGGACGACAACCGGCTTCATGTGCTTTTCTTCGCCATCAGCCAACCGATGAGAAAGATCGCACCGCCGATGAAGAGCAGGCGCACTTCCATTGTCACATTGTCCTTCAGAAGGCCGGTGAGCAAACCGATCGGAAGAATGATCATCCCGATGAACTGGAGGGAGCGGCCGAGGAGGGAAGCCATAGGAAGTAGATTAGTAGATTAGTCGATCAGTGGATTTGTGGATTTGTGAGTGGATCGGGACGCGGTGCGACCGCGCAGCCCTAATCTACTAATCTACTAATCACTGATCCATGAATCACGGATCCACCGTAATCGTCACCACCCGATCCCCGCGCTCGGTCTGATCGACCACGGCCGTCATCCCGGCGGTGACGCGGCCGAAGATCGTGTAGCCGCCGTCGAGGTGCGGCTGCGGGGAGTGCGTGATGAAGAACTGGGAGCCGCCCGTGTCGGGGCCGGAGAGGGCCATGCCGACGGCAGCGCGCGTATACTTCTGCAGGTTGATCTCGTCGCGGATGGCGTAGCCGGGACCGCCCTCCATATCGTTGCGCGGGTCGCCCCCCTGGATGACGAAGTTGGGGACGACGCGCATGAACGAGCTGTTGTCGAAGTACTTCCCGCGGGCGAGCCGCGCGAAGTTCCAAGTCGTGATCGGCGCGTCGTGTGTCAGAAGAGTGATCTGGATATTGCCGCGCGTCATGTGGATCGTGACGGTGTGCTGCTCGCGCGACCACTGCACGATCGGTTCATAGTCGACCAGCGTCACCGGCAGGGGTGTGTACTGCGGTCGCGGTTTCTTGAGCTGCTGCTCGATGGCGTCGGCGGCGATGCGGCGCACGACCGGATCGCGATCCGAGAGCAGGCCGCGGAGGACGCTCTCGCGCTCCGGATAGTCAATCTCGGCGAGGGAGCCGATCGCCGCGAGGCGCGCGTCATTCTGTTTGTCGTTCCGCGCGCGCTGCTCCGCCGCTTGCAGCGTGGCCAGCTTGCCGGCATCGTGCGACTTCGCATAGCGGCCGATGGCGTAGCCGCGCACGATGACGTCGGCATCATCGAGCCCGGCGCGGATCAGGGGGAGGCTCGATTCCACATGGTCGTCGGCGATCGTGGCCAGTGCCTGCGCCCGGACGAGTGGATCCGTGTCATGGGCATAGCGCTCGCGGACGCTGTCGGAAATCGAACTGGCCGCTTCGAGCACGCGCACCTTGGCCCATCCGCTCAGGTCAGCCGGCAGCAGCTTCTCGTCACCGAGGTTCTTCGCGATCGCGCCCGCAGCCAGCTCGCGCTCCCAGCGTGAGCCGCTGGCGGCGATGTCGATCAGCCGCCGTTGTGCCGGTTCGTTGTGTACGGAGTAGTACCCGAGCGCGTCGATCGACGATGCGCGTGTGCCGGGATCGGGATCATCGAGCAGTTCGAGCACGCGTGCCGCGTCCTGCGCCATCGTCGGACGCTCGATGGCGCCGCGATCCTTTGCGGCGATGCGGGCGACGGCAACGACCGCGTTCGTTCGCACCCAGGGATGCGGATCGCGCAACGCTTCGATCAGCAACGGCGCCGATTCCGGCGAGGCGATCCGGCCGAGCGCCGACATGACGTTGGCGCGGGTCTGAGGATTCGGTTCGTTCGACAGAAGCTCCAGGCGCGCCCGTGCCGGTGCGTACGCGCGGCGCGCCAACGCGTAGGTCGCTTCCTCGCGAATGCGCGGCGACGGTGATCCGAGCGCTTCGGCGGCGATCGCCGACGCCTCGTCCGTCTTGAAGCGGAAGAGGAATCGGATCGCTCGCGCACGTATGCCTTCCGTCGTCTCTTTTCCCGCGAACGCGGCATAGCGCGCCAGCGGCACGTGCGCGGCCAGTTTCGAGAGCGCCTCGACGGCCTCGCCGGCCACGTCGCCATCCGAATCGCCGGCGAACTGCAGCAAGGCATCGACGGATGCCGGATCGCCGATCTGTCCCAGCGCAAACGCCGCGGTGGCGCGGACGTTGGCGTCGGGATCGCTGACCAGCGTCACGAGCTGGGCCACCCCGGCCTGGCGCTCTCCCTCATCGCGCACTCCATTGCCATTCGTATCGACGAACGCTTGCGGGCCGATGCGCGCCAGTGCCAGCGCCATCCGCGCGCGGTGCAGCGCGTTGGGATGATGAATGCCCCAATCGACGAGAGCGGCGTCGTACTCGCGCCGGTCCTCCGCCCGCAGGATGCGTGCTTCTTCCTCGATGGTGAATCCATACGCCTTCGGTGCGGCGGGCACGGGGGCTGGCGGAGGGGGTGGTGGCGCGGGAGGGACGGTCGTGCAAGCGACGGCGAGGACGAGCAATATGAAGACGGTTTTGCGCATCGAGGCGGATGATAGCGTTTCAGCGCGGCGGGCTGCTGATCGGCAAACGGCGCCTGAAGGCTGTGACATACCGCACACCTGGCGGCGACAGCGATCTCCTTGCTACCCGGCCCCACCTGAACGACACTGCCCGCTGCATGCCCACCTCAGCGGACGTCGATGCGAAGAATCTGGCCCGCCGCTACGGAAGGCGGTGGGCGCTGGCGGATGTGTCGTTCTCGCTCGCGGGCGGCTCGGTGCTGATGGTGGCAGGACCGAACGGATCGGGGAAATCGACCCTGCTGCGGACGCTGGCCACCGCGATCCGGCCGGACGGAGGCTCCGCGCGCGTTGGCGGCTTCGATGTCCTGCGCGAGCGCGAAGACGTCAGGAAGCTTCTGGCCCTGCTCAGCCATTCGTCGTATCTCTATGACTCGCTTACCGCGCGCCAGAACCTGGCTGTCGTCGCCGATCACCTCGGACGTTCCCGCAGCGGCATCGACGCTCTGCTCGAGCGCGTCACTCTCGGCGGCCGCGCCGACGACACAGTGGCGACGTTCTCGGCTGGCATGCGCAAGCGGCTCTCGTTTGCGCGCGTTCTGCTGCAGGAACCTCGTGTGGCGCTACTCGATGAACCGTATGGCCAGCTCGACCCTGAGGGCTTCCTCCTCGTCGAGGATGTAGTGCGCGAGCTCAAGGCCGGCGGGACGACGGTGATCATCGCCACGCATCAGCTCGCGCGTGCCGCCATCGTGGCCGATGAGGCAATGCTGCTGGAAGCAGGGCGTGTGAAGTGGCGGGGAAAAGCGTCCGAGGTCCCGTGCTGATCGCCGCGCTCCGCAAAGAGCTTCTCCTCCAGTGGCGAAGCCGCGCTCAGTTCATGGCTGTCTTCGTCTTTGGCGCGGCGGCGCTGCTGCTGTTCAGCTTTGCCGTCGGGCCGGTGGCGGAGATGCTGCGCCAATTCTCGGCCGGCTTCCTCTGGCTCGGATTGCTCCTCTCATCGACCCTGACCCTCGCGGAGAGCTTCCACGCGGAGATGGAGAACAGGGCGCTGGAAGGGCTGCTGCTCCTGCCGGCGAATCCGCGTGCTCTCTATTACGGCAAGGCCATCGCCAACTGGCTGCAACTCATCCTCCTCGGTATTGCTCTCGTGCCGGTGATGGTCGTCCTCTACGATGCCGGCACGACGCACATCGGCCAGCTCGTCCTGGTCATCGCCCTGGGAACTGCTGGACTCTCGGCGCCCGGCACACTCTACGCGGCGATGACGGCACAAGTGCGATCGAAGCAGACGCTACTGCCGTTGCTGTTGTTTCCGCTGATCGTTCCGGCTTTACTGGCATCGGTAAAGGCGACATCATTGACCATCCTCGGCGACCCGATGAATCAGTCCAGCGCCTGGATCATCCTGCTCGTCGCCTTTGATGCAATTTACTGGTCCCTCTGCGGTCTTCTTTTCAGTCGAGTCGTCGAAGAGTGAGGTCTCCCCTATGAAACGGAACCTGTTCTGGCTGGCCATCGTCCTGCTGGCGGCGGCGGTCTACTTCGGCCTCCTCGTCACGGTAGCCGATCAATACCTCGGCGCCGATCTGTCGCTTGGATTGCCGGTGGTGGCGCGCACACTCATCGCCTTTCTCGGCGGCCTGGTGGCGCTCGTGCTCATCATCGTGGCCGACGACTTCGGGAATCTCAAGCGGCCGAAAACCCTCGCCGCGGCCGGCATCCTCTTCCTCCTGATCGGCTCCTACTTCGGTCTCTTCGTCGCGCCGCCGGAACAGTTCATGGGCGAGACGCAGCGGATCATGTACGTCCACGTGCCGACAGCCTGGTTCGCGTTGGTGGCCATGACGCTCGCCCTCGCCAGCGCGGTCGTCTTCCTCTTCGGAGGCGACTACGACTGGGACGCGCGGATGGAAGCATCGATCGAGGTCGGTGTGGTCCTGGCGTTCCTCCTTTGTTGCCAGGGCGCAATCTGGGCAAAACCGACCTGGGGCGTCTGGTGGGATTGGGACCCGCGGCTGACGACCACAGCCGTACTGTTGTTCGCGTTTCTCGGAATCCTGGCGCTGCGGAAGTTCTCCGAGGAGCCGCACAAGCGGGCCATGTGGTCGGCGGTGGCGACGATCATCGCGTACGTCGATGTCCCGATCGTCTACTTCTCGGTCAAATGGTGGAACTCGCTTCACCAGCAGCAATCCAACCCGAACACGGTCTCCAAACCCTTCTGGATTCCACTGCGCGCGAATGCCTTCGGCATTCTGCTGCTGATGACGGCGTTCATCATGCTGCGCGCGCGCGTCGCCGCGCTGCGGCTGAAGCATGAGCTGGCGCCGCCGCCGGCACTCACCGATGCGGAAATGGGAGAGACGGTATGAACGGAGTGGTCTCGGGCGGTTGGAACTTCGTCGCCGCTGCCTACGGTGTGACGGCCCTGGTGCTGACGATCTACGGTGTGACAGTAATCACGCGACTGCGTGATGAAATCTCCCGCGCCACGAAAGAACGGCAAGGATGATGAAGGACATGGATACGAAACTGACTGCCAGCGCCGCCTCCAGGCGCAAAACCCGCCTTTTCATGCTCGGTGCATTTCTCGTCGCCGCGGTGGCCTTCGTTGTGATCTCCGCCGGCGGCATCAGCAAGAACCTCGTCTACTACTGGACACCAACCGACCTTCATGCCGCCGGCGACAAGGCCTACGGCGCAACGATCCGCCTTGGCGGAATGGTGGCCGCGAATTCGGTGAAGGGCCGCACGGGCGCCTCGGGGCTCGAGTTCGACGTGAAAGACGCCACCGGCATCGTTCATGTGAAGTCCACCGGCGTACCTCCGCAGATGTTCCGCGAGAACATCGGCGTCGTCGTCGAAGGGACGATGACCCGCTCCGGCTACTTCCAGTGCAACCGCCTGATGGTCTCGCACAGCAATGAGTACCGGGCGCCAAAGAGCGGCCATCCGATGAATAAGGATGAGCTGCAAAAGCTGATGCGTACGACAGAAGGGTTGAAAGACTAGTGGATCAGTAGATTAGTGATTCGTGGATTAGTGATTCGGCGAGTCGTGCCCCTTCTGATCTACTAATCCACCGATCTGCCAATCGACTCGCACACGGAACCAACACACATGATCCCTGCACTAGGCCGTTTCATCATTCTCGCTTCGGTGCTGGTCGCGACGACCGGCGCCTTCATCGCCTACGCGGCCGGAGCCAAGCGCTCCCCCGAAGGGCTTCGCTGGTCGCAACGGTTCGCGTATCTGTTCGCGGCCCTCATGATCGCGGCCACCGCGGTGATGGAGTACGCGCTGATCACTCACGACTTCAGCGTGCAATATGTGGAACACGTCGGCTCCACCGAGGTGCCCATGTGGGTGACCATCGTCAGCCTCTGGTCATCGCTGGAAGGGTCGATCCTCTTCTGGGGCTTCATCCTCGGCATCTACATCGCGGCCACCACGTGGGTCAATCGCAATGATCACCAGGAGTACATGCCGTTCGCTATCGGCACATGGCTCTCGGTCGGCGCGTTCTTCAGCTTCCTCATCGCAGGACCGGCCAATCCGTTTCTGACCGTCGCCAATCCGCCGCTCGACGGGCCGGGCCCGAACCCCCTGCTCCAGAACCATCTGTTGATGATCATCCACCCGCCGATGCTGTATCTCGGCTACGTAGGCATGACTATCCCCTTCGGCTTCGCGGTGGCCGCGCTGCTGCGCGGGCGGCTGGGACAATCCTTTCTCCGCCCTCTCCGCGCTTCATTGCTCCTGCCATGGGTCTTCCTGACCATCGCCATCATGCTCGGCGGCTGGTGGGCGTACGAAGTCCTCGGCTGGGGCGGTTACTGGGCCTGGGATCCTGTGGAGAACGCGTCTCTGCTGCCCTGGCTCACCGCCACCGCGGCGCTGCACTCCGCGATCGTGATGGAGCGGCGCGGCGTGCTCAAGGGCTGGACGGTCACGCTCGTCCAGGCCAGCTTCCTTCTGACGATCCTGGGCACGTTCATGACGCGCTCGGGCGTCTTCAACTCGGTCCACTCGTTCACACAGAGCTCGATCGGGCCGACCATCCTCGTCTTCCTTGCCGCGGTGCTTCTCTTCTCGGTGGCGCTGCTGGCCTTCCGCATCGACTCGCTCGAAGCCGAGGGACGGCTCGATAGCGCTGTCAGCCGCGAGGGGATGTTCCTCGTCAACAATCTCTTCTTCGTCGTCCTCACATTCACCGTGCTGATCGGCACCTGCTTCCCACTCGTCGTCGAAGCGATCAAAGGGAAGCAGATGAGCGTAGGGCGGCCTTACTTCGACGCCATGGTGGTGCCGATCGGTACCGCCCTACTGTTCCTGCTCGGCGTCGGCCCCGCGCTACCGTGGGGGAAGGCTTCGAAGAAGGAGTCGCAGCGGGCGCTTCTGCCGCCGCTCATCACCGGCGCGATCGTGCTGGCCATCGGATACGCCCTCGGCGTGCGCAACGGCTGGACGCTCCTCACGCTGCTCTTCGGCGGTTACGCCGCACACGTCACCCTCGCGCAGATGTGGCTGCCGTTGCGGCAGCGTCTGAAGAAAGGCGATTCGTTCGGGCCGGCGCTCGTCGACACGCAGCTTCGCCGCGGGCGGCGCCGCTTCGGCGGTTACATCGTCCACGCGGGCGCGGTGATCGTCTTCGTCGCCATCGCCGTCAGCAGCACGATGCGCACACAGCAGGAAGTCACGCTGAATCGCGGCCAGAGCACGACGTTCGCCGGGTACACCGTCACGTTCATCGGCACCGAGCAGCGCGCCGAGCCGCATCGCCAATCAACCATCGCCCGTTTGACCATCACCAAAGGCGGCGGTGGCGGCACACCAAGTGGCGGTGGCGGTACGCCAGGTAGTGGCGGTGGCACATTCGTCACCACGATGGAGCCGCGCATGAACCAGTACGCGGCCATGCGCGAGCCGATCGGCACCCCGGCCGTTTATTCGACGCTCGCGGGCGACTACTACATCTCGATCATGAACCTGCAGGGCGACCAGGCCGGAGTGCTCATCATCAATATGCCGATGGTGGGTTGGATCTGGTTCTCTGTTCTGATGATGGGCGCGGGCGGCTTGATCGCACTGATTCCGGCGCGGCGCCGCACATACGTGGTCGTGCCCGAGAGTACCGCGCAGATCGACAGTGAGGTCGTGGCGTGAATCGGAACGTCCTGATCATCGGCATCGTCATCGTGGCGGCGATCGTCTTCGTCCTCTTCGCCGGCCTCGGCAAAGATCCGCAGCACATCGACTCGCCCCTCATCGGCCGTCCGGCGCCGCCGTTCACACTGCGGGCGGTAGGGACCGGCCAGACGGTCGATCTCGAATCGCTGCGCGGCAAACCGGTCATCGTCAATTTCTGGGCGACGTGGTGCGGGCCCTGTTTCGAAGAGCACCCCACCCTCGTCGCCAACGCGCGCAATCTGCCGAACGTGCAGTTCGTCGGCATCGTCTTCAACGATACCGACGACAAGATCATGCGCTTTCTGGCCGAGCGCGGGTCGGCGTATCCCACCCTGCTCGATGCCAACGGCAAGACCGCGATCGCTTATGGCGTCGGCGGCGTGCCGGAGACGTTCTTCATCAATCCCGCGGGGAAGATTGTGGCCAAGTTCGAAGGCCCGCTCTCCACCGAATTACTCCAGGAGAATCTGGAGAAGGCACTTCGATGATCGCCACCCTCTTCCTGCTGGCCCTGATGCAGATCAAGGCGCCCGACGCGGAGCAGTTCGTCGGCCCGCCGCAAGGGACCCCGCTCGCCGGCGCACAGCTCGAGCGCAGGGCAATGGAGATTTCCTCCGAGATTCGCTGCCCGGTCTGCCAGGGGCTGGCCATCGGCGACTCGCCGTCGCAGATGGCCGCCAACATGAAAGAACAGGTGCGGGAGCTCCTCGCGCGCGGCTACACGGAAAACCAGATCCTCAGCTACTTCGAGAAGTCGTACGGCCAGTTCGTCCTGCTCAAGCCGAAGTTTCAGGGAGTGAACGCGTTCGTCTGGATCCTGCCGGTGCTGGCTTTGGCCGCCGGCTTCGTGCTCGTCATAACGAAGGCGAAGAAGCTGGAGGCCGCTCCCGCGAAAATCGCCGCGGCAACCGACGAAGCGGCGGACGACGACCCTTACCTTACACGCGTCCGTGAGATGGTGGAGAAACCATGACCGACTGGCTCAGCGCCACCGCAATGATCCTCTCCGGCGGAATCGTCGGGTTCATGTTCTGGTACGGAATGAAGGGACGGGCCGCCAAGCCCGATCTGGAACGCCTCGATCTGGAAGCGAAACGCGACACGCTGCTGCAGCAACTGCGCGAGCTGAAAGAGACCGGCGGCAGCGCCGACGAACAGCGGCGGCTGGAGCACGAAACAGCGGCTGTACTGCGTGCGCTGGACAAACGTGCACCCGATAAACGCGCAAAAGACAAACGAGGGGCGGACTCTTCCGTCCGGCCTTCGGACGACGACACTCGGCCGGAGCTCGACCCCCGCGCGCTCGCCGCGCACGCCCGCGCGTCATCGATCCGCGGCTTCGTCTGGGGCGTGGCCGCCGTGGCGGTGCTCGGCGGCATCGCCTGGTTCGTCACGCAGCAGGCCACGCCGAAGACCGCGGGGACGACCGGCGGCACTCCGATGGCGTCCGCAACGCAGTCGTCGCCGCAGCAGCAGCCCGACGCGGCCCTGCAACAGATCCAGGCCGCGGTGGCCAGCAAGCCCGACGACCTCGAGGCGCGCAATCAGCTCGCGAAGGCCTATCTCGAGCGCGAGAATCTGATGGCCGTCTTCCAGGAGACGCAGTACATCCTCAAGCGCAGCCCCAACGATGCCCGAGCCTTGACCTATCAGGCGCTGGTGCGCATGTCGATGGGTCAGCGTGACGGGGCGGAGGAGATGCTCCACCGTGCCATCAAATCCGATCCTGAGCTCCTCGACGCCTACGTGGCCCTGGCCTGGGACTACGTGCAGAGCGGCAAGACCAGCGAAGCGGAGGGATTGATCAACGAAGCGGCCCGCCGCCATCCCGATCAGGAGGCGCGCCTCGAAGAAGTGTTTGCCAAGATGAAGGAACAGGCCAGGAGCCAGCCTCCGCCCGCGGCCATGCCCGCGGATCATCCAGCCCTCCCCGTTCCCGGCGCTGAATCCCCCGCGGTGGGCTCTGCATCGGTTCCCGCGGCGACCAGTGCTGGCCCGTCCGTACATCTGACACTGTCGCTGGCCGGCTCCGTGAAACAGTCGCCAAGCGCCGTGCTCTTCATCATCGTCCGCGCTGCCGGCGAGAGCGCGGGACCGCCCGCTGCAGCCAAACGTATCGACGCGCCGAAGTTCCCGCTCGAGCTGGACATCACCTCCGCCGACTCGATGATGGGCCAGCCGCTTCCGCTCTCGGTAACCGTCGAAGCCCGCCTCGACTCCGATGGCAACGCCATGACCAAAGACCCCTCCGATCCGCACGCATCGCAGAGTGGGGTGGCGACGAATGGGACGAAGGTGGCGTTGGTGTTGAAGTAGGGGACCGGTCTGGGGAAAGAGGTTAGCTGTCGGGATGTGCCGGAAGTCGATCCGCCCAATAGCCCAGTCGTCGGCTCTGATGAGCAATAGCGACGACGAAAAGCTCGTCCTCCTCAACGACGTACATGAGACTGTAGGGGAAACTCAGAAGCGATTTCGCGTGCACGCCGTCATCGATTACCGGCGCGATATTCGGATACCTCTCGATCGTTCGCGTTGCGACATTAATGTCTTCGAGGAAGCGGTCGCCCAACCCCAGGCTTTTCGATCGTAGTAGTCAACCGCTTCCGCGAGCTCTGCATCGGCCGCTTCGTGGAAGCGCGACTTCATCTACGTTGCCGCCCAGCTAATCTCGCGAATACCTCTTCTGAAGGAATCGACTTGGCTGTTCCCGCCTTTAGCTGCTGATAGCGGCGCGCCGCCTCCTCCACCCATAGCCGCTCGTATTCCTCGGGGGTCAAGTCGTCTAGGCTATCGAGAAGTCGCTTCGCAAGCGCAGCTCGCGATTCGCTGCTCAGCCGTAATGCCTCCGAAGCCAGATCCTCCAAGGTGCGTTCCATCACTCAAGTCTACGCCACTGGCGACGGTTCTATTGATCGGCTCTAGGCATGCTCCTGATCCCACGCCTTGCTTTGCCTGCTAACAAGCAGCTTTGGTTCGTGGCCGCACGTAGCGCTGGCCGCTGGCCGGCTGGACCGCTGCCGGCCCGGCGGCGGTCTTGTCTGTATCGCCGGCGAGCCACCGGCGGTCCAGCCGCCGAGCCGGCGTCGCTACGCTCGCCCGCAACGTAGTACCATCCTCCCGTCGCCTAGGGGTGGCCGCGAAAACGGCCTGAGATCACACCCTGGAACCTGACCCGGTTAAGACCGGCGTAGGAAAAGGCAACGGGGCAATCGATGAGAGTTCTCCGCGTCGTTTCATTTCTTTTTTTTCTTCCTGTTCTCGTTTCGGCCGCAACATTGCGCGGTGTCATCCATGCGGTCGATGGCCAGCCCGTGGGCCAGGCCACCGTCGAGGTGGAGGGGCAGAGCGTCGTCACCGGTGACGACGGCCGCTTCGCCGTCGACGTCCCGGCGGGTACCCACACCGTCGTCGTGACGCGGGCCGGCTTTCAGGCGATCGCGCAACAGGCGGCCACGGACACGGACATCGTCATCACCTTGCGGCCCGGGCTGGCGGAGAACATCGTCGTCAGCGGCATCCGCGCCGAGGCCAAGACGCCGGTGACCAAGAGCGACGTCGACCGCGGGACGATTGAGCGCGACTACTACGGGCAGGACATCCCGCTCCTGCTGCGCGATACACCGTCGATCGATACGTACGCCGAGGCGGGCGTGGGAGGGTCGGGATACTCGTACATCACCTTGCGCGGCATCAGTCCGACGCGGCTCAACTTCACACTCGACGGGGTACCGCTGGCCGACTCCGAAGACATGGGAACGTACTTCGCCGACTTCCCCGATCTCGCCCGTTCGCTGCAATCGATCCAGGTGCAGCGCGGTGTGGGGACGTCGACGGTGGGCTCGCCGTCGTTCGGAGGATCGATCAATCTCGAATCGATCGCCCTTGCGCCGACGGAGTCGACGAGCGCGGAGATCAGCGCCGGATCGTTCGGCACGAAGAACGCCACCGTCGGCTACCAGTCGGGGGCGCTTCCGGGCGGCTACGCGTTTTATGCACGCCTCTCCGCCGATCAGTCAGACGGTTTCCGCGAGTCGTCCGGCTATCGCGCGCACAACCTCTTCGTCAGCGCGGCCAAGCAGAACGAGGACTCGCAGCTTCGCCTGACCGGCTTCACCGCGCACGAGTGGACGCAGCAATCATTCGATGCCGCGGACGCCGCCACGCTCGCGCACGATCTGCGCGCCAACCCGTTCGGGCCGCAGGACCGCGACAGCTTCGGTTACGACCTCGCCCAACTGCAGTACCTGCGCGCCTTGTCGCCTCTGACGAACATGACCGCGTCCATTTTTTACCAGCGCGGCTACGGCTGGTACCGCCTCTCCGGCGACCAGTACGGTCTCGACGGCCTGCTGATCGGCAGCATGGTGACACTGAGCACGACGCGCGGTCCGTGGACGGCAAACTACGGCCTGCACGTCAATGAGTTCCGCCGCGAGCACACCCTCGACGAGGCTGACGGCGTACGCGATTACTACAACTACGGCACGAAGGGGGAAGCCAACGCCTTCGCCAAACTCAGCTATGACGAAGGGCGCTGGCACCTCTACTCCGACGCCCAGCTTCGCACCACGAACTTCCACTACCACGGCGACGTCGCCATCGCCCCGATCCGCTGGACGTTCTTCAACCCCAAGGTCGGTGCCCGGTACGACCTCTCCGCGGCCAACAGCCTCTATGGATCAGCCGGAATCTCGACGCGCGAGCCGACGCGCAACGATCTCTTCCAGGGCGAGGACAACGCCACATTCGCGCACGACCTCCACGCCGTCCGGCCGGAACGGCTCGTCGACCTCGAAACGGGATGGAACTATCGGGGTCGGGCGGCCACCTTCGGCGCGAATGTCTATGCCATGAACTTCCACAATGAGATCGCCTCGACCGGTGAGCTGTCGCCGATCGGCCTGCTCCTGCGCCGCAACGTCGACCGCAGCTACCGTCGCGGAGTCGAGCTGGAGTACGGATGGCAGGTCCTGCCGCGTCTGAAGCTGCGCGGCAACGCAAACATGAGCCGCAACCGCATCCACACCTGGACGCAGTTCTACGACGTCTACGATGCCGCGGGAAACATCGTCGGCAGCCAGCCGATCACCTTTCACGACGTCAATCCCGTCCTGACGCCGACGCTGATCGCCAATCAGACGGTCGAGTACGCGCCGTCATCGAAGCTCACGTTCGGAGTGACTGGGCGGCACGTGGGAAGCTCCTATCTCGACAACACCAACAACAACGCATTCATCGCCCCATCGTTCACCACGCTCGAGGCCAATGCCGCCATCGCTCTCTCGCGCGAGGTCACCGTTCGTGTGCAGGTCAATAACCTGACGAACAACAAACGCGTCTTCCCGAGCGGCTACAGTTACCTCTTTCTCACTCCGGACAAGACCATCGACGGGATCGCCTACTACTACCCGCAGGCCACGCGAAACGCCACGGTGATGGTAGATTTCAAGCGGTGACGTTCACCCTCATCGGGACGGTGGCCATCTTCTCCGAACTGGCGAAGGTCTGGCTGGCCATTCGCAGTAACTTCACTCCCCTGGAGATGGCGGCCGTCGTCTTCACGCTGGCGAACGTCTGGCTGGCCATCAAGGAGAACATGTGGACGTGGCCGACCGGCATCGCCAGCGTGCTGCTCTATCTCGTCGTTTTCTGGCGCTCCCACCTCTACCTGAATGCCGGCCTGCAAATCATCTACTTCGTGCTCTCCATCCACGGTTGGTACGAGTGGTTGCACGGCGGCGTGAACAAGAGCGAGTTGAAAGTCACGCATGCATCGTCTCGGATGTGGGCGGCCCTGATGTCCATCGGCGCGATCCTCACTCTGATGTTGCTCTGGCTGCTCCGCGCCACCACGCATGACGCCTCGCTGCCGATCTGGGATGCCGTGACGACGGCGTTCAGCGTCGTGGGGCAATACATGCTGAACATGAAGATCGTGGAGAACTGGATCATCTGGGCGGCCGTCGACGTGATCTACGTGGTCATGTTCATCGACCAGAAGCTCTACCCCACCGCGGTGCTCTACGCCTTCTTCGTCTTCCTCTGTGTGAAAGGGCTGCTCGATTGGCGCCGCTCCGCACTCGCGTCTGCCTGACCGTTTGTCTCATCGGCCCGGAGTGTACGGGGAAGACCACGCTCGCCGAGCGCCTGTCCGTCCTTTTCGGCGCTCCCTGGGTTCCCGAGTTCGCGCGCGAATATGCGCTGCTCGTTGCCCGGCCGCTGACGGTCGATGACGTCGAGCCGATCGCAAGGGGACAGATGGCGCTGGAGGATGCGTTGCAGGCGGGGGTCGGGAGTCGGGGGTCGGGAGTCGGAGGAAAGTTCCCAGTCTCCGACAACCGACAACCGACAACCGACAACCGTAGCCAGATCTCCGACCCCCGACCCCCGACCCCCGACTCCCGTTTAATCATCCTCGACACGGATCTCATCAGCACCGTCGTCTACAGCCGTCACTACTACGGTAACTGCCCGGAGTGGATCGAGCGCGAAGCAGAGGCGCGCAAGGCGGACCTTTATCTGCTGACGGACATCGACGTCCCATGGACGGCCGATGACGTTCGCGACACGGCTGCTGCACGTGACGCTCTTCACGGACAGTTCGCGACGACGCTGGCAAACTACGGCGCGAACGTGATCACCATCGGCGGCGATTGGGAGACACGGTTTGCCGCAGCGGTAGCCGTCCTGTCATTCCGAATCGGCGAAACCCCGGAGGGGTGAAGCGCGATGAGGAATCCCCGGCTGAAACCGCGGTCGTGGCTAACGGCCGGGGATTCCTCGCCATGCTTTGCCCCTCCGGGGCGCCGCCGGGCTCGGAATGACAGGTCGCGGCCCGCGATTACGCGGCCAGGTAGTCCTGACGATCGACTACCAGCAGCAGGACGCAGCCCTCATCGCTGACGACTTCCTCGTGACGCGTGCCGGCATCGGCGTGGTGGAAGTCGCCTTTGAGAAGGTAGCTCTCCCCGATCCGGCAGCTTCCGCTGACGACGAACGAATCTTCGGCGCCGCCATGATCGTGGGCGGGGACACTCGCCCCAGGCTCGAACATCATCAGGATCGTGGCCGTGTCGCGCTCGACGTCGATGGAAAGTGTTTTCACCGTAACGCCGGGAACGACGCGATGCCAGCGGCCCTCACTGGCGCGGACGGTGCGCGTATTCTGAGGTGTGGCAAAGGCGGCGCCGAGGATGCGGTCCCGCAGCCCTGCAGGCGGGTCGATCGGTTCGATCGACTCGGCCACGATGCCGTCGAGCAGCATGAGATCCTCGCGTGTCAGCGTCTCCGTCATTTCGCTCCTGCCGCAAACTGTGTCCGCAACTGCGCCATTCCCTCGCACAGCAAGCCCCGAGCCTGCGCCTCCGGGATGCCGTACCTCGCAGCCAGATCGTTCACGCTCAACCCGTTGTACCAGACGTCCTCGACCATCATCCTCGGCGAGGCCTCTGTTGGTACTACGGCTGCCGAGGCCGGTCGGGTTTGTCGGGCCAGCGCGCAGTCGCGGGTAGCCCGGACGAGAAAGCTCGCCGGATCGCCGGCGTTGTCATTCCGCGAGAGCGCCACGAAGGCCGCCTCGAGCGCATCCGCGGCCGCCTCGCGGTCCGAGGTGATGCGCAGCGCGATCGCGTAGAGACGCGGTGCGAGACGATCGTAGATGTCGGCCAGGAACTGCCGGTCGGGCATGGGCTGTGAGAGTTTAGCAGGCTGGCGCGTGCGGAAGTTGCCCTGCAGCCAATTAACTGGTTCCTCGAACGAGTTAACTGGTTCCCGGAACGAGTTAACTGGTTCCTCGAACGAGTTAACTGGTTCATCGGACGAGTTAACTGGTTCCCCGAACCAGAAACCTCGTTCGCCGGACCAGATACCTCGTTTGCCGGACCAGATACCTCGTTCCTCCGGACCAGAAACCTCGTTCCCCGGGACCAGAAACCTCGTATCCCGGGACCAGAAACCTCGTTCCCCCGAACCAGAAACCTCGTTCCCCCGAACCAGAAACCTCGTTCCTCTGGACGGGAAACCTCGTTCTTCGGACCAGAAACCTCGTTTCCCTGAACCAAAAACCTTGTTCTTCGGGCCAGTTACGACCCGCCCTGCAGCCCCGCGACCTCGTAAACCGCACGACCCCACAACCGCTAGACTCCCTCCATGAACTGGCTGATCAAGAACTTCCTCCGCGGCCTCGTCATCGTCGTACCGATCGCGCTGACGCTCTATCTGCTGTACCAGGCCTTCGTCCGGATCGACCGGCTGCTGAACCTGAAAACGCCGGGGGTGGGGTTCGCCATCATGATCGCGGCCATCATCGCCATCGGGGCGGTGGCGTCGAACTTCTTCGTCCGCAAGCTTCTCCGGCTCACGGAGTCGATCTTCACGCGTGCGCCGCTGGTGCGTCTGGTCTATGCCTCGATCAGGGACCTGTTGGAAGCGTTCGTCGGGGACAAGAAGCGCTTCGATCAGCCGGTGGCGGTTACGATCACCGAGGGGGTGCGGACGCTCGGCTTCGTCACGCAGGATGACCTCGGGTTTCTCTCGATGCCCGGCCAGATCGCCGTCTATCTTCCGTTCTCCTACAGCGTGGCCGGTACGCTGGTGGTCGTGGCGCGGGAACGGGTGGAGGCGCTGGCTGTGGACAGCGCCAGCGTCATGGCACTGGTCGTCTCGGGCGGGGTGTCACGGGTGGCGAGCCGGTAGCGGGGTCTCGCGGTTTCGCAGTCTCGCGGCTGGTTCTCTCGGCTGCCCTGGGCTGGACGGTCTGGACGGTCGCAGTTTCGCGGTCACGCGGTCTCGCAGCCTAGCCCAACACGAGACCGCGTAACCACGAGACCCCGCGACCGCACCCGCGACCGCTCACTGAATGGCGTGTGTTGCGTCACTGACTATTTTCGATATGATCGCCGCCGTTTCGCACGAAGCGGAACCACCGCCTCTCTGATTCGAGATATCCCATTCCCGGACGGTAGCAGCCTGAAATGGCGCAGATCTTCCACCGCAGTGCTAATACTCTCGCTCGCGTCACGATTTTCGGCGCTGTGTTCATCGTCGGATTCGTGCTATGGGTGATCGGCGGCGTGGTCCGCTCGCCATATGCCACCGATCAGGGGATCAAGCGCGAGCAGCCGGTACCGTTCAGCCACCAGCATCACGTCGCCGGACTGGGCATCGACTGCCGGTACTGCCATACCAGCGTCGAGACCTCGAATTTCGCCGGCCTCCCGCCGACTCAGACCTGCATGAACTGCCACTCACAGATCTGGACGAACGCCGACATGCTCGAGCCGGTGCGGGCCAGCTACGCCACCGGCAAACCGATCATCTGGTCGCGCGTTCACCGTCTGCCCGATTTCGTTCATTTCAACCACTCCATCCACGTCAACAAAGGAATCGGCTGCGCGAGCTGCCACGGCCGCGTTGACGAGATGGCCCTGACATTCCAGGACTCGCCGTTGACGATGGAGTGGTGCCTCTCGTGCCATCGCGCCCCGGAGCAATTCGTCCGCCCGCGCGCCGAGGTTTTCAACATGGCCTACGTCGCAAACGATCAGGAGAGCACCGGCCCACGGCTGGTGCGGGAGTACAACATTCAGAAGCTGACGAGTTGCTCGACATGTCATTACTAGGGGGTCGGGAGTCGGGAGTCGGGGGTCGGAGAACCGAGGCGATTTCGCAATCTCCGACACCCGACTCCCGACTCCCGACCCCCGCATCGAAACCATGACCCACCCAAACACACTCAACCTCGCGAAGTTCAAGAAGCGCCTCGGCAACGAGTACTGGCGCAGCCTTGACGAGCTTTCGCGCGAGGACTTCGAGCAGGTCGTCGAGAGCGAGTTCCCGCAGGGAGCGCTGGCGCTCGACCGCGGCGTCGACCGGCGCGACTTCGTGAAGCTGATGGGGGCGTCGATGGCGCTGGGCGGGCTGGCGGCCTGCAACCGGCCGGCGGAGACGATCGTCCCGTACGTTCGCCAGCCGGAAGGGCTCATCCCCGGCAAGCCGCTCTTCTTCGCCTCGGCGATGACGATCAGCGGGTACGCGCACGGCGTGCTCGTCGAGAGCCATATGGGCCGCCCGACGAAGATCGAGGGCAATCCCGACCATCCTTCGAGCCTCGGTGCGACGAACGCGTTCATGCAGGCCTCAATCCTCGGTCTGTACGATCCCGACCGCTCGCAGGTGGTCCGTCACCTCGGCGAGATCTCGACCTGGAGCGAGTTCCTGGCTACTCTGCAGCCGGCCCTGAAAGCGGCGGGCACGAACGGCGCGGGCTTGCGCCTTCTGACGCAGACGATTACGTCGCCGACCCTGGGTGCGCAGATCCAGCAGATTCTCGCCCAGTACCCGGGAGCCAAGTGGCACCAGTGGGAACCGGCCGGCGGCCACAACGTGCGCGAGGGTCTCCGCCTCGCCTTCGGCAGCTACGCCAACGCCGTCTACCATTTCGACAAAGCGAACGTGGTCGTGTCGCTCGACTCGGATTGCCTCGATAGCGGCCCCGGTCACCTCCGCTACGCCCGCGACTTCTCAAGCCGCCGCAAGGTGCGCAAAGGGACGACTTCGATCAACCGGCTCTACGTGATCGAGTCAGGCCCGAGCAGCACGGGTTCGCTTGCTGATCATCGTCTGGCCGTTCGGCCGTCGCAGATCGAAGGCTATGCGCGAGCAATCGCTGCCGGGCTTGGGGGTCGGGAGTCGGGGGTCGGGGGTCGGAGTACCGAGGTGAACTCTCAGAGCTCCGACAACCAACAACCGACAACCGACAACCGCGTCTCCGAAGGGAGCTCTCCAAGCTCCAACCCCCGACCCCCGACCCCCGACCCCCGATTCATCGCCGCCCTTGTACGCGATCTACAAAAAAACCGCGGCGCAAGCATCGTCGTCGCCGGCGATTCGCAGTCGCCTGCCGTCCACGCTCTGGCCATAGCCATCAACCAGGCTCTCGGCAACATCGGCTCGACCGTTACGATCACTGACCCGGTCGAAGTGGCGCCGGTCAATCAGCTCGATTCGCTGCGGCAACTCGTGACCGACATGAACGCCGGCGCGGTGCAGACCCTCATCATCGCCGGAGGCAATCCCGTCTACGACGCGCCAACCGACATCCCGTTCGTCAAGGCGCTGGACAAGGTCCCCTTCCGCGCCCACCTCTCGCCGTACTACGACGAGACGTCGATGCACGTTCACTGGCACATCCCCGAGACGCACTACCTGGAATCGTGGAGCGACGCGCGCGCGCACGACGGCACCGTCTCGATCGTCCAGCCGCTCATCGCCCCGCTCTACAACGGCCGCTCGCCACACGAGCTCCTCGGCGCGCTCCTCGGCGGCCTCGACCAATCGCCCTACGACGTCGTCCGCGCCTTCTGGTCGTCGAAAGCCGGCGCCTTGAACTTCAACGCTACCTGGCGCAAATGGCTCAACGACGGCGTGATCGCCGGCTCGGCACTGCCTCCGAGAACGGCGGGTGGGGCTCCCGCTGTCCCAGGTGCAGCCGACAACAGACAACCGACAACCGGCTACGAGATCAGGATCCTCCCCGACCCCAACATCTACGACGGCCGCTACGCCAACAACGGCTGGCTGCAGGAGTTGCCGAAACCGCAGACGAAGATCTGCTGGGAGAACGTCGCTCTCGTCAGTCCGAAAACCGCGGCCGCGATCGGCTACGACGACAAACGGCGCGACGATCTCGTCAACGAGAAGCAGACGCTCCTGGCCGACATCCGCTACCGGGGCCGCACCCTACGCACGCCGATCTGGGTTGTACCGGGCCACGCCGACGGCACGATCACGATGTTCTTGGGCTACGGCCGGACACGCGGAGGCAAAATCGCTTCGCCCGCCGCTGACCAGTCGGGGATGCTCGGCCTCGACCTCAGCGCGTTCCATCTCTCGGGCCTCACACCCGGCGTGGACGTCACGCCGTTCCGCTTCTCTGACGCTCTCGACGGCGGCGCGGGGGCGGAGATCGAGCTGACGCACGAAGCGCCGTACCCGATCGCATGTACCCAGGAGCACCAGAGCCTGAACGTCAGCGACGTCGGTGCCGACCGCGGAATCATCCGCTCCGCCACCTTCGCCGAGTATCTAAAGACGCCCGACTTCGTCCGCGAGCACAAGCGTGAGGAAGAGCAAAGCAAAGAGACGATGTACCCCCCCTACGAGTACAAGTCGCACGCCTGGGCGATGGTGATCGACACATCGGTCTGCACCGGGTGCAATGGCTGCGTGGTGGCCTGCCAGTCGGAGAACAACATCCCCATCGTCGGCAAGGACCAGGTCGTGGCCGAGCGGGAGATGCACTGGCTTCGCATCGACCGGTACTACAAGGGCAGCATGGAGAACCCCGAGGTCTACAACCAACCGGTGCCGTGCATGCAGTGCGAGAACGCGCCGTGTGAGCCGGTCTGCCCGGTCGGGGCCACGTCGCACAGCAGCGAAGGTCTGAACGACATGACCTACAACCGCTGCGTCGGCACACGCTACTGCTCGAACAACTGCCCTTACAAAGTGCGCCGCTTCAACTTCTTCCATTACGCCGATTACGAAACCCCTGCGCTCAAAGCTCAGCGCAATCCCGACGTCACCACGCGCACGCGCGGCGTGATGGAGAAGTGCACCTACTGCGTACAGCGCATCAACGCCGCGAAGATCAACGCGGAGAAGGACGGCAAGCAGGGCCGCCGCGTCCGCGACGGCGAGATCGTCACCGCCTGCCAGCAGGCCTGTCCGACGGACGCCATCGTGTTCGGGGACATGAATGATCCGACGAGCCGCGTGGCGCAGTTAAAGACGGAGCCGACCAACTACGCACTGCTGGCGGAACTGAATACGAGGCCGAGGACAACGTACCTCGGGGCGATCAAGAATCCGAATCCGGAGATTAAAGGATGAAGGATGAAGGCAGAAGGATGAAGGCGGAAGACAGAGTGCCAATAGCAGAATGGTCTCGGGCGGACGGTGCGAGTCAGCCTATTTCTGCGCTCTGCCTTCGTCCTTCATCATTCATCCTTCATCCCTCATCCTTCTGATTCTGAGCATGGCCGAAAAAGACCAAACCCCCGTCCACGAAATCCGCCCGGTCACGCAGGTGATCCCGGAGCGATTCATCCCCGTTCCGACGGTGGAGCCTGGCCACACGTTTGCCTCGGTGACGGATCAGATCAGCGCCATCGTGCTGCGGAAGCGGATGCCGAAGCTCTGGTGGCTCGGTTTCGCGGCCGGCTGCCTCGGGGTGATGGTGTTGACGGCCACGATCGGCAAGCTGATCTTCGTCGGGGTCGGCATCTGGGGCATCAACCATCCGATCGGCTGGGGCTTCGACATCCTCAACTTCGTCTGGTGGATCGGCATCGGTCACGCCGGCACGCTGATCTCCGCCATCCTGCTGCTGCTGCGTCAGGAGTGGCGGACGTCGATCAATCGATTCGCAGAGGCCATGACGCTGTTTGCCGTGGCCGCCGCCGGGCTTTATCCGGCGCTTCATACCGGACGGCCCTGGTACGACTTCTGGCTCTTCCCGTATCCGAACACGATGACTTTGTGGCCGCAGTTCCGCAGCCCGCTGATGTGGGATGTCTTCGCAGTATCCACATACGCCACGGTCTCGCTGCTCTTCTGGTACGTCGGTCTCATTCCCGACCTGGCCACCTTGCGCGATCGCGCCCGCGGCCAGATCTCGCGCGTCATCTACGGGATGCTTTCCCTGGGATGGCGCGGATCGGCCAAGCACTGGTACCGCTACGAGTCGACCTACCTGCTGCTGGCCGGACTCTCCACGCCGCTGGTGCTCTCGGTCCACACCATCGTCTCGTTCGACTTCGCCGTGGCCCAGATCCCGGGATGGCACGCCACATTTTTCCCTCCGTACTTTGTCGCCGGCGCCGTCTACGCCGGCTTCGCCATGGTTCTGACGCTGGCCATCCCCGCGCGGAAGATGTTCCACCTCGAAGGCTTCATCACCATGAAGCACCTCGAGAACATGGGCAAGGTCATGCTGGCCACGGGCATGATCGTCTTCTACTCCTACGCTATGGAAGCGTTCTTCGCTTACTACAGCGGCAACGGGTTCGAGCGGTACATGTGGCTGAACCGCGTCCAGGGACCCTACTGGAAGATGTACGCGATGCTCATCATCTGCAACGGCCTGGCGCCGCAGATGATGTGGTTCCGTAAGTTGCGGACGTCGACATTCGGACTCTTCGTCACGGCCATGTTCGTCAACGTGGGCATGTGGCTGGAGCGCTTCGTCATCATCCCCACCTCGCTCCACCGCGACTTCCTGCCGTCGTCATGGGGCATGTACCACGGCACAGGGTGGGACTGGAGCATGTTCATCGGATCGATCGGGCTCTTCCTCTTCCTGCTCTTCCTCTTCGTCCGCTTCCTCCCGATGATCTCGATCTTCGAGATGCGCACCATGCTGCCCGAAGCTCAGGCGCATCCGGAAGGACACGAGGCATAAACGATGGCCGTCGGCAAAGTCAGAACCGGGACGTACGGCGTGATCGCCGAGTTCACCTCGCCGGCCGAGCTGACGGCCGCGGCCGAAGCCGCGCGCGACGCCGGATACACGGAGATGGATGCCTTCTCGCCGTTTCCGATTCACGGCCTGCACGAGGCGGTAGGGATGCGCTCGGCAGGTATGTCGTTCATCGTCCTCATCGGCGGGATCATCGGCGGCATCGCCGGATTCTTCATGTGCTGGTACGCCAACGTCGTCAGCTATCCGCTCAATATCGGCGGGAAACCGTTCAACTCCTGGCCGGCCTGGATCCCGATCACGTTCGAGTGCACGATCCTCCTGGCCTCGTTCGCCGCCGTCTTCGGCATGCTCGCCCTCAATGGACTGCCGATGCCCTATCACCCCGTATTCAACGTCCGGCGATTCGATCAGGCCTCTCGCGACAAGTTCTTCCTGGTCATCCAGGCCCGCGACCCGAAGTTTGATTTCGACGGCGTCTGGAAGTTTCTGGAAGCACTGCATCCACGGGAGGTCGTCGATGTTCCGTGGTAGGGCCAGAAGGATGAAGGATGAAAGCAGAAGGCTGAAAGCAGAAGGCAGAAGTGTGCCTGCGCAAGACCTGCCGGGCACGCTCATCCTTCATCCTTCATCCTTCATCCTTCTTCTCTTAATCTGCCTTCTGGTTTCGTGCCGTCAGAAGATGTCCAACCAACCCAAATACGACCCCCTCGAGCCGAGCGATTTCTTCGCGGACGGGATGTCGGCGCGGCCGCGGATTCCCGGCACCGTCGCCCGTGGCGAGCTGCCGCTGGAAGGCTTCCTCGTCACCGGAAAGATCGGCAATGCGGACGGCGACGGCTTCCCCTTCCCGGTCACCGCGGCGGTCATGGACCGCGGGCAGGAACGCTTCAACATCTACTGCTCGCCGTGCCATGGCCGTGCCGGCGACGGCAACGGCATGATCCCGTCGCGCGGCCTGCGGCACCCGCCGTCGTTCCATACCGATTTGCTGCGGAACGCCAAAACAGGACACTTCTTCGACGTGATGACGAACGGATTCGGCGCCATGCCGTCGTACGCGGTCCAGGTTCCGGTCAACGACCGGTGGGCGATCATTGCCTACATCCGCGCCCTGCAGTTGAGCCGGAACGGCACGATGAACGACCTGCTGCCGGCGCAGCAGGCGCAGATTCAAGGCGGAGGCAAGCCATGACCGCCGGCGCACGCAGCACATCGACCGCCACAGGCATCGACCGCTGGCGGATGCCGTCGCTCGTCACCGGCGTCATCGGGCTGGCTCTGAGCCTGGTCGGCTATTTCATCAATCCCGAAACCTTTTTCCGGGCCTATCTGCCGAGCTTCCTCTTCTGGTTCTCGATCGTGGCCGGCTCGCTGGCCGTGCTGATGCTGCAATACGTCACCGGCGGCGAGTGGGGCCTCATGATCCGCCGCCCGCTCGGCGCCTCCGCGCGCACGATGCTCTGGATGGTCGTGTTCTTCATTCCCATCCTTTTCGGGATGAAGTTCCTCTACCCATGGGCGAACACGGCATGGGCGATGGCCGACGAAAACGTAAGCCAGAAGCTGGACTGGTTGAACTGGAAGCGTTTTGTGATCTTCGCGGCGCTCTATTTCGCGCTCTGGAACCTCTGGGCCTGGCGGATCCGCGTGCTCTCGCTCAAGTTCTACGAAGACCGCTCACCGTATACGGAACTGTCGCGGCGCAAGTGGGCGGCCTCGGGGCTGGTGATGATCGTCCTGACGCTGACCTTCGCCTCGATCGACTGGATGCTGTCGACCGAGCCGAAGTTCAGCTCGACGATGTACGGCATCACGTTCGTCGTCGGTTGTGCCCTCTCCGCGCTGGCGTTCGTAACGTTCTTCCTGGCCCAGCTCGCCCATACGGACGCGATGGCCGGCGTTCTCAAACCGACGCACCTGCGCGACCTCGGCAACCTGATGCTGGCATTCGTGATGTTCTACGCCTACACCACCTTCTCCGAGTTCCTCCTCATCTGGTATGCCAACATCCATGAGGAGATCCCGCACTACCTGGTCCGCAACAGCGGCGTGTGGGGCGTGGTGGCGTTCTGCGTGGCCATGTTCCACTTCTTCCTGCCGTTCGGGCTTCTGCTGATGCGGCCGATCAAAGACAGACCGAAGACCATCGCCATCGTGGCCGTGATCCTGCTCGTGATGCGCTACGTCGTTCTCTACTGGCTCGTGGCGCCGTCGTGGTACCGCGAGCAATTCACCTGGTCGTGGATGAGCCTGACCTCCCTTCTGGGCATCGGCGGCATCTGGATCTGGGCCTTCATCGGCCAGCTCCGCGGACAGACGATCATCCCCATTCATGAGACATGGGTCGAAGAAGCAATTCGAGAGGGGGCGCTGAAGGTCAATGCCTGATCACCCTCACTACAACGACGACGAGATCGTCAACGCCGAGACGCATCATGAGACGAGCGACGTCAATATCCGTGCGCTCCTGTGGGCCCTGGTCATCTTCGTCGTCTTCGCGGCCGTGACCCACCTCGTGCTCTACCTGCAGTTCCATGCCTACGCCAGGTACTTCCGCAAGGAGACGTCGCAGCCGCTGACGATGATGGCGCCTCCATCCAACGTGCCTGCCACGCCGCGGCTGCAACCGTTCCCGGCCAATGCGCTCCCGCCGTACCAGAGCACACCGGCGACCGACATGAACGAAATGCGCGCCGCCGAGGATCAGGCGCTGAATACGCCCGGATGGATCGATCAGAAGAAGGGCGTCGTAAGGTTGCCGATCGATGTGGCGAAGCAGCTCGTGGTGCAACGGGGATTGCCGGTGGTGAAGCCATGAAGTCTTATCCGCAGATGACGCAAATGAACACAGATAAAAACAATGCATCACATCTGCGTCCTGCGTCATCTGCGGATAGGCCTTTGATCTTCTTGCTCGCGATCGTCGCGCTGACTGCAATCTGCGCCCGCGCACAAACCAATTCGGCCACGCCACCGGAGCTCCCCGGCAAAGTGGCCATCACCCAGAACCTCAACGCCCAGCTTCCGCTCGACCTGATGTTGCGCGATGAAACCGGCCGCGTCGTACGCCTCGGCCAGTACTTCAACCACGACAAACCGGTGCTGCTCAACTTCATGTATTACCGCTGCCCGATGCTCTGTCCCATGGTCATGGACGGCGTGACGAGCGCGCTGACCGAGCTGCGATTCGACATCGGCAAGGAGTTCGACGTCGTCACCGTGAGCATGGATCCGCGGGACACGCCCGAGCAGGCCGCGGCAAAGAAGGACCTCTACGTCAAGCGCTACGGCCGATTCGGCGCCGCGAACGGCTGGCACTTCCTCACCGGCCCCGAGAGCGCGATCCGGCGGCTCACGAATACCGCCGGCTTCTATTACGCGTACGATCCGAAGACCGATCAGTTCGCGCACGCGACGGCGCTGATTGCCACCACTTCGCAGGGGCGCATCTCGCGTTACCTCTACGGCTTCGAATACAAGCCGCGCGATCTCCGGCTGGCGCTGGTCGAGGCCTCGGCCGGTAAGATCGGCACGGCTACCGACGCCATCCTTCTCCTCTGCTATCACTACGATCCAGCCACCGGAAAATACAGCCGTACGGCCATGAACTTCGTCCGCGCCGGCGGTGTGGCCACCATGCTCGGTCTGGCAGGATTCATCTTCGTCATGGTCCGCAAAGAGCACAAGCGATGATGCTTTCCGATTTCCCGCTGTGGCCCGATCAGGCTTCCACCGTCGCCCCGGGCGTCGACGCGCTGATGACGTTCATGTGCATCATCACCGGCACGGTGTCGATCCTCATCTTCGTGGTCATCTTCTATCTGGCCATCAAATACCGCCGCACGCCGGAGAACGAGCTGGCACAGGACTACGAGCCGCCGAAAGCGCTCGAAGCGGCCTGGATCATCATTCCCTTTTTCATCTTTATGTTCATGTTCGTCTGGGGCTCGTGGCTCTACTTCCGCATCCAGCGCGTCCCCGACAACGCCCTCGACATCTACGCCAGCGCCAAACAGTGGATGTGGAAGTTCCAGCATCCCAGCGGCCAGCGCGAGATCAATACGTTGCACGTTCCCATCGGCCGGCCGATCCGCATCACCATGGCCTCCGAGGACGTCATCCACAGCCTCTACTTCCCGGCCTTCCGCGTGAAGGCCGACGTACTGCCCAATCGCTACCGAACGATGTGGTTCCAGGCCACGAAGACCGGCCGGTTCCATATCTTCTGTGCCGAGTATTGCGGCACCGAGCATTCCGGCATGGTCGGCTGGGTGGAGGTGATGCAGCCGACCGACTATCAGAAGTGGCTGGCCGGGGGTACCGAAGGGTCGCTGGCTTCACAGGGCGAGAAGCTCTTTCAGAAATACGCCTGCAGCACCTGCCACACGAATGACGCCACGGGCCGCGGCCCCGCGCTCATCGGTGTGTACGGAACGAACGTGACGCTGTCGAACGACACGACCGTCGTCGCCAACGAGGACTACATCCGCGAATCAATCCTGAATCCGCAGGCCAAGATTGTCAAAGGCTATACCGGGATCATGCCGACGTTTCAGGGACAGATGAGCGAAGATGATCTGCTGAAGCTCGTGGCGTACATCCACTCCCTCGGCACCCAGAAGGCGACCAGCGCGGGACCGCCGAGCTCCCTGCCCTCTGCCCCGCCTCCGGCCGGCCCGAGCACCGCCATCACACAGCAGAACAAAGGTACGAACCCATGAGCTCACTGACATTGCACGACGTCCGTTTCGAGCCGGAAGGGGCGCGCAACTACCTCACCCACGACTTCGGCGCGCTCTCCTGGCTCCTGACGAAGGACCACAAACGGATCGCCATCCTCTACCTCTTCTCGATCACGGTGCTGTTCCTCATCGGCGGCTTCTTCGCCGTGGCCATGCGCATCGAGTTGCTCACCCCCGAGGGCGACCTGCTGACGAGCGACACCTACAACAAATTCTTCACGCTGCACGGCATCGTGATGATCTTCTTCTTCCTCATCCCGTCCATCCCGGCGGTCCTCGGCAACTTCCTCCTGCCGTTGATGCTCGGGGCGAAGGATCTGGCCTTCCCGAAGATCAATCTGCTGAGCTGGTACCTCTACATCATCGCGGCGGTGATGGGGCTGTACATCATCATCACCGGCGGTGTCGACACCGGCTGGACGTTCTACACGCCGTTCTCGACGCAGTTCTCGAATACCCACGTTTTTGGCGTCACCTTCGCCGCGTTCATCGTCGGTTTCTCGTCGATCCTGACCGGGCTCAATTTCCTGGTGACGATCCACCGCATGCGCGCTCCCGGCCTGACCTGGTTCCGGCTGCCGCTGTTCGTCTGGGCCATGTACGCCACCAGCATCGTGCAGCTTCTGGCCACACCGGTTCTGGCCATCACGCTGGTCATGCTCATGGTCGAGCGCGTCCTTCACGTCGGCATATTCGATCCCGCCCTCGGCGGCGATCCGCTCCTCTTTCAGCACATGTTCTGGTTCTACTCCCATCCGGCCGTCTACATCATGATTCTGCCGGCCATGGGGGTGGCCTCGGAGGTTGTGGCCGGGTTCACGCGCAAGAAGATCTTCGGCTACAGCTTCGTTGCCTATTCATCGCTGGCCATCGCCTTCCTCGGCTTTCTCGTGTGGGCACACCATATGTTCGTGGCCGGGATCTCGGTCTATTCGGCGATGATCTTCTCCTTCCTCAGCTATTTCGTGGCCGTGCCGTCGGCCATCAAGGTCTTCAACTGGACAGCCACCCTCTACAAGGCTTCCGTGGCCCTGATGACGCCGATGCTCTACATCCTCGGATTCATCGGCCTCTTCACCATCGGCGGCGTGACGGGACTCTTCCTCGCCGCCATCGGCCTGGACGTCCATGTCACGGACACCTATTTCGTCGTGGCCCACTTCCACTACATCATGGTCGGCGGGGCCGTGATGGCTTATATGGCCGGGCTTCATTTCTGGTGGCCGAAGATCACGGGGCGGATGTATCCCGAATGGTGGGCGCGCCTGGCGGCGCTGCTGATCTTCGCCGGCTTCAATCTGACGTTCTTCCCGCAGTTCATCCTCGGCTACCTGGGCATGCCGCGCCGCTACCATGCCTACGCACCGGAGTTCCAGGTCCTCAACGTGATGTCGACCGCGGGCGCCTCGGTGCTGGCACTCGGCTACGCGCTACCGCTGTGCTACCTCATCTGGTCGCTCTGGTATGGGCGCCTGGCCGGTCCCAATCCGTGGGGCGCGGTCGGTTTGGAGTGGACGACCTCTTCGCCCCCACCGCAGGAGAACTTCCACGAGACGCCGGTCGTGACCTGGGATGCGTACGATTACCCGGCCATGATGAAGGCGGTGGGGGAGACGCAGAATGTCTGAGGGCAGAAGGATGAAGGATGAAGGCAGAAGGATGAAAGTCGAAAATGTCAGTAGAGGTGTCGGCGGCAGACTCTCTGTCGTCATCCTTCATCCTTCATCCTTCATCCTTCATGTTTCTTTCGTTCGCGGAGCTGCGGTATGAGCGTAGTGACGAACGATCCGCACGCGCACCACCCCTTCCTTCAGCATCATTTCGAGGATCTCGGGCAGCAGCACGAGGCCTCCACGCTGGGGATGTGGATGTTCCTGGCGACGGAGATCCTCTTCTTCGGCGGCGTTCTGTGCGCCTATTGGATCTACCGCGTCATGTATCCCGAGGCGTGGGCCATTGGGGCAGCGCAACAGATCTGGTGGCTTGGCGCGATCAACACGATCGTCCTGATCGTCAGCTCACTGACCATGGCCCTGGCGGTCCGCAACGCCCAGCTCGGGCGGCGCATGGGCACCGTCTACATGCTCATCGCCACGCTGTTCTTCGGCAGCATCTTCCTGGGCGTGAAAGCCTACGAGTACGCGAAACACTGGCAGGAGGGGCTGTTCCCGGGAGCGTCGTTCCACTGGAACGAGGTGCCCGCGCTCGCGCCGAAGGTCCAGCTCTTCATGACCTTCTACTGGACCCTGACGGGACTGCACGCCCTGCATATGGTCATCGGCGCAGGGCTTCTCCTCTGGTTCATCTGGAGAGCGTGGAAAGGCCACTTCGGGCCGGAGTACTACGGCCCGGTGGAAATCATGGGCCTCTACTGGCACTTCGTCGACATCGTCTGGATCTTCCTCTTCCCCTTCCTCTATCTGATCCACGGAGCGCACCATGGCTGATGTGACCACTCATGAACATGCCCCACACGTCCATGTGACGCCGCTGACGACTTACTTTCTGGTCTTCTTCGCGCTGGCCATCGGCACGATCCTGACGGTGGCCGCCTCCCGCTTCGACCTCGGCATGTGGAACACCCCCATCGCCCTGGTCATCGCCACGATCAAAGCGGTGCTGGTGATCCTCTTCTTCATGCACGTGATCCACTCGACGCGCCTGACCTGGGTCGTCATCGTCGCGTCGTTCCTCTGGCTGGGCGTGTTGTTCGTGCTGACGTTTGCGGACTACCTGACGCGGGTGTGGAAGATTTATTGAGGAAGTGGATTAGTAGATTAGTGGATCGGAAACGCTCCAATCGACTGATCCACTAATCTACTAATCCACTATGCTCATCCTCGGCCCGCTCCTCGTCCTCGCCTCGCTCGTCATCATCTGGCTCTGCTACATCTGGATGCAGTCGACGCGAGCCTCGCAGCGGCGCACCGAGGCGCAGAACCAAAGGGTGATCGAGTTGCTCGAGGAGCAGAACAGGATTCTGCGCGACTGGCAGAAGAAGTAGAAGTAGCGCTGGCGGCCCGCCGGCTGGACCGCCAGCAGCCTGCCCTGAGCGTAGCCGAAGGGGCTCGCTGGCGATTAGCATTAGCTTCACGACACCGCCGAGCCGGCGGTGGTCCAGCCGTCGAGCCGACGGCGCTACGTTGGCTACGCTCGCCGTCACGCCCTTCGCGTAATCGGCGCGATCGCCCTTTTCGACAGCCGGTGGAAACGGAACAGCAGCAGGACGGCGACGACGGTCAAACCCGCGCACAGCCCCCACCACAGGCCAACGATTCCCATCTTGCGGTGGAAACCGAGGTAGAGCGCGATGGGAAGGCCGATGAGCCAGTGGCCGACGAGATTGGCCACGAGCGGAAAGGTCGTATCGCCGGCGCCGCGGAGGATGCCGGCACCGATCGCTTGCAGTCCATCCGACACCTGGAAGACAGCAGCGACCAGAAGGATGGGAACGGCCGCTGTGATGACTGTCTGCTGATCGGTCAGCAGCCTGGCTACGGCGCGCGGGACGAAGGCGAAGACGGATGCGCCGGCGAGCATCCAGCAGATCCCGCCCGCGATGGCGGCGAAGCCTGCGGTTCGCGTACGGGCCTGATCGCGTGCACCGACGGCCAGGCCGACACGCACGGATCCCGCCGAGGCTACGCCAACGGCGATCGTGAAAGTCAGCGAGGCGAAGGCGAGGACGAGCTGGTGCGCGGCGAGATCGATCGCCCCGAGGTGGCCGGCCAGGAGACCGACGAGCGCGAAGACCCCGAGCTCGGCTGCCAACTGCACACCGATCGGCAGACCAAGGTGGATGGCCTGGCGGATCTCGGGCCACTTGGCATGGTGCAGCATGCCGGCGTCGTGCGGCGGCAGATGAATCGATTTCACGGTCCAGACAACGATGGCAAGCTGCAGCACGGCTCCCAGATCTGTCGACAGCGCCGCGCCGGCCACGCCCATGCGCGGAAACGGACCCAGGCCGAAAACGAGGACGAGATCCGCGACGAGGTTGAAGACGTTGCCGACCAGCATCGCGATGACCATCGGCCGCGTAACGTGCTGCGCCTGAAGGTAGGCGCGAACGACGAGAAACAGCAGCAGCGGCGCCAGCCCGGCGGTGCGCACCAGGAGGAACTGAACGGCCAGCGTTCCCAGTGACGGCGCGACACCAAACAGCGGAAAGAGCATCGGCGCGAAAAGCAGCAGGATCGTCAGCACCACCGTGACGCCCAGCGCCAGCCAGATGCCCTGCCACATCATGTGCCGTGCGCGCACGTGATCCCCGCCACCGAAGGCCTGCGAGATCATCGGATCAACTCCGAAGACCAGACCCATGCCAAGGATCGAGATGGTGAAGAAGATGGCGTTGCCGAGGCCGGCCGCCCCGAGCTCGCGCGCCCCGAGCCGTCCGACCACCGCCAGATCGACCAAGCCCATGATCTGCGTCCCCGCCTGCGCCGCAGCGAGAGGGCCGGCCAGGCGGAGAAGTTGGCGGAGCTCGGTTCGGAAGGGAGACATGGGAGCGGGGGATTGTATTTCGGGGTGTGGGGAGTGGGGAGTGGGGAGTGGGGAGTGGGGAG
>Ga0210394_10000510_pt1 | contig 80300 bp, 76 predicted proteins | sample IncBWC12MmetaG_FD_160121 | JGI IMG/M metagenome (GOLD analysis project Ga0210394, IMG submission 160121) | Forest soil microbial communities from Barre Woods Harvard Forest LTER site, Petersham, Massachusetts, United States - Inc-BW-C-12-M | ecosystem: Environmental > Terrestrial > Soil >... | reverse complement strand
GTTCGCCTGGCTTCATAACTTTCGTCGCACCGTCATTCGCTGGGAATACCACCCAGAAAATTTCCTCGGGATGGTTCAACTCGCTTGCGCCATCATCTTCCTGAGGCATTTATGAGATGGCTTCTAGCAAAGAGCAAGCGGAGCCGAGGGTGCCGGCGGGTGGCGCATTCAATTCGCAAAAACCTCTTGGGTGGCCTTCCCTTTCGGTTTTGGTTTTGGAAAGGGTGGGCCACTCTTCCACTCGAAGATCTCACACCGGGCGTTGCGCCTGGCGGGTGGGCCGGGCCACCCGCGAGTGTCAGGGCTTCAGGGTGCGCAAGACCTTTAGCGTTTCTGACGGGTCAGTTCGAATCGTGTAGTCGGCGTTCACATCGGCCGCACGAATGATCCCTTTGCTGTCGATCACGTAGCGGGCGGGCATTGGCAACCGGTATTCCGGCTCGTCGTGGAATCTGTCCAGCGTGCTCCCAAACGACTTGTAAAGCTCGCGTAAGTAATCCGGGAGTGTGAAGACGAGACGAAACTCCTCCGCCACTTTTAGGTGAAGATCCGTCAGCATGTCGAAAGCCAGGTTCAGTTTCTTATGCAAATTGCGAGTGTACCGCTCGAGCTCGGGAGTCAGCACAACGATCTGCGCTCCCAGCGCTTTTACCTCTGCATTGATCTGCTGTAGAGCCTCCAGCTCCATATTGCAGTAGGGTCACCAGTGCCCCCGGAAGAAGCTGACGACCAGCGGACCCTGGCGAAGCAGGTCGGCGGAATTCACCTGAACATGGTCTTGATTGAACAAACTGAATTCCGGAGCGCGGTCTCCTGCTTTCAGCGCCTTGGTCTCAGCGCCCGAGGCCTTGAGCTCGGCCGTCGCGCGATGCATCTTTTCGATCGCCTCGCGCGGGGCGTTATACGGAGGGGCTCCGGAATCGAACGCCTGTTTAAATTCATCCAAACGTGACTGAAGACTTTCCATTGCTTTTCCCCTTTCCATTGGAAATCGAAAGATGCCGGTTAGATTTGGGCCGGGGGCCCCGGGTTTCGCTTTTTTGGTACCCGGGTCTAGGGGTCGCTTCGCCTCTTCCAACAGGAGAACTCGCCTTCACGGGTGGCGCACCCTAAAAACCTCTGGGGCGGCCTTCCCATTCGGTTCTGAAATAGGTGGGCCACTCTTCGCTCGTCGCGTAGTGGCCGACCTTCAGGTCGGTGCTTTTCGTTCGCGGGTGCTTGATTACCAGCCTAAAGGCTGGCCACTACAAAATCGAACAACAGGCTGATTGGATGACGGTGTCGGCTCCCTCGACCGAGTAAACTGGGTTGCGCTAAACGACCAGGGCTCGGAAGAAAGGAGCCGAGCAATGTTGATTATAGGTTGTGATTTTCATACCCGCTACCAGCAGATTGCCATGGCCAACGACGCAACGGGCGAACTACTCTTGGAACGCCGACTCGATCACGAGAGCGGGGAGGCCAACACCTTCTACCGTGATTTAGCGCAACCGGTGCGCGTGGGCATCGAAGCCACCGGCCCGATTCGTCTGGCATCGTCACAAGCTCGTGCGCCTGCGCACTATGTTGGGCAACCAACTGCACGCTCTGGCCATGGGCCAAGGGCTTTGCCGGAAGAAAAAGTTGTTCACCAAGAAAGGTCGCGTCGAACCGCAGGCCCTTTCGCTGAGGAAACCGGGGACAGACGGGACGTTTTCTTCGCACTTCGAATTCTTGACTTTTTGACCATTCCCGTTACCCTTTCGCCGCAAAATCGTTCCAGTACTATACAATACTGTTGATAAACTAGCTATATTGTGAGATCATTTCGTATGTTCGCTCGGGCTATTCTCTCTTTCCTCTCGGCCTGCCGTGAGCGCAGCCGAAGGGTGCCCCTCCCAACTTCCAACCAAAACTACCTAAGTCCAAATATCCCCACACGCCTGTCCCGAGCGCCTTTCGAGAGGGACACGCGGCCCTCTCGTAAGTCCAATCATTCCCGCACATCCGCGATACCCGGGCGAGGGGGGATATGCCGGTTTTCTTGTCGGACCAATTCGTCGCGCTCCTTCCCCAGAAACCCCGCGCTCTGCCCTCTTTCCTTTCAATCACTTGCGCACTCTTTCATTTTCCGTAGCACTCCTATCTCCTGTCTTCCCAACGCTTTCCGCACTCTTGCCCCAAAAACCGGGGGTACACCCCTCTGGTCATGCCAGTCATATTACTCGCCACCCACCAACGCTCCTTTACGAGGCTTTTTCCTTTACCTCATTTACTTCCTCTACCTCCTCTACCTCCTTTACCTCAGGTACCAACTCCCGGAGTTCGCGCATCAACTACAACCAGCAACTCATCCGCTACTCCCAACCGAGGTGACTCCCCAATGATCCCCATGACTCCAGAGCAAGCCGCTTTTCTCCTCCAATACCAACTTCCGTCCGTCAAAAATGAGTACCGCACCACCAGCGCCACCATAGCCGCCATCCCTGCCTCCAACGCCGACTATCGCCCCGACCCCCAAGCCCGCAGCGCCGCCGAAATCGCCTGGCACATCGCCGCCGCTGAGCACCGCTTCTACGGCGGCATCGTCTCCGGCGCCTTCGACTTCAACGCCATCCCCCGCCCCGAAGGCGGCATCACCCGCGAAAACATCTTAAAGTGGTACGCCGACTCCTTCACCAAGAATTTCGACAGCCTCACCCGCCTCACCCCTCAACAAGCCGCCAAAATCATGGACTTCCGCGGCATGTTCCAACTACCCGCCGTCGCCTTTCTCGATTTCAGCATCAAGCACACTGTCCACCACCGCGGACAGCTCTCCACCTATTTGCGCGCCATGGGCGGCAAGGTCCCTGCCATCTACGGAGAAAGTTACGATTCCGCCGAAGCCAAAAAATCCGCATCCGCCAACTGATCTCTTTCAGCTGTGCGCCCGCGTCCCCGCCACGGGCAAAAACGCCACCCCGCACCGGAACATTTTCAGTTCCGGCAATTCCGCGATATTCACCACACGCGCCGGAACATAAATCGCCGGCGCGTTCGGCGATTCCGGCGAAAACGGCACCGCGATCGTCACGTCCGTCGAAATCGCGTACGCATTCTTCGTCCGGAATCCCAGCCCGCCCCGCGACAGATCAATGCACGTCACCACATCCTTCCCAAACGCCGCACTCTCTACACACGCAAAGTAATTCACCTTCGCCCGCACCCGCGCCCGCCGATCCTCCACCGCCGTCGTCGAAGTTGCCGCCGTACTCACAGCAGGCGTCATCGCCGCCCGCTTCTCACTATCCGTTCGCGCCGCGACTCGCTGTTCTGCGCGTTCTTCCACCCGCAATCCCGTCCGTGCCTCTCGCGGTTCCACATCATGAGCCGCTTCAAGTGGCCCGGCATAACCGGCGAACGGCTGTAACAGACTCTCCTGCTCTTCCAATTCCAATCCCTCGTGTTCCACAACAACCGCCGTCCTCTGCGGAGGCTCCAGCTTCCGCTCCACTCTCGGCGCGGCTTTTCGGGGCACGCCCCCCGGCTCCGGCCGCTTCCACACGGTCGCATATCCGCAATCCGTGCAATAGCGCACCAGCCCGCCGTGAATCGCACAGACGTCAAACTCGTAGTCGCCATTCAGCAGCGTCACTGTATCCCCGCAACTCCCGCACTCCAGCACCAGTTCCAGCGGCCGCTGCGTCGCCGATGGTGGCGCAGGAAAATCCATCTGCCAGAAATCCAGCTCGTCGTTGAGAAACTCAACTCCATAGGTGTAGCGTCCATCCTGTGATCCAATCTCTCCGACTATCCGAATCTCCGTTTCCGTGTTGGATTCCCGCGAGCGCAAGACCAGTTCCTGCTCCGCAATCATTTTGTTCGTGGAAACAATCCCAGCTCCGTGCAGACTCAGCACGACGGTATGCGTTTCTTCCGTAAACACACGTCCTTCGGCGTCACTTCCAATCAAAAGGATTGGTACGGATTTCGACACGCGACCGCTGCGGCGAACTTTCTTGGACGACATACCGGCAACCTGGGGAAGGGGCGGAACCTTAACGGCCCAAGCATATCGGAAAATGAAAGGGCCAGCACGCATATTGTGCTCGATTGCGGAACAAGAATTATCAGCGGCGAGAAGAGAAGACATTTCAATTAGAAACGTCTGCGCAGCAATTCATCGGGACAGGCCGCCGCTGGCGGGGCACCCCTGCAAATGCCAATGAAGCAGCGCCCGATGCACCGCAAACTTCTCTCTCCACCGCGGCAATCGTCCCAGTGTGACGGCTGTCAACAACCCGCTTACCGCCGAATCCACGGCCAATCGCAGCAGCAAACCGCAACGAAGTGCGATGCACACCATCGAGCTCCGATGCTTCGCGAAATAGGCGTAGCGAGAGCGCCAGTATTCAATCCGCGCCGCCGGCTGATCCTGCTTCGCGGTCTGTCCCTGCCCGTGCCAAACGCGCACCTGTGGCAGGTGTACGGTCGCGAATCCCGCTTGATGCGCGCGCAGGCAGAAGTCCGTTTCCTCCAGGAAAAAGAAAAACCGCTCGTCCATTCCTTCCAGCTTTTCCCACACATCGCGGCGAACCAGAAAAAATGCGCCGATGACGGATTCCACTTCCATCGGCTCGCCATATTCCTGTTCTTTCCCGGGGAACCGCCGCGGCCACACGGTGCGCAAGAGAAATTTGTTCAGGAGTTCCGTCGCCAGGGTAGGGAAGTTGGCGATCGAGTTCTGTTTCCTTCCATCCGCATGAACCAGTTGGGCGCCGGCGACGCCGCAGGCAGTATCCGTTCGCATCCAGTCTACGGCGAGTTGAAGAGCATCCGGAGTCAGCTGCGCATCCGAATTAAGCAAAAGGAAAAAATCGCCTCCGGACTCGCGCGCTGCAACATTCACGCCGCGTGCGAATCCCACATTGTGTTCCATCCGTTTGTAACGAATTTCCGGGAACGCCACCGGCAAAACACTGGAAGTTTCGTCGGTCGAACCGTTATCAATGACGTGAATCTCTTTGGTAAGAGTGTCCGCGGAAGAAAGTACCGACTCAATGGCCTCACGTGTCTGCCGGCAGGTATTGCGCGTCAGAAGAATAACGGAAACGTCCAAACAGTGTGCTCCTCAAACTGTGGAAGATCGCGGCACACCGTGGCGGCGCGACGCAACGACCAAAGTGTATCAGGCACGAGACCAGGCAGGACAGTAGCCATGAAGGCATGAAGGATGTATTAAGAGAGGCTTTTATAGCGTGAGTAAAGACGGCAAGTGGGGACGAGGCGGTCCGCCCCCACTTGTCGGGTAGAGAAAAATCTCAGGCGGCGGCTCCGTTGGCGTGCGGGCGAACGTCGCAGCCGTCGCGTTTCAGGTAGCGATACAAGCTGGTGCGTCCAATTCCCAATATCTGCGCGGCTCGCAACCGGTTGCCGTTGCACATCTGCAGCACTTTCTGGATGTGCACCTTCCGCACGTCATCCAGCGACAACGGCCGCCAGTCTTCGTCTCCCGCCAGCCGCGTGGTCCGATGCTGCAGGTGTTCCGGCAAATCGCTGATATCAATGAAGTCGCCCATCGCGGTAATGCACGCGGTCGAAATCACATTTTCCAGTTCCCGCACATTGCCCGGCCACGGATGCTGCAACAGCACCGTCTGCGCGCGCCGCGTGAGCCCGGCGATATTTTTCCCATATGAATCGTTGTACTTCTTCAGGAAAAACTGCACCAGCAGCGGAATATCCTCCAGCCGTTCGGCCAGGGAAGGAATGCGAATCTGAATCGAGCTCAACCGGTAGAACAGATCCTCGCGAAACCGTCCGGAGAGCACCTCGGCGCGCAAATCACGGTTCGTCGCGGCGATCAACCGCACGTTCACCTGCTTCACCTCCGGCGAGCCCACGCGCTGGATCTCCCGGTTCTGGATCACGCGAAGCAATTTCGCCTGCATGGCCAGGGAAGTCTCTCCCACTTCATCCAGGAACACCGTGCCGCCGTTGGCATACTCGAACAATCCCGGGCGCGTGTCTGTCGCCCCCGTAAACGCGCCACGAACATGCCCGAACAACTGGCTTTCCAGCAGCGTGTCCACCATCGCCGAGCAGTTGCACACCGCCAACCGCTGCGTGCCCACCGGACTGATCTGATGAATCGCCCGCGCCACCAACTCCTTGCCCGAACCTGTCGGACCCACCAGCAGCACGTTTGTGTAGTGACGCGCGACCTTGCGCGTGAAATCGAAAACCTCAAGCATCGCCGGGCTCTTGCCCACAATGCCGTGGAATTCCAGGTCTTTCAGAAGCTGCTCTTCCAGCGAACGGACCCTGCGCCGCTGGTCATAGAGCGCCGCCAAATCGTCCAGCGTGCGTTTCAGCCGCACATGGTCCAGGGGCTTCGGCAGGAAATCCGCGGCCCCGCGCCGGATGGCCTCCAGCGCCCCCTCCAGCGTGTACTGCGCGGTCATGATCATCACGTGCACGCCGGGGTCGCACCGCAGCGCGCGGTCCAGAAAATCAAACGGATCGGGAGTTTCCAGATGCGTGCTCGCAAAAACGACGCGGCAGCGGCCCATGCGAATAAGTCGTAACGCCTCTTCAGCGTCCGGGGTGGACACAGGCTCGTAACCCATGTCGGTAATTAAATGCGCGAGCAAGTCCCGTTCGCTTGGGTCGTCGTCGAGGATACAGGGCGTAAGTGCACTCTGTAGGGGGGATACCGCCACAGATTTGTAAGTTGCGTAAGCCATGTCCCACAAAGAGGCAACCGCTGTGCCAAAGAGGAGTCCCATCGACCGCTTCGCTGAAAACGATTGGAGATGCGAGCGGACCAGTGATGCTACTTTGCTAAGTGGAACTCTTTCAGTTTGGTGCGGGCCGGCTTGCGGAATTCCTGAGATAGGAAACTGGAAACGGAATCGTGAGGAGAAACAGAGAAAGCTGTGAAATCGCTGCCAAAACGGGCCATTGTCCCGAAGTGGATGGGAATCGTTGCTCAATTCACCGTGTAGTTCCCACGGCTGTGCCGCGGCTGCACCCCATTCAATCGGAATTGGTGATTTCCCTCTGGGCTGCAGCCCACAAATTCCGCTGCGTACGGAATCGGATTCGCGCGATGCAGCGCCGTCGGTTGGATCGGCCGCACAAAGATGATGGAACCCTTGGACAACATGCGCGACAGTGTCACGCATTTTCCCGCGTACTCATCCCACTCGAGTTCCGAGCGCTCAACAAAGAAAACCTCGTCTTCATCCCAGCCTGACACTTCCACCGTGCCAGTCTCTGTCAGCGCGTGCGTGTCCGAATTGGCCATCCGTCGCCTCCGCAGGCAAAAGAGCAGTTCATCGGCCATCGGAGGCACGGCAACACTGCAAAGCATAAGCACTTATATCCGGCACACTAGGCCAAGTGTACAGGGAAGAGACAGCGCATCGATTCGTGGTCCAAACTGGTCTGATATTAGGAAAGATTCACGGAAGCATCGAAGATCGAATGTTTCTTCAACGCCTAAAAGAAAACCCGCATCGCGAAATCTTCAATGTAGGGAAACACCCTGCTGAAAACGTACATTCCCACCAGCAAACCGGCCATCGCAAAACTGTTTCCGCGAATCCAGTCCAGGTATTTCTGCGCTCGCGTTTCGCTCATGAACAGCATGATGCCGGTGCTGCCATCGAGCGGCGGGACCGGCAGCAGATTAAACGTCCCCAGCAGCAGATTCAGAAAAAATACCACCCTTAACACGGTTCCCGCAAAACTCGCCGCACCCGTAACTGGATCGCGGTGGAATAGTTGCAACGCCATTCCGCCGCGAAGCAGCGCGACCGCCAGCAGCATCAGGGTAAAGTTCGCCGCCGGCCCCGCAAGCGCCATCCACGCCGATCGCCGCGGATGCCGCCTTTCCCACAGCGGATCGTACGGCGCGCTGGCCCAGCCGATCATGCCGCCGCCCAGGAGAAAGAAACTCAGTATTGGGAAAATGACCATGCCAAAGAACGAACGCCGGATGTGCGGAATCGGGTTCAGGCTCAACTGCCCGCCCAGTGCCGCCGTGGAGTCTCCGCCGATTTTAGCCGCCAGCGCATGCGACGCTTCATGGCACGTCGTGGAAAACAGGAAAACGATATAGGAGATGAACCCCATCATCAGCATTTCGGGCGTCAAGTCATTCATAAGCATTTCAGCGTAGGGTCTCCGCCCAAAGAAAGCAAGCCGACCCGAAATTTCCCGGCGGTACGCGCGGGAAAAACAGCCTTTTCTTCCCGCCTCATTTTGTGTATGTTTCCTTCACCACGTGTGTTGGCCACCTTCTTCGGTGCGCGGAGGAACTCTGGATTGAGGGCTGATGATGAAGGCCTGTTTCCTCCGCGCGCCCGCAAAAGTTGAATCCAATCCTCTCGAATTTGGCGATGTGCCCAGGCCCGAACCGCGGCCCGGCGAAGTGCTAATCCGTGTGGAGGTGTGCGGTGTTTGCCGTACAGACCTGCACGTCGTCGAAGGAGAACTTCCTCCGAAAAAAACTCCCGTCATCCCCGGCCATCAAACGGTAGGGCACGTGGCTGCAACCGGAATTGGAGCGGACCGCTTGTCCATCGGTTCACGCGTTGGCGTCGCGTGGCTCCACAAGACTGATGGCAACTGTGAATATTGCCTGCGAGGAGAGGAAAACCTTTGCAACGATCCGCAGTTTACGGGTTACACGGTAAACGGCGGCTACGCCGAATATCTGGTGGCCCCGCAGGATTTTGTTTACCCGCTGCCGGAAAATCTACCTGCGGAACAAGCCGCGCCTCTCCTCTGCGCCGGGATCATCGGTTATCGCTGTTTGCGTCTGAGCGGCGTGAAGGCTGGCGCACGCTTGGGACTATATGGCTTTGGTGCCGCCGGCCACGTGGCGATTCAAGTGGCGCGGCACTGGGGCGTAGAAGTGTACGCATCCACTCGCGACTCGCGGCACCAGGCGCTCGCGAAAGAATTGGGCGCGGTCTGGACGGGCGGCACTTTGGATGAGCCTCCTACAAAACTCGACGCGGCCATCGTGTTTGCGCCCGCAGGCGAAATCGTTCCCGCAGCGCTTGCCGCGCTCAAAAAAGGCGGTCGCCTTGTTCTTGGCGGGATACACATGAGCGATATTCCCTCTTTTCCCTACAATCTCCTGTACCAGGAGCGCAGCATTCGCAGCGTGGCCAACAACACGCGCGAAGACGGGGCGCAGTTTCTGCGGCTTGCCGCCGAGATCCCCGTACGAATGCATGTGCAGGTCTATCCTCTGGCAGAGGCCAATCGGGCGCTGAATGCGCTTAAGAATGACGCGATTCGAGGAGCGGCGGTGCTGCGCGTATCCACTTGAGTTATCTCACTGCTTTGTCCTGTTAACTTCTGTTCATCCGGATGGCTTGTTCCAAATCGTTCTCGAGTTGCGCTCCCGCGTGGCCTGCTTCGTGATACTCGCCATCTTCATTCACCGACCAGACGTCGTATTTGTTTTCGCCGGCGAGAATGTTTCGGGCGGCCAGCATCGCCGTGATCATCGCGTGATCCTGGTTGTTGTATTTGTGCATGCCGTTGCGCCCGACGAGATGTAGATTGGGGCAATGAGCATCCAAGGCCCGCCGGACAACGCCCACATGCTGCTGGTAATCGTCGTCGTAAACGGGATATGCCTTGGGTTGCCGTACCACGCAGCCATCCATAAGATCCGCCGCGCTGCCGAGCCCAACCTGCTGCAGTTCTTTTGCTCCAAGCGCAATTAGATCCGCATCGCGCATCGTCCAAAGGCCATCGCCTTCAAAGCAAAAGTATTCCAGGCCGTAACAGCAGTAATTCGGATCGGGCACCATCTCCGGCGACCAGGACTTGTAATTCTGCACCCGGCCCATTTTCACGTTCGGATCGTGGATGTAAATCCAGTTGTCCGTGAAGCGGTGGCGATCCCGAAGGATCAGCGCGATCGTCAGAAAGTCCCGGTAGCGGAGGGAATTGCCGGACCGCACCGCGGCTTCGGGAAGCCGCGGCTCAATTTGCCCCACCAGTTGCCGCATAGGCATCGAAGAGACGAGGTGCTCGCCGCGAAATTCCTTTGTTGCTCCATCCTCCGTGCGAGCCGTAACCGTCCATGCGGAACTTCCCGTATCGAAATGGCAGGCCACGACACTGCGTCCCAGCAGCACTTCGCCGCCCAGAGAGCGAACCTTCTCCGCGCAAGCTTCCCACATCATCCCCGGCCCGAGCCGCGGGTAGCGGAACGTATTCATCAGCGTCTTCACTGCCTCCGCACGATTCACCGGTTTCCTCTTCGAGCGCAGCCCGTCTCGGATAGCCCCGCCCAGCGTAAGCCCCTTGATCCGTTGCGCTGCCCAGTCGGCGGAAATTTCCTTGCAGCTCATGCCCCACACTTTTTCCGTGTAGGTCTTGAAGAAAATCCGGAACAGCCGGTCCCCGAATTCGTTCACCACCCAATCTTCAAGCGACCTGGGATTGCGCACCGGTTTTAGCCGAGTCTTTAAAAAAGACAAAATGCACAACGCGGATTCCATCACGCCAAGCTGGGAAAGCGCCTCCAGCGGCTTCAGCGGATACGCATAGAATTTCCCGCGATAAAAAATCCTGGATGAACGCGGCCGCTCCAGCATGTCCGCGCCGAGAATCTCCGTCCAAAGGTCTTCCACCTCGCGTGACTTCGAAAAAAATCGGTGGCCGCCAATATCGAAACGAAAGCCGTGATATTCCACGGTGCGCGAAATGCCGCCCACATATCGGGGATCCGCCTCAAGCACCACCACACGCTGGCCCTTCTTGCCCAATTCATAGGCGGCTGTAAGTCCCGCAGGCCCGGCGCCGACAATCACCGCTTTGTACACGTGGTCGCTCATCGGATTGTCTTTCCCTTAGGCGAACCGTAAGCGAGGGGAAGTCTCCGGCAGGAACGAAACTGGGTCAGGGGTGTTACGCCTGCGCCATCCGCTGCAGCACCGCATCTCTGTCGGGGTAAGTGGGATTCGTTTCTAACAACTTCTTCCAAGCGGCGACGGCTCCGGGTTCGTCTTTCTTACCCTGCCACTTTACGATGCCGAGATTGAAAAGGGTATCGGCCTTCTGGGGAAATAATGGCGGGCGCTCAGTTGTGTCCGCGTCTTCTGTCACAGGGATATTTGATGTTGGTCACACCAGCATGGGGAGAGCGTCGAAGCAGAGAGGAAATGGACAGGGTGAGGCTGAGAAGCTTAGCCATTGCAATGACCTGAACTTACGCCACAACGACCCGTACAGCATTGAGCATTGCTAACGCAAGGCAGCCCATTCGCCAGGCAAGACGCCGCGCGCGCAGGAGTTGGAGCAACCAGGGAAGTAACCAACGGCAAAGCGATGGCTCCCGCAATCCCTATCGCGCGGATCGCTTCGCGACGCGAGGTTCGCCGGACCGGCTTTTCCGATTCGACCAGCAAACGGGCTTGGGACAACTCCTCGATCGCCAGTAGCACGACGGATTCGTTGACCGGCGTGGAAAGCTGCTGGGTCAGAAGTTTTGCTAGTTCCGGAGCGCTCTTCTTGCCGTCACAATGCTTCCAGGCGGCCGCGGCCGTCGCATTCAGGCAATGGCCCACGTTGCGCTCGCGGTCGTAGACCAAAAGCTCGTCGCCGAACTTGCGCGTGAGACAATCCACGCGCGCCCGGGGATATTCCCGTTCTTTCATTCTTTCTCCTGTCGGTTACCTGCACTCAATAAGTTCAAAATGGACGCCGCTGATTCGTTGGCTTCGCCACGCGTTCCCCGGACGAAAACCGTGCTCCTCACCAGTTTCTGAATTCTTCTCAGCGTCTGACGCGGATCGTTTCGCACCGCGATGCTGTTGGCCATCAGCTCCAATGCACCCTGTCCGCGCGAAAGCGGCGCCGGATTCCACCGCGCGCCCGCTTTGTACTTGCAGATCACGACCGCGCCTAGCGGAAGAGGTTTGACACCCGACGCCGCGCCCAGATTTTCCGCGGTGTAATTGGTTTGCGCATAGGTTGAGTCTTCCCGGATTCCCAGGGGCCTTGTGAAGGGATGCACTCTTCCCGAATCGTCCACGACGGCGAATTCGTCGGAATAGTAGGTTGCACCAAGCCGCAACAACTCCCGAACAAGGGTGGTCTTCCCGCTCAAGCTCCGACCGGGCAACAGAATCGCGCGTCCTTTCCAGCCAACCACGCCCGCGTGCAGAAATGTCCTATCCGGCGACGCTTCGGCAACGTAGCGATGCAGGTCGGTTTCCAGTGCCGCCAACACCTGTTCCAACTCCGCAGCTCGCGCGATCCGCTCGCTGTCCGCATAAAGAATGTGCATACGCCGCAAGCCGGCGCGTTGGCCGTTTTGCGCAACCACCAGGGAGTACAAGCGCTGCATGGTAGCCCGGCGGGAATTTTTCCAGCCAGGGGGCAGCAGCCGGGAAATTTGAGGCAGCATTCCCGCCGTGCTCACGCGCACTCCCGCATGAACTCCGTACGTATACACGCGCATTCCTTCCGCCCAGCCCAGGCGGTCGAGTTTCTTCATTCAATCCGAACTGACGTTCAGACGCGGCAATCCGCGACCTTGCATTCGCGCTCCAGTCTTCTCGGGTACCCGGGGAAGTATTCAAGCTGTAACCATTATTCTATCAGTTCATTCCGGGCAGCCGAGGGCAGGCAAAGGAAGCGGCGCCGATAAGTTAATCCCATGAAATGCACGTCACACGGAGTACAAAACCGTTTGTTTGGCGATTGGGGTTTACTGCTAGGGGTGAATCGTAACCCACCCTACAACTGTCACCCTTGAATTGCTAATCCCCAGGTAAGTTGAGGTAGACTGAATCCGCATATATGAGCCCGCGCAGCCTCTCCCACAGACTCTTACTTCCAGGGATTGCGGTCCTCTGCCTGGTCGCATCCCTCTGGGTCGGGCACTCGCAAATCCGGAACACGGATCGCCCCATCTCTCGGCTCGTCCGCACGGCCGTCGCGCTCGGCTCCACGCAGTTTGCTATTGCGGATTTTGACGGCGACCGGGAACCCGATTTGGCTATGATCCGCGTCACGCGCGATGGCTCTCTCACCTCGCAATATTCAGTCGACTTTAACTTCAGTTCCGGAGCCAAAGCTGGAATCTGCATTGTGGGGCCTTCCGGCGGCCTTCAAATCACTCCGCGGGACGTGAATGGAGACAAATTCGCCGATCTTGTCGTCACCTCGCTTCTCGATTCCCATTTCGTGGCGATTTTCCTGAATGACGGCAAGGGTAACTTTGTTCCCGCTGAACCCGCCGATTTTCCCGGCGCTGTGAATGGCACCGACATCCGACTCGTTGCGCCTGAGGATGTTCCTGCCGGTCAATTCGCGCTCCAGTCTGGCCGCGACACGGCGGGAGAAGTGGGCGATTCCGCGGGTTGGCACGGCCCCCGGCAATTCGTCGCTGCAGCTCTACCGGCCCACCCGCTGAGGGTTCGCGCAGAATTGGCTTTTCCCAGCGCAGGCCGCGCGCCACCGCTCGTTTAAACCCCATACATCTTTCTGCTATCCAATCGTTATAACTTCCCAATGAGGGTCCGGGTATCGTCCAAATGGGCATGCCACGCGTGTAGCACTTGATTGACTTCCCCGGCGCGGAGGGGGACGGCAAGGCCTTCCGCGCGGTTTTCCGATTGTTCGAAGAAAGCATTGGCGAGGTAGATTTATGCAGCAAATCATCCGGCGCGTGTGCCTGGCCGCAATGCTCGCGGCAGGGTTCACGAGCAGCGCCGCGGCGCAGAAGGCGTTGACCTGGGACGAAGTGCGCGCGCGGTTCGAGGCCAACAATCCCACGCTGCTCGCGGACAAAGTGAGTATTGACGAATCGAAAGCCCAGGAGATCACAGCGTATCTCCGCCCTAACCCGCAACTCACCCTGACTGTGGATGGCACGCAGATCGCTCCCTATAAAGGGGTGTGGGCGCCATTCCGAGGCACTTATGAAACGCCCGGCGTCAGCTATCTCCACGAACGACAGCACAAGCGGGAATTGCGGCTCGAGAGCGCCAAGAAGGGCACGCTTATTGTCGAGTCAGAGCATTCCGATTTGGAGAGAACCTTGCTGTTCAGCCTGCGCGGGGCCTTTGTTGCGACGTTGCAGGCTAAAGCGGTGCTGCGTCTGGCGAAAGAGAATCTCGTCTACTACGACAACGTGCTCGACATCAGCCGGACGCGTTTCAGCGTTGGCGACATCGCGCGAATCGATCTCGATCGCCTGGAACTGCAGCGCGTGCAGTATGAATCGGACCTGCAGTCCGCCGAAGTGAATTTGCGCACGGCAAAAATCCAATTGCTCACGTTAATGAACGACCGGACTCCCATCGAGCAATTTGACGTCGCGGGTTTGTTCGATTTCAGCGACCTGTTGATACCGCAGGACGAGTTTCGGAAGATTGCCATGGACACGCGCCCGGACCTGAAAGCGGCGGTTGAAGCCGTGGACAAGGCGCAGACGGATCACAAACTCGCCATTGCCAACGGTTCCACCGACCCGATTTTAAGCGCCTGGTACACGCACAACTCCTCCAACAACAACCCGTTTGGCATCAATACGCTCGGTGTAAGCGTCAGCATCCCGTTGCGAATTTTCGACCGCAACCAGGGGGAAAAGCTACGCACGCAATTGGATATTGACCGCACGGACAAAATGTCGGGCGCTGCGAAAGCACTGGTCTTCAGCGATGTCGATTCCGCCTACGCCGTTGTAAATAGCAATGTGATCCTGCTTCAGCCGTACAAAACAAAGTATCTGCAACAAGCGGTGCGGGTGCGTGACACCGTTGCCTTTTCCTATCAGCATGGCGGCGCGTCGCTGGTCGACTTTCTGAATGCGCAGAGTGAATACCGCACCGTTGAACTCAGCTACCTGAACTTGATCGGTTCTTATCTGACGGCAGCGGCCCAGTTGAACCTGGCTGTCGGACGCGAGGTCCTTCAATGAGCCGCACACCTGGATATCTATTCACTCTCCTCTCCGCCTGCGCGGTGATATTGGCGGGCTGCGGGGGAAAGGCCGGGTCCGGCGGCGCTCCACCACAAGCAAAAGTGGAACAGGAAACTGACGTCAGCCTCTTGCAGGTGGAGCATCCGGAACAATTTCCCGTTGTGCGGGCCACTGAGTCTCTGCAGGCTCCGTCGCTCACCGTTACCGGCGTCGTCGGCCCGGACGTCAGCCGCACCGTGCCCGTGATCTCGCTCGCCAGTGGCCGCGTGGTGGAAATTCGCGCACGCCTCGGCGACACCGTGCAAAAAGGACAAGTGTTGCTGCGCGTACAAAGTTCCGACATAGCCTCGGCGTTTGCCGACTATCGCAAGGCCACCGCCGACGAAGTTCTGGTCCGCAAGCAGTTCGATCGCGCACAGATTCTGTACGACAAGGGCGCTATTTCCCTCAACGATTTTCAGGTCGCCGAAGATGCGGAGTCTAAAGCCAAAGTAGATCTCGAAACCGCGCAGGAGCATTTGCACGTTTTAGGCGTGGACAAAGATCATCCCTCTGGCATCGTGGAGATCAAGGCTCCCGTCTCCGGTGTCATCACCGATCAGCAGGTGACCGGCGCCTCCGGAGTGCAGGGCCTTGCGGGCGCAAATCCGTTCACTATCTCTGATCTCACGCATGTCTGGATTCTCTGCGATGTCTATGAAAATGATCTCGCCAACGTGCACCTCGGAGAAACCGCCGAGATCCGCCTGGTCGCGTATCCAGACAAAGTCTTAAACGGAAAAATCAGCAACATCGGCCCGATTCTCGATCCCAACATGCGCACCGCCAAAGTCCGCGTGGAAGTTACCAATCCCGGTGGCCTGATGCGCGTGGGCATGTTCGCGAACGCCACCTTCCGCGGCCAGAAAAAAGAGCGACTGGCAGTCCTGCCCGCCTCCGCGATTCTGCACCTGCACGACCGCGATTGGGTCTACGTCCCCGCCGGCGACAAAGAATTCCGTCGCGTCGAAGTGAAAGCCGGCGCCATCTTGCCGGACAAAATGCAATTGGTGCTTTCCGGTATCGACCCGGGGCAGCCGGTCGTTTCCAATGCGCTGGTGATGCAGAATGCCGCGGAACAGTAGAGGCCCGATGAATTTCGACGCACCCAGGACCATCCGATGATTCGCGCCATCGTTGATTTTGCGCTGGACAATCGCTTCATCGTGCTCGCGATCGCGGTGCTCCTGCTCATCTGGGGAGCTGTCTCCTTTCACAATCTTCCTGTCGAGGCATACCCCGACGTCGCCAACAATTATGTTCAGATCATCACGCAATGGCCCGGGCGCGCCGCCGAAGAAGTCGAGCAGCAAGTCACCATTCCCATCGAAATCCAGATGAACGGCCTGCCGCACCTGGCGCATCTGCGTTCCGTTTCGCTTTTTGGGCTTTCCAGCGTGATGCTCATTTTCGACGACAGTTCCAGCAATGATTGGAACCGCCAGAAGGTGCTCGAACGCCTTTCGCAGGTGACTCTGCCCAATAATTTGCAGCCCCAGATGGGCACGGACTACAGCCCGGTCGGCCAGATTTACTGGTATTCGCTGAAGAGCACCAATCCGAAGTACGACCTGATGGAGTTGAAGGCGCTGGAAGATTGGACGCTCGAAAAAGAGTTCAAATCCGTGCCGAACGTGGTCGACGTGGTGAGTTTCGGCGGTACCACACGCGAATATCAGGTGCGCGTGGACCCCGCCCGGCTGGTCGCGTTCGGTTTGACGATTGGCCAGGTCGAGCAGCAGCTCGCCAACAATAATGTGAATGCCGGCGGGAGCTTCATCGAATCCGGCCTGCAGCAGATCAACGTTCGCGCCGTAGGCCTGGTCACAAGCGTTGAGGATATCGAACAGACCGTCCTGAAAACACAAACCGGCACGCCGCTTCGCGTGAAAGACATCGCCACGGTCACGCAAGGGCCCAAAATTCGCCTCGGGCAGATTGGTAAAGCCGTGCGTCGCGAAGATGGCGCCGTAATCGACAATGATGATGTGGTGGAAGGAATCGTGCTGTTGCAGAAAGGAGCGGAGTCCGACAGCACGCTGGACGGGATTCACGCAAAAGTGAAGGAGTTGAACGAACGAATCCTTCCGAAGGGCGTGCAGATCGTTCCGTTCCTCGACCGCAGCGACCTGGTCCACTACACGACGCACACCGTGTTGCACAATCTTTCGGAAGGCGTACTGCTCGTTTCGATTATCCTGTTCTTCTTTCTCGGCAACGTGCGCGGCGCATTAATTGTCGCGATGACCATTCCGTTCTCGCTGCTCTTCGCCTCGATTTGCCTGGATTTGAATAGAATCCCGGCCAACCTGCTCTCGCTTGGCGCGCTGGATTTCGGCATGGTGGTGGATGGCGCCGTCGTCGTCATTGAAAACATCGTGCGGCATTTCGGATTGATCAGCGCTGCCGAAAAGACCCCGCTCGAGCGCATTCGCGATGCCGCGCACGAGATTCAACGCCCCGTTTTTTACGCGATTGCCATCATCATTACCGCCTACATGCCGATTTACACCTTGCAGAGCGTGGAAGGAAAACTTTTCCGACCGATGGCGTGGACTGTGGCCTTCGCGCTGCTCGGCGCCCTGATCTTTTCCATGACCATCGCGCCCGTGCTTGCGGAAGTGCTCTTCCGCAAAGGCGTGAAGGAGTGGCACAACCCGGTGATGGAATTTCTGCGCGAGCGCTACCGCCACTCGCTGCGTTGGGCCATTGAGCATAAGCCGATCACCCTGTCAGTTGGAGTCTGCGTACCGCTCCTCGCGTTTGCGGTGCTCTACAGCGGCGTGATCGGTTCCGAGTTCCTGCCGCATCTGGATGAAGGCGCCATCTGGACGCGCGGCACCCTGGCCCCCAGCACCGGGCCCACCGAAGGCACACGCATCATGAATCAGGCGCGCGTGCTGCTTGCTTCGTTTCCGGAAGTGAAGCAAGTCGTCTCGCAGGTCGGGCGGCCCGACGACGGCACGGACACGACGGGCTTTTTCAATACCGAGTATTTCGTCGATCTTAAGCCCAAGGAAGAATGGCGGCCCGTTTTCCACGAAGACAAGGAAGCATTGATTAACGCCATGGACAAGGAATTGGAAAAAATTCCCGGCGTGCTCTGGAATTTCTCCCAGCCGATCTCGGACAACGTGGAAGAAGCCGTGAGCGGAGTAAAGGGCGAGCTGGCGGTAAAAATGTACGGCTCCGACCTGCGTACCCTGGAGGCCAAAGCGGAAGAAATCGTGAGTGTGATGCGCTCCGTGAGGGGCATCGAGGATTTGGGCCTGTTCCGCGTGCTCGGCCAGCCGAATTTGAATCTCGTTGTGGACCGCAAACAGGCGGCGAGGTACGGCATCAACGTGGCGGATGTTCAGGATGCGATTGAAACGGCCGTCGGCGGGAAAGCGGTGACCCAGGTACTCGAGGGAGAGCGGCGCTTCGATCTGGCGGTCCGCTATCAGGCGCCTTTTCGGAATACGAAGGAAGCCATCGAAAATATCCGCATCGTGGCGCCCAGCGGCGAACGAGTTTCGCTGGCGCAGCTCACGCGCGCCGAAACTCTCGACGGGGCCTCTGAAATTTATCGCGAAGCAAATTCCCGCTACGTTGCCATCAAATACAGCGTGCGTGGCCGCGACCTGGGAAGCACCGTGGAAGAGGCCATCGGCAGAGTGCACGAGCATGTGAAGTTGCCCGAAGGCTATCGCCTCGACTGGGCGGGGGAATACGAAAGCCAGAAGCGTTCCGAGCGGCGTTTGCTGTTCGTGCTGCCCATTACGCTGTTGATCATCTACGTGATTCTCTACAGCATGTTCGGTTCACCGAAGTGGGCGCTGCTCGTGCTGGGCAACGTGGCGCTGGCTCCCATCGGCGGCCTGCTCGCGCTGCTTCTGACGGGCGAGCACCTCAGCGTATCGTCAGGTGTCGGCTTTCTTGCGCTCTTCGGCGTTTCTGTGCAGACAGGTGTCATCATGGTGGAGTACATCAACCATCTTCGCGCTGCGGGCAGTTCCATCGAGGATGCGGCCGTGCAAGGCGCGGTGCTGCGCCTGCGGCCGATCATGATGACCATGCTGGTGGCAACGTTGGGTCTGCTGCCCGCCGCGTTGTCGCGCGGCATCGGCTCGGATTCGCAGCGCCCTTTTGCGATCGTGATTGTAGGCGGATTGCTGGCAGCCCTGATCCTCAGCATCTATATGCTGCCAACGCTGTACGTTACTTTTGCGCGAGACACCGACAAACTGCCTCCGGCGGACTCGGAATGGGAAGCAGCCAACTAGAGAAGTGAACAAGCCGCGCAATAACGGACGGTTTGTGAATTCTCTGCTGCATTTGTACCTGCAATAGGTGAGCTGAGTCTGCGATCTCCTTGCCAAGGCCCCGTGAACGCCTGATGGGAAGGCTAGGTTCGGGATTCGGCGAAAATTTCGTCCGCGATCTGAAAGGCGTGATTGGCCGCGGGAACGCCGCAGTAGATCGCCGTTTGCAGCAGAACTTCCTGAATTTCTTCCCGGGATACGCCCGTATTGACGCAGGCGCGGAGATGCAGTTTCAGCTCATCCGTGCGGTTCAGCGCCACCATCATCGCGATCGTGATCAGGCTGCGCGTTTTTCGCGGCAGGCCGGGACGCGTCCAGATCTCTCCCCAGGCATAGCGGGTGATCAAATCCTGGAATGGCGCATTGAATTTATTCTTCCTGGCTTGTGCCCGCTCTACGTGGGCCTTGCCCAGCACCTGTTTGCGGACCTTCATTCCTTTTTTGCGCCGCTCGCCGTCATTCATCCGTGTGCTCCCTGGGACTTCAGAAAGGCCAACACTTCGCGATTGAAGTCTTCGCGCGCTTCGATGTTGGAAAGGTGCGCCGCGGAGAGTTCCGTGTATTTTGCGCCGCGGATCAGTTCGCTTAGTGCGCGGCCGTCAGCGGGGGGCGTGGCGGGATCGTGAGTCCCGGCGATGACCTGCGTTGTGACCTGGACGCCGGTGAGTTTTTGGCGGAAGTCCGCGTCCCGGACAGCGGAGCAGCTTGCCGCGTAGCCCGCCGGATCGCAACCCTCCAACATGGAAAGAACCTGCGCCGTGTCGCCGGGGTGCGCCGCGCGAAACCCCGCCGTTAGCCAGCGATCGGTCACCGCGCCGGCGACGGCTTTCATTCCGCCCGTCTGCACGGCGGTGATGCGCGCGTTCCACACGTCCGGAGTGCCGATCTTCGCGGCGGTGTTGCAGAGAACGATCTTGTGCAGTCGAGACGCGTGCACGGCGCCAAGATGCATCCCGATCATGCCGCCCATGGAGAGGCCGCAGAAATAAACGCGCTCGAGTTTCAAAGCGTCGAGAAGTTGCACGACGTCACCTGCGAGTTGCTCGATGGTGTAGGGGCCGGGCGTCGCGCTCGATTGACCGTGGCCGCGGCCGTCGTAACGCAGAACGCGGAAATGGCGAGTGAAGGCGTCGAGCTGTGGGTCCCACATGCGATGCGTAGTCCCGAGCGAGTTGGAAAACACCACCACGGGCGCGCTTTCCGGTCCGTCCCACTGATAAAAAAGTTGTCCGTCTTTCAATTTAAGTAAAGCCATGGAATTGCCCCCTTTCGCTCAGACTGCGGTGGCTGTGCTGCTTACTTCCGCTAGTATCCGCTGTACAAATTCTTCCGCGCTGCCTAGGTAATTGCGGGCGTCGAAGAGTCTTTCGAGGTCCGAGGGAGTCAGGTAGCCGTGGATGCCAGGCTCCTCGTCCAAAACATCTTTCAAATGACGATTCTCCGCGCGCGCTTTCTTGCAAGCGCCTTCGACCAGAATGTGCGCTGGCATTTTTCCCAGGCGATCGCCGAGGGCCATGGTGACAGCTTCCGCGAAAATTAGCCCGTGCGTTGCATCGAGATTCTGACGCATGCGTTGCTCATCCACGTGAAGTCCGGTGAGCATTTCGCCCAGGTGATGCAGAGCGCCGCCAGTTAAACACACAATTTCGGGAAGCGTCTCCCATTCTGCTTGCCAGCCGCCGAGGCCGCGCTCCTGCTCCTGAATCATCGAGGAAAGCATGGTGGAAACAAGTCCGGGCACGCGTTGAGCCGCGGCAAGTACGGTTGCACAAGTTATCGGATTTCGTTTTTGCGGCATGGTGGAAGAACCGCCGCGGCCCTCGCCGGCAGGTTCGGCAAGTTCGGCGATTTCGGTTTGCGCGTGCAGCGAAATATCGCGCGCGATTTTGCCGAGCGTTCCCGCGCAAAGACCTAGGGCGGCTGCAATTTCCACAATGCGGTCGCGGTGCGTGTGCCAAGGGATCGGCGGCAGAAGCAAATGCAATTCCTCGGCCAGCGCCTTGGCAACTGCGGGCCCGCGGCCGGAAAGTGCCGCCAGCGTGCCGACCGCGCCGCCGAACTGCAGCGTTAAATTACGAGCGCGCAAATCGGAAAGACGTGCTCGGTGGCGAAGAATCGCGTCCAGCCATCCGGCAACGATGAAGCCGAACGTAGTTGGCAGCGCCTGCTGCATCCAGGTGCGCGCGGCAATGGGTGTGGCGCGATGTTTGTCGGCGAGGCTTGCGAGCGTGGAGATCAAGTGGGCGAAATCCTGATCCACCACTTCCAGCGCGCGGCGAAGCTGCAAAACCACGGCCGTATCCATCGAGTCCTGACTTGTAGCGCCCCAGTGAACGAATCGCGCGGCTTCTTTGCTCTGCTTCGCCACCAGTTGGGTAAGTTTTTTGACGAGCGGGATGGCGACGTTGCCCGAAACCGCGGCTTGTGCGGCCAGTTCGTCGAGGTCGAAGTTCTCCGCGCGGCAGGCCGCGGCGATGATCGGCGCGGCCGCGGGAGAAATTATTCCTGCTTTGGCTTCGGCGCGGGCAAGTGCAGCCTCGAATTCGAGCAGACTTTGAATGTACGCCTGGTCGGAAAAGATCCGATCGATGGATTCGTAACGAAACAATTTGTCGAAGAGTCCCATGGCCGCGATCGTCTCCGAGTGTCAGCAGTCAAAGAATACCGTTTCGTTTTCACCTTGCAAGCACACATTCCATTCCAGAGTATTCTTTTTCGCCGCCGATTGCCGGGCGATCAGCGTTTCACGCCGCGATTCCGGGACGGCCTGCAATACCGGGTCGGAAGCGTTCAGCGGTTCCTCTGGGAAATAGATTCGCGTCACGAGCTGCTTCAGAAGGCCGCGCATAAAGACCAAAATTTGCAGGTGTGGCGCTTGTGGCTTGCCATCCGGGTCATGCACAGGGCCCGGCTTGATGGTTGTGAATGAAAACCGGCCGTGCTCGTCAGTCGGAATGCGGCCGAAACCGAAGAAGGAGTTCGCATTGTTTCGCGGACCCTCATGTTCCGGATGATGATATAGGCCATCGGCGTCGGCTTGCCAGATTTCCAGAACCGCGTCGGGAACCGGTTGGCCGTCGCCATCGATTACGCGGCCTTGAATCGCGACGCGTTCGCCTACGCTTCCATCGGCGAGATTTGCGCGATTCAGCCGGTCAAGACTGATGCTGAAGAATGGCCCAACGGTTTGCGAAGGTGTGGAGTGGCCGGGCATCTCAACGCTCCATGGGCGTGGCGTTGCGCCCGCGCAACACGATATCAAACCGGAAGCCCAGTGAGAGATCGGGCTCGGTGCTCAGCCAGTCGAACGAAGAGATCAGGCGCCGGCGAGCCGCCTCGTCGGGAACGCTGTGAAAGATGGGATCGAATTCAAGCAACGGATCGCCGGGAAAATACATTTGCGTAACCAGCCGAGTGGCAAACGCGGGGCCGAAAAGGGAAAAGTGAATGTGCTCGGGACGCCAGGCGTTGTAATGATTTTTCCAGGGATAAGCGCCCGGGCGGATGGTGATAAAACGGTAGCGGCCGTCTTCGTCGGTGAAGGTACGCCCCTCGCCGGTGAAATTCGGATCGAGCGGCGCGTCGTGCTGGTCATTCTTGTGGAGGTACCGTCCGGCGGCGTTGGCCTGCCAGATTTCAACGAGGGTGTGACGGATCGGCCGTCCATCTTCATCCGCAACACGGCCGCTGACGGCGATGCGTTCGCCGAGGGGTTCGCCTTTGTGCTGCCGAGTTAAGTCGAATGCTTCTGGCGAAACGATTTCTTTTGGAAACGCCGGGCCGGTGATTTCGGAAAGCGTGACGGGAATGGAAATCAGCGGCTGTTTCGGAGCGCGTTTGATTGAAGATACGTACGGCGGATAAAGGTGATTGGGCTGCGTTCCAGGAGCCGGCTTGCGATAACCCAGCAGGGATTTCATGCGGCAACTTTCCTTTGCTAGACGCGTTCGATGATAACGGAGATTCCCTGGCCCACGCCAATGCACATGGTGCACAGGGCATAGCGACCCTTGGTGCGTTGCAACTGGTAGAGCGCGGTGGTGACGAGGCGCGCGCCGCTGGCGCCGAGCGGATGGCCGATGGCGATGGCGCCGCCGTTCGGATTTACGTGCGGAGCGTCGTCGGGTACTTTCAATTCGCGCAGCACAGCCAGCGCTTGTGAGGCGAAGGCTTCGTTCAATTCGATCACGTCCATCTGGGCGATGGTCAGGCCGGTTTTCGCGAGAACTTTTTTGCTGGCGGGGGCCGGACCCATGCCCATGATGCGAGGGGCGATTCCTGCGGCGGCTGCCGCGATGACGCGCGCTTTAGGCGTCAGGCCGTGCTTTTTCACAGCAGTTTCGGAAGCAAGCAGTAGCGCGCAGGCGCCGTCATTGATGCCCGAAGCGTTGCCGGCGGTCACCGTGCCTTCGGGTTTCACCACGCCTTTCAACTTGGCAAGAGCTTCAAGCGTCGTATCCGCTCGCGGATGTTCGTCCACGGAGACGAGCATCGGATCGCCCTTTTTCTGAGGGATCGGTACCGCGAAGATTTCTTCCCCCATGCGTCCGGTTTTGATTGCGGCGGCGGCACGCTGCTGGCTGCGGAACGCGAAGGCGTCCTGGTCAGCCCGGGAAATGTGAAATTCTTCGGCCACGATTTCGCCGGTTTCTGGCATGGAGTCGGTGCCGTATTTGGCTTTCAGCGCAGGATTCACGAAGCGCCAGCCGAGCGTGGTGTCTTCGAGTTTCAGATTGCGCGCAAACGCGGCGTCGGATTTGCCGAGGACGAATGGAGCGCGAGACATGCTTTCCACTCCACCGGCGATCAGCAAATCGACTTCGCCACTCTTGATGCCGCGGGCCGCGATCGAAATCGCATCCATGCTGGAGCCACAAAGGCGGTTGACCGTGGTGCCGGAGACTTCTTTGGGCAGGCCGGCCAAAAGCACGGCCATGCGCGCGACGTTGCGATTGTCTTCACCGGATTGATTCGCGCAGCCGTAGACGACGTCGTCGAGCGCGCTCCAATCCACAGTGGGATTCCGTTCGACCAATTGTTTGATCGGAAGCGCGGCGAGGTCGTCTGTGCGTACGCTGGAAAGCGCGCCGCCGTAGCGTCCGATGGGCGTGCGAATGGCGTCACAAATGTAAGCGATGGTCATTTTCTGGAGTTCTTTCCCTAGTTCACAGTCTACCGTAAACACACAGGAGAAAACCAAACGGCGTACGCGGGGCGCGCAGTGTGAGGTAGACTCTCAGTGGCCAGATTGGCCACAGGTTAAAACCTCGAAAATGCTGACCAACCGACGCGAAATCCACATCGAATGGGGAGACTGCGACCCATTCGGGATCGTTTTCTTCCCGCGGTACTTCGAATACTTTGATGCATGCACGAACGCATTGTTTCATCGCGCGCTGGGCTATCCCAAGAAGGAGATGCTGCGGCGATTCAAGATTGCGGGCATTCCGCTGGTGGAGGCGAGTTGCAATTTCAAGGTGCCGTCATCGTATGGCGATGTCGTGACGGTGGAATCGTGCGTGACGAAGTGGGGCACCAGCAGCTTTTCGCTGCAGCATAAGCTGTTTCGCGGCGAGATTCTGGCTGTTGAGGGCTTCGAGAAGCGAGTTTGGACCGTGCGCGATGCGGTCGAGCCTTCCAAGGTAAAGGGCCATCCGATACCGAAGGAAGTAATCGAGAAGTTTTTGGAGTAGGAACGCAACTTTTCATGGCCATCCTCCGGACACAAGTTGGAATTGTGGGCGCCGGGCCCGCCGGCCTGATGCTGGCGCACCTTTTACATTTACAGGGAATTGAGAGCGTGGTGATCGAGAGCCATTCGCGGGAGTACGTGGAAAGCCGCGTGAGAGCGGGCGTGCTGGAGCAGGGCACGGTGGATATGTTGCGGGAATCCGGCGTGGGTGCGCGGATGCAACGCGAAGGATTGCAGCATAACGGAGTGGAGTTGCGATTTGGCGGCGAAGGCCACCGCATTGATTTTAAGGATCTGGTGGGAAAGTCCATCACGGTTTATGCGCAACAGGAAGTGGTGAAGGATCTGATTGCGGCGCGGCTCCGGTACGATGCGCCGATCTTTTTTGAAGCCGAGGCAGTGCGCATCTCGGATTTTGAGTCGCGGCCGAGGATTCATTACGTGCAGGACGGCAGCGAGCACGAGATCGCGTGCGATTTCCTGGCTGGTTGCGACGGGTTTCACGGTATATGCCGTCCCGCGGTGGCGGCGGGGCAGATTAAGTTTTATGAGCGACAGTATCCGTTTGCGTGGCTGGGAATTCTGGCGCGGGTCGCGCCGGCTTCGGACGAATTGATTTATACCTATCACGAACGCGGCTTTTCACTGATGAGCATGCGCTCGCCGGGAGTTTCGCGACTTTACTTGCAGTGCGCGGTGGACGAAGAGATTGAGAAATGGCCTGACGATCGAATCTGGGAGGAGTTGCGCGCGCGGATGACGACCCGAGACGGATTTGTGCTGAAGGACGGGCCGATCTTCCAGAAGAGCATTACGCCGATGCGGAGCTTTGTGGCGGAGCCCATGCAGTTCGGGAAACTGTTTTTGCTGGGTGATGCGGCGCACATCGTGCCGCCGACCGGCGCGAAGGGTTTGAATTTGGCCGTGGCGGATGTTCGGGTGATGACGCGCGGGCTGGTGGAATTTTACAAGAACGGGAACCGCGAGGATTTGGAGCGCTATACCGAGCGGTGTTTGCGGCGCGTTTGGAGAGGGCAACGGTTTTCGTGGTGGATGACTTCGATGCTGCACCGGTTCCCGAATGAGGACGGTTTTTCGCACCACATTCACCTCGCGGAATTGGGGTATGTGACGAGTTCACGCGCGGCTTCGACTTCGCTGGCGGAGAATTATGTGGGTCTGCCGTTTGATACGCCGGGATTGTTCTGATGGGATGAGCGCAAAGAGGCTGGATCGTTGCAATCCGGGCGGTGGGCTACGGTCGAGAAGTGGCCGGACCGAAGACAGGGCGTTTTGGGTGAATTTGGTGGCTTGGGGAAAAACGTAAAAGCGGGAGCTTCGCTCCCGCACTCAACAGGTATTGGACCGTTTACCGCCGAGTGGCGGGTCGTGTTGCAGCCCGAATTTTGCTTCGACCAATCGATGAATCACGGCAAAGATGATCGCGGTTGAGACGCCGAACATGAGCATTCCGTCGGCTGCTTCAATGGGACCCAACATTCTCCACCGGGCCGATAACATAGTGGTGCTATCTCCGAGCGTTGTATACGTGTTCCCCGAATAATAAAGGGCGGCGGTGAAATTTGAAAACTCGCCACAGAGAACGAACGATAGCGCCCAGAGCGCAATCTCGGCTAAATGGGCAGCGAGCGCCAGCAACGTAAAGAACATTACAAGGATTACGTCCGGGAACCAGGTGCCGGCGTTGCCCCGGGCCAGATGCCGGCGAACTCCCTGGACGATCAAAGGTGGAATGAGCGAATGAATAAGAACAGTGAAGAGGGTGGTCACCACGGCGACGAGTAGAAGAGCCATTGCGGATGTTTGATTCGTAAGAAGCACTTTTGATGCATGCGGGATTTGCGAACTGGGCCCCTACGCCGCAGGTAGGCGGCTCCGCCGGTTGGGGTAGACGAAGCCCAACAGCGGACGGGGCGGGCCGGGTTCCTCAAACGGTTGGGAAAACCGACGGCGAGAGGGTGGTCGCAGCGGAAACTTCCATTGGTCTAATCGGTTATAGGAAGGAAGGGTCACGGGTCCGCCACTCAGGGTGCGTGGCATGGAACGGGGCTTACTGGAGCATGGGATCGCGGGCGGGTTTGGTGATGATTATTTGAGTATTGAAACGGTTCGTTAGTCTGATTTGCCGCGCGGGAAAAGAAGCGGCGGCAAAACTTCTTGACAAAGTGCAGGCGCTGAACTATAAGGCGTGCCAAGCGATAACCGGTTAGATTCGAGCGCCCAGCGGAAGAAAAAACGGTGCGAACGGGTGCGCTGCCGAACGCCGGAGGGCCACGGGGCTGAAAACGGGGTTGGAATCATACGAGTTCACTCGGAGGGGAAAATGCAAGTCACGCGACTTCGCACTTCTGTGGGGGTATTGGTGTTGGCGTTTGCGGTTTTGTTTTGTGGCCGGCTGAACGCCGGGATAACGGCGAGCATTTCCGGGACGGTGACGGACGCGAGCGGCGCGGCGGTGCCGGGCGCGAGCGTGATCGCGACGAACGTGGACACAGGGATCGCAACAGCGCAGAACACAAACGGGCAGGGATATTATTCGTTTCAGTCGCTGCCGTTGGGGAAGTACACGATTGAGGTGCAACAAAAGGGTTTCAAGGTCTACCAGAAGACCGGAGTGGTGCTGGAGGTGAACGACGCGCTGGCAATTGACGTGGCGCTGCAGGTGGGGCAATCCACGGAAAAAATAGTGGTGCAGAGCGACGCGCTGCACGTGGAGACGGCCAATACGCAGATGGGCGAAGTGATCGAAGCCAAACAGATGACTGCCGTGCCTCTTGTAAGTCGCAGCTATACCGATTTGCTTGCGTTGCAGCCCGGGGTAGTTTCGCAGACTTCGGGGATGACAGGAGCGTACGCGGGTGCGTTCCTCTCGGCCACGTTCGCGATCCCCCGAGTCTCTGGGGATTTGAATGCGGGCCAGCTTTCCGTCAATGGACAGCGCGAAGGGGCAAACGGCTTCATCCTGAACGGAGTGACGGTGCAAGAAATGGGCTTCTCGGGCGCCGGAGCCATTCCCAACCTTGATTCGATCGCGGAGTTCCGGATATTGACCAACAACTTCGACGCGGAATACGGGAACTACAGCGGCGGGCAGATCAACGTGGTCACCAAAGCGGGCACGAACCAATGGCATGGCGATGCTTTTGAATTTTTGCGAAACACAGGGCTGAATACGCGGAATTTCTTTGACCCGGCGGGACAAAAGGGCGCGTATCACCAAAACCAGTTCGGCGGTACGTTTGGAGGTCCGATCAAGAAAGACAAACTTTTCTTTTTTGCGGACTATCAAGGGAATCGACTAATTCAAGCAGTTCCGCAAACGATCAACTCCGCACCAAACGCGGCTCTGTTACAGCAGGGAGACTTAACATCCGTCGCTAGTAACCTGACCGGCACAGGTGTGAGCGATCCTCTTTCAAATCCAAATAGCTGGGCAAATCAGCTGTCGGCTGAATTAGGCGGCCAACCGATTACTCCAGGGGAGCCCTATTACTTCTCAGGCTGCACAACTACGGCCCAATGCGTTTTCCCCAATGCCCATCTGGACCCAACTCACTTCAATGCAATCGCCAAAAATATGCTGCCGTTCATTCAGCCCGCGAACAATGCGGCGCAAAATGCCTTTTCGACGAACGCGGGCAAGATCAATTTGCACGACAACAAATTCAGCGGGCGAGTGGACGATAACACAAGATGGGGATTGCTCTCGGCATACTATTACTTCGATAAATTCGACCGGATCGATCCTTACTGGGCATCCCCCAATCCCACGTATCCAGGATTCAGCATTGAGTCCAAGGGGCAGACTCACGTTGTCAATCTTGGGGATACCAAGACTTTCGGATCGACCACGGTAAATGAATTTCGTTTCGGGTACTTCCGTTTGGATACGCCCTTTAACCAACCCCTCGGCGGAACGCAGGTAAAGCTGGCGCAGTTGGGATTTGCTTCAGGTGCAAACCGGGGACCCGGTATTTTTGTTGGCACACCGAGCGTGGAAGGTGTCCCGGAAACGGACTTCAATAACTTCACGATTGGAGTGCCAAGCAAACCGATCCGCATCACCCAGAACAGCTACCAGCTTCTTGACAACTTCAGCAAGGTCATCGGCACGCACACCCTGAAACTCGGCGCTCAGTATCACTACAATCAGCTGGAAGAGAATCTCTCCAACGCCGCCAATGGCAACTTGTTCTTCGGCACGAATGTTAACGGCGGCAGCAGCGAAACAGGAAGCGATATCGTTGATTTTCTCATCGGCGCCCCAAGCTCCTTTGTCCAGGGGTTGGCGTTTCCCTCCTATGGCCGGAGTTTCTATCTTGGGATGTTTGCGCAAGACAGTTGGCGGATAAAATCGAATCTCACGTTTAACTACGGACTGCGCTACGACGTGAACTCTTTCTGGCACGAAAAGTTTAACGAGATACAGACGATCATACCCGGGGAGCAATCTGTCGTATTTCCGGGCTCGCCGAAGGGATGGGTTTTCCCCGGTGACCCTGGCGTTCCCACTTCTTTAGCCCCAACTCGCTGGAACAACTTTGCTCCGCGCCTGGGACTTGCCTATTCGTTCGGCGACCACGAGGGCGCGCTGGGGAAGATTCTCGGGAAACCTGGCTCGACAAGTATCCGGGTGGGTTACGGCAAGTTCTATACGGCCCTCGAAGGCGCAACAAACTTCAACGAAATCGGAGACGCCCCATTCGGAGATTTTACCGGCCAGGGTTCGCCCGCCTTTGCTGCTCCTTTCACAAACCGAGCGACCGGCAACTCCATTCTGAACTTCTTTCCGATCCAGCCCCCGCCAAAGCACTTTTCAGCCAGCAACCCGGCCACCAACTCCTGTGTAACCGGCCAGTTCTGTCCTTACGACAACGTGGTGGACTTCCTGACAGCGTTTGGCACGATCGGCAGTTCGCCCGCGTTCTACAACAAGAATAAATCACCATACGCGGAAAACTACGAAGTCTCCCTCCAGCGCCAGATAACGTCTTCGGATTTGTTGACCGTTAGTTATGTAGGCACGCAAGGACATCATCTGCTCTTGGCGCTCTCGGCGAATCCTGGAAGCCCCGCGGCTTGCCTCCAACTGAGAGCCGAGAATGCCACCCCGACTTGTGGACCGGGTGGAGAAAACAATGTGTACACGCTGCCGGGCGGAGCGCTGGTGGGCGGCTCACGCACACCGCTTAACCAGGGCGTTAGTCCGAACGGCGTGGTTACGCTTGCCAGCGGGCCAGTTGTCGCGTTCGGAAACGACTCGTACTTCATCAATATCGGCAACTCCGCGTACAATTCCGCGCAAATCAACTGGCGGCACACCAGCGGCCGGTTGCAGATGCTCCTGGGCTATACGTTCAGTAAAGCGTTGGACTTGGCTTCCGGTTACGGCGAACAGGTCAATCCCGTCAATCCGAAATTGAGCCGCGGACTATCCGCTTTCGATTCCACCCACAATTTCGTAGTCAGCTACAATTACCGTTTGCCGTTTGAGATGTTGCCCGGCCCTAAGAAACTTACCAACGGCTGGGAGATCAGTGGTATTACGCGTTTTGCCACTGGCCTTCCCGTCACCCTCGTCGAAACGGACGATCAATCCTTACTCGGCACTAACTTTGGTGGGCCAATTCCTCTTTCCGTGGATACCCCAAACCTTGTGGCTCCAGTCCATACCCTGGATCCGCGGAAATCACAGTGTCCCGGTGCCTGTCTATTCTTCAACCCCAGTTCATTCCAGGGATCGGCGCTCGGCCAAGAAGGCACTGCGAACCGGCGGTTCTTTCACGGACCAGGCGTCAACAATTGGAATTTCGCCGTCCTCAAGAACACTCAGCTCAACGAGCGTTTCGTTCTGCAATTCCGTGCCGAGCTGTTTAACATCTGGAATCACGCCCAGTTCATAGCGCCGGGCTCGATTGGGCTCAGCAGCTTTGATCCGAACAGCCATTTGTCAACCACATCTACTTTTGGCTCCATTAACCAGGCCGCGCCGCCGCGCATCGGCCAACTTTCTTTGAAGTTGAATTTCTAGACTGGTTTATCTCAGCAACCCTCTGACCCCAGCGGGGAATCGTCGCACAAACGGTTCCCCGCAGATTTTAGAATGTAGCGTGTGGCGCCCCGGCCCACCGCAGTAAGAGCGAAAGAGACTCGGCAATGTCGGCCCAAGGCGTGCTCGCGGCAACACTGGTAAAACCTGGACAGTATGAATTGCGGGAGTACCCGTTGCCGGAGCCCGAGCCGGGGTGTGTGCTGGTGAAGATGGAGATGTCCGGGATTTGCGGGACGGACAAGCACACGTTTCAGGGATATGTGACGCAGTACGGCGACCGCAAGCTGGAGTTTCCGATTATCCAGGGCCACGAAAATGTGGGAACGATTGCGGCGATCGGGGGAGACGGGCGATACGCGGATTTCGAGGGCGTGGCGCTGCGTGTGGGTGACCGTGTGGTGGTGGGCGCGAATGTTTCGTGCGGGGAATGCTACTACTGCCGGCACGATTTTCCGTACTACTGCTGCGAGAAGACAACGGATTACGGGAATAATTTGAGCGCGAAGAATCCGCCGCATTTGTTTGGGGGATGGTCGCAGTACATTTATATTGTGCCGGGAAGTTTTCTGGTGAAGGTGCCGGACGATTTGCCATCGGAAGTGGCAGTGCTGACGGAGATTTTCGCGGTGTCGGTGGGGCTGGACCGGGCGAAGCAGATGTCGGCGTTTCCGAATGAGTCGTTCCGGTTCGACGATACCGTGGTGGTGATGGGCGTTGGGCCGCTGGGAATGTGTTTTTTGATGAAGGCGCGGATGCTGGGGGCGGGAACGATTATTGCGGTGGATTTGTCAGAGTACCGGCTGAATTTTGCGAAGAGGCTTGGAGCGGATCACATTGTTAATGCGGGGAAGATGTCTCAGAAAGGGCGGTTGGAGTTTGTGCGATCGCTGACGAATGGGCGCGGGGCCGACATGGTGGTGGAGTGCGCGGGCGTGCCGCAGGCGGTGCCGGAGGCGTTGGAGATGCTGCGGGTGAGCGGGTTGCTGGTGGAGGCGGGGAATTTTTCGGATTTGGGAGAGGTGGCGATCAGTCCGCACCGGCATTTATGCGCGAAGAATGCGCGAATATTGGCGGTGGGTGGGGAAGAGCCGGCGGCGTATGGGCCGAGCATGCGGCAGATGGCGCGGTACATGAAGCAGTATCCTTTGCGGGAGTTTGTGACGCACCGTTATGGATTGCGGGATGTGGATGCGGCAATGGCGAAGGCGATTGGGGCGGAGTCGATGAAGGTGGTGATGGAGCCGTGGCGGTGAGGGAGGGAGTTTTGTAGTTGTGAGAGGCGGCCTTACCAGGTCGAGGCTGCGGCAGGCGCAGGGAAACCCAAGAGCTCAGGCAAGAGTGCTTGTGCCACTAGGGAGAGTAACCCAAGAGGGCGGGGCAAGCCCCGCCCCTACAAAGGAAGAGCGGCCACTTGAAAGTGGCCGCTACGGGAGAATGAGATGAGCGGATTGAAGGAGCGGTTTTTGTTTGCTTGCGCGCCGGATAGCTGGGGTGTGCTGGATTATCCGGGGCCTTCGTGGGAGCAGTCGTACGAGAAAATGCTGGATGAGATGGCCCAGGCGGGATACACGGGGACGGAGTTGGGGCCTTACGGATTTTTTCCGACGGATGCGGCGGTGCTCAAGCCGCAACTGGAAAAGAGGAAGCTGAAACTGCTGGGATCGTTTGTGCCAGTGAAAATGACGGATCCAGCGGCTGGGAAGGCGGCGATTGAGCGGATTCGAAAAGTGGGGAATTTGCTGGCTGCTTTGAAGGCACCGTTTCTGGTGATGGCGGATGATCAGTCGCCGGAGCGGAATGCGTATTCGGGCCGGGTGTATGAGAAGGGCTGCCCGACGTTGACGGCAGCGCAATGGAAGCATGTGGGAAATATTGTGGCGGACGCGGAGAAGGTGGCGCAGGAGTTCGGGCTGGATTTGGTGTTTCATCCGCATGTGGCGACTTATGTGGAGACGCCGGAGGAGTGCGAGCGGTTTTACGATGCGACTTCACATACGAAGATCGGGCTGTGCCTGGATACGGGGCACTGCGTGTATGGGTATGGGGATTCGGTGAAAGAGGCGGAGAAGTATAAGGATAAGCTGCGCTTTGTGCACATCAAGGACTGCAACAACGCAGTGCTGGCGGAAGCGCGGAAGAATAAATGGACGTTTGAGGAAGCGATTGGGCACAAGGTGTTCACGGTGATTGGGAGAGGGAATATTGATTTTCCGGCGTTCTTTCGGACGTTGATTAAGAATGGGTATTCGGGATGGTCGGTGATTGAACAGGATGTGAAGTTTGGGGCGACGGAGATTCCGCCGAAGGAGAGCGTGGCGGGGAGTTTGCGGTATTTGGAAGAGGTGATGAACCAGTTAAGCGCAGCAGCAAAGGCATAGGGTGCAGCGAAAAGAGAAAAAGAAAGACTTAGCACGGAGTGCGCAGAGGTCGGAGCGCAGAGGGCACAGAGAAGCGAAAGGAAAGAGCACAGGCTGAAGCGTGTGCTACCGGGGAGCGAAATGCGGAAGATTAAGATAGGTGTGTTGGGCGTGGGGGAGATGGGGAAACGCCACGCGGAGAATTTGCGGCGGTTGGTGCCGGGCGCGGAGTTGGCGGCGATCGCGGATGTGGCGGAGGCGCGGGCGAAGCAGGTGGCGGAGGAGTTCGAGATCGAACATGCGTTCGGCAGCCTGGAGGCGATGCTGGAGTTGAAGGGATTGCAGGCGGTGTTGATTGCTACGCCGGATAAATTTCATGCTCAAGCGGTGATTCAGGCGGCTAAGGCGGGGAAAGATATTTTGTGCGAGAAGCCGCTGGCGCTGACGATGGCAGATGCTTATGCGGCGCTGGATGCGGTCGGCAAAGCTGGTGTGCGGCTGCAGGTGGGATTTATGCGAAGGTACGATCCCGCGCATGCAGCGGCGATGAAGCGAATTGAGGCCGGAGAGATCGGCACGCCTCTGATCTTCAAGTCGGTGGGGCGGGACAAGGATGAGCCGCCGATGTCCGCCTATCAGTCCGGCGTGAACGGAATGATTTTGTACAACAGCACGATTCACGATTTCGATCTGGCGCGGTGGATGATGCGCGACGAAGTGGCCGAGGTGCAAACGTATGCGACCGTGGCGACGAGGCCGGAGGTGGCGAGGTACGGTGATGTGGTGGCGAGTTCGGTGAATCTGCAATACCGGAATGGGGGAATCGGGAATATCGAGTCCTATGTGTCCGCTGTGTATGCTTACGACGTGCGGACGGAAATATTGGGGACCAAGGGCGCGGTTTTTGTAGGGAGCATTGAGCAGACTCCGGCGGTGTTTTTGAGCGCGAATGGGAGCACGCAGACGCTGGCGGATCATTTCTTGGCGCGGTTTGCGGACGCGTATCTGGGCGAGGTGCGGGACTTTGTGCAGAATTTGCTGAACGACAAGCCGGTGCGGGTGACGGGTGAGGATGGATTGAAGGCGCTGGCGATGGCGGTAGCGGCGGAGAATTCGATCAAACAGGGGAGAGCGGTGAAGGTGACGCTGGAACGCTCGGCGAGGACGTGACTTTGATTGGCGATGGTTCGGTTGAAGGGAGGGATTTATGACCCAAGCGACCGCGACTGCATTCAAGAGTCCGCTGCATAAAATGACGCAGACGACGCAGACGTGTTTGTGGAACGATTCGGCGTCGATCGAGGAATTGAAATACTCGATGGAGCACGGCGGCGTGGGTGCGACGTGCAATCCCGTGATTGTGCTGGGCGTGTTGAAGAAGGAGCTTGCGAACTGGAAGGCGCGGATTGAGGCGCTGTTGAAGGAATATCCGATTGCGGGAGAGGACGAAATTGCGTGGAAGGTAGTGCGGGAGATTTCGGTGCGGGCGGCGGCGGTACTGAAGCCGGTTTTTGATGCGCAGGGCGGGAAGAATGGAAGGCTTTCGATTCAGACCGATCCTCGGCTGTATCGCGACGCGAAGAGCATTGTGGAGCAGGCGGAAGAGTTCAGCCGGCTGGCGCCGAATATGATTGTAAAGATTCCGGTGACGGCGGCGGGGATTCCGGCGATTGAAGAAGCGACGTATCGCGGGATCAGCATTAATGCGACCGTTTGCTTCACTTTGCCTCAGTGCGTGGCGGTGGCGGAGGCGGTGGAGCGCGGGCTGAAACGTCGGGAGAAAGAGGGCAAGGAAATCGCGAGCATGGGGCCGGTGTGCACGATCATGGTCGGGCGGCTGGACGACTGGCTGAAGGTACTGATTGAAAAAGAGAATGTGGCGATTGATCCGGGATATACGGAATGGGCGGGCGTGGCGGTGTTCAAGAAGACGTACAAATTGTTTCGCGAGCGCGGTTATAGGATCCGGCTGCTTTCGGCGGCGTTTCGGAATCACATGCACTGGAGCGAGTTGATCGGCGCGGATGTGGTGATTTCGCCGCCGTATTCGTGGCAGGTTCGCTTTAATCAGAGTGATATTGAAGTGGTTTCGCGGATTGATAAGCCTGTGGCGGGGGAGATTGTGGAGGAGCTTGGGCGGAAGTTTGGGGACTTCCGGAGAGCGTATTCGGAGAATGGGATTGCGATTGGGGAGTTTGATTCGTTCGGGCCTACGCGGCGGACGTTGCGGCAGTTTATTGGGGCTTGCCATGATTTAGATGGCGTGGTGCGGGACATTATGTTGCCGAATCCGGATGTGTAGGGAGAGGGAAGAAAAGATTTAACACAGAGGCCGCAGAGACCAAAACACAGAGATCACAGAGAAGAGAAAACCAAGAGCGCTGGCGTGAAGGCTGGCGCTACAAAATTTGCTTAATTTCCTGGATGGAGGGATGCGCGCGTGGGAAAACTTGCGATTACGGGCGGGAAAGCGTTGAGGAAGACGCCGTTTACACGGTGGCCGATTCCGACGAAAGCGGAAGCTTCGGCTTTGAAAAATGTGCTGGAGAGCACGCTGTGGGGCGGGCAGCCGTTTCCGGGGAAGCATGCGGCCGCGTTTGCGGCGAAATTTGCGAAGTTGCATACGGCGAAGTACGGGCAGTGCGTGAACACGGGAACGGTGGCGATCCAGGCGGCGCTGAAGGCGATCGGGATCAAGCCGGGAGACGAAGTGATTGTGCCGGCGTACACGTGGGAGGGGACGGTGGGGCCGGTGCTGCTGGTGAACGCGGTGCCGGTGTTTGTGGACGTGGACCCGGATACGTATTGCCTGGACGCGAAGCTGATTGAGAAGGCGATCACGCCGAAGACGAAAGCGATTTTGCCGGTGCATCTGGGAATGCGTTTTGCGGATATGGATGAGATTTTGCGCGTGGCCGCGAAACACAAATTGAAAGTAGTGGAGGATTGCGCGCACGCGCACGGCGGGATGTGGAAGGGCAAGGGCGCGGGCTCGATGGGGGATATGGGGGCGTTCAGCTTTCAGTCGAGCAAATTGATTACTTCGGGCGAGGGCGGGGCGGTTATTACGAACAATCTTGAGTATATGGAACTGGTGCAGAGTTATATCAATGCGGGGCGGGCCAGCCTGACGGACAAGTATAAGAAGCGGATCATCGGATTCAATTACCGGCTGGGGGAGTTTCAGGCGGCGGTGCTGGGGGCGCAGCTGGAGCGAATGCCGAAGCAGAGCGCGATTCGGGAAAAGAATATGAAACGGTTTGAGGCGCGGCTGCAGAAGACGGAGGGGATTGGATTGTTGAAGCCGGATCCGCGGATTACCCGGCTGGCTCCATATGGATATGTGATCAAGTATTTTGCGGAGAAGGTGAAGGAGATTCCACGGGCGGCGTTTGTGGCGGCGATGCAGTTGGAGGGTGTGCACTGCGACGGGTTGTTTTATGAGCCGGTGTACAAGAGTTCGCTGTTTCCGGTGGATGCGACGGATTTTCCGGCTTTGAGCTGGGGGCGGGAGAAGGCGCTGGATCTGCGGTCAATGTATTCGTGCCCGGAGTCGGAGAAGGCGGCATATCAGGAGGCAGTGTGGTTTCCGCACCAGCATTTTTTGGGGAGTACGAAGGATGTGGATGATATTGCGGATGCGATTCATAAGGTGCTGGAGAATGTGGAGGAGTTGCGAGGGTTGGATCACAAGGCGATCCGGAATCAGAGGTTGGGGCGGGCGGATCGGGAGAGTTAAGAGGGGGGATTACGCGAAAAGAAAGGATTTCACCACAGAGGGCACAGAGGACACGGAGAAATGAAGGATAAGAAAAAGGTGGGGTTTGCGGTGGTAGGGTTGGGCGCGATTGCGCAGGGGGCTGTGCTGCCTGCGTTTCGGCATGCGAAGCGGGCGAAACTTGTTGCGTTGGTTAGCCGGGACGGGCGGCGGGCGGAGAAGCTGGCGCGAAAGTTTGGGGCCAAGGCGGCTTACGGTGCAGAAGAGTTTGGGGCTTGCCTGGAAAATCCGGCGGTGGACGCGGTTTATCTTGCTACTCCGCAGAGCGAACATTTCCGTGCGACGATTGCGGCGGCTCGGGCGGGGAAGCATGTGCTTTGCGAGAAGCCGCTGGCGATTTCTTCGGAGCAGTCAGCGGAGATGGTGCGAGTTTGCGAGGAGTGCGGGGTACAGTTGATGACGGCTTACCGGAAATATTATGAGCCGAGCACGCTGTGCCTGAAGAAATTGATCCAGAGCGGGGAGCTGGGGAAGATTGACGTGATCCACACATCGTTCAGCGAGTTGCATGTGGCGGGGCGATCGATCGCGTGGCTGCTGGATTCGAAAGTGTCTGGCGGCGGACCGCTGATGGATCTGGGCGTGTATTGCGTGAATACGAGCCGGTGGCTGGTGAGTGAGGATCCTGTCGAGGTTAGCGCGCACTCGTGGAAAAAGGATGCGGAGCGTTTTCGGGAAGTGGAGGAGGGGATTTCGTTCCGGATGCATTTTGCCAGCGGGGTGGTGGTGCAGGGGATCTCGACTTATAGTTCGGTGATTTCGTCATTTGTGTTTGTGCAGGGGACGAAGGGGTGGGCTTGCCTGGCGCCAGCGTTCCCGTTTGATGAAGAGAGAAGGTTGACGGGAAAGATTGGCGGAAAGTGGTTTGAGAAGAAATTCAGGGTGGTGGATGAGTTTGCGCCGGAATTGGATGCGTTTGCGGGGGCGATTCTGACGAAGAAGCGTGTCGCGCCTGATGGACGGCAGGGACATCTCGATATGATTATTTTCGAGGCGATTTACGAGTCGGCGAGAAAAGGGGAGCCGGTTGGCATAAAGTACGGGGTTCGTTGAGGCCGGGAAAGAGAAGGTTTTAACACAGAGGGCGCAGAGGAAGAGCACAGAGGACGCAGAGAAGATTATGAGCACTGGGAAAAGTGCGGGACGGAAGAAACCGGGAAAGGCCGCGAGTATTTATGATGTGGCGCGGGAGTCCGGCGTGTCTGTGTTTACCGTGTCGGCTGTGGTGAATAACAAGAGTCATGTGGGCAAGGGGCTGCGGGAACGGGTGGAAGCCGCGATTCGGAAATTGAATTACCGGCCGAATTTGATTGCGCGAAGCCTGGCAAACCAAAGAACGCATACGATCGGAATGATTGTGCCGGATATTGGGAACCCGTTTTTCCCGCTGGTGGTGCGCGGGGCGGAAGATGCGGCGCAGAAGCATGGGTACAATCTGCTGCTTTGCAACAGCGACGATTCGCTGGACAAGGAAGAAAAGGCGATTGAGCTGCTTTTGTCGAAGCGCGTGGATGGGATTTTGCTGACGAAGGCGGCGGGAGATTTCCGGCCGCCGCTGCGGCAGATGATTAAAGAGGTGGACATTCCGTTTGTGCTGGTGATGCGGACGTATCCGAAGCTGACGAAAGACGCGGTGATTACGGACGATTATCACGGAGCGTACGAGGCGGTGTCGCATTTGGCGCGGGCTGGGCGGAAGCGGATTGGGTTGATCAGCGGTCCTTTGAAGGTGAGCAATGCGAAGGAACGCTGGCAGGGATTTCATGATGCGCTGAAGGCGGAGGGGTTGCCATACGAGCAGGATCTGGTGATCGAAGGCGATTACCGGCTGGAATCGGGATTTCGCGCGGGGCATTCGCTGCTTTCGCGGCGGCCGGATGGAATTTATGTGGCGAATCATTTGATGACGATTGGATTGCTGCAGGCCGCGGAGGAGATGGGGTTGCGGTGCCCGGAGGATTTTGGGCTGGTGAGCTTTGACGATTATCCGTGGCTGGGAATTTTCCGGCCTCGGTTGACGACAGTGGAATTGCCGAAGCACCAGTTGGGGACGGAGGCGGCGGAGCTTTTGATTCAGAGGATTACGGGAGATGGGAGCAAAGCGGTTTTGAGAAAGTTGCAGCCGGAGTTGCGGATTCGGGAGTCGTGCGGGTTTGGGTTGCGGGCAACTCTCGAAGAGAAGAAATTGAAAATAGAAAATAGAAAATAGAAAAAAGTTAACGCAGAGACGCAGAGTGCACTGAGAAGAGAACCCAAGAGCACAGCCAGGAATGGCTGTGCCACAGGGGAGTTTGGAAGGGAGAATCAGGTTTCGCTGAAGTCGAATAGTTTGGGGCGGAGAGTGAAACCTTTGGTTTTGTAGGCGGCGTAGAGAATTCCTACCACCAGCCAGAGGATGCCGGCCCATTTGGTCCAGTTCTGCAGGCTGAATAACAATCCAAAACAGAAAACGAAACCGAAGCCGGGGACGAAAGCGTCGAGGAAGAAATTGCGTTTGCCGGCGTTTTCCGGGCCGAAGGAGAAATGCAGGAGGGAGACCAAGTTGACTCCCATGAAGGCGATGAGCGCGCCGAAGGTGACGATTTCGGCGGAGAGTTCCCAGGGAATGGTGAGGACGCCGATGTAGGCGAGGGCGCCGACGATCCAGACGTTGTAAATGGGATTGCCCTTTGTGGGGCTGATATGGCCGAAGATCTTTTTCGGGAGGACATCGTCGCGGCCCATGCTGTAAAGCAGGCGGGAAGCGCCAACGTGACCAGCGAGGCCGCAGGCGATGCTGGAAACAAGCAGCATGATGCCATAGGCGTGGAAGAGCCACGGGCCGCTGGCGGCGCGGGCGACGTCCATGAAGGCGGTTTCGGGATTCAGATATGTGGTGTAGTCGGGCAAAACCCGCTGAGCCATGTAGACCTGGAAGCCGCTGAAGAGTCCGGTGAAGATGCAGACGAGGACAGAGGCTAGTAAAACGTTGCGACGGGGATTTTTTACTTCTTCGGCGAGGATGGAGACGCCGTCGAAGCCAATGAAGACGAGGGCGGCGAGGCCCGTGCCCGAAGCGACCAGACGAAACTTGAAGGTGTCGGGATTGTAGATCGGCTGTAGCGAGATCAGGCCGGAAAAATGCTGGTGAAGGATGACGTAACGGAAAGCCTCAACGATGAAAGCTAGGGTGACCAAGACCATGAACGCGAGGAGAACTTCGTTGGTGCGGGCGGTGAATTTAATGCCCTGGACAGTCATGAAGGTGATGAGGCCGACGGCGAGCGCGGCGAGGATGGCGAAGGGAATCTTTGGGGCCATGCGCTGGATGGCGAGGACGGCGTAGAGGGCGTTCTGGATCGGCTGGAAAAGATATTCGAGGAACATGGCCCAACCGATAACGAAGCCGACGTGGGGATTGAGACCTTTGCTGATGTAGGTGTAGACAGAGCCAGAAGAAGGATAGACAGCGGCCATCCGGCCGAAACTGACGGCGGTGACGGACATGGCGACCATGGCGAGGAGCAGGGTGGTGACGGCGTGGCCGTGGGAGAGGACTTGGGCTTCGCCGAAGAGCGGGACGGCGGCGATGGGCGATGTAAGGATGACGCCGTAGTAGATAAGGTCCCAGAGGCCGAGGACGCGTTTCAGATGGGGTTGCGCGGGGGTTCCCGCTTCGAGTGTCCCAGTGGTTGTTTCCACGCCGGCCTCTTTCATTGTTGAACGCGTTTCCAAGACCCAAACTTTCTTCAGGGGCTAAAGCCCCGGCCTCCTAAAGAAAAGCAACTTCTCCGAAACTTGTGCGCCTCGCGGTCTCCAATCCGTCCGTAAAGCCCAATCTAGAAAAAATAGCGTTCCTTTTTGCGCGCTTCTTCGTATTTTTTCCGCGCAGCACGGACCGAACCGCGCTCGGAGACTTCGGCGATGGGGACGTCCCACCAGGATTCGTAACCGGGGACGCGGTCTTCGTAGGAAGTTTCGACGACGATGACCGAGGTGCGCTCCTGTTTACGGGCAGCCACGAGCGCGCTGCGGAGTTCGTCGTGCGTTTTGGCGCGGATGGTCCAGGCGCCGAGGCTGGCCGCGTTGGCGGCGAAATCCACGGGGATGGCGTCGCCGTCGTATTTTTCGCCGCGGCGATAGCGGTAGTCGGTGCCCATGCCTTCGTTGCCGCAGCCACGGCTTAGCCCGCCGATGCTGGAGAAGCCGTGATTGTCGAGGAGGACGATGTTGAGTTTCATCCCTTCCTGAAGCGAGGTGACGATTTCCTGGGCCATCATCAGGTAAGAGCCGTCGCCGACTATGACGTAGACTTCGCGCTTGGGGTTGGCCATTTTTGCGCCGAGGCCGCCGGCAATTTCGTAGCCCATGCAGGAGTAGCCGTATTCCATGTGGTAGCCGCCGGGTTGGCGGGTGCGCCAGAGTTTGTGGAGATCGCCAGGGAGGCTGCCGGCGGCGCAGAGGAGGATGTCGGAGGCTTCTGTGAAGGAGTTGAGCGCGCCGATGACTTCACCTTGGGAGAGCGGCGGGTCTTTGCGAACGGCGTAGAGGCGATCGACTTCTTTTTCCCAGTCGGCGCGGAAGGTGGCGATGCGGCCGTCGTAGCTCTTTTCGACCTGGTAACCGGAGACGGCGGATTGGAGTTCTTCGAGAGTGGCGCGTGCGTCGCCGGTGAGTGGGAGAGCGGCGTGTTTGTAGGCGTCGAATTCGGCGACGTTGATATTGATGAAGCGCACGGCGGGATTCTGGAAAGCGGTTTTGGAGGCGGTGGTGAAATCGGAGTAGCGGGTGCCGATGCCGATGACGAGATCGGCTTCGCGGGCGGCGATGTTTGCGCCGGGTGTGCCGGTGACGCCGATGGCGCCGAGTTGTTGCGGATGGTTGTAGGGGAGCGAGCCTTTGCCTGCTTGCGTTTCGCAGACGGGTATGCCGGTGGATTCGGCGAAATTGACGAGGGCGCGGAAGGCTTCGGAATAGAGAACGCCGCCGCCGGCGACGATGAGAGGTTTTTTTGCTTGGCGGATTAAGGCGGCGGCTTGTGTCAGGAGTTCTTTATCGCAACGCGTGCGGGGAACGATCCAGACGCGTTTGCGGAAAAATTCTTCGGGGAAGTCGAAGGCTTCGGCTTGGACGTCTTGCGGAAGGCTGAGGGTGACGGCGCCGGTGTCCGCGGGAGAGGTGAGAACGCGCATGGCTTCGGGAAGGGAAGTGAGGAGTTGCTCGGGGCGCTGGATGCGGTCCCAGTAGCGCGAGACAGGCTTGAAGCAATCGTTGACGGAAATGTCTTGAGTGGAGGGCGATTCCAGTTGCTGGAGGACAGGAGCGACGTTGCGGCGGGCGAAGATGTCACCGGGAAGCAACAAAACGGGAACGCGATTGATGGTTGCGGCAGCAGCGCCGGTTAGCATGTTGGTTGCGCCGGGGCCGACGGAAGTGGTGCAGGCGAGGGTGCGGAGACGGAAGCTGGTTTTTGCGAAGGCGGCGGCGGTGTGGACCATGGCCTGTTCGTTGCGACAGAGGTAGTAGCGAAGGCCGGGACTCTGTTCGAGGGCTTGGCCCATGCCGGCGACGTTGCCGTGTCCGAAGATGCCGAAGCAGCCTTCGATGAAGCGATGTTCGTGGGAGTCGCGGCTGGAAAATTGGGCTTGAAGGAAAGCGACGACGGCCTGGGCGACGGTGAGGCGGCGGGTCATGGAGAGATTCTCCTTCTCCGAGAAGCCTGGGACAGAGGATAAGCTTGCGGCAGGAGGGTGAGGAAATACCAGCAGGAAATCGAGCGAATCTCTAAGCGCTTATCGGCGGCCTGTCCGGTGAGCTTGCCTGGGTGGTTCTCTGCCATTGCCCCGTCCTGTGAGAATTGCGGGAAGTGTACAGCTTCAACGCACCAACGGCAATCTCGGATCCATATCTTTCCAGGTGGATTTCAGCCAGACGTGATTGGGGTCTTCGGTCACGGCCAGGGTTCGGGAAGTTCCCGCGAGGAAATTGAGGTAGTAGACGTCGTAGCCGGGGCCGGCGACGACAGGATGGAAGCCGGAGCGCACGAGGACGGCGTCGCCATCTTGCGCGCGGACGGTGACGTCGCGAGAGAGATCGGGAGAATAGAGGCGCTGGAGGGCGAAGCCTTCCTTCGGGCGGTTGATTCGATAGTAGTAGATTTCGTCGAGATCAACTTCGGCGGGAGGAGTGTGCACGTCGTGTTTGTGGGGAGGGAAACTGGACCAGTTGCCGCCTGGAGTGTATACCTCGATCACGACGAGTTTGTCGGCGGGGAAGTCCGGGCGAATAATGTCGACGATCTGGCGGGAAGCGTTTCCGCCGCCACGGAGGCTGCTAACGACGTCTTTTGGGGTTATGAGTTTGGGCTGAAGTTTTGCTTGGGAAGGGACGCGGCATTCGGCAATTTCGCAGGCGGTTTCCGCCTGAAACGTGGCGGAGTGATTCGTGGGGAGATAGAGGCAATAGGGCAGGCCGTCGAAAACATTCTTGCGATGGCCGATCGAGTGCGAGCCTTCGCCCCAATTTACTGAGCAGCGGCCTCCGAGAAGGACGAAGGCTGCTTCTTCTCCCTGGGTTGAGGGCGAATATTTTTCGCCGGAATTGAGACGGCGGGCGGACATGCTCATCCATTCCCATTGGACGCTTTGGCGGGAAAAATGGAGCAGTTCGCCGGATTGGGAATCGGGGAGGGCGCGAGAATGGACGATGTTCGGAGCTGTGGACATGAAGCACCCCAAGCTGCTCCCGGTTCAACGGGAAAGTCTGACAGCGGTAAGGCGACGGCAGGCACTGGGAAAAATCAAAGCGCTTCGCCGTGCTGATGGACCCTGTCCGGAACCTGTCGAAAATGTACGCAGAAAGCCAAGGATTTTCGGAACTGGGCCACTCGCTAACCGGCTAGATTGTAACGCAGGTTGAGGAGATTTTGCCAATGATTCGGGCCGGTGTGGAGGGATAGGAGAAAGGGAAAGACAACGCAGAGACGCTGAGACGCAGAGGTAGGGCAGAGGAGGAGCGCAGAGGGCACAGAGGGCGGAGAAGAGAACGGCGCCCGCCCCGTAAAAGCATTCGGGGTGCAAATCCCGCACCTCGGAAGGCGGCCGCTACAAAGAAGTCATGGCGCGGTTTAGGGTAGTGAGTTCGGCAAGGGTTAGGGGGCGGTGGGCCGATTTGGGGAGGTCGCCGAGTTGGAGGGGGCCGATGGAGACGCGGATCAGGCGTAGGATTTCGATGCCGAGTGCGTCGAGGATACGTCGGATTTGGCGGTTCTTGCCTTCGTCGAGGGTGAGTTCGAGCCAGGAATTTTTTTCGCCGGTGCGGAGGAGGCGTGCGTGTTTGCAGCGCAGTGTTTCGTTGCGCTCGATTTTCACCCTGCGTTCGAGGGATTCGATTAGGTGAGAATCGGCGATGGCGGCGATTTGCACGTGGTAGGTTTTGTCGAGATGAGTTTCGGGATTGGTGACGCGGGCGTTCCATTCGGAATCGTTGGTGAAGAGGAGGAGGCCTTCGCTGGCTTTATCGAGGCGGCCGACGGGTGCGACCCAGGTCAGATCTGGAGGCAAGAGAGAGTAGACGGTGTCGCGGCCTTTCTCGTCGGACGTGGATGTGACGATGCCGCGGGGCTTGTTGAGCATGAGGTAGATTTTTGGGGCGGGCTTGAGAGGGTGGCCTTGGACCTCGATGCGATCGGTGCCGAGGCGGACGGGAGTTTCGGGATTTTTCGGGTTGGTGGCGTTGAGGCGGACTTTGCCCTGGCGGATCAGTTCGAACGCTTGCTGGCGGGAACAGTAGCCGAGTTTCGAGAGTGCTCGAGCCAGGCCAATTTTGCGGGAGGAATCAGGCTTCGGAGGCGATTTGCGGACGGGGCGGTATGTCACGGAATTAATCCCGCGTGGCGCTAGGTCTTTTTGTCCGGTGATGGGGCTTCGGGATGTTTTACTTCGCCGAAGCGATTGGCGAGCCAGTCGCGGACTTCCTTGGGATTGTATTTGAAGGGGCCGTTGCCGCCTTTGTAAGAGATACGGCCTTGCTCGTCGATGATATAGAGGCGCTCGGGCCAGGCGGCGTAGGCATCGTTGGCGGCGTTGTTCATTTCGTCGATGCCGAAGGGGACGGAGTATTTGAAGCGCTGGGTGAAGTCGTTGGCGATGGCGACGCGTTGCTCGAGCGTTTTCGGCTGGGCGTAGCAGACGTTGTCTTTGTCTTTTTCGTTGGATTTCATCTGCCACTCGTCGAGCGGGTGGGCTTCCCGGACGTAGACGGTGAGAAAATCGGCGCGGTCTTTATAGTCGTTGTAGATTTGCGCGATATCGCCGACCTGGCGACGGAATGGCGGTCAAGTAAAGCTGCCGAAAACGAGGACGAGCGGTTTGCCGTTGGTGCGTTCGCGGATGTGAAAGCGCGTGGCTCCGTCGAGGGAGACGAGCGTGGCGTCGGGGGCGTCGCTGCCGACTTGCAGATTGCCTCGGTGCATGTGCGGCAGAGCGTAGCGGACCATGCCGATGGCGTCTTTGGGGCTGCCGGCCATGATGCTGAGGCCGACACAGGTCGCGAAGAGCAGGATGGTGAGGGCGATCAGGGACCATTTGAGGATGGGGTGCATGGGTTCTCGTTGTATCGATATCGTCTCATAAATGGGGAGAAATTCTTAGGGTGTTGGGAAAGGAAGGAGTTTAACGCAGAGCGCGCTGAGGCGCAGAGTTCGCTGAGAAGAAAAACCCGAGAGCACAGGCAGGAGTGCCTGTGCCACAGGAAGGCGGCCGCTACAGGGGCGCGGAGTTAGTAGTTGGCGGAGGAGCGAAGTTCGTCGCGGAGAGCGGCGTAACGGGCGAGGGATTTTTCGATGATGTTGAGGGCGGCGTAGGCGGGACGGATGTCTTCGACCTGGACTTGTTTGCCTTCGAGTTGTTTGTAGTCCTGGAAGAAGCGCTTTAGGACGAGCATGCGGTGCGGGGGCAGGTCGCGAGCTTCGATGTACTCGCTGAATTCGGGGTCGTTGGTAGCCACGGCGATGATTTTGTCGTCGCTGGCGCCGGAGTCGACCATCGTCATGACGCCGATGGCGCGGGCCTTGATGAGGGCGAGCGGTTGGATCGGTTCCTGGCAAAGGACGAGGACGTCGAGAGGGTCGTTGTCTTCGGCGTAGGTTTGGGGGATGAAGCCGTAGTTGGCGGGGTAGAAGACGGCGGAGTGAATGATGCGGTCGACCTTGAGGAGGCCGGTGGCTTTGTCGAGTTCGTATTTGACGTTGGAGCCGAGGGGAATTTCAATGACGGCCTGGAAATCGCGGGGGAGTTCCTTGCCGGGGGAAACGTCGTGCCATGCATGCATCACGCTGGGATACCTCGCTCTATATATACGGCTATCTATTATGTATTGAGAGGAGGGGGAAAAGTAAGGACCGTTAGCCGAATTCTCATAGTGGGAAGAAAAAGATTTAACGCAGAGGGCGCAGAGGAAGAGCACAGAGGACGCAGAGAGGATGGGGCGGCGTTGGCTGTGCCACAAGGAAGCTACGCGGATTTTTTGGGCCAGGCACCGATTATGGCGCCCATCAGGACAAGGCCGGCGAGCGGGTAGAACTGGTTGATGGCGAAGAGTTCTTTGGGGCGCATTTCGTACATGTAGGTGGTGAAGGTGATGGGACCGACGAAGCCGATCCAGAGGAGGACGCCGACGGAGGCGCCGCGGCCGATGGTGTTGGCATTGCGCCAGATGCAGACTTGGGCGAGCGCGTAGGCGATGAGGAGATTCAGGACGAAGGTGATGACGTAGGGCAGGACGGGATTCATGCTTTTGGCTTGCTCGTCGGTTATGTGTTCAAGAGCCATCCACGGCTTGCTGAAGAGCACGGCGTACCAGACGCCGCCGAGGATCCAGTAAGCGATGGCCGCGAGGACGACGGCAGCATAATTTGTCTTCATTCGAGTGTTCTCCCGTCAGGAACGTGTGGCGGGAATGTAGCATCAGGCGCGGGCTTTGTCGATGAGTTCGTCCCAGATGCCTTTGGATTTGAGGATGAGTTCGATGGCTTCGCGAATGGCGCCGCGTCCGGCGTGGGCTTTGGTGGTATAGTGGGCGATTTTTTTTACGTCGGCTACGGCGTCGCCGACGGCGACGGCGAGGCCGACGCGTTTGAGGATGGGAATGTCGGGGAGATCGTCGCCGACGTAGGCGACTTCGGCGTCTTTTAGTCCGGCCTTTAGGAGAATTTCTTCGTAGGCGGGCATTTTGAACGGAATTTTCATGTAGACGTAGTCCATCTTCATCTCGTGGGCGCGACGGAGGAGAGCGGGGCTTTCGCGGCCGGTGATGCAGCCGGTGCGGATGCCGGCGGTGTGGGCGAGGGTGAGGCCCTGGCCGTCGTGAGCGTCGAACTTTTTTATTTCGAGGGCGGAGCCGTCGGGCTGGGAGAGAAGAAGAACGCCGCCGTCGGTCATGGTGCCGTCGACGTCCATGAGGAGGAGTTTGATTTGAGCGGCGCGTTTTTTCAGGGCGGGGGAGATTTTGGGGGTTGGGGACAAGACGGCCTCCGTTGAAGCGTTGAGCGGACAATCTTAACAAGATTTGGATGCGATAACAGCGAGTAGGGGACAGAAGAAAAAATTAACGCAGAGGACGCTGAGAGCGCAGAGTTCGCAGAGGAAGAAGCAGAGAAGAGCGCCATTCGGGAGAATGGCGTTCCCAGGGGGCCGATCTAAATTATTGACCACTACTTAGATTAGTTCGAGGGTCCAGAGGTCGTGGAGGTGGACTACGCCGACTACTTTTTGGGAGGCGTCTACGACTACTACCGAAGTGATTTTCTTTTTTTCCATGAGGTTTAGGGCTTCGCTGGCGAGGAGTTTCGGGTTGATGGTTTGGGGGTTGCGGACCATGCAATCACCGGCGGTCATGGAGAGGGTGGCGCCGCCGTGCTTTTCCATGAGGCGGCGGAGGTCACCATCGGTGAGGATACCGGCGAGTTTGCCTTCGGGGGTGGTGACGGTGGTCATGCCGAGTTTCTTGGCGGACATTTCGTGAAAGGTTGCGGGCATGGGCGTTTCGGGGGAGACGCGAGGCAGGGCTTCACCAGAGTGCATGAGGTGTTCGACGCGGAGGAGTTTCTTGCCGAGGCGGCCGGCGGGATGAAGGGCGGCGAAATCGTCGTGCTGGAAGCCGCGGCGATCGAGGAGGGAAACGGCCAGGGCATCGCCGACGGCCATGGCTACAGTGGTGCTGGCGGTGGGAGCAAGATTCAGGGAGCAGGCTTCTTCTTTGACGCTGACGTCGAGGACGACTTCGCTGGCTTCGGCGAGCGTGGATTTGGGATTGCCGGTGAGCGTGACGATGGGAATTTCGAGGCGTTTCAGCGATTCAAGAAGATTGAGGATTTCCTGGGTTTCGCCGCCGTAGGTGATGGCGAGCAGTGCGTCGCCGCGGGCCAGCATGCCGAGATCGCCGTGGAGGGCTTCGGCGGGATGCAGGAAAAAAGATGGCGTACCAGTGCTGGAAAAGGTGGCGGAGATTTTTCGGCCGACGAGGCCGGATTTGCCCATGCCGGTGACGACGACGCGGCCTTTGCAGGCGAAGAGCAGATCGACGGCGCGGACAAAGGAATTGTCGAGGCGCGCGAGGACGTCTTGAATGGCTTGGGCTTCGATGCGGAGGACACGGCGGGCGGTATCGAGGCTCATGCGTTGCTCCAGCGGCGGACGAGGGTCGAAAGCTCTTTAAGGCGCGCTAGGAGTTGGGGGAGTTGCGCGAGGGGAAGAGCATTGGGGCCGTCGGAAAGGGCGGCAGCGGGATTGTCGTGGGTTTCGAGGAAGATGCCGTCGACGCCGGTGGCTACGCCGGCGCGGGCAAGGGGTTCGATGAATTCGGGCTGGCCACCGCTGGCGTGGCCCTGGCCGCCGGGAAGCTGGACGGAGTGGGTGACATCGTAGACCACGGGATAGCCGAATTTTGCAAGGACAGGGAAGGTGCGCATGTCCACGACGAGATTGTTGTAGCCGAAACTGGCGCCGCGTTCCGTGAGGATGATTTTGTGATTGCCGGCGGCGACAATTTTTTCGGCGACGTTGCCCATGTCCCACGGAGAGAGGAATTGGGCTTTTTTCACGTTGACAATGCGGCCGGTTTTTGCGGCGGCGACGAGGAGGTCGGTTTGGCGCGAGAGGAAGGCGGGGATTTGGAGAATGTCGACGACTTCCGCGGCGGGAGCGGCCTGGGAGGCGTCGTGAATGTCGGTGAGGATGGGGAGGTGGAGGTCGGATTTGATTTTGCCGAGGATGCGGAGGCCTTCGGCGAGGCCGGGGCCGCGAAAGGCTTTGACGGAGGAGCGGTTGGCCTTGTCGTAGGAAGCTTTGAAAATGTAGGGGACGCCGGCCTCGGAGGCGATTTTGGCGACGCGCTCGGCCATGGAGCGGGCGTGGGCTTCGGATTCGATAACGCAGGGCCCGGCGATGAGGAAGAGCGGATTGTTGCCGCCGAGGCGGAGAGTGTTGAGGGGGATTTCGCGAGTGGTGCTCATCTGACAGTTGAAGATATCACATCAAGGAATCGGGCCGACCGGTGGGAATGATCTGAAATCGTTTTTTCCCACCAATCCTGTAGATCGAGAAATCGGTTTGGTCAACGGTGAAAACGACTTCGAGAGACTCTCTCTGAGCTAAATAGACAAGTGTGGCGTCGGCGAAATCCATTGGTCGATCACGATAGCGAGACATCAGTGCATCAATATGTTCAAGTTCAGAATGTTCGATCGTTGCAAGGATGATGATTCCCGTGCGAAGGAACCTCCAAGCAGACTCCTTCTTTGCCCGGTTCACCCCAGCCATATGGAAGAGTTCGGTAAGGACAGCTTCCGAGGTGAGCATGGGGAGGGGCAGTCCAGAAAATGTTGAAGTACAAACTTCATGCCAATCGTCGGATTTATCGATGAGGGCCAGGATGGCACCGGTGTCGATCAGTACCTCAACGGCCATACTTTTCAGCCAGGCGCTTGCGAACCGTTTGCCGGACAGTGGTGGATCCATGGCGGTCGCCGGAAGTGACTGAACCGATGATGCGAGCGGCAATGGCGTGGAGCCGCTTCTGCTCCTCGTCGGCAAGCTCCTCTGGATACTTGGCGAGCCATTCGTCAACTGCGATATCGAGGGCTTGCGCGATCTTGAGGTTGCGGCTGCGGGCGACACGTTCAAGGCGGGCCTTGCGGCTTGGGGTGAGGCGCCAGCTATAGACTTCGGTCTTCATGCACTACAGGGTAATGCATTTGCACTACTTTGGCAATCGATGGCTAGAGCCGGGTCTAAAAGGTCAGCACAGGCAGGAGTGCCTGTGCCACTGTGGGGGCTTGCCGGCTGGAAGCCGGCGCTACATCTGTGCGGGTCAGGCGGCGGCGTGGGGGGTGGCGCGCAATGTGGACGCGGGAGGCTGAGCCTCGGAGGTGACGGCGCCGGATGAGGGGCGCGATTTTTGGAGCTTGTGTTCGAGCGAGGCGCCGATGAAGGCGGCGAAGAGCGGGTGCGGCTCGAGGGGCTTGGATTTGAATTCGGGGTGGAACTGGCAGCCGAGGAACCACGGGTGGTTCGGGGCTTCGATGATTTCGACGTAGTTGTCGTCGGGGGTGCGGCCAGTGATACGGAGACCGGCGGCGGTCAAAACTTTCTCGTATTCGCGATTGAATTCGTAGCGGTGGCGGTGGCGCTCGCTGATTTCGGTTTTGCCGTAGGCTTTGTGGGCCAGGGAGCCGGGTTCAAGTTTGCATGGCCAAGCGCCGAGTCGCATAGTGCCGCCCATCTCTTCCACCCCGAGCAATTCACGAAGTTTATAGATCACGCGATGCGGAGTTTGCGGATTGGACTCCGTGGTGTCCGCATCGGGAAGAGCAGCAACATCGCGGGAGTATTCCACGGTGGCGCACTGCATGCCGAGGCAAATTCCAAAATAAGGGACTTTGTGCTCGCGGGCATATTGGATGGTGTAAATCATGCCCTGCAGGCCGCGTTTGCCGAAGCCGCCGGGAACGAGGATGCCGTCGTAGCCCTTAAGGCGCTTTTCGGCGGTTTCGAGGGAGTCGATTTCTTCGGATTCGATCCAGTCGATCACGGTTTTGTGGTGGTGTGCGAGACCGCCGTGCATCAAGGCTTCGCGCAAACTTTTATAGGCGTCTTCAAGTTGGACGTATTTGCCGACGATTCCGATGCGCACTTCGCCTTTCGGGTGGTGCAAGCCCTGCAGCATGTCGAGCCAGGGCTGCATGTTGGCGGGGCGCTCTTCGAGGCGAAGGAGGCGAATGATTTGCGCGTCGAGGCCTTCTTTACTTAGCTCGACGGGAACTTCGTAAATCGTTTTCACGTCCTCCATGGAAATGACGCACGATTCGGCGACATTGCAGAAAAGCGCGATCTTTTTCTTGAGGTCTTCGGAGATGTGGCGATCGCTGCGGCAGAGAAGGACATCCGGTTGAATGCCAATGCCGAGCATTTCTTTCACGGAGTGCTGGGTGGGCTTGGTTTTCAGTTCGCCGGCGGCGGCGATATAGGGAACCAGGGTGACATGAACGAATAAAGTATTTTCCGCGCCGAGTTCGAGGCGCATCTGGCGAATGGCTTCGAGAAAGGGAAGCGATTCGATGTCGCCGACGGTGCCGCCGATTTCGACGATCACAATGTCGACACCTTCAGCGACACGTTTGAAGCAGCGTTTAATTTCGTCGGTGACGTGAGGGATTACCTGGACGGTTTTGCCGAGGTAATCGCCGCGGCGTTCCTTGGAGAGAATGGTTTCGTAGATGCGGCCGCTGGTCCAGTTATTGTCGCGGGTAAGCTTGACGTGGGTGAAGCGTTCGTAGTGGCCGAGGTCCAGGTCGGTTTCTGCGCCATCGTCGGTGACAAAGACCTCGCCGTGCTGATACGGGCTCATGGTGCCGGGATCCACGTTCAGGTACGGGTCACATTTCTGGATGGTGATTTTGAAGCCGCGACTTTCGAGGAGACAGCCGATGGAAGATGCCGCTACGCCCTTACCGAGAGAAGAAACAACACCGCCAGTTACAAAGATATATTTTGGCGCCATCCGGGTCGCTCGCCTCCGCACGGAGCAGAATTGAGCTTGTCGAACCTCCACAGGATTGACGTACATATAATTATGTCCGGTAGAAGGAACTGTGTCAATGAGAAGTCTTTGCTCGAAAGAATCAGAAAATTTTATCGCAGCGCGACATTTGTTGGAGCGCCGGGTTCGTAAATCGCGAAAAGTGGGGTAAGGTTTGTGGGGTGGGGAACAAATTTCCGAGGAAGAGGCAGACATGAGTAGCAGGAAGCTCTGGATTGTTGCCGCGGCGGCGATCGCGCTCTGCGGCGAAGTGTGCGGGCAGCAACCGGCGGCTGCACCGGCTGCGCGGACGGGCGAATATGACGTGAAGCGGGAGAGCGATGTCGTTGGGACGGTTGTGGCTTATGCCGCGAATTCAAGAATGGCTCCGTTTGGCGCGCGGGCGACGGTGCAAACAAGTTCGGGAGTGATGGAAGTCCATTTGGGGGACGCGCGGCTGCTGGCGGCGAATCATTTTTCCATTGAGACGGGCGACACGCTGCGGATTGTCGGGGAAACCCTGGCCGCGGGGAATGCGAACCTGTTTGTCGCGCGAATCGTCCAGAAAGGAACGCAGGCGCTGGTGGTGCGCACACCGCGCGGATTTCCAATTCCTTATGTGGCACCGCGAAACACACAATCGGCAGCGGCTCACCGGGGTGTGGCATGAGGCGGATTTTTCATCTGGCGGCGATTGCGCTGGCGGGCTACCTGGCCGCATGTGGCGGCGGCGGCACGACGATCACTCCACCACCGCCAGCGGGGAATTTTTCGAACGCCAGTCTGAACGGGCAGTATGCGTTTTCGATGAGCGGCGTGGACCTGAATTCGGGGGCATACATCGCGCGAGTGGGGAGCTTCGCGGCGGACGGGCAAGGGCATATTACGGCTGGGCTGGAGGACGTTCTGGATCTGGGCAGCGGATTGCCCGCATCGCAGCTGACATTTTCGAATGGAACCTATCAGATTCAGGCGAATGGACGAGGACTGATCGTATTGAACGTGAGCGGCGGCGGGGCATTGCAACTGAGCGCGTCGCTGCAATCGAGCAGCCAGGGGTACCTGGTGCAGACCGATGGATTGGCTTCGACGAGCGGCAGCGTCGAATTGCAGAAACCCTTGCAGTTCTCCGCAAACGCGATCCTCGGGAAATACGTGTTTGATCTCGCGGGGATTTCGTTTGCCGGCACCACGCCTTCGGTGATTTCTTTCGTTGGGGAGTTTGGCGCGGATGGGAATGGAAATGTTACCGGCGGCACAGCGGACGTGAACGACAGTGCGCTTGCACCGACGGGAGCGACTGCACTGACAGCCAGCACCTATCAACTGGACACGAACGGAAATGGCACCAATTTTGGCCGCGGGACGATGACGCTGGATGGGCGGGCGTTCGCTTTCTATATCGTGGACAACACGCGGGTGGAATTGCTGGAGGAGGATTCGCTCGGGGGAAGTTCGGGTCCGGCGATTCTGCAGACGGGCGTGATTCCGACGCAAAATTCAGGGTTCAGTGGGAGTTTTGCATTTCTGACGGGAGGATCGCAGACGACCGGGAACTTCGGACCGATAGCGCGGGTGGGGCGTTTCACCGCGGATGGGGCGGGTGGCATCGGCACGATTTCTTTTTTTGAAAACAACGACGGAAATACCACGCAAGTGACGCAGGGTTCGGGGATTTCCAGCACGAGCTACGCGATTGATACGAGTAATGCGGGCAGCGGGCGGGGGACATTCACGTTCCACAACTCGTCGGTTGGGACGGTGACGTATGTGTTTTACCTTTCTTCGCCGACGCGGGCAGTGATCCAGGATGTGAGCGCAGGAGTGGTGACGGACGGAACGATGGTGTCGCAATCGGCGCCGTCGTTTACCACGGCAAGTCTGGCGGGGAACTATAGTTTCAGCTGGAGCGGGGTGGAGCTGGTCTCACCATCGGCGTTTGATGAGAACTATGTCGGGCAATATGCGCAGACGAGTGCTGCGACCAGCAACATCGCTGGGGTAGCGGACTATGCGCAGTTGGGATTGAACACCATTAATACGAATGGAGTGACCTTGAACGCCGGGATTTCCGGGACGTTGACGATTGCAGGAACTGGGACGCAAAACAATACGTACAAGATCGTGATTGGGGGGCCGTCGGCGTTTACGGTGAATTTTGTGGCTTATTTGGGCGATAACGGTACGGTGCTGGTGGTTTGTTCGGATGGCAACCGGACTACGGCGGGGGTGGCTTCGCCACAGACGCAGTAACAAGAAACGAAAAGAGAAAAGATTTAACACAGAGGACGCAGAGGGAAGAGCGCAGAGAACGCAGAGAAGAGAAAGCAAGAACACAGGCTGAAGCCTGTGCTACCGGAAGAGGGGCGGCCTGCCAAAGGGAGGCCACCCTACGTTTTGGGATCAAGGTTTTTGTTCCCGGAGGAGTTTTTCGACACGGGCTACATCTTCGGGGACGTCTACGCTGACTGCGTCGTTCTGGACTTCGGCTACGCGGATTTTCCAGCCGTTTTCGAGCCAGCGGAGCTGTTCGAGCTGCTCGATTTTTTCGAGTTCGCCCTGGGGCAGCGTTGGGTATTCGAGCAAGGCATCACGTTGGAAGACGTATAGGCCAAGGTGCTTCCAGTATTTCACGTGAATTTTCTGCTGGGTGTCGCGGATCCAGGGGATCGGCGCGCGCGAAAAATAAAGGCCGTTGCCTTCGAAGTCCAGAACCGTTTTCACGACGTTGGGGTCCATGATGTCCCCGGCGTGGCGGATGGGCGTGGCGACGGTGGCGATCTGGGCGGCGGGCTCTTCGAGGAGCGCGGCGACGGCGGCGTCAATCGCGACTGGATCGACAAGCGGCTCATCACCCTGGACGTTGACGAAGACGTCGCCTGCCTCGTGCGCGGCGACCTCGGCGATGCGTTCGGTGCCGGTGCGGTGGTCGGCGCGGGTCATGCGGGCATCGCCGCCGAAGGCACGGACGGCGTCGATGATGCGCTGGTCGTCGGTGGCCACAACGACGTGATGGACGGTTTGGGCTTGCTTGGCGCGCTCGTAGACGCGCTGGACCATAGGCTTGCCGGCCAGCGAAACGAGCGGCTTGCCGGGCAGGCGCGTGGAAGCGTAACGCACGGGAATGACCACTACGACTCTTGGTTCGTCGGCACTCATCGCAACTTCCTGGGGATTGGAGGTACGTTGCCGATGCTAACACAGTCGTTTGGTCGGCGAGGGCGTGCCCGGACTGGGTTAAGGGGCGGGGCATAGGCTATTGCCTTCCGAAGGGCGGGTGATTATGATGAGGAATCCGCGCGGCCATCCTGGGGAACCGGGAGGATGGGGGAGCCGTGAAACGCGATTGGTGTAGGATTCGCGTAGTGTCCGTACTGGCTGCCGCCCGGCTGTGCAGCTGCCTCTGTCTGGCAGTAGCCCTACCCTTGCTCCGGGCCCAGGAGTCTTCTACCTCAAACAATCCCGTTCCGCCGCCGGCGCCTTCCAAGCTGACGGATGTTTCCCACAACACACCTGCGGTAACGATTCACCCGGGAAAGGTAATTCGCACGGACGTGGACCTTGCGTTGGTCAACGTCACCGTGACGGACCCGTTCAACCGCCTGGTCACAGGCCTCGAGCAGGATAACTTCCGCGTGTATGAAGACAACGTGGAGCAAGAGGTAGTGACGTTTTCTTCGGAAGACGTACCCATCTCGATTGGGGTGATTTTCGATTTCAGCGGCAGCATGTCCAACAAGATTGATAAGGCGCGCGAGGCGGCGCTGGATTTTTTCAAGACGGCAAATCCGGCGGATGAATTTTTCCTGGTTACTTTCAATGAGCGGGCGGAACTGACGAGTGCGTTTACGAACAGCGTGGAGGACCTGCAAAGCCGCATGATGGTAACCGCGCCGCGTGGGCGCACGGCGTTGCTGGATGCCATCTATCTGGGCCTGAGCCAGATGAGGGGTGCACATAACGCCAAGCGCGCCTTGCTGATTCTTTCCGATGGAGGGGATAATCATAGCAGGTACAACGAGAACGACATCAAGCGACTGGTCAAGGAAGCGGATACCCAGCTCTATGCCATCGGCATCTACGACCCGCTTGGTAATCGGAATCGCACCCCGGAAGAGCTCAACGGACCAACGCTGCTCTCCGAAGTGACGGAATTAACCGGTGGCCGCGTTTTCGCTGTCGAGCATCTAAATGAACTGCCGGACATTGCGTCGAAAATCGGCATGGAGCTGCGCAATCAATATGTGCTGGGATACAAACCAAGCAATCACGTTCACGACGCGCGGTGGCGGAAGATCAAGGTCAAGCTGCGCGCCCCCAAGGGACTCCCGCCTCTCTCGACTTACTCAAAGACCGGATACTACGCGCCGGCTCACTGAATCGTTTGGCCGTGTTCAACATTTCTGGCTGATACTGGCATGCCTGGTGTTCGCTGCGCTCTTCGTGGCGAGCGTTTCGTTCGCGCAAATTCCCGTTGCCACTCCTCCGCCTCCTCCGCCTCCCGGGCAGGAGGCCGGCACATCTCCGTCCGGCGGGCGCATCAAGGTCGACGTCAACCTGGTGGTGCTGCACACGACCGTGAACGACGACCGTGGAAAGTTTGTGGAAGGTCTGACACAGGATAATTTCCGCGTGTATGAAGACAAGGTGGAGCAGAAGCTTTCGATCTTCAAGCGCGAGGACATTCCCGTCAGCATGGGGCTGGTGATTGACAATAGCGGCAGCATGCGCGACAAGCGGCCGCGGGTGAATGAAGCGGCGCTGACGCTGGTGCAGAGCAGCAATCCGCAGGACGAAGCCTTCGTGGTGAATTTCAACGACGACTTTTACCTGGACCTGGACAAGGATTTTTCGAACAGCATTCCGGAGCTGAAGGAAGCGCTGGAACGAATCGATTCGCGGGGCAGCACGGCGCTTTATGACGCCATTATCGGGTCACTCGATCATCTGAAGAAGGGTGTGAAAGAGAAGAAGGTGCTGCTGATCGTTACGGACGGCGAGGACAACACCAGCCGGAATTCGCTGGAGAAGACGCTGCGGGAGATTCAGAAGACATCGACGGTGATTTATACGATCGGTTTGCTCGGCCAGGAGAATAAGCGCAGCGCGAAGAACGCCAAGAAGGCGCTGTCGGAGATTGCGCTGGCTTCGGGCGGGCTGGCGTTTTTCCCGGAGAATGTGGATGACGTGCACGCGATTTGCGAGCAGGTGGCGAAAGATATCCGGCACCAGTACACGCTGGCGTATTACCCGTCGAATGGGGCAAAGGATGGGACGTTTCGAACCGTGCGCGTGGACGTGATTCCCCCGCGGGGACATGGGAAGCTGGTGGCGCGCACGAGGAATGGGTATTATGCGCCTACGGAGAGCCGCGGAGTTTCGGGGAAGTAAGAATCTAAGAAACTCCTACGACAATTCTTGCAGAAAACTGGTGCCATGCGGGATTGCGGCGCCAAAATTTTGTGTGATCGTCTGGCCCATGTCGGCGAGGGTTGAGCGAGTGCCGAGGTTTGCGCCGGTTTTTTTCGCGGGTGTGTAGGCCAAGATGGGAACGTATTCGCGGGAGTGGTCCGTGGTTTCCCAGCGAGGGTCGGGGTCGCAGCCGTGGTCGGCGGTGATGATTAGAAGATCCTTGGCCCCGAGCAAATTCAGGTATGGCGCTAACTGAGCGTCGAACTCTTCGAGCGAACGGGCGAAACCCTCCAGATCCTTGCGGTGGCCGTAGAGCATGTCGAAATCCACGAGGTTGCAGAAGATCAGGCCGTTAGGGCGTTGCTGAAGTGCCGCCGTTAGTTTTTCCATGCCATCGGTATTGGATTTGGTGGTTACATAGTCGTCCACGCCGCGGCCGTTGTAGATGTCGTGAATCTTGCCGATGCCGAAGACGGGGATTTTCTTTTCGGCGAGCACGTCCATGAGCATGGGCCTGGGGGGATCGACGGCATAGTCGTGGCGTCGAGAAGTGCGAGTGAAATGGCCGACGGCCCCTTCGAAGGGCCGGGCGATTACGCGGCCGACGCGATGCTTGCCGTCCAGAAGTTTTCTTGCGATTTCGCACATGCGGTAAAGCTCGGGGACTGGGATGACACTTTCGTGGGCGGCGATTTGAAAGACGCTGTCGCCAGAGGTGTAGACGATGGGCTTACCGGTGCGGACGTGTTCTTCGCCGAGCTCTTTCAGGATTTCCGTGCCGGAGGCGGGCTTGTTGCCGAGCGTTTTGCGGCCAATCTGCTTTTCGAATGGCTCGATAATTTCGGGCGGGAAGCCGTGGTGGTAAACGGGAAAGGCTTGATCGAGCCAGACGCCGGCCATTTCCCAGTGTCCGGTGGTGGTGTCTTTGCCGGGGGAGTGGGTTGCGCCTTTGCCGTAGGAGGCTTTGGGAGCGGCGGCGGGGGAAAGATTTTTAAGCGGGGCGATATTGGCCAGGCCGAGTTCAACAAGTGTGGGAATTTTAAGGGCGCGGTATTCAGCGATGTGGCCCAGGGTGGTGCGGCCGACGTCGCCGTAGTCGGCGGCGTCGGGCAGCGGGCCGATGCCTACGCTGTCGAGAACGATCCAGATGATGCGATCAAACTTGCTCATACTTACGTTCCTTTGGTGCTTTAGCGAACTCTAGCATAGGGATTTGGAAGTTGTGAATTGACGTTGGGACGTGGGGGACATACGATGCGGGCGGTGATGCGGCAGCCCCCTGCGGCGGGCCACCTGAAGGTGGCCGCTACAAGGGATGGTTTGGTTGAGGGGTCAAAAGCGGGAGCTTCGCTCCCGCACTCAAAAGTAAGAGCGGAACATTTTGGCGGGAATTGCGTAGTTATTGGTAGAGAGGTCGGAGATGGCGGAAAATCGCGGTGTGCGGAGCGGTTCGGTAGTTTTTCCGATGCTGCTGATTGCGTTCGGCGCATTGATCCTGATTTCGCGGGAGTTTCCCAATTTTGATCCGTGGCCGGTGGTGGGGAAGTATTGGCCGCTGATTCTGATTTTCGCCGGGGCGGGGATGTTCTGGGACCGCTCAAGGCGATTGCACAATCCGGATGCGCCGGCTGCGTTTCCCGTGGGAGCCACGCTGGGGACAGTTCTTTTCTTGCTGGTGCTGCTCGTATTGATCTGGCGGGGGCATACATATGCCTCGCGCGAATGGCCGAACCACTCCACGACGAAATCGCACCGGGTGGAGTCGATTGACAAGAAGGACGCGAAGAGCGTGCGCATGTCGGTAAAGATGCCAGCGGGAGACCTGGCCATGAGCGGCGGAGCGGACTCGTTGCTGAACGCCGATTTTTCGTTCGGAAGCTCGTGGCGAGAGCCGAAAATTGAATATTCCGTCAGCAACGGCGCAGGAGACTTAAGAATTGACCAGGAGGGCGGCGGGACGCTGGTGACCAATTCGGACAACACTTGGAATCTGAAGGTGAATGACGCGATTCCGTTGGATCTGGAGATTGATATTGGAGCTGGCCGCGGCGTTCTTCGTTTCGCCAAGGTGGACCTGACGCGGTTGGAGCTGAACATCGGTGCGGGACAGGCGGACGTGGATCTTTCCGGCGAGCGGGCGAAAGATCTGGAGGCGGAGATTCAAGGCGGCGTGGGCGAGGCGACGATCCGTCTGCCCAAGGATGTGGGAGTTGTGGCGACGGTGCACGGCGGGCTGGGATCCATTGACACGCACGGCCTGAAGGAAGAAGACGGGCAGTACGTGAATGAGGCTTATGGCAAATCGCCGACAACCATTCACCTTTCCGTCAATGGCGGGATAGGCAGCATCAGGCTGCAGCAACAGTAATCCGCCTGGGATTTTTGCGGCAAAACCCGATTTGCTCACCTTCTGGCGGAGTCGTATACTTTGAAGTTTAGGCAGTGTGCGGAAAGCGCGCTGTCTGGGCTTCCCTTTGGCCACGACCGAAACCATACCCCCTATCCTCGAGCAGCAGGAGGTTTTGCGCATCCGCGGAGCGCGCGTGCACAACCTCAAGAACGTCAGCGTGGATATACCGCACAATGCGCTGACGGTGGTTACGGGTGTGAGCGGATCGGGAAAATCGTCGCTGGCGTTCGATACGGTGTACGCGGAAGGGCAGCGGCGGTATGTGGAGTCGCTTTCGGCGTACGCGCGGCAGTTTCTGGAGCGGATGGAAAAGCCGGACGTGGACGAGATTTCTGGCATCGCGCCTGCGGTGGCCATCCGGCAGAAGAATTCGACGCGCAACCCGCGCTCGACGGTGGCGACTTCCACGGAAATTTATGATTACCTGCGGCTTTTGTTTGCGCGCTGCGGGCAGACTTTTTGTATCAAGTGCGGCAGTGAAGTACGGCGCGATTCTCCGGACGAGATTGCCAACCGGGTGCTGGCGCTGCAGCCCGGCCGGCGGTTTTACATGCTGTATCTGTTGCGTATGCCCGCGACCGAGGCGAGCGGAGCAGGAAAGCGGCCAGCGCGAAAAAAGCCGGCGCCACTGACGCAGGAAGCGCTGCGGTTAATCCTGGCGGAGTTGCAGAAGCGGGGATTTAACCGGTTGTATCAGGACGGGCGCGTGCATGAATTCTCTTCGCCCGAAACTTTGCTGGATGTAAATTTCGCGAAGCCGGTGTGGATGCTGGTGGATCGGCTGGCGGTGAACCCCGAATCGCGTTCGCGGCTGGTGGACTCACTGGAGATTTGTTACCGCGAGGGCGGGGAAGCGATTCTGGAGTTTGTAGGCGATGGCGGATCCGGCGCGGCCGAGCGGATGACGTTCAACGAACGGTTTGAATGCAAGAATGACGGCACACTTTACCAGGAGCCGGAGCCGCGGCTGTTTTCGTTTAACAATCCGTATGGAGCGTGCCCGCGCTGCCAGGGATTTGGCAACACGATTGATTTTGATTTGAACCTGGTGGTGCCGGATCCGAGCAAATCGCTGGACGACGGGGCGATCGAACCGTGGACCAAACCGAAGTACCGCGTCTTGCTGCAGGAAGCGAAGAAATGGGCCAAGGTCCGCGGGGTGCCTACGAACGTGGCGTGGCGGCAGCTTACGGCAGAGCAGCGGCGGCTGATTCTGGAAGGCGATCCAGAAAACCATTTTGAAGGCGTGAAGGGATTTTTTACCTGGCTGGAGCGCAAGAAATACAAACTGCATGTGCGGGTGTTTTTGAGCCGGTATCGCGGGTATGCGACTTGCCCGGAGTGCGGCGGAACGCGCTTACGGGCCGAGGCGCGGGCAGTGAGAATCACCGGGCAATCGATCACCGACCTCTGCAAACTGACTGTGAAAGACGCGCGGGTATTTTTCGCGGAACTGAAGCTGACGGAATCGCAGAGCAAGATCGCGGACAAGATTCTGGAAGAGATCCGGACGCGGCTGCAATTTCTGGATGAAGTTGGACTCGATTACCTGACCCTGGACCGGCTTACGTCGACGCTTTCCGGTGGGGAGTCGCAGCGCATACAACTGGCGACTTCGCTGGGATCACATCTGGTAGGCGCGATGTACGTTCTGGATGAGCCTTCGATTGGACTGCACCCACGCGACACGCAACGACTGATCGATATTCTCAAGTCGCTGCGCGATCTCGGTAACACGGTTTTGGTGGTGGAGCACGACCCCGACACGATTCAGGCGGCGGACCGGGTGATCGATCTCGGGCCGGGTGCGGGCGAATTGGGCGGAAAGCTGCTTTTCTCCGGGACTTACGAGGAAATTCTGAAGGATCCGAAATCCATCACCGGTAAATATCTGAGCGGGGAATCGCGGATTCCCGTTCCGGCCACGCGGCACAAGCCGACAGGGAAATTTTTGCGGCTTTATGGGGCAACGCTGCACAATCTGCAGAATGTGGATTTGATGCTGCCGCTGGGGACGCTGACTGTGGTGACCGGCGTGAGCGGGTCCGGGAAATCGACGCTGGTGCACAACGTGTTATACCGCGCGCTGTTGGCGAAACGCAACAGCGCGAGCATCAAGGAATTTTGCGACCGGCTGGACGGCGACGAGCAGATCAAGGAAGTGATTATCGTGGATCAATCGCCGGTTGGGCGGACACCGCGCTCGAATCCGGCTACTTACATGAAGGCGTTCGACGCGATTCGCGACGTTTTTGCGGAGACGCCCGATGCCAAGCGGCGCGGATATGCGGCGGGACATTTTTCGTTTAACGTGCCGGGCGGGCGGTGCGAGACGTGCCAGGGCGACGGGACGGTGACCGTCGAGATGCAGTTTCTTGCGGACGTGGAATTGATTTGCGAGGAGTGCCGTGGGCAGCGGTTCAAATCGAGCATTCTTGAGGTGCGCTACCACAGGAAGAATGTGCACGATGTTCTGGACATGACCGTGCGCGAGGCGCTGGCGTTTTTTGTGAATGTGCCGAAGGTGGTTTCGAAACTCCGGGTACTGAACGAGATCGGACTTGGGTATTTGCGCCTCGGGCAATCGGCCACAACGCTTTCGGGCGGAGAAGCGCAGCGTTTGAAGCTGGCGGCGCATCTTACTCGCTCGGAGAATCAAGGCATCCTTTACATTCTCGACGAGCCGACGACCGGATTGCACTTTGACGACATCGCCAAACTCCTGGGAGCCTTTCGCAGGCTGCTGGAGTCCGGCGCGTCGCTGCTGGTGATTGAGCACAATCTGGACGTCATAAAGTCCGCCGACTGGTTGATTGACATGGGCCCGGAAGGCGGCGACCAGGGTGGAAAAATTATCGCTACGGGAACGCCGGAGCAGGTGGCGCGGAATGCCCAATCGCACACCGGGCGTTACCTGGCGAAGGCGCTTGCGAACGGGAACGGCGTGGCGAAGCGTCCGGGCAATGGCGTCGCGGCGGGCGATGGCCCGGCTGGCGCTCGCAATGAAAACGGCAAGACCACTTCGCGGGAGCCGTGATGCGAAAACGCCTGCAGCGCTGGATGACACTCGCGCTTCTTGTTTCACTTTCCGCCGCTGTGCCCCCCGCGTCTTCTGCCACGAATTTCCAGCCAGCGCAGAATCCCTCCAGCAAGTCTCCGCAGACCAAGGCGCAAAAAGTTCAGAATCCGTTGAACGACCTGCTGGACGAGGCGCAAGCGGCGCTCGACAAGAATAATTTTGAAGGGGCCGTTGCGCCACTGCAAAAATTTCTGGCCGAAAAACCGGATGTGGCGTTTGCGCATTTTCAACTTGCTTATGCATATACGGGGCTTAATCGCGTAGACGAGGCACGCGCGGAATACGAGCGCTGCGTCGCGCTGGAACCCAAGATGGCGGAGGCGCAGCTTAATCTTGGGATTTTGCTGCTGGAGAAAGATGCCCCCGCGGCCGTGGCGCCTTTGCACAGGGCCGTGGATCTTCTCCCCAGCCAGAGCCGGCCGCGTTTTCTTCTGGGCGTTGCCTTGGAGCGCTCGGGAGATCTGGCAGGAGCGGCCGAGGCGTTTGAGTCCGCCGCGCATTTGAACCCTGGCGATACGGAGGCGCTGGCCCATCTGGGCGGCGTGTACCTGCAACTGAAAAAACCGGCGGACGCGCAGAAAAAGTTTCGGGCGGTTCTTGAAAGCCAGCCGAAGTCCGCGGTGGGGCTGCGAGGCCTGGCGCTGAGTCTTGACGCGGAGGGCAAGCCGGAGGCGCTCGAGGCTTACCGGAATTATCTGGCCGCCGAACCGCAGGACTCCGCGGCGCGGGCTCGATTTGTGCAGCTTCTGGTCGCGAACAAGCGGTTTGACGAAGCGCTTGCAGAAACGGAGAAGCCTGCGGGCGGACAGGCCCCGACGCTCGACGCGCTTCGACTGCGTGCCGATATCCTGATTGGGCAAAACAAGTTCGAGGAAGCCATCACCACACTCAAACAGGCGATTGCAATTGCTCCACAGGATGCGCAACTTCACGGGGGGCTGGGACGGTTGTATCTGCAGAAGCGGGAGTTTGCGGATGCCGAGGGGGAATTGAAGATTGCCGTTCAACTGGACAAGGGCAACGTCGTTTACTGGAAGGACTTGACCGCGACTTTTTACCAGGCGGGCAATTACGCGGCGGCGCTGGCGGGATATGACGTTGTGGACAAGATGGAAAAGCCGGGCGCCGGCGTGTGGTTTATTCGCGCGCTTTGTTACGATAAACTCAATCAGGTTCAACCCGCCCTGGACGCTTATCGGAAATTTCTGGACCTGGACCAGAACCAGCATCCGGACCAGGTCTGGCAGGCGAACCAGCGGATTCATGTCCTCGAAAAACGGGCGGAGAAGAAGAAATGACCGGCGCGCCGGACGGAGCGGCCGGTTGGTTGTCCTGATGGCTGCCGCGGCGCTTTCGTGCGCCGGTGCTCTTGGTGCAACGGACAAACTGAAAGAGCTGCAAACTCATTTCGACCGGGAAAACCACGCCGGCGCAAAAATTAAAGACCTGCAGAAACTCGGTGCGCTTGAATTTGACGCGGCAATTCAGGCGAGCAAGACGGGCGATTTCGTGGCTGTCGGTTTGGTATTTGAGAAATACCGGGACAACGTGCGGCAGGCGTTTCAGCTTCTGAGAAAACAGGAGCCGGATGCGGATAAACATCCGGGCGGATACCGGCAACTGGAGCTGGAGGTGCGGCAGGGCATCCGCGAGGCGGAGGATGCTTTGCTCGTGGCGCCGGAAGATTTGCGACCGCCGCTGGAGATCGTGCGCAAGGATTTGATCGAAACGGACGACGCTTTGATCCGGCTGCTGTTTCCGCGGCGGACGAAGGATCCGGTGAAAGTGCCTCCGGCGGCAGAGGCGAAACCATGAATCGAAAATTTCTGCTGGTGGCTCTGATGATGTTCGCGACGTTCGGCGCTTGCAGCGTGATGCCGAGACGCGCGGCCGGGCAACGGGTCGACAAGGACTACCTGTCCTCCGTCGAGGCGGAAAAGATTCGTGACGCTGAGACGACCAATGACCGCATCAAATTGTTTTTGACCTTTGCGGAAGACCGCCTGACAAAATTCCAGTACGAGCTGGAGCATCCCTCTTCCAACAAGCACACGGAAATGCTCAACTACCTGATGAATTCCTACATCGGCTGCGTGGACGACGCGGCGGACCTGATTCAACTGGGTCTGGAGAAACAGGACAACATCCGCCAGGGCATTGATCTGATGGCCACGAAGTCCAAGGACTTTCTGGAAATTCTGAAGAAGTATTCCGCCAGCGGCCCCGAGCTGGAGGTTTACAAAGACAACCTCGACGACGCGGTGGAAGGCACCGAGGACGCCCTGAGAGAAGCGGAAAAAGCCAGGAAGAAGGCGGCGCCGCCACCGATCCGGAGAAAGAATTGAGGCGTAAGCATTGACGTCGCGCGGCAAAGTTGGGTCCCACGTTTCAGGTGGAGAAGCGCTGTTTCAACGAATGTTTACGCGGATCGGCTGCGAAGGCCGGCCGCCGCATTTCCACGTGGAGTTTTATGCGTACAACAGTCTGGTGATTACGTTGCGGCGGCGGGGCGACGTTTACTATGTGCGCTTTTCCGATCTTTTGCGGCGCGCGCCGCAGGCGGTGCTGGAGGGCGCGGCGGCGCTTCTGCTGGCGCGGGTGTTTCGGCGGCGGCCTTCGCGGGCGCTGGTGCGGCCGTATCTGGAGTATGCGCGGTCGGACCGGACGCGCAGCCGGATCAATCATCTGCGGCGGCGGCGGGTTCGCCCGGCGGCGGTTTCTCCGCAGGGAGAACATCACGATCTGGTGGCGATCTTCGATCAACTGAATGGAAAGTATTTTTCTCAAAAGCTTGAGCGGCCGCATATCGCCTGGAGCAGCCGGACGTGGCGGCGGCAGTTTGGTTGCTACGATCCGGGGCCGAATCAGATTGTGCTGAACCGGCGGATGGACCGGCCGGGCGTGCCGCAATTTGTGGTGGAGTACGTGCTTTATCACGAGATGCTGCATGTGAAGCATCCGACGCGGCGGTCGGGGTGCAGTTTGATTTCGCATTCGCCCGAATTTCGGGCGGAAGAAAAGAGGTACGAGCATTTTCGGGCGGCGAGAAAGTTTTTGGATCGGTTGGCGGGGTGAATTCTGAGGGATCGGCCACCTGAAGGTGGCCGCTACATCTTGGTTTTCTCTTTGTCGATTTCTTTGTTCAGCTTTTCGATTTTTTTGCGGATTTTGTCGCCGTCTTCGGCGTGGGGATAGAGATCGAGGTAGCGCTGATAGGCTTTTACGGCGGGCTTTTTCTTACCTTTCTTTTCGTAAGCTTCTCCCAGATAGAGGAACGGGATGGCGTAGCCGGGCTTCGCGGTCGTGGCGTCTTCGAATCGGTCGATGGCGGCGTCTATGTCGCCTCTTTTCATGTAGTACTTGCCGACATCGAGATCTTTTTCGGCACGCAAGGGATCCCATTGAGGCTGGTCGGGAGCCGAGTTCACAGCTGAATCCACGTTTTTTTTCGGCTTGGTTGGCGGCTGGGTGGGCGGTGGCGCGCTTGCCGGAGGATCCTGCGCATGCACGGACGCGCCGCATGGAAAGAGACTGAAGATCGTCAGTGTCGCCAGAACCCGTAGAGATCGTGTGTGAATCAACTGAGGTACTCCCCCTTGTGCGATTCAGTTTATTCCAGGAAGAGTTGCCAGGCCAAGTCGCCTATGGCTATCGAGTGGTTTTGTATCTTGAGTCTTGCTCGGCGAAGCCTTGTTGGCGGGCATCGTCGCCGGCAAGCAAAAAGGCTGCGTGGTAATTGCCGAAGGGAACGACGTGCGCGCGGCCATCAATCAGGTCCCGCTTGAGGCGCTCGTGAAGTTCCGGGAGTTCCGACCAATGAACGCGGGGATGATCATGATGCTCAGAGTGAAACCCGATATTGAACATAGTGAGATTGAAGAGGTTCGAGACGAATACCGTCGAGTGGCTCACCGGTTTGGCGGGAGTCTTCGGGACGCACCCCGCGTGCTGGACGTACATCCCTGAATTCATAACGAATGCGTTGGCGATCCAGTGCGGCAGCGCCCAAAGCCATACAGCCATGACCGGATCGATCCAGAAAGGAATGGACCAAAGTGCAAGAAAGATGGCGAGTTCGCGGAACGAGCGGCGTCGGAGGGTTTGGCGGGCGGTAAAATCCTTCCAGAGATGCATCGAAAGGCGCCACGGCCAATGTGTGAACAAGTAGCGTTGGAAATTCTCAAATTTTCCGTCAGCCGAATGTTTGGGTAACGTCCAATCCGCGGCGGACAGCAGGTTCGCGTGGTGAATCGTGACGTGGCAGTACTCCCAGAAGAACGAAGGCCAGCCGCCCGAAAATGTCCAGATCCGGCCGAACCAGCGATTGAGGAACTGCGAGGTGAAGATTGGCCGGTGAGAGTGGTTGTGGAAGTTGACGCCGACGTCGATTCCGGAAATCCAGCCCAAGACCATAGCCGAAGCCAGGACAAACGCTATGCGAGACCATGGCCCGGTGATACCCGCTACTTCGGGATGCAGGTAGAGCCAGAACGCGCAAGCGTACGCCGTGAGGCAGATGAAGTGAAAGATCACGCAGTTCCAATCCTGCGGATTGGAGAGAAGGCGCCAGGGCCTCAAAGCAGCCGGGGCAGGGAAGTCGCGGGCCTCTGGAATCATAGGGACCTCAAGGCGGTCGCGATCGCAACGACCGTGACTCCGAGGCTCACCCAGGGCCCCCAGAGCGCGGCACCGACGATGATCACAATTGCAAAAAGCGGGAAAAAGGATCTGCCGAAAACCAGCCCGATTGGTGACACGTACGTGCGCAAGAGACGCCCCATGGTGGGCTCTTTTCTACTGAGACTTGGCTGTGGGCGGTATCTTGTGCAGCGAAGGGCGGTCAGTGCCCGGTATGCGAAGGAACCGACGCACTATTTGGCTTGCGTCGCCGAGTTGCCTGCAGCATATCACTTGCGTCTGCGCAGCGCCCCAATTATCGGCGGCACGTTTCTCTTTCGGCTCGAATTCACCGTAAGATGAAAGAGGCGGCTGGAAGGCGTGGCCGCGCCGTTTTAATTCCATGGAACCCCGCGAAAAAGCAGCGTCGCTCCCCGAATCGCCTGGGGTGTATTTGTTCAAGGATGCGGCGGGAAAGGTTGTGTACGTCGGGAAGGCGCGCTCGCTGCGGAATCGAGTGCGTTCGTATTTTCTGGAATCGCGGTGGGTGGATGCGAAGACGGGTTCGTTGGCGCGAGAGATCGCTGATCTTGAGACGATCTTAGTGGAAAACGAGCGTGAGGCGCTGGCGCTCGAAAACAATCTGATCAAGCAGTACAAGCCGAAGTTTAACGTCATGCTGCGGGACGACAAGACGTACCCGTACATCAAACTGACGCTGTATGAGAAATATCCGCGGGTCTATTTCACGCGGCGAGTGAAGAAGGATGGTTCGCTTTATTTCGGGCCATATTTTCCGGCGAGCCTGGCGCGGCGGATTCTGCACTTCATTCACAAGCGGTTTCTAGTGCCTTCTTGTTATGTGGATCTGACGAAGGTTCATCCTCGGCCATGCCTGCAGTTTTATATTCATCGCTGCCTGGGGCCGTGCGCGGAGGGATTGACTACCGATGCGCGCTATGCCGAGGCGGTTCGGGACGCGCGGATGTTTCTGGAAGGGCGGCGGCAGGACCTGATGAAGAGCATCGAGGAGCGGATGCTGGCCGCGGCGGAGGGCGAGCGCTTTGAAGAGGCGGCATCGTACCGCGATTTGCTGCGCACGCTGGATGATATCGAGGAGCGGCAGCGGATTGCTTCGGCGCAGGGCGATGATACGGATGTGCTGGCGTATTACGCCGAGCCGCCGCTGGTGGCGGCGAATCTGTTTCACCTTCGCGCGGGGCGCGTGGTGGACCGGCGGGAATTTTTTTGGGAGGAACTCGAAGAGTTTGATCCGCACGAATTCGTTCCCTCGCTCTTGAAGCAGCTTTATCTGGAAGCGGAATACCTGCCGAAGATGATTCACGTGCCGATCGATTTCGAGGACCACGCCTTGCTGGGGGAATTGTTGAGCGAGCGGGCGGGACACAAAGTGGAGATTTTTACCCCGCAGCGGGGGAGCAAGCGGGCGTTTCTGGATCTGGCGGAAAATAACGCCAAGCACATTTTCGAGCAGAGGTTTCGCGTACTGAAGCCGACATCGAAAGCCATCGGCGAAGCATTGCAGTCCGCTTTGAATCTTCCCGAAGAGGCAAAGCGAATTGAGAGCTTCGACATTTCGCACATTCAGGGGACGGACACGGTTGCGTCCATGGTGGTTTGGGAAAATGGGCGGATGAAGAAATCGGACTACCGGAAGTTCATCATTCGCGGCGATGAGGCGCCAGAAGGACGCGAGCGCGCGCAGAACGACGATTTTGCCAGTATGTACGAGGCGGTGGTGCGGCGATACCGGAGGCTGCAGGAGGAGAAGAAGGCATTGCCAGGGCTGGTCCTGATTGATGGAGGACTTGGCCAGTTGCACGCGGCGGCTCAGGCATTGGAGTCATTGCAGATTATCAACCAGCCGATGGCGAGCATCGCGAAGAAAGAGGAAATCTTGTATGTTCTGGGGCAGGAAGATGAGCCGGTGATTCTAGAGCGGCACTCGCCAGTGCTCCACCTGATTCAACAGATTCGCGATGAGACGCACCGTTTTGCGGTTGGCTTTCACCGGCAGAGGCGTGGGAGTCGGCAGACGCGCACCGAGCTGCTGGAAATTCCGGGGATTGGGCCGCGAACTTCACAGCGGCTGCTGCAGCGGTATGGCAGCGTGGCGAATTTGAAAAAGGCGAGCGCGGAGGAGTTGAGCCGGATGCTGCCGCGAAAAATGGCGGAGAAAATTGTGCAACATTTGTCGCTGCACCAAGATACGACCTAACCGGTATGTGGCAAGCACAGGGGTTATGCTGTATTGCGGCGTTCACAGGCGTGTGCTACGTTCATTGCGTGGAGGCTTTTATGTCTGACAACGTTGGAAGCAAGGTTAGTTACTTTCTGGTGGGGCTCGGAGTGGGCGCGCTGGTCGGCGTTCTGTTTGCGCCGAAGTCCGGCGAAGATACGCGCGAGTACCTGGCGAAGCGCGCGGATGATGGGCGCGAATTTGCGCAGAAAAAGGCGAAAGAGTTGCGGGAACGCGCCGACGAATTGATCGAACGCGGCAAGGATGTGGCTTCGCGCAAACGGGAATCGCTGTCCGCGGCAGTGGATGCGGGACGCGAGGCGTTTCTTCGCGAATCGAAGTCCTGAGGATTTGTTGGGGTGGCTTGGGTTTTTCCGCTGAGGTTGCGGGAAGGGTCGGGTGTGTATGCAAATAACGATGCAGGTTTTTATTCTTGCGGCGGCGATTGCGCTGCTGGTGCAGACGACCATCCTGATTGTGCTGTTTCTGCAAATGAAGAAAACCACCGAATCGGTGAACAGGATGATGGTAGACATGCACTCGCGCGTGGGGCCGATCCTGACGCGCACGCAGATTCTGCTGGACGATACGCAGCCGAAAATTTCCGCATTGGTGGAAGACGCGGCTCATATTGTTTATATGACTCGCGCGCAGGCGCAGAAGTTCGACCGGATTGCCACGGAAGCTTCGGACCGGTTGCGCGGGCAGTTGGTGGCCGTGGACCGCATTTTGACTGGCACGCTTGAAGCGGTGGAAGATGCGGGTACGCAGGTGCGGCGGAGTTTCTGGGCGCCGGTGCAGAAGGCTTCCGCGATTGTGCAGGGAATCAAGATAGGGCTCGACGTGCTGCGTTCGCGGCGGGCTACGTCTCCGGCGAGGGACACCTCGGTGGAGCAGGAAGACGAGTTGTTCATCTGAAGCTCGAATGTTTACGTGGAATCGCGGACGCTCGAGTGAGTTGAGCTTCCTGCCATGAGTGGTTCCATTTGCAAGAACTCCCGAACCAAGAAAAGTGAATACGCGATTGTTGGCCGCGGTGTCTGCTGATGGTGCGGCGGGATTTTGATTTGGACCGGCCGAGGATTGACGGGCGGCGGCAATTGGGAGAGCTTGGAATCGATGAGGTAATGAGGTGGGCTTCGTAGCGCCGGCATGTTGCCGGCGTGGCTGGCCGCCAGGATGGCGGCACTACCAAGAATTACTTAATCCAGCCGCCGGCTAGGACGGTGTCCGCGTTGTAGAAAACGGCGGCTTGGCCCGGGGTGATGGCTCGCTGGGGAGTCTCGAAGGCGATGCGGGCGCGATTGTTGGGGAGCACTTCGATGGCGGCGGGGGCGGGGTCGTGCTTGTGGCGGATTTTTGCCTGGCCGCGGATAGGCGCGGTGGGTTCGGCGATGGAAATCCAGTTTACATTTTCGATTTCGAAGGTGGTAGTGCGCAGGGCGTCGTCCTCTCCGACGACAATGCGATTGTTTTGCGTGTCGATCGAGAGGACGTAGACGGGCTTGCCGGCGGCGAAGCCGAGGCCTTTGCGCTGGCCTACGGTGTAGTTGTGCACGCCAGTGTGGCGGCCGATCACGGCCCCGTCTTCGGTGACGATGTCGCCTTCCTGATTGTTCACGGCGGTGCCTTCTGCGCGGGAATAGGCGTGGATGAACTGGACGTAGTTGCCATTGGGAACGAAGCAGAGTTCCATGCTTTCGGGCTTTTCGGCGACGGGAAGATTCGCATGGCGCGCGACGTTGCGGACTTCTTCCTTGGTGAGTTCACCGAGAGGAAAGTCGCTGCGCGAGAGTTGTTCCTGCGTTAAACCCCACAGGAAATAAGACTGGTCCTTGGAATCGTCGCGGGCGCGGAGAAGTTCGAAGCGGCCGGTGGATTCGTTTTTGCGGATGCGGGCGTAGTGGCCGGTGGCGAGGCGCTCGGCTCCGATCTGGCGCGCCATGCGGAGAAGGGGCTCAAATTTCACGTCGGTGTTGCAGTTGGTGCAGGCGATGGGGGTACGGCCGGAGAGATATTGCTCGACGAACGGGCGCACGACTCGGGCTTCGAACTGTTTCTCGAAGTTGACGACGTAGTGGGGAAAATTCAGGTGCTGCGCGACGCGCTTGGCGTCGTAGACGTCGTCGAGAGAGCAGCAGCGGTGCTGCGCGGGGCCGTCGCCCTGAAGTTCGGGGAGGCGGCGCTGATTCCAGAGCTGCATGGTGAGGCCAACGATGGGACGATTTTGCTGGAGGAGGACCGCGGCGACGGTCGAGGAGTCGACGCCACCCGACATCGCTACCGCGACTAGGCCGGGAGTGGGTTTCGTGGCTGGCGTCGCCGGAAGCGGGTCGAGTTGGAGTTGCGTGGACATGCTCGTTCTATTTTAGCTTGAATGGGGAATTGATGCTTGGAGCTGCGGAGGTGGGGAGTAGTTTGGAGTGCGGCAGCTCTGCTGCCGCTTTTGCGGATGCTAACGTGCATCCCAATTGGTGATCTAGCGTAGACGTTTACAGCTGAAAAGCGGTGGCAGAGCCACCGCACTCCAAAGTAAGAGTGGCCCGCCTCGGAAGGCGGCCGCTACAACGGCAAGAGGGGCCACTTGAAAGTGGCCGCTACGGGGGTTCGTTACGGGTAAGTTGGAGAGAGTTTGCGAAGATGGGCTACGGCGGCGGGGACGAGTTCGAGGGCGGCGGCAATTTCGGATTCGGTGGTGTGGCGGCCGAGGCTGAAGCGGATACTGGCGCGGGCTTCGGGGGCGGGGAGGCCGATGGCGGTGAGGACGTGCGAGGGCTCGACCGCGCCGGAGGAGCAAGCGGCGCCGGTGGAGCAGGCGAGGCCCTTGAGATCGAGAGCGATCACCAGGGCTTCGCCTTCGAGGCCGGGAAAAAGGATGTTGGTGGTGTTGGGGGTGCGCGGGGCGTTGGCCGAGTTGACGTGGGAATCGGGGACACGGGCGAGGATGCCTTGTTCGAGCGTGTCGCGTAGGCGGGCGATGCGCGCGGCGTCTTTTTCAAGCGAATGGCGGGCGAGCTCGGCAGCTTTGCCAAGTCCGACGATGCCGGCGACATTTTCGGTACCGGGGCGGAAGCCGCGCTGGTGATGGCCGCCGTAGAGAAACTGGTGGAGGCGCGTGCCGCTCTTGATGAAAAGCGCGCCGATGCCTTTGGGTGCGTAGAATTTGTGGCCGGAAATAGAAAGAAGATCGAGTTGCAGGGCTTTGACGTCGACCGGAATTTTTCCCGCGGATTGTACGGCGTCGGTGTGGAAGTAGACGTCGGCTTCGGCGGCGATGCGTCCGATTTCGGTGAGCGGCTGGATTGTGCCGAGTTCGTTGTTGGCGTGCATCACGGTGATGAGAACGGTTTCGGGGCGAAGGGCGCGGCGGAGATCATCGAGATTGATCAGGCCTTCGCGGTTGACGGGAAGATAGGTGACGGCGACACCTTGCTTTTCGAGGGCCTGGCAGGCGTTGAGGACGGCTTCGTGTTCGATGGTGGTGGCGATTACATGAGGGGAAGTTGAGGAGGTAGAGGAACTCGATGAACTAAACGAATGGAGAGCCACGCCGAAGATGGCGTGGTTGTCGGATTCGGTGCCGCCGCTGGTGAAGACGATTTCCTGGGGACGGGCATTGAGGAGCGCGGCAACCTGTTCGCGTGCGGTTTCGACGGCGGCGCGGGCGCGCTGGCCGAACGTGTGGATCGAGGAGGCGTTGCCGAAGTCGGCGGAGAAGTAGGGGAGCATGGCGTCGAGAACGGCGGGGTCGACGGCGGTGGTGGCGTTGTGATCGAGGTAGATGCGGTTCATACGGCTATGAACAGGATACTACCAGCAGGGAATCGTGAGGAGTGGCGGAGAACTACTGATCTTGCTTCTTGGGACGCCAGTTGATGAGGTTGGTCGTATAAAGGGCGATGCAAAGGAGATTAGCGGGCACGAAACCGAACTGCGCGGTGCGGACGCCAATGACGCAGACGACGGCGCTATTGAGCGCGGCCACAACCCAGCCTTGCCAGAGTTTCTTGCCGAGGAGGACAGTGCCCAAGACGGTCAAAACGCAGGAGAGATAATCGAGTCGAATCATGTGGAGCATACTTAGCATCTTGAGCTGATGAGCCGTTGCCGCAGCCTGTCGAAACAATGCACTGGCGCGCTTAGGTTTCCAGTTCTCCTTCTTACGGAATAATTTCTGCACTTGGTGCCAACGGATTGTTTCCGAGGCTAGGGAGTGTGCGCGCGGAAGTCGCGCGAGAAACCGACTCCCCTCCAGGTGAATAGAGTGCAACTGTAAGGCCACTTGCGGAGTTGCGCGGGGGAACGCCTACCTTTGGCAGCGCAAGTAAATCGTTGCAAAGCAGATATCTAAGAACCAAAGAGTCTGATATCAACCCAAGCGGCGAACTGCTCGCGGCGATTACTCTCAGTCTGAGACGGTTTGTGTCACATCGAAACGTTCGTGAGCTGAGAACGAGACGGTTGCCCAATCGTTAGTGAGCGATAGGCCTAAGAGGAATCCTGGATCGGCGTGCAGGTCTTGGTCCGCACCAGTCCGGGCGCGGTAGTGTGACGCAATCGTGGCCGATTTGAAGATCGGCCACGATTCCATGCAAAAGAGGGCCTCCGGGTCAGCTATGGATTGGCTTTCTTGGGCGCCGCAGCAGCTTTGGCGGCAGGTTTTACGTTCCAGAAGTCAGGACTGGACTTGATCCATTCCTCCGAGACGTAGCTCATGTGGGGATTGAAAGCGAACAACTGGTGCTGTGAAGACTCCACGCAAGCCGCGACGAGTTCGCTGAGTTTTTTCATGCCGTCTTCGCCCATGGCAGCGACGAACTTCTTGTCATCCGCAAATCCCTGATCCACTTCGGAGAGGGATTTGTGAGAGGTCAGGACAAGGTACGTGCCGCCATCGCCCCCGTAGACCTGTTCAAACATGCCCCAATGCGACTCGGGCACACCTTTTTCATAAGCGGCTTTGACGAGTTTCACGGCTTCCGTCCATTCCTTGTTGTGGCCCGGACGCACGTGGTAGGAGCTGATTTCCATGAAGCGAGCGGCGCCGAGATCCGGTCTGGGGCGGAGGCTCATGTCTTCCTTGAGAACAAAAACACCCGTGTCCGTGGAATCAAGCAGGTCGCCGTCGGAAGCGTAAGCGCGGTCCAAGGCCGATGCCAGGGCGGCGTTTTTTCCGACCTCCGCGGAATCTTTTTCCCACGCTTCGAAGGAATCATAAGAAGTGAAGAACAGGGCGCGCGACTTGCCGGAGAGGGAAGTCATGCCGACGTAGTAGGTGGGCCACTTGGCTCGGGTCATGGCATCAATGAACGCGCTCTCTTTGTTTTCATGAATCATGCCCGCCTTTCCGGGCTTGAGGAATTCCCGCTGGATCTGAAGGACCTTTGGAACGGACATCTTTTCCTGCGCGGAAGTGGCATACAGGCAAAAGGCTGCGAGTGACAACGCGAACAGAATGCGACTGAATATTCTCATCGTTGTGAATCTCCTTTTTATTGGCACGGGACCCGTACGGGAGGGGCCGGTAAAGCGGGCGGGGCCACATCGAGTAAAACTTGGGAAGAGACTATAGCAGAGGGGATGCAGGGTCAAGAACGGCGTCAGCTTGGCTACGAGAATCAGGAAGACCGGATGCAAACGGTCGCCACTCGATAGCCCTCGGACAAACGCAGGCAACCGGTGGAGGCGGCCAGCCATCAACCCAAAGGCTTTCATTTTGCGGCGCTGAGATGTTGGACTGCTCGCGAACCGTTGCGAAGGGGGACCGTGGGGCACATAACTTTCCTGGTGAGATTAACGTCTTGGATTGGCACTGCAGAGTGGAGAAGGCCGCTTGGCGCGGCACTGATCGGCTTACTGGTTGCCGCAGCGCCAGGGACATGCGCGGATGCGAAGAACGTTTCGTTCAAGATTCCGCCGGTCAAGATACCGCTGACGGTGAAAGACCAGACTATCACGATCACCGCTTGGGCTCAGATCTCACTGGTCTCCAGCAACAATGACATGCAGATTTTCAACCTGGAACTGAGCGCGGATTTGGGAGAGCTGCAAGAGAATCTGACGGGACTGTTGAGCGCGCAGTTGGATAAGGACGACCGTTGCGGGGAACGCATCCAGATCCAGCAGGCGACGCTGGCGCCTGCGTATCCGGCGAGCGTCGCGACGGTTCAATTGCACTTTGAGCGGTGGGCGTGCATCAAGGCATTCGGAAAGCAACAAGCCAAGAAATTGGTGGCCGGAAATGCGGTGATTCCGCTGAAGCTGACGCCGGGCGTGGAACAAGACAACACGGAGTTGAAGTTGGTGCCGGAAGTGGGAACGATTCAGGCGGACGGCTCACTTGGAGAACTCTTGCGGTCGGGCACGGTGGGCGACATGATCCAGGAGAAAATCCGGTCGTCCATACTTTCCGCACTGAAAAAAGGCACGAACTTGAGGGCGACCTTGCCGCCGGCGGTGCAGGGATACGCCAGGATTGAGAACGCGGCGTTCAAGGACGCTGGCTCCGGCCGGCTGCTAGTGGTTCTCGACGGGCAGGTGCGCATCACGAAGGAACAGGTGGAGATGTTGTCGGAACAGGTGAAGGAGCGGATGGGCAAGAAGTAAAGAGCGCCCCGCCCCTCGGACAAAGACGCGAAGGGCGGGCCACTCGAGTTGCCTGTTTAACGAAGGCCGCAAGCTTCGGGCTGGAGAGGGCCTTTGGTCTGTATGTCTGACCTCACGCAGCCGAAGAAACCGACGAGGCCGGGTGCTCCGGCGTAGCCAAGGTAGCTGTCGGTGTCGTAAATGTCCTCCAGGGTCTTGAGCAGGGAGTAATGGTTGAAAGGAGTGAAGGAGACCGTGCCGGGTTCGAGAAACGGGGAGAGAAGTACGGCGCCGGTTCGATCGCCACCGTAACTTTGAAAGGTCAGGCCGACGGTCGGTGTGATGTTGGTGGTCTGCGGAAAGGGAGCCAAATTGGGGCCAGGTTGCTCGTTGCAGCAGAAGAGCCCAGCGGCAAAAATGGAGATACCGGTGGAGGTTGGCTGGACGGTGAGTCCGCCTTCGTCAAAATTGATGACGATCAGGCCGTCGCGCTGATAGGCGGCAGAATTCGTGATCATTGGGATCCATTTCTGCAGGAATGCATCGGCGGAGACGAGGCCGCCCGGCTGGCCGTTTTTGCAGGGAGCGTCGTGGCCATCGTTGCAGAGATTGGGAGTAATGAAAACGAAATTGGGCGTGGTGGATTCGCGCAGGAGATCTTGAGGCAAGAGGTTGAGGTTGACGACGTGCGTCCCGCAATCCGGCGAATCGATGATGGAATGGAAATAGACGAACGGATTGTGGCGAGAAGCATATTGGTCGCCGAGGGGAACGGCGGCTGAAGGAGCTTCCGAGGCCTGTGTCAGATCAGCTGAGTTGAGCGCGGGATGGCCGCAAGTCGCCGCTTCACGGTTGGGATCATTGCCCATGTCTTCCGCATAGGCGCGCCAGGTCTTTCCGACGGCCTTCAATTGGTCCGGCAGGGCCTTGATGGAGGCGGGATAAACACAGCCTGAGCCGATGGCCTGGCCGTCAGGGGTCACGCCCGTCAGGGCGAAATCCTGGTAGATCTGGCAGTCGTTGCGGGTCTGTGGAGTAGCGGCTTGGCCGCTGAGCATGGCGATGTAGTTATCCAGGCTGACGTGGCCCGTGCCGTAGTATTGATTCAGGAGAACGCCCTGCGAGGGGAGCGTCTGGGACAGAAAAGGGGCTTTGGAATTGGGGCCAAACGTGATGTCGAAGCCCTCGTTTTCCAGAACAATGACAAAGACGTGCTTGATTCGGTGCAGTAAATCTGCCGAATCATTAGGCGCCGCCAACATTCGAGTGGGAAGTGTTCCGAGCAAGGCTGCCAGGACGAAGAGCAGCCGGAGTTTCTTAGGCATTATTGCGATCTCCTAGATTTTAGATTTTTCCAACACGAGAGCTGCGCGGATCGGATGAGCTCAGGGAACACGTACACAACAGCAAGTTTGCGCGCCACGTGTTACGCCACCATTAGCGGAGCGTTTCAATTCATTGAGTGACATAGCGATAGCGAGCCGGATAGATAGGGGAGCGCGAGTCCGGCAACCCGGTGGAACGTGGTAGAGTTTGGGCATTGAACACGCTGCGCGGAGATATGGCAGGAGGAAGAAGTGGGATACGCGGATTTGCGAGAGTTTGTGAGGCGACTGGAGAAAGAAGGAGAGTTGCGCCGGGTAAAGGCGGAGGTCGATCCCGTGCTTGAAATGACGGAGGTGGTGCAGCGGGCTCAGGCGATGCCGGGACCGGACGGGATGCCGGGCGGGATGGCGCTACTGTTTGAGAAGCCGAAAGGTTCGCGGTATCCGCTGCTGATCAATGCGTTTGGAAGCGTGCGGCGGATGGAGCTGGCGTTTGAGGTGGAAGAGTTGGATGAGGTGGCCGGGCGGATTCGCGGCTTTTTGGATATGCAGACGCCGCAGGGGCTGTTCGACAAATTAAAGATGCTTCCGAAATTGGCGGAGCTTGGATCGTTCATGCCCAAGAATGTGAAGGATGGGCCGTGCAAAGAAGTAGTGCACCAGGGCCACGACGTCAATTTGTTCGATTTTCCGATATTGAAATGCTGGCCGCAGGATGGCGGGAGGTTCATCACGTTTCCGCTGGTGTTCACGCGAAATCCGGAGACAGGGAAGCGAAATGTGGGGATGTACAGGATGCAGATTTACGACGAGCGCACGACCGGAATGCACTGGCAAACGCAGAAGCATGGCGCGGAACACTTCCGGCGAGCGCGGGCGAAGAATCCGGAGGGGCGAATTCCGGTGAGCGTGGCGATAGGCGCGGACCCGGCAACGACGCTGGGCGGAATTTTGCCGATACCTCCGGATCTGGATGAAATGATGTTCAGCGGATTCTTGCGCCGCGAGCCGGTGGAGCTGGTGAAGTGCGAGACAAACGATTTGGACGTGCCGGCGAATGCGGAGATTGTGCTGGAGGGCTACGTGAACCTGAACGAGATGCGGACAGAGGGCCCATTCGGCGATCACACGGGATTTTATTCGCTGGAGGGGGAGTACCCGGTATTCCACGTGGAGTGCGTGACGCACCGGAAGGACCCGATTTACCTGGCGACGGTGGTGGGCCGTCCGCCGCAGGAAGATTTTTATATGGGGTATGCGATTGAACGGGTGTTCCTGCCGCTGATGAAATTGACTCACGCGGAAATTGTGGATGTCTCGATGCCCGCGGAAGGAATTGTGCACAACCTGATGATTGTGTCGATCCGGAAATCGTTCCCGGGGCATGCGCGGAAGGTGATGAACGCGATCTGGTCGCTGGGGCAAGCGATGTTTACGAAAGTGATCGTGGTGGTGGATCACGATGTGAATGTGCACGACTATCGCGAAGTGGTCTGGAAGGCGCTTTGCGCCATTGATCCGGAGCGGGATGTGCAGTTTACGTTGGGGCCGGTGGACACGCTGGATCACGCGGCACGAATGCAGGATTTTGGATCGAAGATGGGAATCGATGCGACGCGGAAATGGGCGAGCGAGGGATTTGCGCGGCCGTGGCCGGACGAGATGGTCACGGATGAAAAGACGAAGGCGCGGGTGGAAGCGATCTGGAAGAGTTTGGGAATTTGAAATGTCGAGTCAGAGAAGAGGGGACGTAACGCAGAGTCCGCTGAGTTGAGAGCGCGGAGTTCGCAGAGAAGAGTCAGGAAACCCAAGAGCACAGGCAGGAGTGCCTTTGCCACAGCCGAAGAGTCGCGCAAGTGGTAGAGAACGTTGAGATACAGTGCCCGATTGCGAACTAAGGATTACCGTCCGGGGGGACAGGGGCGATTCCTCAAAAAAGCACAAGCGCTAGTGGTGGTTGTTCCAAAGCTATACAATTAGTAGTCCTGCCTGCCTGCAATAACAGGCCAATTGCCTAAGATTACCTGCATTCTTAGGACAACTACAGAAGAGAATCGCTTGACGCTCGGCCAGAGTGAATGACATAACGTATTCACGAGCGGCACCCGGGGAATCTGTGTCCTGCGGCAAGAGCAAAAAATTGGGTGCGGCGAAGTATGCAAGAAGGGCGAGTGGAAGATAAGGTGGGCGTTCCTCGTGAGCGAATCGCGCGAAGTGATGAACGTACGACAGGCGTCCCAGTATCTGGGGATCAGCCCGGACACATTGTACCGGTACATCACAGAGGGCGAAATACCTGCATTCAAGTTAGGAAATCGTTGGAAACTTAGAAAGACGATCCTAGACAGGTGGATGGAACGCAAGATGAGCCAAGTGGTGGCGAAGCGCC